>Ga0207768_100048_pt1 | contig 169835 bp, 152 predicted proteins | sample CeladaPassaB1F01_FD_187478 | JGI IMG/M metagenome (GOLD analysis project Ga0207768, IMG submission 187478) | Cellulose-adapted microbial communities from the Joint BioEnergy Institute, USA - Passage B1F01 (SPAdes) (version 2) | ecosystem: Engineered > Bioreactor > Continuous culture >...
AGCTGCTCGGCAGGTGGTATCCTTGTCATAGGTCTGGGCCTCCTCGGTGTGTCCCTTTCGGTTTTTTCTCCTACCACCGATGGTAGTCCAGACCACTCGCTTTTTACAGACAGATTAAGCCATCACCCCGCCGTTTTGACATCCCGCCGCGAGATCCTTTATGTTTGCCTGCATCTGACAAGGTCGCGTCAGCGACGCCATTGGAGGCCAGAAATGGAGTTACGGGAATTCTTCAATAAAGAAGCGGTCAAGCTCCATCTGGAGAGCGAGACCAAGGACGACGTCCTCAAGGAGCTGATCCAGCTCCTGGGCCTGGACGAGAAGAGCGAGGGCATCCTGTTCAAGATGCTCAAGCGCCGGGAGAACCTCGGCTCGACGGGCATCGGCCGGGGGATCGCCATTCCGCACTGCCGCTCGCTCGTGGTGAACCGGTTGCGGGTGGCGTTCGGGCGCAAGCCGGAGGGCGTGGAGTTCAAGGCGATCGACGGCCAGCCGGTGTACCACTTCTTCCTCGTCGTGGCACCGCCCCTCGAAGTCAGCAACCAGTACCTCCCTGTCCTCGGCAAGATCGCCCAGTTCGCCAAGGAGCCCGACGTCCCCAAGCGGCTCATGGAACTCAAGACACCGGAAGAGTTCCTGGACCTCATTGCCGAGAAGTCCAGATAACGGGCTCCCGCGGAGGTTGTACGGATGCACCCACAGCTCGAGATCCTGCTGCAGTTGCAGGACCTGAAATCGCAGCGCCGCGAGCTCGCCGAGGGCACCGACGAGAGCCGGGTCGAAGTCCAGGAGTTCCACATCGACCTGCAACGCGCCCTTGCCGAGCTCGACCAGAAGATCCAGGAGATCGAGGCCGAGCTGCCGGAGAACCTGCGACGGCGTTATCAGCAAATCGAAGGCCGCGGCCGCGCCGTCGTCCCCGTGATCAACGGCACCTGCTACGGCTGCTTCATGTCCATTCCGACCGCGGTCGTCCACGAGATCCAGCGCAACGACGCGATCCGGTCGTGCGACCACTGCGGACGCATCCTGTACGGCGTCGGGTGAGCACGCCGTGCGGTCGGGACGAACGAAGAGCGCCGGGTTCCTGGAGGATCCGGCGCTTTTCGTTCTCCTCTCGGGCCGTGGGACCCAACCGGACCGGGCCTACCTGGCGATGTGCATCCGTATCGTCCGCTTCTCCCCGTTCACGTCCATCTGGAGGATGTAAACGCCCGAGGGGACCTTGTTTCCGTTCCGGTCTCGCCCGTCCCAATACGCCTCGGCGGGACCCGGCGAGTGGTACACCAGGCGGTCCACCTTGACCCCGCTGCCCTCCGGATGGTTGAGCGCGACCGGAATCGCGACCAACTGCTGGAGGATGTTGTAGATCTTGATCGTGACGACCGGCTTCTGCCCGTTCTCGAAATACTTCGGCGAAAGCTCGAACGGGATCCTCGTCTCTGGATCGAACGGGTTGGGGTAATTCTGCCCCAAACGGAATCCCGACTCCCGGCCTGGCGGCTCTTTCTCTCCGGAACTGCCTTGGGCCTTCAGCGGCACGGCGAGCACACCGAGCGTGAGGAGGAGGATGACGCCGACGCGGCTCCCGCGTCTCATGGGTCACCTCCGGACGATCCTGCTGTGCCGTAGCTGAGTTCGCGATCGCCCTCCCGTTTGGCCGAGGGTCGTGGACGGCGCGCGGCCCCCCGCCCACGAGGCCGAGGATAGGGGCCCGTTCTCGGGCCGGTCAAGCGTGGCCGTGCCGCGAGGTTGGTGGGCAAGAACCGCACCGTCACTCAGCCGGGCCGCACCAGTCGGCCGTCCCCCACCCGCTGCGTCACGCCGATGCGGTCAAAGTATTCCAAGATCGGGATCAGGTATTTGCGAGAAACAGGAATAGACTCTTTGAATTCCGCGGGACCGAGGGGGCCGCGCCCAGCCAGCGCGCGGCGGACCGCCAGGGCCGCGGCCTCGAGGGCGGACGGAGCCATGTACAGCTCGGGCCCCAGCGCGACGATCTGTCGCGCACGTTCCATCGCCTTGAGGAGCGCCCGGAGGTCGGGCCGGGACCGGAGGTCGGCGGGCCACTCGTCGAGGAGCGGCGGGGTGAGGCCCGCGCGCTCGAGGAGGTCCAGGACGGCGTCCCGGGCGCGTTGCTGGTCGGGCGTGAGGGTGGGCCGGAACGAGGCGAGGGCGATGAGGCCCTCGTCGGAGCGGAGGGTGCCGTCGTCGAGGGCCGCGGCGATGACGTGGTCGGCGAGCCCGGGTGCGGCATAAGGCGGGAGCGCGCGGCGGAGCTCCTCGCGGTCGATGCCCGGTCGGAGCGGCTCCCGGTCGTGGTGTTCGGCGACGGTCCGGAGGATGGTCTCACGGGCCTGGGCGAGGACGGGGGCGGCGAAGAGTCTTCCGGCGGCGGGGGCGACGCCGGGCACGTTCCGCTCGCGGAGGAGCGCCTCGACCCGGGCCGAGGGGACCGGGGTCTCGATCGGGAGCCTGGCTGGTGAGACGCCGGCCCAGCCGGCCAGGCGGACGCGGGCGGCGATGGCGGCCTCGGGTGGGGCGGTGATGATCGCTTCCAAGGCGGCGCGCTCGTCGGGCGTGCGGCGCCGCCGGGCGGGCGCGACCGGTTCGACGACCACGCCTCCGGCGATCGTGGTGACGGGCGAGTACGACCGCAGGACGAACCGGTCGCCGGCGCGCGCGACGACCGGGCCCTCGAGCCGGAGCTGGGCCCACCCCGTCTGGCCGGGAGGGATCTCGGGTGCGTCGAGGGGGCGCACACGGCCCATGATCTCTGCGGTCCCGAGGTGGAAGCGGACGCGCTGCCGTGTGCGGAGCGGCCACGGGCTGGCGGGCAAGACGCGGACGAGGGCGGTCAGCCGCGTCGTGGCGGCCCACGCCTCGTCGGCCACGATGACGTCGCCGCGGCCGAGCTGGTCCCGTTCGACGCCGGCGAGGGCCAGGGCGGCGCGCTGGCCGGCGGAAACGCAGGGGGCGTCGCGGCCGTGGACCTGGGCGCCGCGGACGCGGGCGTGGAGGTCCTGGGGCAGAACGCGGACGGCGGCGCCGACCCGGAGGCGGCCGCTCCAGACGGTGCCCGTGACGACCGTCCCCGTGCCGCGGATGGTGAAGACGCGGTCGATGGGGAGGCGGAAGAGGTCGTCGTGATCGCGTTCGGCGGTGGCCCGGGCGGCGTCGGCGATCGCGGCGACGAGGGCGTCGAGGCCTTCGCCCGTGCGCGCGGAGACCGGAACGAGCGGAGCGTCGGCGAACGGCGTGTCGGCGAGGGCGGCGCGCACATCCTCCATGACGAGGTCCAGCCACTCGCGCTCGACGAGATCCACCTTGGTGATGGCGACGACGCCGCAACGGACGCCGAGGAGGTCCACGATCGCGAGGTGCTCGCGGGTCTGGGGCATGACGCCCTCGTCGGCGGCGATGACGAGGAGCACGATGTCGATGCCGGTGGCCCCCGCGAGCATGTTGCGGATGAACGCCTCGTGGCCGGGGACGTCGACGACGGCGAGCTCCTGTCCGTCCGGCAGGCGGAGGTTGGCGAAGCCGAGGTCGATGGTGATGCCGCGGCGCTTCTCCTCCGCCAGGCGGTCGGTGTCGACGCCGGTGAGCGCCCGGACGAGGGCGGTCTTGCCGTGGTCGATGTGGCCGGCCGTGCCGAGGACGAGGTGCGGCATCAGCGTCGCTCCAGCGCGTTGACCAGGAAGGGGAACGAGCGGAGCGTCGCGCCCTCGGCGAGGTGGCGCGCGACGAACCGTTGCAGCAGCGCCCAGTGCGCGGCGGGCCGCTCGACGTAGACGGCCCTGCCTCGCGTGAGACTGCGGAGCACCCGCCGCGCCGCCGCTGGGATGATGCGACCGGAGCCACGGACGGGTTCGGGCCGCGTGCAGTGGGGGCAGACGACGCCGCCGGCGTCGTAATCGAAGAACGCGTCCTCGTCCTCGGAAAGCGGGCGCCCGCACGCGGCGCAGGCGTCGACCAAGGGAGTGAACCCGAGCCGGCCCACGAGCGCCCACGTCTCGGCAAGCAGCACGCCGTCGAGCTGCTCTGCCGGCGCCTGCGCGATGCGGGTGAACGCGCCGCGGATCTGCTCGAACAGCGCCGGGTCCGCCTCCTCGCTCCCGGCGCGGAGCACCAGCTCGGCGATCAGCGATGCGCCGCCGAAGCGGCGGAGGTCGGCGCCGACCTCCTGACGTGTCCGCGTGAGGTCGAACGACGAGAGCGTGTGCAGGTCGCGCCCCTCCTTGACGTACAGCGTCGCGATTCCCTCGGTGAACGGCTCGAGGATGCCGCCGAAGCGGCTGCGTGGCCGGAGGGCGCCCCGGGCGATGGCGGAGCGCACGCCGTGGGTGCGCGTGGCCAGGCGCAGGATCTTGCTGGTCTCGCTGTACGGGAAGCTCTGGAGAACGATCGCCTCGACGCGGATCAGCGGCATGGGAGCACCGGACGCTCCGTGCACACGGGCCCGTCAGGTCGCCCGGTCCGCGACCGAACGCAGCCGTTCGTAGAGATGGGAGCGGCGCTGCAGGTAACGCTCGCGCTCCTCCCGACCCGGGTCTCCGCCGTGCGCGGCGTGCTGCTCGTCGAGTTTCGCGATCTCGAGCAGCAACCGGCGCCGGGCGACCGGGACCGGCCGGCCCGTCGCGCGAACGAACAGCGCGAGTCCGCCGCCGAGCAGGAGCGCGACGCCGGCGGCAAGCGGCCAGCGCGGCGGCGCGGGCGGCGCCGCTCCCGGCTGCAGCGCGCCGGGGCCCGCAGGGAGTTGCATACCCGGCCCGGCCGCGATGATGTCGTATTGCGGCGGCGCGTCCGTGCCGCGAAAGAATTCGCCCACGTAGAGGCGCCCGTTCACCCGCGTGGCGGCAAACAGGATGGCGCTCTGGTCCGCGGCGGGCAGTGCGAGCACGAAGGTCCCGTCGGCGTCTGTCGTGTCTCTCGCGACCGTGGCGCCGCCTCGTCCCGCCACGACTTGGTGGAGCGCCACCTCGATGCCGGCGACCGGCTGACCGTCGGCGCCGACCACGCGGCCGTGGAGAGCGGGATCCTGAACGGTCGCGGCCGCACCGCCCGCGCTCCCGACGAGCAGCAATGCGGCCGCCACCCACGCATGCAGGGGCCTCACGGCGTGAACCGGCCGAAGTCCTCGGGGTTCAGGCGACGCAGGTACTCCTTGAGCTCCTCGGCCCGGAGCCCGGTCGGCCCCCTGTCCTCGCCGTCTGCGGCGAACGCGGCCTGCGGCCCCGAGATCTCGATGGACGCGTTCTCGAGCAGGTCGTCGCTGGTGTAGATCGAGGCCGCCATGCGCAGGGCCAGGGCGATCGAGTCCGAGGGCCGGGCGTCCACGCTGATGAGCTCGCCGCCGCGCTGGAGGATGAGCTCCGCGTAATAGGTGTTGTCCACCACCTTCGTGATGAGCACCCGCTTGAGCGCGCCGCCCAACCCGATGACCACGGAGACGAGGAGGTCGTGGGTGAGCGGCCGGGAGAATTTCATCCCGGCCAGCTCCATCGCGATCGCGCTGGCCTCGCTCGGCCCGATCCAGATGGGCAGGACGCGCTTCCCGTCCTTCTCTTGAAGGATCACGACCGGTGTGTTGGTCGCGCGGTCCAGCCCCAGGCTCTGAACTTTGACTTCGACCATACGAGCCTCCGCCCCTGCGCCGAATCAGGGGGCCGTTACGTCCCCATTTCCCAGGACGCCAGATAGCGTTCCTGCTCTGGGGTCAAGCGATCGATCTCGATGCCCATGGCCGCGAGCTTGAGCCGAGCGATCTCGCGGTCGATGGCCTCGGGTACGCGGTGCACGTCGCGGGTCAACCCGGCGGCGTGGGATGCCAGGAACTCGGCCGCGAGCGCCTGGTTCGCGAAACTCATGTCCATCACCGACGCCGGGTGCCCTTCCGCCGCCGCCAGGTTGATCAGCCGCCCCTCGCCCAACACGTAGATGCGCTTGCCGCCGATGCGGTACTCCTCGACGAACTCGCGGACCACGCGGGGCGGCGCGTCCGCCATGCGGCCGAGCGCGTCCAGGTCGATCTCGACGTTGAAGTGCCCCGAGTTGGCGACGATGGCGCCATCCTTCATGGCGCGGAAGTGCTCTTCGCGAATCACGTGGTAGTCGCCGGTGAGCGTGACGAAGATGTCGCCCTCGGCGGCGGCGCGCTCCATGGGGAGGACCCGGAAGCCATCCATGGCGGCCTCCAGCGCGCGGATCGGGTCGACCTCGGTCACGATCACGTTGGCGCCCGCGCCCCGGGCCCGGGCGGCGAACCCACGACCGCACCATCCGTACCCCGCCACGACGACGACGGATCCCGCCAGCAAGACGTTGGTGGCGCGGAGGATACCGTCCAGCGTACTCTGCCCCGTGCCGTAGCGGTTGTCGAAGAGGTGCTTGGTGTACGAGTCGTTGACGGCGATCACCGGGAACTGGAGGACGCCGTCCTTGGCCATGGCTCGGAGCCGGATCACGCCCGTCGTGGTCTCCTCCGTGGAGCCGACCACCCCCCGGACCAGCTCCTGGCGCGCCTCCGGGGTGAGCTCCTGGGCCCAGCGGCGGATCGGCGCGGCGAGCTCGTCCCACCGCTCGAGCGCGATCATGTGCAGCGAGCCGACCAGGTCCGCTCCGTCATCCATGGTGATGGACGGACGGTGGGCGAGCGCGGCGCGGATGTGGTCGTAGTACGTGTCGTGGTCCTCGCCCCGGATGGCGAAGACGGCGATGCCGTGGTCGCGCACGAGGTGCGCGGCGACGTCGTCCTGGGTGGAAAGCGGATTGGATGCGCACAGGGCGACGTCCGCCCCCCCGGCCTTGAGCGCGATGACCAGGTTCGCCGTCTCGGTGGTGACGTGCAGGCACGCGGAGAGCCGCAGGCCTGCGAGCGGCTTCTCGCGGCTGAAACGCTCGCGGATCTGGCGCAGGACGGGCATCTGCCGCTCCGCCCATTCGGTGCGGAGGCGGCCCTTGTCGGCGAGCGAGAGATCGCGCACGTCGTGCTGGACGTCGGTGCCGGTGGTCATTCGTTCTCCTTCGTCATCAAAGGCCTGCGGCCGTTCTGAGGTCCTCGACCCGGTCGGTCCGCTCCCATGCGAAGAACACGAGCTCCCCGTCGGCGGTGGGCTCGGTGTAGGACTCCCGACCGAAATGTCCGTACGTGGCGGTGGGCCGGAACACGGGCCGCCACAGCCCGAGCGCCTGGATGATCGCCGCCGGCCGGAAGTCGAAGACCTCCCGGACGGCGGCCTCGATCCGCTCCGGTGGTACCCGGGAGGTCCCGAAGGTATCCACGTGGATGGACACGGGTTCCGGCACGCCGATGGCGTAGGCGAGCTGGATCTCGCAGCGGCGCGCCAGCCCTGCGGCGACGACGTTCTTCGCCGCCCAGCGCGCCGCGTACGCGCCCGACCGGTCCACCTTCGATGCGTCCTTCCCGCTGAACGCGCCCCCGCCGTGCCGCGCCATTCCACCGTAGGTGTCCACGATGATCTTGCGTCCGGTCAGCCCGGCGTCCCCGTGGGGTCCGCCGATGACGAACCGCCCGGTGGGGTTGATGTGGATGCGGGTCTGCTCCGGGTCGAACCACTGTTCCGGCATCACCGGCGTGATGACGCGCTCGATGATCTCCGCGCGGAGCTCGGCGTGGGACACGTCCGGTGAGTGTTGCGCGCTGACGACGACGGTGTGCACCCGGACGGGCCTCCCGTCTTCGTACTCGAGGGTGACCTGCGCCTTGCCGTCCGGCCTGAGCCAGGGCAGGCGGCCGTCCTTGCGCAGCGTGGCGAGCCGACGGGTGATGCGGTGGGCGAGCATGATGGGCGCGGGCATGAGCTCGGGCGTCTCGTCCGACGCGTAACCGAACATCATCCCCTGGTCCCCCGCGCCGCCGGTGTCCACCCCGAGGGCGATGTCCGGGGACTGCTGGCCGATGGCAACCAGCACGCCGCAGCTCTCGCCATCGATGCCGTAGCTGGAATCGGTGTAGCCGACGGAGCAGATCGTCCCGCGGGCGATCGCCGGGATGTCCACGTACGCGGACGTGGTCATCTCGCCGGCGACGAGGACGAGGCCCGTGGTGACGAGCACCTCGCAGGCGACGCGCGCCGCGGGGTCTTGCTCGAGGACCGCGTCCAGGACCGCGTCACTGATCTGGTCGGCGATCTTGTCCGGGTGGCCTTCCGTAACCGACTCGGAAGTGAAGAGATGGCGGCTCAACCGGCGCTCCTGTGGGCGCGAGGGTCGCGGCGGAAAAGTAGCGCGTCACGGACGGGGCGACAAGTTCCAGCGCCCGGAGAACAGCGAGAGGTCCAGCCAGCGGGAGATCTCGGTGGACAGCACCTCCTCGACCTCATCCGGGGTGGAGCGGGTGAGCGCCTCCGCCGCCGCAGCGCGGGCGGCCGCGGCGGGCACCGTGCGGATGATCTTCTTGACCTCGGGCAGCGACGCGGGGCTCACGCTCAGGGCCGTGATGCCGAGGCCCAGGAGCAGGAAGACGCCGAGAGGGTTGGCCGCCAGCTCGCCACACACGCTGACCTCGATGCCCGCGGCGCGGCCGGCCTCGGCGGTACGGCGCAGCAGCTCCAGCACGGCGGGGTGGAACGGCCTGTACAGCCGTGCGATGCGCGCGTTGCCGCGGTCCACGGCCAGGGTGTACTGGACCAGGTCGTTCGTCCCGATGGAGAAGAAATCCGCGTATCGGGCTAACTCCGCCGCGCTCAGGGCCGCCGCTGGGGTCTCGATCATGATCCCGAGCTTGTAGCCGGGGTTGAACGGGATCCCGGCCTTGCGGAGCCGGTCCTCCTCCTCCTCGAGCAGGCGGCGCGTGCGCTCGACTTCCTCGATTTCGTTGACGAGCGGGAGCATGATCCGGACGTCCCCGTGCGCCGTGGCCCGCAGCAGTGCCCGGAGCTGCTTGCGGAAGAAGTCCTCCAGGTCGAGGCAGAGCCGGATCGCGCGCCAGCCGAGGAACGGGTTCTCCTCGGACGGCATCTGGAGGAAGAGCGGGAACTTGTCTCCCCCCAGGTCGAACGTACGGATGTACACGGCCTGGTGCGGGAACGCCTCCGCGATCTTCCTGTACGCCTGGTACTGCTCCTCCTCCTCGGGCTCCGTGCTGCGGCCGACGACCAGGAACTCGGTGCGGAAGAGGCCGATGCCCATCGCGCCGTGGGTGCGGGCGGTCTCGGCCTCGGCGGGCAGGTCGATGTTGGCGCGCAGCAACACGGGCTGGCGGTCCGGGGTGACGGCTTCGAGGTGCGCGAGGAGGACCAGCTCCTGCTCCCACTCGCGCACCCGGATGTCGCGCTCCCGGTAGACGCTCTTCTCGAACTCCGTGGGCTCGACGATGACGCGCCCTGCCCTCCCGTCCAGCACGACCTCCTGGCCGTCCTCCACGATGCTGGAGATGTCGCCGAGGCTGACGACGGCCGGCAGCCCGAGCGAACGGGCGAGGATGGCCGAATGGGAGGTCCGGCTGCCTGCGTCGGTGGCGATGCCCAGCACCTTGCGCCGATCGAGCTTCACGGTGAACGTCGGCGTCATGTCGCGCGCCACCAGCACCACCGGCTGCTCGAGGCCGGACAGCGAGAAGTCGGGCTCGGGCAGGCCGAGCAGGTAGTGGGTGACCCAGAACTGGACGTCGAGCAGGTCGTTCAGCCGTTCGACCACCAGGGGATGGCCGCTGCGCCGCCAGGCCGACTGGAACTCGAGCATCCGGAGTTCGAAGGCGCGCGCCGCGGAGAAGCGGTTCTCCCGGATGTAGGCGATCGTGGGCTCGATCAGGTCGAGGTCGTCCAGCATCATGATCTGCGGGTCGAAGATCTGGGCTTCGACCGGTCCCAGGCGCTCCGCCACATCCTCCCGGAGGGCGCGGATCCGAGCCTTGGCCCATTCCCGGGCGGCGTGGAACCGCTCGATCTCGGCCTCGATGTCCGCCTCGGGGATCGTTGCCCGCGGCACGCGCGGCACCTCCCAGTGCAGCACGTAGGCGGGCCCGATGACAATGCCGGGCGAGGCCGGGATCCCGTCGCGGACGTGCCTCAAGACCTCACTCCTCCCCGAATCCGTTCTCCACGAGTTTGACGAGCTGCTCGACCGCATCCTGTGCGTCCTCGCCGCTCGCCCTGATGGTGATCTGACTGCCGCATTCGGCGGCCAGCATCATCACGCCCATGATGCTCTTGCCGTTGACCTCGAGGTCGCCCTTGCGGACCCACACGTCGGAACGGAACCGCGAGGCGAGCTTGACGAACTCCGCAGCCGGCCTGGCATGCAGGCCGTACTGGTTCCGGATGGCAACCGTGCGCTCATGATCGACCGCGGATGAGCTCATGTGACGCCTCTCAGAACCGTACCGAGGATTGCAAACGCGACGAGTGCGAGGAAGACCGGCAACCGGACAGCGCTGCCGAAGCGGAGGCCCAGGAAGGCGGCTGCGGCGGCCGCGACGATCCACGGCAAGGGCAGCGGTCGCTCCGCGAGCGGGCCCAGCCCGCGCAGCGCGCCGCCAGCGACCGCGAGAGGCAGGAGCAGCCCCGTGAGGAACGCGCCGCAGACGGTGAGGATGCGCTGGGCAGGGCCCAGGAAGGAGTGGCGCAGTCTCTCGCCGACCTCCTTGCCCCGGCGGAGCCCGAGCCGGTAACTCCACGTGCGCAGGAACAGGTGGCCTGCGTTGTAGGCGATGAGGAACACCGCGACGGGGACCCACCACGGCGCGCCGACGGACGCGAGCGTGAGGGCGAACAAGACGCAGACGGGCCGGAGCCCCGCCCACACCAGGCGATCGCCGAGGCTGCCCAGGGACCCGCGCACGGCGGCCTTGAAGCGGTCCACCAGCACGGGATCCGCGCCATCCGCCTCGAGCTGTGCGACCGCGCCCAGGGCGATGGGCGCGAGGTACGGATGGCTGTTGAAGAGCGCCGCGTGCCGCTCGAGCGACTCGCGGAGCGTGGCCGGATCGCCGCGGTAGCGGGAGCGGAGCAGCGGCAGCAGCGCGAACGCGAAGCCGGTGCCGATGAGCGTGCGGTAGTTCCACGATCCCTGGATCGCGAACGACCGCAGGAAGACCGCAGCGGACACCAGGCGCGAGGGCCTGCTCAACGGAACAGCAGGAGCGTGAGCCCGCATAGGAGTCCGAGCAGGAAAGCCAGCCGCCGTTCGGCCCAGCCACCGAAGAGCTGGAGCACTGCGCCGATGACCGCGGCCGTGGCGATGACCAGGACGCCGATGGGCGCGACGGCGTCGAGATCCCATCGGGGGGCGAGCCAGCGGAGCGCCCCTGCGCCGAGCCACGCCCCGGAGGCGGAGACGGCCGCACCGCGCAGGTAGTCGAGCGCCATGGCGGAGAGGTGCCGACGCTCGAGCTCGAGGTCGGCCCGGCGCCGGCTCGCGTTCCAGCCGGCGACGAGCCGCTCGTTGAGGCGACGCTGGGCATGGACCGACAAGCCGCCGACGCGCTCCCAGGCGAGGGCGAACGCGACGGCCCCGAGCAGTAGAGCGGCGTCCGGCTCCGGCGGCGCGGCGAAGAGATAGGCGCCGGTGGCGGCGACCGCCCCGGTCCCCGCCTCGGGGTACCGCGCCGCGCCCACCGGCAGGACGAGGAGCGCGAACGCCTCCAGGATCACTCCGAGGATGAAGCCGTCCACCGGCCGACCAGCCAGCAGGCCGGTCACCGTCGCCGCGACCAGCGGTCGCGAAACCATGATCTGGGGGAACGAGGCGGCATCGAGTCCGACCACCCCGCCCCAGAGCGCGACAGGAACGAAGTTCATTGTCGCCGGTGCTTCCCCCCGAGGAGCTCCTGCAGCTCGACCTTCCTGGACCCCGGCAGGTCGCGCGCCGTGATGTCCACGCCCTCCTCCGCCAGGCGGCCGAGCTCGCGGCGCTCTTCTTCGCTCAGGTAGACGTAGGGCAAGACGGCATCCCGCCCGGGGGCGTAATGGATGCCGCCGATGTTGACCTCGTCCCCCCGGAGCATCCCACCCTCGGCCAGGCGCCGCATGGTGGCGATGTCCCGCGTGAGCACGATGGTGCGTGCGGGGGCGGCGCGCCAGTCGGCGATGTGGGTGCGCGCGGTGGCGACGTCCTCGAACGCCGTCTCGATGGTCGGCGGCAGACCGAGGCCGTACAGCTCTTGCTCCCACGGCGAGTGGGCGAGCTCATCGTCCACGACGACGATGCGGTCCGGATGCAGGTGCGTGCCCCAGCCCACGGTCACCTGACCGTGGATCAATCGCTCGTCCACCCGCAACAGAACGATCGGCATGCCTACTCGCCTCCGGATCGCGAGGGGCCGGCCCCACTCGGGCCGGTCAGCCGCCGGTGGCCTCGCGCCGTTCGACAGCGCCGGGCGCGTAGCACACCGAAGGGCGGCCGCGGGTCAACAGACGCTCGAGCAGCTCGGCCGGCGGCAGCTCGCGGTGCAACACGAAGTCCAGGAGCATCGGGAGGTTCACGCCTCCGACCACGATGATGTCCGGCCGCGCGTGGGCGAACCGGCGCGCCGCGTAGGTGCAGCTCCCGCCGAGCATGTCCGTGAAGACGACGACGGGGCGGCCGGCCGCGGCGTGCTCGACCGCTTCGACGACCGCGTCGGGCGAGAGCCCCCTGTTGCTCAGGGGGATGAGTACCCCCGGCTCGATGCCGGAGATCTGGCGCACGGCATCCACGAGGCCCTCGGCGAGCGTGCCGTGTGCAATCACGATGCCGATGGGCGGCTGCGGCTCACTCATAGTCTTCCCGCAGGTACTCCCGTACGGGGCGCATCGCCTCCTGGAGGCGCTGGTTGAACAGCGCGGCGGAATGCACGCCGGTGTACTTGAGTAGGTGGTTCATCGCGACCACCTCGCAAATGACGGTGATGTTCTTGCCGGGGTTCAACGGGATGACGACCTTGGGCACCTTGACCCCGAGGATCTCCACCTCTTCGGCAATGAGCCCGGTGCGGTCGTAGTACGTGCGGTCGTTCCAATCCTCGAGCTGGACCACGACCTCGATGCGCTTCTGCTGCCGGATCGCCCGGATCCCGAAGAGGGCCGGGATGTCAATGATCCCGATCCCACGGATCTCCATGTGGTGCCGCTGGAGCTCGTGGCCCCGCCCGATGAGGATGTCGTTGCCGCGGCGCGTGATGTGGACGACATCATCCGCGACGAGGCGGTGGCCGCGCTCGACCAGGTCCAGCACGCACTCGCTCTTGCCGATCCCGCTCCGGCCGACGAACAGCAGGCCCACCCCGTACACGTCGGCCAGCGAGCCGTGCACGGTCGTGGACGGCGCGAAAAACTCCTCGAGATAGGACTGCGTCCGGCGGTACAGCTCACCCGTCTTGAGGGTGGAGCGGAGGAGCGGGACGTGGTGCGTTCGTGCGGCCTCGACCATTGCGGCCGGAACGTCGAGCCCCTTCGAGACGATCACGGCCGGGATGTCGAGGCCGAAGAAGGAGTCGAGCGTCGCGCGGAGACGATCGGGTGGCAGGGACGCGAGGAACGCGACCTCGGTCTCGCCGAGGACCTGGATCCTGCCGTGGGGCAGGCGGTCGGCGTAGCCGGCGAGGACGAGACCGGGGCTGGACAGGTTCGGTTCCTCGATGATGCGATCGAGCCCGGCGTCGCCAGTCAGCAGCTCGAGCGAGAGGCTCTCCTGGCGCTGCTGGAAGAATTCACGGACAGACAGCCCCTTCACCTTGCCACGATGCCTTTCTGGAACGAGTCCTCGGATTTCGGGGTCCCGACGGAGTGCTCACGGCTACGATCGTGCTGCCGCCGGAGTCGCGTACCCAGCCTGGACAGGACCTGATCCAGCGCGGCGCGGGCGTCGGCGGCGGCCGCGTGCGCGACCACCGTCGAGCGACCGGTGACGAAGGCGCGGACCTCCACGGCGTAGAAGCCGTGGTCGTGCTCGAAGACGACGTCGGCGGAATCGATGCGCGGCTCGAAGCGGACCATCTTGCGGAGCCGGTCCTCGGCGCGGCGGCGGATGGAGTCGGCGACCCTGCAGTGACGGGCGGAGATGTTGATGATCATACGCCCTCCCGGCGTGCGTGGTCGTTGACGGGTCGAGCCAGCTCTGGAGGTCATGCGGCCCGCTCCGCGATTTCCAGCAGATGCGCCTCCGTCTCCCGCGCCGCCCGATCCCAACTGAAGCGTTCCGCGAACGCCCGCGCGCTCCTGCCGATCCGCTCCCGCAGCGCGGCGTCCACGAGGAGGCGGCGCAGCGTGGCGGCCAGGGCATCCACGTCTCCGTGCGGCACCAGGAAGCCCGATTCGCCGTGTGCCACGGAGTCGCGCAGGCCCGGGGAATCGCTGGCGACCGTGGGCGTCCCGCACGCTGCGGCCTCGAGGTTCGTGATCCCCCAACCCTCCTTGGGCGAGGTGAGCACGTGCACCCATGCGCGGCGGAAGAGCTCTCGCTTCGTCTCCTCGGAGACGAACCCCGGCATTTCGACGAGGTCGGCGAGGCCGAGCCGGTCGCGGAGCCGCGCGAGTGCCGGCGCGTGGTCGCCCTGGCCGGCGATGATGACGCGGGCCTCGACGCCTTCGTCGCGGAGCTTCGCCGCGGCGCGCAGCACCAGGTCCACGCGCTTGTAGCGCTTGAGCCGCCCGAGATAGAGGATCGTGGGCCGGTCGAAGCGAGGGACGGAGGGATCCGGCCGGTAGAACTCGAGGTCCACGCCGTTGGGGATCACGCGGATCCGGTCCGGATCGAGCCCGCGCCGGGCCAGGTCCTCCGCGGTGCTGCGGGAGACGGCCTGAGCCGGGACGCGGCGGTAGAGGAGCCCGAGCGGCCGCTCGAGCAGCCAGGTGGCGGCGGCGAACGGCACGGAGGCCTCCGCGAAGGCCGTGGCGCCGAACAGGTGGTGCACCAGCAGCACGAGCGGGTGACGCCCCCAGAGCGGCGTGAACAGAGGGACCTTGTTCAGGTCCTCGACCATGACGTCGAACTCGAGGTCCCGGAGGTGGCGGCGGTAATAGGCCGGTGCCGCCAGACTGAATGTATGGCGCCCGCCCGTGCGGTGCACGTCCATCCCGTCCACGACCTCGCGCTGCGGGGCGCCAGGCCAGCCGGAAACGAGCAGCGTCACCTGGTGGCCCCACGCCGCGAGCCGGCCGAAGACCTCGTGCAGGTGGGTCTCGGCGCCCCCCGCGCGGGGGTTCAGCCGGTCCTGCCAGTTCATGACGAGGACCTTCAGGACCGCCCTCCGTCGCGGGGCCGCCGCTCGTGCGGCCGGTGCTGTCGCATCAGCGCGTCGAGCACGCCGTTGACGAAGCGCGGGCTGTCCACGGTCCCGTATTTCTCAGCGAGGACGATGGCCTCTTGGATGGAGACCGGGGACGGCACCTCGTCAACGTACAGGATCTCCGCGGCCGCGACCCGCAGGATGTTGCGGTCGATGGCGGCGAGGCGATCGAGCCGCCAGTTGGTCAGCGCGGCCTGCAGCGCGGCGTCGATCGTGTCCTTGTGTTCGGCCACGATCCGGAGGATGCGTTCGAGGTACCCGCGGCTGGCGGGGGCGATCCTGCGCTCGCGGCTGAAGTCCCCGAGGACGTCCAACGGCGTGGCGCCCGGCGCGCGCATTTCCCAGGCGTAGAGCACCTGAACGGCCCAGGCACGGGCGCGGCTACGTTCCCTCACCAGCTCCCTCCAGGCGCCGGAAGAGGTCCGCCATTTCGAGGGCCGCGAGCGCGGCCTCCCAGCCCTTGTTGCCCTTGGCGCCGCCGGCGCGGGCCAGGGCCTGCTCGGCGGTGTCGGTGGTGAGCACGCCGAACGTGATGGGGACGCCGGTCGCCCGAGCGGTGGCGCCAAGGCCGCGGGCGGCCTCGGCGGCAATGAAATCGAAGTGTGGCGTCTCGCCACGGATCACGCAGCCGATGGCGATGATCGCCGCGTAGCGGCCGGTCCGGGCCACGCGCTCGGCCGCCTGCGGCAATTCCCAGGTTCCCGGGACCGTGATGACGTCGATGGCGGTCTCGGGGACCTCGTGCTGAAGTAGCGCGGCGCGTGCGCCTTCCACGAGGCGCTCGGTGACCATTTCGTTGAACCGGCTCGCGACGATGGCGAACCGTCCCGTGCTGCCGTCGAGCCGGCCGCGCAGTTCGGCCGGGCGTCCGGCCTCAGCGCGCTGGCTCATGTTCCACGTCCGGGGTGGGGGGTTCCATGAGCAGGTGGCCGAGCTTGCTCCGCTTGGTTTCGAGATACCGACGGTTGTACGGCGTCGGCGCGACCTGGATGGGCTCACGTCCCGCGATCCGCAGGCCGTAGCCCTCGAGCCCGACGATCTTGCGCGGGTTGTTCGTGAGCAACCGGATCGAGGAGAGGCCCAGGTCGAGCAGGATCTGGGCGCCGATGCCGTAATCGCGGAGATCCGGCTTGAAGCCGAGCGACTCGTTGGCCTCGACGGTGTCCTGACCCTGATCCTGGAGCGCGTAGGCCTTGATCTTGTTGCCGAGTCCGATGCCCCGCCCCTCCTGCCGCAGGTAGACCACCGCGCCCTCGCCGACCTCCTGAATGCGGCGCATCGCCGCGTGGAGCTGCTCGCCACAGTCGCAACGGAGCGAGTGGAAGACGTCGCCCGTGAGACACTCGGAGTGCATGCGGACGAGCACGTTCTTCTTGCCGGCGATGTCGCCCCTGACGAGGGCGACGTGCTCGCGGTTGTCCACCTGGCTCTCGTACGCGATCAGCCGGAACTCCCCGAACGGCGTGGGCAGCGAGGCCTCGGCCACGCGGCGGACCAGGCGCTCGTGCCGGAGCCGGTATGCGACGAGCTGGGCGACCGTGATGAACTTGAGCCCGTGCTTCTTGGCGAACTCCTCGAGCTGCGGCCGCCGGGCCATGGTGCCGTCCGGGTTGAGGATCTCGCAGATGACCCCCACCGGCGGCAGGCCCGCCAGCCGGGCCAGATCCACGGACGCTTCCGTCTGGCCGACACGGCGGAGCACGCCGCCCGGCACGGCGCGCAGCGGCATCACGTGGCCGGGCCGCCGGAGGTCGGACGGCCGGGTGTTCTCGTCCGCGAGGAGCTGGATCGTCCGGGCGCGGTCGTGCGCGCTGATCCCGGTGGTGATGCCGAAGCGCGAATGGCCGTCCACCGTGACGGTGAACGCGGTGCCGTTGGGGTCGGTGTTGTTCTCGACCATGAGCGGCAGGTCGAGCGCGTCCGCGCGCTCGGGGGTCAGCGCGACGCAGATGAGGCCGCGGCCGTGCGTGGCCATGAAGTTGACGATCTCGGGCGTGATCTTGGCGGCGGCGCAGACGAGGTCGCCCTCGTTCTCGCGGTCCTCGTCGTCGGCGACGATGACCATGCGCCCTTCCCGGATGTCCCGGATCGCGTCTTCGACCGAATCGAACGGCATGTCTTCCTCCCCCCCGGAGCGGCGGCGCGGCGCTACGCGGCGCCGGCCCGGGCGGTACGCGAGAGGTAGTGCACGACGAACTTGCCGATCATGTCGCCCTCGAGGTTCACGGCGTCTCCCGGCCGGAGGTCGCGGAGCGCCGTGTGGTCCCAGGTATAGGGGACGAGGGCGATGCGTGCCACGTCCGGGGCCGGCAGCTCCTGGATCGTGAGGCTCACGCCGTTGACACAGATCGAGCCGCGCGGCACGGAGACCTCCGCGACGGCGTCCGGTAGACGGACGTCGAGGATCACGTGCTCGCCCTTCGGCTCGAGGGCGAGGACCGTGCCGAGCCCGTCCACGTGGCCCTGGACGATGTGGCCGCCGAGGCGGTCGCCGAGCGCCAGCGCCCGCTCGAGGTTGACGCGGCGCCCAGGCCCGAACGACCCGAGGGTCGTCACGGCGAGCGTGGGCGCGACGGCGATGACGGCGAAGCCGGCGGCGTCGATGTCCACGACGGTCTGGCAGACGCCGTCCACCGCGATGGAGTCGCCGCGGCGCAGGCGTTCCAGCACCCGGTCCGCCTCGATCTCGAGGCGGAGTCCTCCGCCGTGCGGCGCCACGCGGCGCACGCGTCCGACTTCCTCGACGATCCCGGTGAACATGGTTCGTGACCTCGCCCCGGTCTGCCGTGTACGTCCTACCCCGACGGACGCGGAAAGCGCCGTGGCCGGGTGCGCCGTTCCGCCCCGCGGCGGGGCCGGAATCTAGGCCGAGGTCGGAGCGCCGGACAGGGGCGCTGCCCGGGCCCTCGTCGTGCCGTGGTCACGGACGGGAGGGATCGAGCACGGGGCGGCGTTGGGTGGGGCGCCGAGGTTTCCGGGGACGGGGGCCGGCTGATGCGTCACCACGCCCGGTCCAGCACCAGCAGCACATCCTGCCCGAGCTCCCGGAGGTCGGTCCGCACCCAGGCGTCGGTGGCCGCGGCCGACAGCGGCGAAGTGAACGCCGGCGGCCCGTCCGGGCCGTAGAGCTTCGGCGCGAAGAAGAGGTACAGCCGCGCCACCCGGTCCTCGGCGAGGAGCGCCGAACCGAGGGTGCCGCCGCCCTCGCAGAGCACGGAGCGGATGCCCGCCTCCCACAGGGCGGAGAGGACCGCGTCCAGCGCGAGCCCGCCGGGCCCTCGCGGGGCGCTGAGCACTCGGACGCCCGCGGCCTCGAGGGCCGATCGCCGTTCCGGGGGCGCGTCCTCCGCGCACACCACCCACGTCGGTGTCTCGGCGGCGGTCGCCGCGAGGCGACTGGCGAGAGGGAGCCGTGCCTCCGTGTCGAGGACGATCCGGACGGGTGGTACGCGGGGCACGATGTCGCCCCGGACCGTGAGCAGGGGATCATCCACCAGAGCGGTCCGGCTGCCCACCATGATCGCATCGAATCCGGCACGCAGCCGGTGCGTCTCGGCGCGCGCGGCCTCGCCCGTCACCGGCGTGGCGCGCCCGGGTGCGGCGCCGAGCCGGGCGTCCAGGGAGAGCGCGTATTTGAGCGCGACGTAGACCGAGCCCCGCTCGACGACGTGGAAGAACGCCGCGTTCTGTGCCCGGACCGCGTCGGCCTCGACCCCGCCCACCACTTCCACGCCCGCACGGGCGAGCCGGTCCGCGCCGCCCCCGGCCTCGGGGTGCGGGTCCCGGGCGCCGTACACGACCCGGGCGATGCCCGCCGCCTCGATGGCCGCGGCGCACGGCGGCGTCTTGCCGTGGTGCGCGCACGGCTCGAGGGTGGTGTAGAGCGTGGCGCCGCGCGCCCGCTCGCCTGCGGCGGCGAGAGCGACGGCTTCCGCGTGGGGCCCGCCGTACTGGGCGTGCCAGCCCTCCGCGATCCGCTCGCCGTCGCGCACGACCACGGCGCCCACGAGCGGGTTGGGGTGCACCCGGCCCCAACCGCGCCACGCCAGTTCAACGGCGCGCCGCATCCATTCCCGGTCCTCTGGCGTCGGCGCCGGCGCCATACCGCGTTCAGGGAGAGATGCGCAGGGCGAAGCTGCCGAACAGAGTGCCCTTCTCGGGATCGAACTCCGTGGGCGGGACGGGGCCCGGCACCGCCCCCCCGCCCTGCTGCCACCCCAGCTCGAGGCTCGCGGTCAGGATCAGCACGGTGACCGACCCGTTGACGAAGAGCGTGAACCGGTCGTTGCTGAAGCCCTCCATGGCGACCGAGACCGGCACGCCGCCCGGGTCGGCGGGATCCACGAACCGCCAGGCGACGTCCGTGGAGTAGCGGTCGTAGCCGGCGCCCGCCGTGAGGCCGAAGCCGAAGAGCCGCTTCCCGACCGTCCCCCGCACGCTCAGGTTGCTGAAGCCTTCGGCCCCGAACCAGGCGTCCGTGCCCCGGAGCGCAGGGTCTCCGAACTCGATGTCCCCCACCCGCCGGTACATGGCCGAAACGGAGATCCCGGGGACCGTGAACGACTCCCGCAGGATGCCGAGGCGGAGGCCCGCGCCCCAGGTGAACGGCGTGTCGCCGAAGCCCTCGCCGCCCGGCAGCAGCAGGAAGCCCGCACTGCCCAGCAGGTCGAGGGAGAGCACGCCGCCGATGGTGATCGCCGGGGAGAAGCCCTGGAACAGACCGACGGCGCCGTCCACGGCGAGGGCGCCGACCGCGAAGTCGATGTCACCGACCCCCCCGATCCTGCGGATCGGGGGCAGCTCGGCCCGGACCGCCGTGATCCGCCCGCCGATGCTGTAGCGCGGGAAGCGCCCGATCCGCATGCCCAGCGTGCTGGCCGTGCCGGCCACCGGGTTGCCGCCGGCGGCGGCGAGGCCGATCCGCGGCTGGACCGCCTCCACGCCCTCGGCGACGAGGTTGCAGAAACGCAGGGCCGCGGTGGACCTGCCGGACGCAGCGACCGCGCAGAGGGCAGCCAGATCGTCTTCCTGCGCGACCGCGGCGGCCGGCGCCAGCAGGAAAGCGAGAGACAGCAGTGCCGGCGCAAGGCCGGATCGGCTCGAGCGACTGCCTGCCATGTCACGCCCTTGGGGTTGAGGCGGTCAGTGGAGGACAACGCCTCCGGTCCCCGCCCGGACATCGCCGATGGCCCATGCTTCGACGCCTGCGGCGCGGGCCCGGCCGGTGACGTCGTCCACGGCACGGGGCGGCACGACCAGAATCATGCCAACGCCCATGTTGAACGTGCGGAACATCTCATCCCGCGGGACCGGCCCGAGCTCCGCAACGGTGCGGAACTCGGCCGGCGGCGTCCACGCGCCGGTGTCCACGTGCGCTTCGAGCCCCGGGGGAAGGACGCGGGCCAGGTTCTCCGGGATGCCGCCGCCGGTGATGTGTGCGAGGGCGTGGATGAGCCCCGCGTCGATCAACGGGCCGACGGGCTCGAGGTAGCTGCGGTGGATGCGGAGCAAGACCTCGGCGACGCTCCCACCGCCCCCCGGGAACGGATCGTCCGGCCCGAGGCCCAGCCGATCGAACAGGAGGCGGCGGAGGAGCGAGTAGCCGTTGGTGTGGAAGCCGCTGGCCGCGAGGCCGATGAGCTGGTCCCCCGCCTGCACGCGGTGCGGGCCCGGACGGCGGTCCTCCTCGACCACGCCGACGATGAAACCGGCGAGGTCGTACTCGCCCGGCGCGTAGAAGTCCGGCATCTCGGCCGTCTCGCCGCCGAGCAGCGCGCAGCCGTTGGCGCGGCAGCCCGCCGCAACACCCGCCACGATCTGCTCGACCGTCCCCGCCTCGAGCCGGCCCATGCCGATGTAATCGAGGAAGAACAGCGGCCGCGCGCCCTCGACCAGGATGTCGTTGACGCAGTGGTTCACCAGGTCGTGGCCGACGGTGTCGTGCCGGCCGGCGCGCATCGCGACCTTGAGCTTGGTCCCCACGCCGTCCGCACTGGCCACCAGGACCGGCTTCTCGTAGCCGTCGGGGACGCGGAACAGCCCGCCGAAGCCGCCGGGCGCCGAAAGGACCTCAGGCCGGACCGTGGACCGGACCAGCGCGGCCAGCCTCTCCTTGGCCCGGGCCGCCACGTCCCGGTCCACGCCCGCTTCCCGGTACGTCAGGCCCGGACCGCGGTCGCTCGCCCGCTCAGACACGCGCCGACTCCAGCAGCGGGTGTTCGAAGGCGGTCATCTCGCGGAACGCACGGACGCGCTCCTGGATCTCCGCCAACCCGAGATCGATGAAGCGCTCCACGCTGAACCGCTCCACGGCGAAAGACCCCATGACCGAGCCGTGCACCATCGCCCGCCGTAGCTCGTCCGGCGTCACCTCGCCCACCTGTGCCAGGTAGCCCAGGAAGCCGCCGGCGAAGGCGTCACCGGCACCCGTCGGGTCGAACAGCTCCTCGAGCGGGTAGGCCGGGGCGAAGAAGATCATGTCCGGCGTCATCAGGAACGCGCCGTGCTCGCCTTTCTTCACCACCACGTAGCGCGGCCCGTGGCGCTGTACCCAGCGTGCCGCCCGGATCAGGTTGGGGTCCCCCGAGAGCTGCCGGACCTCCGCGTCGTTGACCAGGAGCATGTCCACCCGCCGGAGCAGCTCCATGAGCGCGTCCCGCTTGCCCTCGATCCAGTAGTTCATGGTGTCGCACGCCACCAGTCGGGGCGACGCCACCTGATCCAGCACCTGCATCTGGAGCTCGGGGTCGATGTTGGCGAGGAAGACCCATTCGGCGTTGCGGAACCGCTCGGGCAGCTGCGGCGAGAAGGAGGCGAACACGCCGAGCCGGGTCTCGAGCGTGTGCGCGGTGTTGAGGTCGTAGCTGTAGGCGCCGGCCCAGCGGAAGCTCTCGCCCGGCGCCTGGACCAGCCCGCCCAGGTCCACGCCGCGGCGGACCAGGAAGTCCAGCGCGTGGACGGGGTAATCGTTGCCGACCACGCCGACGAGCTGCACGGGCGCGAACAGGGACGCCGCTGCGCTGAAGTAGACGGCGGAGCCGCCGAGCGCCTCGTTCGTTCGGCCGAAGGGCGTTGCGACGCTGTCCAGCGCGACGCTGCCCACCACGAGCAGGCTCATGCGTTTTCCTCCCTTGCCATGCGCTCCGGCGCGGTGAGGCCCAGGAGTTCGAGGCCGTTGCGCAGGACGATCTGGACGGCTCGGGCGAGGACGAGCCGGGCGGAGCGGAGCCGCTCGTCCGGCACGAGGACGGCGAGCTCCGGGTTCCGGCTGGGATTGCCCGCGTGGTACCAGGAGTTGACCATGCCCGCGGTGGCCTCGAGGAACTCGGTGATCATGTGGGGCGCGCGGGCCTCCGCGGCGCGCTCCACGACCTCGGGGAAGAGGCCGAGCTGCTTGATGATCTCGAGCTCTGCGGGCTGGGTGAGGAGGCCCAGGTCCACGCCGTCCGCAGAGATGGCGGCCGGCTCGATGCCGGCCTTGCGGAAGATGCTGCACATGCGGGCGTGGGCGTACTGGACCTTGAAGACCGGGTTCTTCTCGGACTGATCGAGGGCCAGATCGAGATCGAAGAGCATCTGGGCGTCGCCGCGCCGCATGAGGAAGAAGTAGCGCGCGACGTCCACCCCGGTCTCTTCGAAGAGCTCGCGCAGCGTGACGAACTCGCCGGCCCGCTTGCTGAGCCGCACCTCCCTGCCGCCGCGGGTGATCCGCACGATCTGGACGATCTGGACCTCGAGGAGGTCCGGGAGCCCGAGGCTGGAGAGCGCGGCCTGCATGCGCGGCGCGTACCCGTGGTGGTCGGCGCCCCAGACGTCGATCACGCGGTGGAAGCCGCGGCGCGCCTTGTCCCGGTGATACGCGATGTCCGGGAGGAAGTAGGTGTAGGAGCCGTCGCTCTTGACGAGGACGCGGTCCTTGTCGTCGCCGAACGCCGTCGTCCGGAGCCACTCGGCGCCGTCCCGCTCGTAGGTCAGGCCGCGTTCGCGGAGGTCACGCAGCGTGTCCGCGATCTTGCCCTCGGCGTAGAGCCGGGACTCGTGGAACCAGTTGTCGAAGTAGACGCGGAACTCGCGGAGGTCCCGGTCCTGCTCGGCCTTGAGGCGCGCGATGGCCCAGTCCCTGAACCAAGCGCGGCGCTCGGCGGGCTCCATGGCCCGGAGCCGCTCGCCGGCTTCCGCCTCGGCCTCGCGGGCGAGGTCGCGGACGTAGTCGCCGTGGTAGCCGTCTTCGGGGAACGGCACGTCGTGGCCCTGGAGCTGGAGCCAGCGGACCTCGAGGGACTCACCCAGCCGCTCCACCTGGGCGCCCGCGTCGTTGACGTAGAACTCGCGGGTGACGTCGTATCCGGTCCACTCCAGGAGACTGGCGATAGCGTCGCCCAGCGCGGCGCCGCGGCCGTGGGCGACGTGGAGCGGCCCCGTCGGGTTGGCCGAGACGAACTCGACCTGGACGCGGATTCCCGCGCCGCGGTCGGACCGGCCGAAGGCGCGGTCCGCTGCGAGGATCTCCGCCAGTTTGCGCTGGAGGACGGCGTGCTGGAGCCGGAAGTTGATGAACCCCGGCCCCGCCACCTCGGCCGCGGCCACGCCCGCCGCGGCCAGGTCGAGCCGCTGGAGGATGGTCTCGGCCACCTCGCGCGGCGGCCGGCCGACGCGGCGGGCCAGGATCAACGCGAGGTTGGTGGACAGGTCTCCGTGCTCGGGATTGCGCGGACGCTCGAGCTGGAAGTCCGGCTCGCCGGTCCAGCCGAGGTCCGCCGCAACACGCTCGAGCTGATCGCGTAGCCCGGCGGCCATTTAATCCGCCGCTGCCGATGCGGTCTTCTTGGAGTCGCTGGACGAGGCCTTCGCGCCGTCGCCGCTCTTCTCCGCTTCCGCAGCCTTCTTGTAGCTCTCGGAGCGGTAGTCGGTGATATAGAAGCCAGAGCCCTTGAAGAGCAGGCCGGCGCCCGGCGAGAGCAAGCGGTCGGCCTGCTTGCCGCACTCCGGGCAGCTCGCGACCGGCGGCTCGCTGATGCGCTGGAACAACTCGAACTCGTGCCCGTCCGGGCACCGGTACTCGTACGTCGGCATCGCTCCTTCCACCTCCAAAGCGACAACCAAGAAAGGGAAATTTACAGCCGAAGGGGATTACCCCGCTACCGCCCGGTAGACTCCCCACTCCTGGCGGAGGACGTCGCTGATCTCGCCCAGGGTGGCGAGGGCGCGGACCGCCTCGATCATGGGCGGCAGCAGGTTCTCGCCGGATCGGGCCGCGGCACGGACGGCCTCGAGGGTCTGCCGCACCCGCTCCGGGTCGCGACGCGCGCGCAGGGAGGCCAGCCGCTGGATCTGGGCGCGTTCCAGCTCCGGGTAGTTGGGTTGCTCGATGCGCGGCGCCCCCTCCGTCTCCCGGAACGCGTTGACGCCGACGACGAGCCGTTCCTGCCGTTCGACGGCGAGCTGGTGCTCGTAGGCCGCGCGCTCGATCTCCTCCTGGAAGAACGGGATGGCCCGGGCCGCCCCACCCAGTTCCTCAACCCGGGCGAGGTACTGGCGGGCACGGGCCTCGAGGGCGTCCGTCAGCGCCTCGACGTAGTAGCTGCCCCCCAGCGGGTCCACCGTCGCGGCCACGCCGGACTCGTACGCGAGAATCTGCTGCGTCCTCAACGCGAGCTTGGCAGATTCCGCCGTCGGCAGCGCGAGGGCCTCGTCGTAGGCGTTGGTGTGGAGCGACTGGGTGCCGCCCAGAACGGCGGCGAGCGCCTGGATGGTCACCCGGACCACGTTGTTCAGCGGCTGCTGGGCCGTCAGCGTGACGCCGCCGGTCTGGGTGTGGAACCGGAGGCGGCACGCCTCGTCGGAGGCGCCGTACCGCTCGCGCATGAGCCGCGCCCAGAGCCGCCGGGCCGCGCGGAACTTGGCCACCTCCTCGAACAGGTCGCTGTGGGCCGCGAAGAAGAACGACAGACGGGGCGCGAAGCGCTCGAGCTCGAGGCCGCGGCTCAGGGCGCGGTCCACGTACTCGAGCGCATCCGCGAACGTGAACGCGATTTCCTGCGCCGCGGTGGCGCCCGCCTCGCGGATGTGGTAGCCGCTGATGGAGATGCTGTTCCAGCGCGGCAGCTCCGCTGCGCAGAAGGCGAAGATGTCCGTGACGAGCCGCAGGCTCGGCTCGACGGGATAGATGTACGTGCCCCGGGCGATGTACTCCTTGAGGATGTCGTTCTGTACGGTGCCGGACAGGCGCTCGCGGGGGATCCCCCGCTCGTCGGCGAGGGCGACGTAGAGGGCGAGCAGGACGGCGGCGGTGGCGTTGATGGTCATGGAGACCGAGACCTGGTCGAGGGGGATCCCGTCGAACAGGACCCGCATGTCCTCGAGCGAATCGATGGCCACGCCCACCCGGCCGACCTCGCCGTGGGCGAGGGGGTGGTCGGAGTCGTAGCCCATCTGGGTGGGGAGGTCGAACGCCACGCTGAGGCCGGTCTGGCCGTGTTCGAGCAGGTAGCGGTAGCGCCGGTTGGTCTCCTCGGCGGTGCCGAAGCCGGCGTACTGGCGCATGGTCCAGAGCCGGCCGCGGTACATGTTCGGGTAGACGCCGCGGGTGAACGGCCACTCGCCCGGAGCGCCGAGTGCGGCGTCGAGGTCCGGGGGGAGGTCGTCGGCGGAGTAGACCGTGCGGATGGGGATGCCGTCGGGCGTGCGGCGTTCCCCGTCTCGGCCGGCGCCGTGGCCGGCGCGCTCCGAGATCCGGCCTGACATGGATCGCTCCTGGCTGTTGTCGCTCAACGTCATGCCTCGTCGTATCTCATCCCGTTTCGAGGCGTGGGCCGGCCTCGAACTCGACCAGCACGGCCCCCTTCTCCACCGCCTGGCCGGCCTGGACCAGGACGCGGGAGACGACGCCCGGTGCCTCCGCACGGAGCTCGTTCTCCATCTTCATGGCCTCCATGATGACGACGCCCTGGCCGGCCTCGACGGCCTGGCCCGGCTGGACCTCCACGCGGACGATGAGGCCGGGCATGGGGGCGCAGACCGGTTTGGGCCTGGGCGGCGGTGCGGCGGCGGCCGCGGCGGCGCGGAGGGCGTGGGTGCGTTCGTCGGTGACCTCGACGTCGAAGGTGCGGCCGTCCAGCTCCACGGCCCAGCGGCCGCTCCCTCGGCGGCGGGCGGCGAGCAGGTAGCCGCGCCCCTCTGCGAGGAGGTGGCGGAGCGGCGAGCCGGGCAGGGCGACGAGTCCGGCGGACACCGGCGTGCCGTCCACGGTGATCGAGTCGCCGTCCACGACGACCTCGAAGGTGCGGCCGGCGAGGGTCACGACGTAGCGCATTCGAGCTCCGCGACCGTCTCGACGTGGGTGGTCTGGGGGAAGAGGTCGAAGCAGTGGAGGCTCCGGAGCCGGAACGCGGGCCGAAGCCGGGCGAGGTCGCGCGCCAGGGTCGCCGGGTCGCAGCTCACGTAGATGAGCCGTGCGGGCGGCCGGGCGACGAGGGTCTCGGGCACGGCGGCGTGGAGGCCGCGACGCGGCGGGTTGAGGATCACCAGGTCGGCCGGCAATGCGGCGGGCAGGAGGTCCTCGACCCGTCCGAGCCGGAACTCGGCGCCCGGTGGCGCGGCGCGGCGGGCCTCGTTGACGGCGCTGGGGTCGAGCTCGATGCCGACGACGGCGGCGCCTTCGCGGGCGAGGCGGCGGGCGTGGAGGCCGACGCCGCAGTACGCGTCCACGACGCGGGCGCCCGGGCCGGTCGCCCTGCGGGCGAGGGTGAAGACGTGTTCTTCGAGGGCCGCAGCGGCCGCGCGGTTCACCTGGAGGAAGGCGACGCCGCTCAGGGCCACCTCTTCGTCGGACCACTGCTCCGTGACCGTGGCGGATCCGGCGAGCAGGGTCCAGTCCTGTGCGCCGGCGGGGCGGTGCCAGATCGCGGCGAGGGCCGGGACGCTGGCGATCAGTTCCTCGGGACGACCGGGCGAGTAGCCGCCGTCCACCAGCAGCGTGACCTCTCCGCCCGCGGCGCCGCGGAGGGTGAGCCGGAGCTCGCGGCCGGAGGGGAGGCGGTGGGCGTCGTCGCCCCAGGCGCGCCGGAGCGCGCCCCACGCGCGGGCCACCGCCGGTTCCGGGAGCAGGCAGGCGTCGGTGATGTCCACGATGCGGCCGGGCCGGTCCACTTCGTGGAACCCGGCGACGACGCGGCCGGCGCCGAGGCGGCGCAGCGTGAAGCTGACGCGGTTCCGGTAGCGGAACTCCTGGGGTGACGGCGTCACCTCGGGCCGGGGAACGTCCAGCCCACCGATGCGCCGGAGCGCCTCGGCGACGATCGTCGCTTTGATCCCGAGCTGAGCCGGGTAGTCGATGTGCTCGATCGTGCAGCCGCCGCAGCGGTCGTAGTGCGGGCACGGCGCCGGCCGGCGGTGCGGCCCGGGGCTGAGCAACTCGCGCAGCTCGGCCCGGGCCCAGCGCCGCTTGCGCTCGACGACGGCGACCCGGGCGCGGTCGCCGGGCGCAGTGCGTTGGACGAACACGGCGCAGCCGTCCGGCAGGCGGCCCACGCCCGCGCCGCCTGCGGCGATGCCCCGGATCTCGACGATCGCTTCCTCGGGCCGGTGCCGGGCGGCGCTCACGGCACCTCCTCGCTCACCTGCGGCGCCTCGGCGATGACCGACCATTGCCGCACGCCGTAGTCGTGCACGATGAAGAGCGTATACTCGCCGGGCTCGGCTTTCACGAACGTCGTGTCCGCCCGCATCTCGAGCTGGGCCGGGAGCCGGGTCTCGAGCGTGCGGATCGGTAGCGTGGTCCGGGGCGACAGGATGTTGGCGATGACCCGGCCCGTGGCCAGCCGGGTGCTCGGCTCGCGCAGCTCGATGATGACCCGGAAGCCGTTGCCGGGGGCGGTGAAGCTCTTGCGGCGAACGTGGGGTGCATCGCTCCCCAGGGCCGCGAGCCGGACCCACGTGGTCTCGGGCGCGGGCGGCTCGGGCGCCTTCGGCTCCATCGCCGCCGCCCCCTCCGCGGGCGGTGGAGCGTCGAGGCCGCAGCCTGCAGCCGCAGCACCGAGTGCGGCCGCGAGGCCGATGCGGAAGAGGCGCCGTGCCGCGGCCCTGCGCGCGCCGTGCGTCGGCGCCGCCGGCTCGTGAATCGTCTGCATGGCGACCGATTCTACCCCCTCCAGCCGCCGCCGCGCCAGCGGCTGCCGCACGGCCCGCCGGTGCGGATCCGTGAGCCGACGCGGCGCGCGCGCTCTCGTGCCTCGAGCAGAGCGGCGGCGATGGCGGCGGCGCGCAGGGTTTCCTCGGCAGGGGTGTCGGCGAGCAGCTGCGGGTGCCGCTCCAGGTAGCCGATATCCAGCCGGCCGGCCAGGAAGTCCGGCTCGTCCATGAGCCGTCGGTGGAACGGCGCGGAGCTGTCCACGCCCACGATGCGGAACTCTTCGAGAGCGCGGCGCATCCGGGCGATGGCGGCGGCCCGGTCCGGGCCGTGGGCGATGAGCTTGCCCAGCAGTGGGTCGTAGTAGAGCGAGACCTCGTACCCCTCGGCGATGCCGCCGTCCCAGCGAATGCCCGGCCCGGCGGGCAGCCGTAGCAACTCGATCCGGCCGGTCGAGGGCAGGAACGCGTTGAACGGGTCCTCGCTCGTGATCCGGCACTCGATGGCGTGGCCGTCCAAGCGGATGTCCGCCTGCCGGAACGGGAGCGGCTCGCCCGCCGCGATCCGGATCTGCTGCTGCACCAGGTCCACGCCCGTCACCATCTCGGTGACCGGGTGCTCGACCTGGATGCGGGTGTTCATCTCCAGGAAGTAGAACTGGCCGGCCTGGAACAGGAACTCGATGGTGCCCGCGTTGCGGTAGCCCACGGCCGCGGCGGCGGCGACGGCGGCGGCACCCATGGCCTCCCGGAGCTCCGGGGTCAGCACCGGCGAGGGCGCCTCCTCGACGAGTTTCTGGTGGCGGCGCTGGATCGAGCACTCGCGCTCGCCGAGGTGGACCACGTTGCCGTGCGCGTCCGCCAGGATCTGGACCTCGATGTGGCGCGGGCCGTCGAGGTATTTCTCGATGTAGATCGCATCGTCCCCGAACGCGGAGCGCGCCTCGTTGCCCGCGGCCTCGAAAGCCCGGGGCAACTCCTCCGGCGTGCGGACCACCCGCATCCCCTTCCCGCCCCCGCCGGCGGCGGCCTTCAGCAACACGGGGAACCCGATCTGTTCGGCGGCCGCCAACGCAGCGGCCGCGTCGGCGAGCGGCTCCGCGGTGCCGGGCACGACGGGCACGCCGGCGGCGATCATGCGGCGGCGCGCCTCCGTCTTGTCGCCCATGGCCGTGATCGCCTCGGGCGGCGGACCGATGAAGATGAGGCCCGCCTCCTCGACCGCGGCGGCGAAGTGTGCGCGCTCGGCGAGGAAGCCGTAGCCGGGGTGGACCGCATCGCAGCCGGCGCGGAGCGCCGTCTCCACCAGCACGTCTGCACGGAGGTAGCTCTCCGCAGAAGGCGGCGGGCCGATGCGGTAGGCCTCGTCCGCAGCGAGCACGTGAGGCGAGAGCCGGTCGGCATCCGAGTAGACGGCCACCGAGCGGATGCCCAGCTCGCGGCATGCACGGATGATGCGCAGCGCGATCTCGCCGCGGTTCGCGACCAGGACCTTGCGGATCATGGCCGAATGCTACCCCGCCGGGACCGATCGTGCAAACCGGCAACGCGGGCGCCGACGGCGTCGCACACCGGCCCACGACGCCGCACGGCGCTCATGTGCGGAAGAGCGCGAGCTGAATGTCACGCTGCGGCTCGGCCACGCTGCGGACACGCCGCAGCAGCTCCGATGGGACGCCGCTCAGAAACGGCGAGACCGCCGGCCGCCGGGTCTCGCCGTACAGCATGCGGCGGCGGGCGCGGGTGAGGAACAGGAGCCGCGAGGCGCGGGTCATGCCGACGTAGAGCAACCGCCGCTCCTCGTCCACGTCCACATCCTCGGGCGCCGCACCCGGCCGGCGGTACGGCAGCAGCCCATCCTCGCAGCCGGTGATGAAGACGACGGGGAACTCGAGCCCCTTGGAGGCGTGTAGCGACATCAGCGCCACGCGCTGGGCGCGTGCGTCGTAGGGGTGGCTCTCGTCCGGCGGCGTGCTCACGCGCTGGACCGGGATCCCTGCGCGGCCGAGCGCCTCCTCGAGGGCCGTGGCCTGGGCATGGGTGCGGTACAGCACCGCGATCTCCGCGAAGCCGACCTCGCCGGGCCCCGAACCGTCGCGCTCGGGCGCGCCATCGTGGGCGGCGAGCAGGCTGGTGCCGCCGACCAGGCGCTCGATCTCCCGCGCCACCGTCTCGGCCTCCGCGTCCTCCGTCGCGGCCTCGTAGAGGAGGACCGGCGCGCCGCCGGGTTTCACGGCCCGGAGCAGGTCCGGAGGCGCATCCCGCGCCACGACGCGGCGCGCCGCGCGCAGCACCGGATCCGTGCAGCGGTAGCAGCGACGCAGCCGGACGGATCGGGCGCCCGGGAACTCCTCGGCGAACCTGCGGATGCACGTGGAGTCCGCGCCCCGGAAACCGTAGATGGCCTGGTCCGGGTCGCCGACGGCTGTGACGCGCTCGCCCGTGGGGGCGAGGAGGCGCAGCAGCTCGAACTGGGCGCCGCTCGCGTCCTGGAACTCGTCCACCAGGATCCAGCGGCAGCGGTCCTGCCAGTCTGCGCGGACCGCCGGGTGATCCCTGAGCAGCCGGACGGCGAGGCGGATCAGGTCGTCGAAGTCCACGGCGCCCGCCTCGGCCAGCGCCGCCTCGTAGCGGCGGTAGGCATCGGCGAGCTCCGGGTCGGGCACGTCATCCGGCCCGAGGAGCCGCTCCTTGGCGCGGGCGATGGCCTCCGCGAGGCGCCGCGCCTCGGTCGCGCGTACCCCGGTCGCGGCGGCGAGGACCTCGAGCTGTGCCTCCTCGTCCAGGACGCGCAGTTCGCTGCCGCGGCCGATGAGGTCGGGCGCGCTCACGAGCACGTCCAGGCCGAACGCGTGGAAGGTGCGCACGGCGACGGCCGCCGCGCGTTCGGGCCCGACGAGGCGTTCGAGTCGCTCCCGCAGCTCGCCGGCGGCGCGGCGCGTGAACGTCACGGCGAGGAGCTCTGCTGGCGGGACGCCCTGCCGCTCGATCAAGTGCGCAATGCGATGGGTGAGCACGCGGGTCTTGCCGGTGCCCGGGCCGGCAAGGATGAGGAGCGGTTCGGCGCCGGCCTCGACCGCGGCGCGCTGGTCTTCGTCCAGGTCGGCGGGCGGGGCGGCCAGGCCGGCGAACAGCGGTAGCTCGGCGAGATCCACCGCGGGCGAGGGCCGGCGGGTCCCTTCCGCGGGCGACCGGGAGGGAGCGCGCCCGCCCGGCTGTCCGGCCGCCCCGAGCGGTTCGGCCGCCGCCTCGGAGGTGGTCCGTTCCCTGACCACGCCGGGCGTTCTCTCGCCCGCCCTCGCCCCGGCCCGGGGCGGGTCGAGGGGTATGAGCGTCGCGGTCTGCGCCGCGAGGGCGCGGCGCTCGTCGTCGTCGAAGATCCGGATGACGCCGTACTCGCCGTCGTAGCCGGCGGCGATGTGCAGCTCGCCCGCGCGGACGCGCCGGATCGCCTCGGCGAGAACCGGCCCGCCCACCCGGTCCAGGTCCTCGAGCGGCGCGTCGCACAACAGGTCCAGCTCGGGGCCGAAGCGGCCGAGCAGGCGAGTGTACTCTCGCTCGACCGCGCGGCTCTTCGCGCCCACGCCCAGCACGGCGCCGAGCACCTCCTCCATGGGCACCAGGGAGCGGTACGGCGCTGCCGTCGCCGGCCGCGCGCCGTCGGGCCGGTCCGCCAGCTCTTCGACCCGGGAGAGCACGCCGCGCGTCAACGGTTTGCCGCAGGCGGGGCAGCGCCCGCCGTACTCGCGCGCCTCCTGCGGGGAGAGACGCACTCCGCAGGCGCGGTGGCCATCGAAGTGGTACTTCCCCTCCTCCGGGAAGAACTCGATCGTGCCGAGGAAGCGCGCCGGGTCGCGACTGCGGAGGGCTCCTGCAACGCCATCGTAGGACAGCTCGCCGTCGAACACGACGGCCTCGCGGCCGAGCTTCGCGGGCGAGTGCGCGTCCGAGTTGGAGACCAGGGCGTAGCGGTCCAGCGCGGAGAGCCGCCAGTTCATCGGCGGATCGGAGGAGAGGCCGGTTTCCACCGCGAAGATGTGGTCCGCGAGATCGCCGAAGCACTCCTCGATGGAGTCGAAGCCGGACTGCGCGCCCAGCGCGGAGAACCACGGCGTCCAGATGTGCGCGGGGATGAGGAACGCGCGTGGGTCGCTGTGGAGCGTGATCTCGAGCAGGTCCCGCGAGTCGAGGCCGAGGATCGGCCGGCCATCGGACTCGAGGTTGCCGATGCGCGCGAGGGCCTCGCGGAACCGCTCCGCCGCATCGAAGTCGGGCACGTAGCAGAGGTTGTGGACTTTCCGGACGCGCCCGTCCTTCTTGTAGATGTTCGAGATCTCGACCTGGAGCATGAAGCGCACGGGCCTGCGGCACGCCGCCGGGACCTCGCGCTCGACGGCGGCGGCCAGGTCGTCCCGCAGGCGGAACAGCCCGTCCTCCGCCGGCACCAGCTTCTCCTTCAGCTCGGCGAACCAGGCGGGGTGCGTGAAGTCGCCGGTCCCCACCACCGTGATCCCCTTGAGCTGCGCCCAGCGGGCGAGGTGCTCGAGGTCGAGATCGCGGCTGGTGGCGCGGGAGTACTTCGAGTGGACGTGCAGGTCGGCGACAAACGGCATGTCCCTCAGAGCTCAATCCAGTGAGTCGGACCTCCCCCGCCCTTGCCTGGGCCCTACAACGGAATGTTCCCGTGCTTCTTCGGCGGGTTCGAGTCCCGCTTCTCGCGCAGCATGTCGAGCGCGTTGATCAGCCGGGCGCGCGTCTCGCGCGGATCGATCACATCGTCGATGTAGCCGCGCGAGGCGGCGACGTACGGGTGGGCGAAGCGCTCGCGGTACTCGGCCTCGAGCCGCGCCGTCTCCGCTTGCGGGTCCTCGGCCTCCGCGATGCGCCGGCGGTACAGGATCTCGACGGCGCCCTTCGGCCCCATGACGGCGATTTCCGCCGTGGGCCACGCCAGCGAGATGTCGCCGCGGATGTGCTTCGAGTTCATCACGTCGTACGCGCCGCCGTAGGCCTTGCGCGTGATCACCGTGAGCCGGGGCACGGTCGCCTCGCAGAAGGCGTAGAGCAGCTTCGCGCCGTGACGGATGATGCCGCCGTGCTCCTGCGCCACGCCCGGCAGGAAGCCGGGCACGTCCTCGAACACGACCAGCGGGATGTTGAACGCGTCGCAGAAGCGGACGAAGCGCGCGCCCTTGACCGAGCTGTCGATGTCGAGCACGCCGGCGAGCACGGCGGGCTGGTTGGCCACGATGCCCACCGCGTGCCCGCCCAGGTGCGCGAAGCCCACGATCAGGTTCTGCGCGAAGCTGGCCTGGACCTCGAAGAACTCGCCGTCGTCCACCACCCGCCGGATGACCTCGTGCATGTCGTACGGCTTGGTGGGCTCGTCCGGCACGATGTCCAGCAGCTCTTCGTCCGCGCGATCGAACGGGTCGTCGGTCTCACGCCGGGGCGGGTCCTCGCGGTTGTTCTGCGGAATGTAGTCGAACAGCCGGCGGATCGCGGCCAGGCATTCGGGCTCGGTGTCGTAGGCGAAGTGGGCCACGCCGGAGACGGAGGCGTGGACATCGGCTCCGCCCAGCGCCTCCATGTCCACGTCCTCGTGCGTGACCGTCTTCACCACGTTGGGTCCGGTCACGAACATGTAGCTCGTGCCGCGGACCATGAAGATGAAGTCCGTGATGGCGGGCGAGTAGACGGCCCCGCCGGCGCACGGGCCGAGGATGGCGCTGATCTGCGGCACCACGCCGGAGGCGAGGGTGTTGCGGAGGAAGATGTCCGCGTAGCCGCCCAGGCTGACCACACCCTCCTGGATCCGAGCACCGCCGGAGTCGTTGAGCCCGATGATGGGCGCGCCGGTCTTCAGCGCGAGATCCATGATCTTGACGATCTTCTCGGCGTGCGCCTCGGAGAGCGAGCCGCCGAAGACCGTGAAGTCCTGGCTGAAGACGAAGACCAGCCGGCCCTTGATGGTGCCGTAGCCGGTGACGACTCCGTCGCCGAGGATCTTCTGGTTCTCGAGGCCGAAGCCGACGGTGCGGTGGGTGACGAAGCGGTCCAGCTCGACGAAGCTGCCCTCGTCCAGGAGGAGGTCCAGCCGCTCGCGGGCGGTGAGCTTGCCGCGGGCGTGCTGGGCCTCGATGCGTTCCTTCCCGCCGCCCAGCTCGGACTGGCGCCGCAACTCCTCGAGGTGCTTCAGCTTGTCGCGGAGCGTCATCGCACGGATCGCGTCAGGTGCCGGGCGAGGGCCCGCTCGGCAGGGCCGAGGCGCCGATGGGGATCAGTTCCCCGCCCTCGATGCGCACGAGGTAGGGGCGGCGGACCAGCGTGCCGTTCTGCACGGAGAGGATGCCCGTCGCGCCGCGCAGGTCGGCGGTGGTTGCGATGCGTCGGGCGACGTCCCCCGGGGCGGGGCGGCGATCGCGGCCGAGCGCCTGGATCAGGAGCTGCGCGGCGTCGTAGCCGAGCGCGGGCAGGTCGCTGGTCAGCGAGCGGCGGTAGGTGGACTCGTAGCGTTCCGTGAACGCCCGCCACCCGCTCTCGGGGCTGAGCTTGTGCAGCGGTGTGGCCGCGACGACCCCGTCGAGGTAGCTGCGCTCGACCTGCCGCAGCACCTCGTCGGACGCCCACGCCTCGCCCCCCAGCACCTGGACGCCGCGGTCCTTGAGCCCATAGAACGCGAGTTGGGGCGCGATCAAGCGCACGTCCCGCTCCGGGGCGGGCACGAACACGGCCTGGGGGTTCGCCGCCGCGATCTGGCGGACCTGGGCGCCGAACGTGGTCGTGCCGGAGTCGTACGGCACGTCGGCGACGATCCGGCCGCCCTGACGCTGAAGCGCGGCGGCGAACGCCTGCGCCTGGGCACGGTACGTCCGCGTCCCCGGATAGAGGAGCGCCACGTTCCGCAGACCCGTGCGCGCGGCGTACGTCGCCAGCACCTCTGCGCCCCGGGTGTCGCCAGCCACGAGGGAGTAGACGTTGGAGAGCCGCTCCCCGGTCTCGGGCGCTGTCGGGCTGATGAGGACCAGCGCGCTGTCCGTGCGGGCCCGGGCCGCGGCCACGATGCCGGCCTCGAGGAGCGGCCCCACGACGCCCACGGCGCCCCGTCGCTCGAGCTCGCGGATGCGCTCGGCCGCACGGGCCGGGTCGCCCCCATCGTCCACGACGACGAGCTCGACCGGCCGCCCCGCACCGCGTTCACGCTCCGCCGCGAGCCGGACGCCCTCGAGCACCAGGTCCGCGTACTGCTTCAGGTACGGCGAGCCGCTCTGGGGCACGATGACGCCGATGAGCACCGGCGCGTCGTCGGCGAGCGCCGCCCGGGCACGCTCCACCAATTCGAGCGCCGGCTGGGCGTCCGGCGAGCCGGCCGGGAACAGACCCGCGTACCGCTGCGCCATGGCGATCGCCGCCTCGTGGTCGCCCGCCTCGTGCGCGGCGCGCGCCGCGAGCAGCAGCGCCGGAGACGACGACCGCGTCCCCGGGTACCGCTCGACGACCTGCTCCGCGAGCTCCCTCGCCCGCGCGTGATCCCCCGCGTTGTACGCCTCGCGGGCCTGCATCAGCAGGTCCGCCGCCGCCGTCTGCTCCGCCGCCGTCGCACCGGTCGGGGAGAGCGGCGGCACGCCGCCACGCTCCGGCGCCCGGGGCCCCGCCTTCTGACACGCCCAGACGCCCAGGAGCAGGACGACAACCAGGGGGCGAATGATCCGAACTGCTGGACTCCTCACGGTTTCCGTCGCCTCTGCTGCGGGTTGCGGTGCGGACAAGATACCCCGCCGGCAGCCCCGAAAAAAGGGACGGACCCGGCTGTGCGACCGGGCCCGTCCCGCAGGGGCGTCCGCGCGGGCCGCTTTCCCGGCCCGCGACGAGGATCACTCCTCCCCTTCCCGGGTCTCCTGCGCCTCCTGCTCCTGGCTGGCTCCCGGAGCGGCCTCGGCCGCCGGAGCGCCGCTCGCCGGGGCCTCCGCCGCCGGCGCCTCGCCGGTCGCCGCCTCAGCGCCCTCGCCCGCGGCCTCCGTCGCCGCGACCTCGCCGGCCGGCGCCGGCTCCGTGGTCACGTCCGGCGGCACGGCATCGTCCACCGTGACCGACTCCGGCGCCGCGGCCTGACCCTCGATCTGCTCCTCGGTCGGCCGGACCTCGGTCTCCACCACGAGCTCAGTGCCCTCGGGCGTGGCACCGCCCTCGAAGTCGGGGATGGCCGTCACCGCGAGCACGATGCGACGGTTCACCGCATCAGACTCGAGCACGCGCAGGTCGAGGACCTGCCCCTCCTTGAAGTGGTCCGCCGGGTCCTGGATGTTCTCCACGCCCAGGTGGCTGAGCGGCACGAAGCCCTCGATGTCATCCCCCAGGTCCACGACGACACCCTTGTCCAGCAAGCGGACGATGGTGCCACGGGTCTCGACGCCCGGCGCATAACGCTCAGAGATGCGCATCCACGGGTCTTCCTCGGTCTGCTTGAGGCCGAGCGAGATGCGCTTGTTCTCGCTGTCCACGCCGAGGACCACGACCTCCACCTCGTCCCCCTTCCGCAGCACCTCGGACGGATGCTGGATCCGCTTGGTCCAGCTCATGTCCGAGATATGGATCAAGCCGTCGATCCCGGGCTCGATCTCCACGAAGGCGCCGAAGGAGGTGAGGTTCCGCACCTTGCCCGTGACGCGCGTGCCCGTCGGGTACTTGAGCGGCAGCGCGAGCCACGGATCCTCCTCGATCTGCTTCATGCCGAGGGAGATCTTCTCCTCCTCCCGGTCCACCTTCAGGACGACGGCCTCGATCTCGTCACCGATGTTGACCAGCTTCGACGGGTGCTTGACGTTGCGCGTCCAGCTCATCTCGCTGATGTGGACCAGGCCCTCGATCCCCTTCTCCAGCTCGATGAAGGCGCCGTAGTTGGTGATCGAGACGACCTTGCCGCGGACACGCGAGCCGACCGGGTACTTGCGCTCGACGTCCTTCCACGGATACGGGAGGAGCTGCTTCAGCCCGAGCGAGATGCGCTCGCGCTCCCAGTCGATGTCCAGCACCTTCACGTCCAGCTCGTCGCCGATCTGCACGATCTCGGACGGGTGGCCGACGCGGCCCCAGCTCATGTCCGTGATGTGCAGCAGGCCGTCCAGGCCGCCCAGGTCGATGAAGGCGCCGAAGTCGGTGACGTTCTTGACGACGCCGCGCCGCACCTGGCCGACCAGCAGCTCCTTGACGAGCTGCGCGCGCTTCTGCTCGCGCTCCTGCTCGAGGATCACCCGGCGGCTGACGACGATGTTGCGGCGCCGCTTGTTCAGCTTGATGATCTTGAACTCGAAGGTCTGGCCGATCAGCTCCTCGATGTTCGGGACCCGACGCAGCGCGATCTGCGAGCCGGGCAGGAAAGCATCCACGCCCATCAGGTCCACGGTCACGCCGCCCTTGATCTTGCGGACCAGCGTGCCCGGCACCTTCTCATCGTTCTCGTAGGCGTGCTTGATCTTCTCCCAGACGCGGAGGAAGTCGGCCTTCTTCTTGGAGAGGACGACGACGCCGTCCTGGTCCTCGAGGCTCTCGAGGAAGACTTCGACCTCGTCTCCCGGCTTCAACGCGTCCGGGTTCTTGAACTCGTCCCGCGGGACCGCGCCCTCGCTCTTGAAGCCGACGTCGAGGATGACGGCCGTGTCCGTGACGCGCAGCACCTTCGCGCGGACGATCTCGCCCTCCTCGATGTTGGTCATCGTCTCCTCGTAGAGGCGGAGCATCTCCTCGTACTCTTCCGGCGAGTACTCCTCCTCATCGAGGACCTGCATCCGCGCGGGTCGGGCGGGCTTGCGCTGCGGCCGCCGAGTCCCGTGCTCGGTGACGGCCACGTTGCTGCCGCCCTCGTCGGCTACGGTCGCGTCCGGAGTGCGGGGGTCCTGGTCGGTCATGGGCTGTGATGCTCCTTGTCGAATCGCTCGCCCGGCGGCGCACCGCAGGGGAAAAGGGTGGACACCAAAAGGAGGGCGGACAGACTCGCCCTCCCTCGTCGGCCGGCCCACCGCGGGCCGGTCTCGAACGTAAGCAATGGATTATAGTGCAAGAATTTCGCTCCGTCAAGCGCTTCGGCGGCTCACGGTCGTTTGCTCCGGCGGACGACGAGCCCGACGATCCGCTCGACCTGCTGGTCGAAGGTGAGCGCCGTGGTGTCGACGACAACCGCGTCCGGCGCCCGGCGCAGCGGCGCGGTGGCGCGCTCGGAGTCTTTCCGGTCGCGCTCGGTGAGGCGCTCCGCTTCGGCGGCGATGGCGGCCGGGGTGGGCTCGGCCGAGCCGCGCTGGAGGAGGCGGCGCCTGGCGCGGACCTCGGGCCGGGCGGTCAGGAAGATCTTGATGTCGGCGTTCGGGAACACGATGGTGCCGATGTCGCGGCCGTCGGCGACGACGTCCGCCTCCCGGGCGGCGGCCCGGATGCGGCCGAGCATCCAGGCCCGGACGGCGGGCACCGCCGCCATATCCGAGACCCGCTGGGTGACCAGGTCGCTACGAAGGGCGTCGGTCACGTCCTCATCGCCGAGGTAGAACCGGAAGCCGAAGTCGTCGGGGCGCACCTCGAAGCCCAGCTCGTCCAGGTCGGCGCCGGTGAGCTCGCCCCACTTCTCCGGCGGGATGCCGGCGCGGAGGGCGGCCAGGGTGATGGCGCGGTAGAAGGCGCCGGTCTCGAGGTGCCGGAAGCCGAGCTGCTGGGCGACAGCCCGCGCGGTCGTCGTCTTACCGGAGCCCGCGGGCCCGTCAATCGCGATGATCATGAGCGCTCCAGTGCCGCAGCCACGCGGCGAACGTCCGCCCAGAAGGCGGGGTTGCTGATGGCGACGACGCTGGGGTCGTCGATCTCGATGCGGTGATCGGGCAGCGCCGCGAGGACGCCGAAGGCCATGGCGATGCGGTGGTCGCCGAAGCTCCGTACGCGTCCGGCGAGCGGTGCGTCGGAGCCGCGGACGATGAGGCCGTCCGGGAGCTCTTCGGCCTCGGCGCCGATGGCGCGCAGGTTCGCTGCGAGGGCGGCCAGCCGGTCGGACTCCTTGACCCGGAGCTCGGCGGCGCCGGTGATGCGGGTCTCGCCGCGGGCTCGGGCGGCGAGGACGGCGAGCACCGGCACCTCGTCGATCATGGCCGGGATCTCGGCGGCCTCGACGGTGGTCGCCTCGAGCGCCGACGGCCATACGAATACGTCGGCGACCGGCTCACCGCAAACGTCGCACGCCTCCAGCAGCTCGATCCGGGCCCCCATCCGCTCGAGGACGGGGATCAGGCCGGTGCGCGTGGGGTTGATGCCGACGCGCCGGATGCGGAGCGGCCCGGTGCGCGAGAGCAAGCCGAGCGCGATGAAGAACGCGGCGGACGAGAAGTCGCCGGGCACGGTGAGGTCGAGGGGCTCGAGGAGGGCTGGCGGCTCGAGGGTGATGCACACGCCGTCCGCACCGCACCGCACCGTGAGGTCGGCGCCCATCGCCCGGAGCATGCGCTCGGTGTGATCGCGAGAGGCCACGGGCTCGGTGACCTCGACCCGCGCGCCGCCGGTGAGGCCGGCCAGGAGCAATGCGCTCTTGACCTGCGCGCTGGCGCGGGGGCTCGCGTACTGGATGGGCCGGAGCGGCCCGCCTTCGACCTCGATGGGGAGGCGGTCCGGCTCGCCGAGCTCGGTGAAGCATGCGCCCATACGGGTGAGCGGCTCGGTGACGCGGCGCATCGGGCGGGAGCGGAGCGAGTCGTCGCCGGTGAGGACGGCCCGGAACGGGTGTCCCGCCAGCAGGCCGAGCATCAGCCGGGCCGTGGTGCCGCTGTTGCCGCAGTCCAGCGGGCCGGCGGGCTGGCGGAACGGACGAAGCCCGTGTCCTGCGATGACGATGGGGGCGCCGTCCTCCGGTACGTCCGGGAGATGCACGCCCAGCGCGCGCAGCACGCGGGCGGTGGACTGCGTGTCCGCGGCCGGCAGCAGGCCGCTCAGGCGGCTGGTGCCGCGGGCGAGCGCGGCGAGCATCAGCGCCCGGTGTGTGATGGACTTGTCGCCAGGGACGTGGAGCTCGTAGCGAGCGTCGTACGACATTCACTCCTCCGAACGCCAGGCGCTGGCAACGGCGAGCAGGCGCTCGAGCGCCTCGCGGTCGCCGCGCTCGAGGGCGGCGGCGAAGTGGGCGAGCGCGCCCTGCAGCGACTCCAGCGGCCGGCGCAGGTAGTCGGCGTTGTGGCGCAGGATGTCCGCCCAAAGGGAGGGCGGGCTCGCGGCGATGCGGGTGGTGTCCGCGCCGCCGGGGCCGAGATCGGCGGGAGCGATGCCCCCCCGCGCGAGCGCCGTGGCCAGGGCGGACGCCGCGAGCTGTGGAAGGTGGCTCGCCCACGCCATGAGCCGGTCGTGCTCCTCGGCCCCGATCACCGCGGGCTCGGCGCCCACGCTCCGCCAGAGCGCGGCGACGCGTTCGAGTGCGCGCGTCTCCTCCCCGTCCTGCGTGCGGCCGCCTTCCGGTGGCGTGAGCCAGACGCGGGCGCCGTCGTACAGGTCGGCGCGGGCCGCGGCGAAGCCGGACCGGTGGCTGCCGGCGAGGGGATGGCCTCCGACGAACCGGGCACCCAGCCCCACCGCGCGGGCACGGCTCACCACGGAGCGCTTGACGCTGCCGACGTCGGTCACCACGGCACCGTCCCGGATCCGTGAGCGGGTCGAGGCCAGCAGCTCGAGTGTGACGCTCACGGGGGTGGCATAGACGACGAGGTCCGCCTCTCCCACCGCGCTCGCCGGATCGGCCGCGGCGCTGTCCACGATCCCGTCGGCCAGCGCGCGCTCCAGGTCCGCGGAGTCCGCGCTGGTCGCGACGATGCGGGGCGGGTCCGGCAGCCGCCGCAACGCCAGCGCGAGCGATCCGCCGATGAGGCCGAGCCCCACGATGGCGACGCAGCGGAACTCGTGGGCCGCATCGCCCGCTGCCATCACCCGCCCTCCTCCTGGCGGTACGGCACCTCGAGCTCGAGCCCGTCGTAGGCGACGAAGGCGCCGTGGAACACCGCGCGCGCCTCGCGCTCGAGCGCCCGCGGGTCGTCCGCGTAGCGGGACGAGATGTGGGTCAGGGCGAGACGGAGGACGCCGGCCCGCCGGGCGACCTCGGCCGCCTCCCGCGCGGTGGAGTGGCCGGTCGTGCGGGCGCGGTCCACCTCGTCGTGGGAGAAGGTGGCGTCGTGGATCAGGAGGTCCGCCTCCCGCGCCACCTCGACCGTGCGCCGCGTGGGCCGCGTGTCGCCCGTGTAGACGATCTTCCGGCCAGGGCGCGGCGGCCCCACGACGTCCTCCGGCCGCACGATCCGGCCGTTCACCTCCACCGGCTCGCCGCGGTGCAGCTTGCCGAACAGCGGCCCTTCCGGCACGCCCAACTCGCGCGCACGCTCCGGGTTGAAGCGGCCGCGGCGCTGGTGCTCGGCGAGCACGTAGCCCAGGGAACGTCCGCCGTGCTGCGTGCGGTACGCGATGATGTCGTAGCCGTCACGCTCGACGCGCTGGTCCGGCTCCAGCTCGTGGATCTCGATGCCGAACGACACGCGCTCGACGCCGAGGTTCACGGCATCGCGGAGGATCGAGCCGCCGCCGACCGGCGCCCACAGCGCGATGGGCTCCTGCCTCCCCTGGAGCCCCATCGTGCGCAGCAGCCCGATGATGCCCAGGAAGTGGTCCGCGTGCATGTGCGTGACGAAAATGTCCCGCACCGTGAAGCCGGTCCCGAACCGCATCATCTGCCGCTGCGTGCCCTCGCCGCAGTCGAACATCAGCAGCTCGCCCTCGCGGTTGATCAGGATCGCGCTGACGTTCCGGCCGACGGTGGGGCGGCTCGCGGCGGTGCCCAGGAATGTGACGCGGATCATTTCGGCCGCAGTGCGGGACGGGGCGGGGCGAACAACCAGAGCACCGCGTACGCCGCGTACACCTCGCGCGTCCACGGGGTGAAGGCAGGTGCGACGAGCCCCGCGAGCCACAGCGCCGCGAGCACGCTGCAACGGAGGCGCGCGCGCCGGGCGCCACGGTTCCAATCCTGTGCTTCCGCCATCCCGGTCAGGTCCCCTCTGCGTGCCCGCGCCTCGACGGCCTCGCGGGCAAGGAACGCATCCACGCCGTGGCGCAGCACGCCGAACGCCGCGCGGACGAGGAGCACGAGCACGGCGACGAAGCCGAGTACGGCGAGGATGAGGAGTGCGGCTTCCATGCGGCCAAGCTAGGGGGATCGGCGACCGGGGGGCAAGACGTGGGCGGGGGTTTTCGTGCGGTTCGGATCCGACGGCGTTCGGGCCGACCCTCTCGGGGTCGTGCGGAGGCACGCCTCGCCCGTCCGATCGCACGCTCCGGTCCGCCACGGGGCGCCGACCGCGTCGGTGGCGTGTCACCGGACGGGCGACCGGCGGCTCCTCACGCGGCCGCCAGCAGCGCCGGACGGGCAACGCTGGCGCAGGCCGGCGGCATCCGAGAGGGCGAAGTGAACCAACGGTCCCCGACGCAGGGGACCCGGCAGTCCTGTGGAGGCGATGATGGACACGAGGAATGCGAAGGAATCCATTCGCGGCCGCCTCGCCGTGCTCGTGGCGGCGGGCACCACGCTCGCCCTGGCCGCCGCCACGCCGGTCCTCGCGCAGGACCGGGACGAGCGAGGCACGAGCGGGCGGAGCTGCTACTGCGTCGGCACCGGCCCCGGTGCGGTGTGGTTGCACGTCCCGCCCGTCGGCCGCGCGGGTCTGGGCGTGTACCTGGCGCCGGAGGCGACCGCCGAGGGCGTCCGGATCGAGCGGGTCATGCGTCGTTCGGGTGCGGAGGCGGCGGGCCTGCGCGCGGGGGACGTCATCACGGCGATCAACGGTCGGAGCGTCCTGGAGCCGCTCGCCGGGGAGGACGCCGATGACGACAAGGTCGCGCCCGTGGGCCGGGTGTCCGCGCTCCTCCGCGATGTGGAGCCGGGCGACACGGTGACGGTCGAGTACCTCCGGGACGGGGAGCGGCGGACCGCGAAGGTCGTGACCCGGGACGTGTTCGGGGTCCGGGCGCAGGACGTGGAGCAGGCCATGGCCCGGGCGCGTGAGGCCCTGCGCGCCGCGCGGCCGGCGTTCCGCTTCGCGGACGGCGCGCTCGCGTTCGGCGTGGGGAGCCGCTTCGGCATCCAGCTCGCGGACGTGAACGCGGACCTCGGCGACTACTTCGGGACGAAGGAGGGCGTGCTCGTCACCCGGGTGGACGACGACTCGCCGTTCGACCTGCGTGCGGGCGACGTGATCCTGAGTGTGGGCGGCCGCAAGGTCGAGGACTCGGCACACCTGCGGCAGATCCTGGCGAGCTACCGCAAGGGCGAGACGGTGAAGCTCGACGTGCTGCGCAAGCGGCAGCGGGTGACGGTGGAGGGGCGGGCGCCGTGATCGCGCGGCTCCATCCCTGGAGCCGCTCCTGAGCTGCGGGCGAGGGCGGGGGCGCCGGCGGTGCGAGCCGCTGGACCGGAGCTTGCACCCCATCCCCACCGGAGTGGTCGCAGCGGAGGTCGGAGGATGGCGCGGGGCGTGGCCGTGAGCGTGCACTACGGCGACCGCGTGTTCTACGCGGACGTCGATCCCGGCGAGCGGGCGGACCAGCTCCTGGTCCGGAGCCTCTACCACTTCGGCATCGATCCCGGGGACAAGCACCGCTACCGCCTGATCCGCAGGGGGCGCACCGACCCGCCCACGGCCTCTACCTCGACCGGCCGATCGGCGACCAGGTGGAAAGCGGAGCGGAGCTCGCGGTGGAGGAAGACCTGCCAGAGAACCGGCGGCTGGCGACGGGAACCTACTGAGCGGACGCCGGCAGCGACCCGCTGCGACGCCCGCCCCCTGTGCTGGACGATCTATTGAGAGGGATGCTCGGGGTGGGAGTCGAACCCACATGCCCGCGGGGGGCCGACGGGTTTAAGCCGTCTGCGTCTGCCATTCCGCCACCCGAGCCGGGATACTCTAAAGATAGTATGACAGGGTAGCGCTGCGCAGCCCTCCGGGGGAGCGGTCGGGCCCAACGTCAAACCGATCTCGTCCACCGGTCCGCGCGGGCCGAAAACGCCGTCGGCCCGCCCGCGCGGGGGAGAGGGAGCGGAATGAGCCCCCGGGTGGGCGACAGGGCCTGTGCGGTGGGGCTGTCCCCGCTCGCCGTTCACGGGAGCGGCCGGGACAGGCGCGTTTGTTCCGCCCTACCCTGCCACCGCCTTCCGCAGTGCAGCGATGTTCTCCGCTACGCTCGCCTTGTCGTTGAACACCGCGTTCCCCGCCACGAGGACCGTGGCGCCGGCGCGGGCCGCCTCGGGCGCGGTGACGGGCGAGACGCCGCCGTCCACCTCGAGCTCGACCTTCTCGAGCCCCGCGGCGTCGAGACGCCCCCGCATCCGGGCGATCTTTCGCGTGCTGGTGACGATGTACTTCTGCCCGCCGAAACCGGGGTTCACGCTCATGACCAGCACCAGGTCCACGTAGGGCAGGATCTCGTCCAGCGACTCGAGCGGCGTGGCGGGGTTGAGCGCCACGCCCGGCCGCACACCGAGCTCGCGGATCCGCTGCACCGTTCGGTGGAGGTGCGGGCACGTCTCCACGTGGACCGTGAGGACGTCGGCCCCGGCATCCGCAAACGCATCGAGCAGCCGTTCCGGCTGTTCGACCATCAGGTGCACGTCCAGCGGCAGCGTCGTCACGCGTCGCAGCGCCGCGACGACGGGCGGGCCGATGGTGAGGTTCGGGACGAAGTGCCCGTCCATGACATCCACGTGGATCCAGTCGGCTCCGCCGGCCTCGGCCGCGGCGACCGCGTCCGCGAGCCGGGCGAAGTCCGCCGACAGGATCGAAGGCGCGATCTTCACGCTCATGAGCCCGACCCGGTTCGCCGGATCACCCGCACACCGGCCTCGCCCGCGACGACCACGGCGTCGGCCATCCCCAGGAACAGCCCCGTCTCGACGACGCCCGGCCGGCGCTGCAGCGCCGCGTCGAGCGCGGCGGGATCCGGGATCCCGCTCTCGAAACGGCAGTCCAGGATGTAGTGGCCGCCGTCCGTGACGAACGGCTTGCCGGCGGCATCCACCCGCAGCACGGCCCGGGCGCCGAGCCGCTCCAGGGCCGAGAGATGCGTGGTCCAGCCGAACGGCACGACCTCGACCGGCAGCGGCGCCTTCTCGCCGAGGCGCTGAACCAGCTTGCTGTCGTCCACGATGATGACGAGTTGCCCGGCGGCGGCCGCCACGATCTTCTCCCACAGCAGCGCGCCGCCCAGGCCTTTGATCAGGTCGAGCCCGGGATCGACCTCGTCGGCGCCATCCACCGCGAGATCCAGCCGCGGCCGCTCCTCGAGCGTGACGAGCGGGATGCCGAGCGCCGTCGCGCGCTCGGCGGTGTCCCACGACGTCGGCACGCCGGTGACATCCTTCAGTGCGCCATCGCGCAACCGCTCGCCGAGCAGTTCGAGGAAATGCCGGACGGTCGAGCCGGTGCCGAGGCCGAGCACCATGCCGTCCTCGACCCAATCCAGCGCCCGCTCGGCCGCTCGCCGCTTGAGGGCTTCACGATCGCTCATGACGACGCCGGCCTCACGCGGCCCCACGCTCGGCGCGCGTTCCGCCGCGCACCCATGGTCACGAGGCGCATGGACGGCTACCTCGCGCCGTTCCGTCGCCGGTCGAGCACGCGCCGCACCGCGACCGCGATGTGGTCCGCCGTGAGACCGTACTTGCGGAGGAGCGCCTCCGGCGCGCCGCTCTCGGCGTACGTGTCGTCGAGCCCCACGAACTCCATCGGCACCGGCTGCAGCCGCGCCACCGCCTGGGCGACGCGCGCGCCGAGGCCGCCATGCACGAGGTGCTCCTCGGCGGTCACGATGGCGCCGGTCTCGACCGCCGCGCGGCGCACCGCCTCCTCATCCAGCGGCTTGACGGTGGCCATGTCGAGCACGCGGACGTGGATGCCCTCCTGCGCGAGGCGCTCGTGGGCGACGATCGCGGCGGCGACCATGAGTCCGTTGGCGATGATGGTCGCGTCGCGGCCTTCGCGGAGCTGCGTCGCGCGTCCGAATTCGAAGTCGGCGGGCTCTGCGTCGTACACCAGCGGGACCTTGGGACGGCCGAGCCGCAGGTAGACGGGGCCGCGGTGCCGGTACGCGGCGCGCACGGCCGCGCGCATCTGGAACTCGTCACACGGGACGCAGACGACGAAGCCGGGCAGGCTACAGGCAAGCGCGACGTCTTCGACCGACTGCTGGCTGGCGCCGTCCTCGCCCGGCGAGATGCCGCCGTGGCTGCCCGCGACCTTGACGTTGAGCCGCGGGTAGGCGACCGCCATACGGAGCTGGTCGAAGCCCTTGAGGATGAGGAAGCAGGCGAAGCTCGAGATGAACGGGACCTTGCCGCAGGCCGCGAAGCCACCCGCCATCCCGACCATGTTGGCTTCCTGGATGCCGACGTTGAAGAACCGGTCGGGGATCTCCTCGGCGAAGAGCGAGCTCTTGGTGCTCTTGGCGAGGTCGGCGTCGAGGACGACGATGTCGTCGTGCTCACGCCCCAGGTCCCGCAACGCCTCGCCGTAGGCGTCGCGGGTGGCTTTGCCCAGCTTGAAGCCCGGGAACAGCTCGTTCACCGGCCCTCCTCGCGGTACTGTGCGGCCTCGCGCTCGATGGACCGCTCGGCCCTGGGCAGCGCGTTCTCGAGTTCCGCGAGCGCCCGGGCCAGCTCCTCTTCCGTCGGTGCGACGCCGTGGTACGCGTTCTCACCCTCCATGAAGCTGACTCCCTTGCCCTTGATGGTGTGCGCGATGATGCACGCCGGTCCGTGCTCGACGGCCCACTCGAGGGCGCTCAGGACCTGGTTGAGGTCGTGGCCGTCGATCTCGCGGACGTTCCAGCGCATGGCGCGCCATTTGTCTGCGAACGGGTCGAGGTCGATGATGTCCGCGATCGCGCCGTCGAGCTGGTACTTGTTGTAGTCGACGATGGCGACGAGGTTGCCCGGCCGGTGGTGGCCCGCGGCCATGGCGGCCTCCCAGACCTGGCCTTCCTGGCACTCGCCGTCGCCGAGGAGGACGAAGACGCGGTAGTCCTTGCCGTCGAGGCGGGCGGCGAGGGCCATGCCCAGGCCGATGGAAAGGCCCTGGCCGAGGGAGCCGGTGGAGGCCTCGATGCCCGGGACGCTCCAGTAGACCGGGTGGCCCTGGAGCCGGCTGTCGATCTTACGGAGCGTCTCCAGCTCCGAGACCGGGAAGAACCCGGCTTCGGCCATGGCCGCGTACTGGACCGGCACGCCGTGGCCCTTGGACAGGATGAAGCGGTCACGGTCCGGCCAGTCGGGGCGCTGCGGATCGTACCGCATGATGCCGCCGAAGTAGAGCGCGGTCACGATCTCGACCGCGGACAGCGAGCCGCCGGGGTGGCCGCTCCCGGCCTTGGCCAGCATCTGGACGATGTGGCGGCGGATCCGGGTGGCGCGGTCCCTCAGCGCGTGGATCTCCTCTTCTGTCCTCGTCGTGCGGGGCGCGGGTCTTGCCATTCGCGTCCTCGATCAGGATCGGGGTTTGGTTCGGGCGGCAATCTACAGGGGCGGCGGCATGGTCGCAAAAGGAGAGCGGCAGGCGAGGGCGCGGGCGCCTCTGGGATCCGGCCGTTCCGCCCTTGTCCGCGCCGGGGCCTCCGCACGCCGGGCGGGCGCTTGACAAAGCGCTGCGCTCTGTGAAAGCTTGTAAGACCATGAGCACGCATCGCGCGTCCTTCTTCTTTGGCTACTTCTGGTTTAGCTGCCGGCCCGAGGGCCGGGAGCTGGAGGACGCGCGCGCGTAGGTCCAAAGAAGCCCGCTCGTTGCCAGCATCCGCGGCCCTCGGTGATCCGGGGGCCGCGGTTTTTGTTGCGGGCGCGGGCGCCACCCTGGGGGATGGAGCCATGATCATCGTGACCAGACCGGACATCACCGAAGCGGAGCTGGACCACCTACGGGAGCGGATCGAGGCGCTAGGGCTGCGGACGCACGTCTCGCGAGGGGAGCAGCGGATCATCGTGGGGTGCATCGGCGACGAGGAGCGGCTCGAGGGTGTCCCCCTCCTCTCGATCCCGGGCGTCGAGCGCGTCATGCCCGTGCTCAAGCCGTACAAGCTCGCGGCGCGCGAGTTCACGGCGCAGCGGACGGTGGTGCGGGTGGGCGCGGCGCAGATCGGTGGCCCGGAGCTGGCCGTCATCGCGGGTCCGTGCTCGGTCGAGAACCTGGAGATGCTGCGGGAGACGGCCACGGCGGTGCGGCGGGCGGGCGCCCGCATGCTCCGGGGCGGCGCCTTCAAGCCGCGCACCTCGCCGTACTCGTTCCGCGGTCTGGGTGAGCGGGCGCTCGAGATGCTGGCGGAGGTGCGTCAGGAGACGGGGCTGCCGGTGGTGACGGAGGTCATGGACACGCGGCAGGTGGAGCTGGTGGCGCGCTACGCCGACATGCTGCAGATCGGCGCGCGGAACATGCAGAACTTCTCCCTCCTCCAGGAGGTAGGTCGAACGCATCGGCCGGTGCTGCTGAAGCGCGGCCTTTCGGCGACGATCAAAGACCTGCTGCTCGCCGCCGAGTACATCATGAGCCAGGGCAACATGAACGTGGTCCTTTGCGAGCGAGGGATCCGCACGTTCGAGACGGCGACGCGCAACACGTTCGACCTCGCCGCGATCCCGGTGCTCAAGCAGGAGACCCACCTGCCGGTCATCGCGGACCCCAGCCATGCGGGCGGCCGGCGGGACCTGGTGGGGCCGCTGGCGTACGCGGCCGTGGCCGCCGGCGCGGACGGCCTGCTGATCGAGGTGCACCCCCGTCCGGAAGAGGCGCTCTCGGACGGCGATCAGTCCCTCTCCCTGTCCGAGTTCGACGAGGTGATGGCTGGCGTGCGAGAGTTCGCGAGGGTGGCGGGGCGGCACGTGCCGGTGGCGGAGGCGGTGGCGGCGTGAGCCGGGCGCGACGGCCGGCTACCCGCCCTTCCCGCCCTCCACCACGCTGAGCTCCGGCCGCGCCGCCGGACCGGCGACCGCCGGCTCCCGGCGGGCCGTCGCGCGGCGCGGCGGCAGCCGCCGGTCCGCGATCTGCGCGAGGGTGAGGTAGTAGACCACCTCGGCGATGGACTCGCGCAGGTCCAGCGCCTGGATGTAGATCTGCACCGCCTCGGGGAGCGACAGCTCCTCCTCCAGCACATCCACGAACGCCAGCGCGTTGTCCGTGTGCCGCCGGAGCAGCGCGACCTCGGTCCGGGCCGCTGCGAGCTCGATGCGCTGGCGCAGGTCATCGTTCACGCGCCCGCGGATGCGCTGACGCAGGTTCGAGAACAGCGCTCTGCCCTTCTCCGCCACAGGCGGCGCCGGCTGGACGTCGGCCGTGCCTTCCTTCGCTGCCTTGCCGCCATCGCGGCCCGACGCGGGCGCGGCGGCCACCGCGTCCGCGCTCTTCGAAGACCGCGCCATGAGCCGCGGCCACACCTCCGCCTCCACCGCGTGCTCGCCGATGTGCGCGAGCGCGCGGGTCGTGATGATCCGCGCTTCCTCTCCGCTCAGGTGCAGCAGGCGGTTGTAGATCTCCAGTGCGGTCTCGAGGGGGACCTCGTCGCCGACCATCTCGATCAAGCCGAGGGCGTGTTCGACGTGTGTGGCGAGCAGCCGTTCCTCGGCGACCGCGATCGCGAGCTCGAGACGGCGACGTACCGCTGCCGAGAGCGTCTTGGAGGGGACTGGCGCTTTCACCGGAACCTCCCCACGCAGCGAGCCGGGCCAGTCGCAAGACTCCACCCCCCGTGGGGAGCAAGTTCCGTTCCGCATGGAGCCCGTCAGACGGGGTGAACTCCTTCACCCCGTCTGACGGAAGGCGCAGCGCCGGGCGGCCGGAGCACGGACCACGTCGGGGCGGCGTGGGAACGCCGCCGACAGCGCGCTCAGGTGAGGCGCGCGCGGGCGGCGGCGAGCTGCGCCAGCACCGCCGAGCGCGCGGTGCCGCCCGGCACGGCCCGCGCCTCCACCGAGTCCTCGGGCGTGAGGCGGGGCGCGCTGCCATCCCGCTCGAACGCGGGGTGCGCTTCGCGCCAGACCTCGATGGGCAGCGCGGAGAGCGCAATCCCCGCCTGCTCCGCGCGGCGGACGAGCTTGCCGACCGCGGCGTGCGCCTCACGGAACGGAACGCCGCGGCGCACCAGTTCATCGGCGAGGTCTGTGGCGAGCAGCGTCTCGTCGGAAACGGCGGCGCGGAGGCGCTCGTGATCGAACTCGAGCCCGGCGACCGTCTCGCGCGTGGCGGGCAAGAGCACTGCGAGCGTGTCCAGCGCGTCGAAGAGGATGGCCTTGTCCTCCTGGAGGTCCTTCTGGTAGCCGGACGGCAGGCCCTTGAGCATGGCGAGCACGGCGCCCACGTCCCCCGCGAGCCGCGCCGCCTTGCCGCGCGCGAGCTCCAGGCCGTCCGGGTTCCGCTTCTGCGGCATGAGGCTCGAGCCGGTCGTGTAGGCCTCGGGGAGCCGGACGAAGCCGAACTCCTCGCTCGAGTAGAGGATCAGGTCCTCCGCGAGCCGGGAGAGGTGCGTGGCCGTGAGAGCGGCCACGAACACCAGCTCGGCGATCCAGTCGCGGTCGCCCACCGCGTCGATCGAGTTGGGCGAAATGGAGCGGAACGCCAGCAGCTCCTTGAGGAGCGTGCGGTCAATGGGGAACGGGCAGCCGGCGATCGCGCCGGAGCCGAGCGGCAGCACCGCCACGCGCTCGACGGCGTCGGCGAGCCGGGCGCGGTCGCGGTCGAGGGCCCAGAAGTGCGCGAGCAGCCAGTGCGCGACGCGCACGGGCTGCGCGCGACGGATGTGCGTGTACGCGGGAATGATGAGGTCCACCGTCGCCGCGGCCTTGTCCACCAGGGCGGCCTGGAGGCCGCGCAGCTCCTCGTCGAGCCGCGCGCACGCGCGCAACGCCCAGAGGCGCGTGTCCGTGGCCACCTGGTCGTTGCGTGAACGGCCGGTGTGCAGTTTGCCGGCGACTTCGCCGACCTCTTCGTAGAGGAGTCGTTCGGTGAGGGTGTGGATGTCTTCGTCGGCCGCGCCGTCCGTGCCCTCTTCGGCGATGCGTCGGGCGACGCGGGCAAGGCCCTGGTCGAGGGTGTGTGCTTCGTCCTGAGTGAGGACGCCGGCGCGCAGCAACGCCTGCACCCACGCGCGGCTCGCCTCGATGTCCTCGCGCCAGAGGCGCCCGTCCACCGGAAGGCTGCGGTTCAGTTCCTCCAGCGACGGCGCCGGGCCCGTCGCGAACCGCCCACCCCACAGCCGGTGCGGGGCGGCGCCGTTCCCCTTCGGCACCGGCGGCGCCGGGTCCACATCGCCGATGGTCTCACTCGCCGGCATGACATCCTCCCTCGGAATCATCCACGGCCGGCGCGCGGAGGGCGGCATCGGTCCAGCCCCCGCGCGCCGGCGCGGATCGCGACCCGTCTCAGGCTCCGTTCCGTACGCTGGCCGCGTGCGCGAGCAACTCCTCGATGGCGGCGTCGGCGCCGGGCTTCACGCCGGCCGGCTCTGCCGCGTGGCGCGCCGCGTTCTGCAACGCCTCCGCGCGCGTGGGCAGCGAGAAGAGCCGGATGAAGCCCGCCGCATCCGCGTGGTCGTAGTCGCTCTCGCCGAACGAGGCCAGCTTCTCGTCGTAGAGCGAGCACGGGCTCGTGCGTCCGGCGATGATGATGTTGCCCTTGTACAGCTTCAGGCGCACCGTCCCGGTCACGTAGCGCTGCGTCCGGTCCACCAGCGCATCCAGCGCCTCGCGCTCCGTGCTCCACCAGCGCCCCTCGTACACGAGGTCCGCGTAGCGCTGGGCGAGCTGGTCCTTGAGCGCGAGCGTGCGCCGGTCGAGCACGAGCTGCTCCAGCTCCCGGTGCGCGGTGTAGAGCAGCGTGCCGCCCGGCGTCTCGTACACGCCGCGGGACTTCATGCCCACCAGGCGATCCTCGATCACATCCACGCGGCCGATGCCGTACTCGCCGCCGATCTCGTTGAGACGCTCGAGCAACGCGACCGGACCCAGCGGCTCGCCATCCACCGTGACCGGATAGCCGGACTCGAAGCCGATCTCGATGTAGAGCGGCCGGTCCGGCGCCTCCTCGGGCGAGCGCGTCAGCAGGAACATGTCCGCTGGCGGCTCGTTGGCCGGATCCTCGAGCGGCCCGCCCTCATGCGAGATGTGCCAGAGGTTGCGGTCCCGGGAGTAGATCTTCTCCTTGGTCGCCGGCACCTCGATGCCACGCGCGGCAGCGTAGGCCAGCGCGTCCTCGCGCGAGCGGATGTCCCACTCGCGCCACGGCGCGATCACCCGCAGATGCGGCGCGAAGGCGGCGTACGTCAGCTCGAAGCGGACCTGGTCGTTCCCCTTGCCCGTGCAGCCGTGCGCCAGCGCGTCGGCGCCGATGCGCAGCGCAAGCTCCGCCTGCGCCCGGGCGATGATCGGCCGCGCCATCGATGTGCCGAGCAGGTACTTGCGCGCGTAGATCGCGCCGGCGCGCAGCGTCGGGAAGATCGCCTCGCGCACGAACGCCTCGCGCAGGTCCTGGATCACGCACGCCACGGCGCCTTGCTTGCGTGCGCGCTCCTCCAGCCCATTCAACTCCTCGCCCTGGCCGACGTCGGCGACGAGGCAAACGACCTCCGCGCCGTACTGCTCGCGCAGCCACGGCACGATGATCGAGGTGTCCAGCCCGCCCGAATACGCGAGCACAACGGTCATCGACACGGTCGTCTCCGATTCACGGGGATCTCAGGAATCCAGGTCGAGCACCACGGCGACCTCGGCGCACGTGGCGCGCTTCGCACAACCGCTGCAATCCAGAGCGATCTTGTCTGGGAATTCCGCCACGGACGTGGTGCGGAAGCCCATCCGGTGGAAGAAGCCCTCCTGGAGCGTGAGCGCGAACACGCGGCGCAAGCCCAGTGAGCGCGCCTCGTCCAGGAGCGCATCGACAAGGTGCCGGCCGATGCCCCTGCCCTGGCACCGCTCCTCCACGGCGAGGCCCACGATTTCGCCCATCCGCCCGGGATAACGGCGCAGGCCTGCGCACCCGATGACGCCCGTCACGTCCACGGCGACGACGAAGTCCGCGAGCTGCCGGCGCACCTGCTCCGGCGTGCGCGGCAGCAGCAGCCCGCGCCGCGCGTAGCGGTCCAGCAGCTCCATCATCGCGGGCAGGTCGGAGCGCCGGGCGCGCCGGACCAGCACCAACGGCGCAGGCAACGGCTCCTCCGCAGCCCCCGCGGACGCCGCCGTCGGCTGCGACGATACGAGCGCTGCGGCCTCCGCCGCCCGGGCATGGATCACAGGCAGCATGACGACGGTGCTCACGCGAGGACCTCCGCGAGGATCTCGAGCCCTCGCTCCAGGTCGGCGTCCGGGATCGAGAGGGGTGGCAGCAAGCGGACGACGCGCTCGCCCGCGGTGATGACCAGCAAGCCGGCTTCGAGGGCGCGGCCGACCACCGGAGCAGCCGGGGCCGCGAGCTGGATCCCCCACATCAGCCCGCGGCCACGCACCTCCTCCACGCCGCCGCGACCGACGAGCGCCGTGAGCGCGGCCCGGACCCGCTCGCCCTTGCGGCGCACGTCGGCAAGGAAGCCGGGATCGGAGATGCGGCGCACCACGGCGCGCGCGACCGAAGCCACGAACGGGCCGCCGCCGAACGTCGTCGCGTGGTCGCCCGGCTGGATCGCCGCGGCGACGCGCGCGGAGAGCAGGACGGCGCCCATCGGCAAGCCGCCGGCGAGTGGTTTGGCGAGCGTGAGGAGATCGGGAACGACGCCGGACTCCTCGTACGCGAAGAGGCGCCCGGTCCGCCCGAGACCGCACTGCACCTCGTCGAAGATCAAGAGCGCTTCGACTTCATCCGCGACCCGGCGCAGCGCGCGCAGGTACTCCGCATCCAGCGGCCGCACACCGCCCTCGCCCTGCACCGGCTCCGCGATGATCGCCGCCGTGCGCTCACGAGAGACCGCCGCACGCAACGCGTCCACATCGCCGGGCGGCACGAAGCGCACGCCCGGCATGAGCGGCTCGAACGGGGCGCGGAACGCGGGCCGGTCCGTCGCCGCGAGCGAGCCGAACAGACGGCCGTGGAACGAGCCCTCGAGGGCCACGATCTCGATCTTGTCCTGCGCGATCTGCCGCGCCCAGCGCCGCGCGAACTTGAACGCGCCCTCGTTCGCCTCCGCGCCCGAGTTGCAGAAGAAAACCGCGTCCGCAAAGGAGAGACGCACCAGATCGGCGGCGAGCTCGGCGGCCGGGCGCGTGCGGTACAAGTTCGACGTGTGGATCAGACCCGTCTCCGCGGCGGCCACGATGGCGCGGGCGATGTCCGCGTCGCCGTAGCCGAGGGCGTTGACGCCGATCCCACTGGCGAAGTCGAGATACTCGCGACCGTCCTCGGCGATGAGGTACGCGCCACGACCCGCGACGAAAACGGGCTCTGCAGGCCGGTAGACGGGCAACAGTGCACTCACGCGACCGCCTCCGCTTCCTGGACGAGCGTGGTCCCGGCCGCGGTGCCGTCCAGGAGGCCCGGCGGACCGATCCGGATGGAGCGCACGCCGGCCGCCAGCGCGGCGGCGGCCGCATCCAACTTCACCGCCATGCCGTCTCGCGCGACGCCCGAGTCGATCAACGTCGCTGCCTCCGCGAGGGTCAGCACCGCGCGCTCACCCACGCCGTCGTGCACTCCGTCCACGTCCGTGAGGAAGAGCAGCTCTGCCGCGCCGAGCGCGCCCGCGACGGCGGCCGCGGCGTCGTCCGCGTTCACGTTCAGCGGCTGCCCATCCACCCCCCGCGAGATCGGCGAGATGACCGGAACGAATCCCATGCCCAGCAGCCGCTCGATCAGCTCGGTGCGCACGTGAACGATGCGCCCCACGCGCCCGAGCTTCCCGCCCTCCACCACCTCCGCCAGGAACAGCGCGCCGTCCTCGCCCGAGAGCCCCACTGCCTCCACGCCACCATCCAGCAGCGCGCCGACGACGCGCTTGTTCGTCCAGCCCGAGAGCACCATCGTCGCCACGCGCAGCGCTTCCGGCGTCGTGATCCGGCGCCCCTGATGCCACGAGACGGGCACGCCGAGCTGGCGAGACAGCTCCGTGACCTCCGGGCCGCCGCCGTGAACGACGACCGTCGGCCGCCCGCTCGCCGCGATGCGCGCCACGACATCCGCCAACCAGCCCGCGTCCGCGACCGCGCGGCCGCCGATCTTGACCACCCGCAGATTCAGCACGGCAACCCGTCCGTCTCTTCCAGCCCGAGCATGAGGTTCGCGTTCTGGAGCGCCTGGCCGGCAGCCCCCTTCAGCAGATTGTCCAGCGCGGCGACCAGGAGCAGCGTCGGCGCGGCCACATCCACGATCTCCGCGAAGCCCAGCGCCACCACGTTCCTCCCGACCACGTGCTGGAGACCCGGCAGCTCCTCGCCCAGCACCTCGATGAACGGCTCGCCAGCGTACGCCTCCGCCCACAGCTGCGCCGCATCCGCCGCCGTCATCGGCGACGCCAGCGGCAGGTAGATCGTCTCGAGGATCCCCCGCCGCACCGGCAGGAGGTGCGGCGTGAACACGAAGCTCACGGCGCCGTTGGCCGAGAGCCGGTCCAGACCCCGCCGCATTTCCGGGACATGACGGTGACGGTTCCCCACCCCGTACGCCCGGTAGTCCTCCGCCACCTCGCCGAAGAGCAGCTCGCGCTTGGGCGACCGCCCCGCGCCCGTCACCCCGGACGCCGCATCGATGATCACCGGCCGATCGGGATCCAGCAGCCCGCGCCGCACCGCCGGCGCCAGCGCCAGCAGCACCCCCGTCGGGTAGCACCCCGGGTTCGCCACCAGCCGCGCGCCCCGCACCGCCTCCCGCCAGAGCTCCGGCAGGCCGTACACCGCACCGGCCTCCCCGCCCCGCAGGTCCGCGGACAGATCCACCACCGCCGCACCCGCCTCCAGCGCCCTCAGTGCCCACGCACCCGACTCACCGTGCGGCAGGCACGAGAACACCACATCCACCTCCCCCAGCGGCGCCTCCTCCGCTCGCACATAACGGAGCGCCGTCCCCGGCACGGGCTGCCCCGCCTCCGTCTCCGACGTGGCGAAGCACAGCTCGTAACGAGGATGGCGCTGCAACAGTCGGCCGAGCTCCCGGCCCGTGTATCCCGAAGCGCCGAGGATCCCGGCGCGAGCGTATTTATTCATCGGTCGCGAATAGTAATACAACAGCCCGGCGGGGGTGTCAAGGGACCGGCGGCCGGGACCGGAGGGGCCGCGCCGCCGGTAGCCGGGCGCCGGCCGGCGCGGGCGGCGACGCGAGGCCCGGACGGATCGCAGGGAGGCGGGTGGGCGCGGGGCGCGCGAATGTTCATTCGGCCCCGAAGCCGGCCAACTCCTCCAGTCTCTGCTGGACGGCTTTCAGGTCCCGGGCCCTGCGCAGGATCACGAGGATGGTGTCATCGCCGGCGACGGTGCCGAGGACCTCGGGCCACTCCTCCCAATCGATGGCCTCGGCAATGGGCTGGGCGCCGCCGGCGAGGGTCTTGACCAGCAGGAGGTTGCCCACGCCTTCGGCGCCCACGAAGAGCGTGGGCAGGAGCCGCTCCAGCGCGGGGCTCTTCTGCCAGGTCTCGGGCGTCGTGGTGTAGTACGGGCGCCCCTCCGGATCCGGGACCTTGACGAGACGCAGCTCGCGGATGTCGCGGGAAAGGGTGGCCTGGGCGACGTCCACGCCGTGCTCCGCGAGCAGCTCCCGGAGTTCCTCCTGACTGTGGATCCGCTCTCTCTCGACGAGCTCGAGGATGAGAGCGTGACGCTGTCGTTTGTTCATGGGGACGAGGATGGCCGGCCGCCTGACGGCGCGTCAAGGGCGGCTGGCCGCGCTCAGCGGGGCGGGACGACGTAGACGAAGCCGAGGAGCGCGCCGTAGAAGAGGAGGGCCACCACGAGCGCGGGTGGGGTGAACGGGCCGAAGCGCCAGCCGAAGAGGCCGGGCGGCCACGGCGAGATCGCGCGGGCGCAGCGGTGGGATCGTCCGGCCGCGGCGAGTCCGATCCCCGCGAGGACGGCGTGCGGGATGGCCAGCAGCAAGCCGGTGAGGGCGTCGGCGCGGCGCAGCGCCTCGAACGCGACGGCGTAGAGGGCCGGAAGGACGAAGGTGCCGATGAGGACGCCCACGGCGGCGCCGACCCCTCGGGCGACGGCGTCGCCGGGGCTCCGCAGGAGGAGGCAGCCCAGCAGGCGTGCGGGCTCCAAGCGGGTCAGGCCGATCCACCGGGCGATGGCGGCGAGCCAGGCGACGGCGAGGGTCGCGGCGAATCCGGCCCAGAGGGCGAGGCCCCAGGCGATCTCGATCGCGGCCTCCGTGACGACGCGGGGGTCCGTGTCGGGGTGAACCGCGGGCGAAAGCTAATCCAGCGGGCCTGGACGGGGCAACGCGCACCCGCGCCGCGCGGCGCTCACGCCGCCGTATCCGACCCCGCCAGGGCGTCGTGGAAGATGATTTCGGCCCAGCCGGGCGGGATGGCCAGCGCGTCGATGTAGACCTGGACCGCCTCCACCGGGCTGGCGGCGCCCCGCAAGGCGGCGATCACGTCTCCTGCGCCCGCGAGGTAGACTTCACGCAGTGCGCGCTGCGCGCGGAGCGCGGCCGCCTCGATCCGCGCGCGCACGTCGCCGTTGCGACGGCCGCGCAGTCTCCGGAGCAGGCGGGAGAACACCGAGGTGTCCTGCACGGGTCCGGGTGCGACGAGCGTGTCCGCCGAATGGGTCTCGCCGAGGGTGGCGAGCGCACGGACCGCCACGGCCCGGGTGTCGGCCGGCGGCACGCCGAGCAGGCGGGCGTAGATGGCGAGCGTGGTCTCGAAGGGGAGTTCGTGCGCCACGTCGCGCACCATCGCCGCAGCGGCCTCGCCGTGGGCGCGGAGCAGCCGGTCCTCGGCGGTGGCGAGCGCGAGCGCGAGTCGCCGGCGCACGTGCGGGTCGCGCCGGTACCGTGCCCCGCCGATCCTCATACCGCCCCCTCCGGCCCTCGCCCGGCGCCACGCTCCAAGGGTCCCATGCTCGCCCTCCACTGGTGACGGCGGCGGCGCGGGCCAGTCCCGCCGCCGCGCCGTCATCTGTAACCTGTTGCAAGCGCCGTGCTTGCCTCCGCCGACCGGGGGGCAGCGTCCCGCAGGGTCGCAGGAGGGCACGGCCGTCGGCGGGACGCGAACGACGGCTGGAGGGCCGGTCGCGGGGGCAGCCGGCTGCGCCGTGGCGTTCGGCGGCCGCGCCGGGCGCCGGCGTCATTCCGCGTCGGGTGAGACGAAGCGGAGCAGGACGCCGACGGCGAGGATGGCGCTGGCGAGCAGGAGGAGCGGGCGCCGGTCGTAAGCGATGCCGGCGAGCGCGACCGCGGCGCCGATCGCGAAGATGATCATCTTCAGCTTCAGGAGACGGTCCGGCTCCCGGCGTGTGCGGTCGGGGCGGAAGATCCCCATCACCGGTCGCTCCGACGTTCGAGGAAGCGCCGCACACCGGCCCGCGCCTCATCGGTGCTGCGGGCGAGCACGTTGACTTCGGCGCCACGGCGGATCCCCTCCTCGAAGGAGGCGCCGTCAATGCCGTAGAGCAGCCGCTTGATGAGGCGCAACGCGGAGGGCGGTCGGGCGGCGAGCTCGCGTGCGTATTCGAGCGCGTCCTGCTCGAACGTGGCATCGGCGAAGATGCGGTTGACGAGCCCGAGCCGCCGTGCCTCGGCTGCATCGATCCGGTCCCCGCGTGCCACCAGTTCAAACGCCTGCCGCTCCGTCGTCACCCGCCGCAGCAGTGTCATGACCATGGCGGGCACGAAGCCGAGATGGACCTCAGGGTAGCCGAAGATCGCGCTCTCGCTCGCGACCACGAGGTCGCACGCGGTGGCGAGGCCGGCGCCCCCGGCGAAGGCGTGGCCGTGAACCGCCGCGACGATCGGCTTCTCCAGCCGCCGCATTTCGATGAACAGATCGCCGAGGGCGCTCGCGTCCGCGAGGTTCTCCAGCGGATCGCCGGTCTCGGCGAGGCGCTCCATGTGCGCGAGGTCGGCGCCCGCGCAGAAGTCGTTGCCCGCGCCGCGCAGCAACACCACGCGCGCGTCTGGATCCGCGCCGGCGCGCGCGAACGCCTCACGCAGCGCGGCGACCGTGGCGGCGTCCAGCGCGTTCCGCTTCTCCGGCCGGTTCAGCGTGAGGGCGGCGACGCCGTCGGCGACATCGTACAACACGCGCCCGTCTTTCATGTCGCGGCTCGCGTGGTCTCGAGGGAACGGATCACTTCGTCGGGCACCTCGATCTCCATGCGCAGCAGCGCAGTCGAGAACGTCTTGCCCTGTGCATCGGTCATGAGCGAGACCGTGCCGCCGCCGTCCAGCGCTCCGTGCAACAGGAAGTTCAGGGCGTAGAGGTTGGGCAGTTCGAACCTCTCGACCCCACCTTTCACCATCGGGCCGAAGTGCTGCTTGACGCGTTCCGCCGTGACCCGCTCGACCAGCAGCGGATAGTACTCGGGTCGGCGCGCGATCAGCCCGATGTTCACCGTGTCGCCTTTGTCTCCCGAGCGGGCGTGCGCGAGTCGGAGCAACGGCACGGTGCGGCGCGCTCCGTCGCGTGGCGGAGCCGACATCGCTACTCTCCTGGTTCGGGCGGGCGCTGCCGCTGGCGCAGCTCCGAGACGCCCAGGGCCAGGGCGACCACGAGAGCGGCGAAGGCCAGCAGCACGTGCCCGCTGAAGACCAGCCCGATGAACGCCAGCAGCGCGAGGATCGCAACGACGAGCCCAGCGGTGAGCCTCGTTCCGCCGTTCACGCTGTCGTCACCTCCACCCGCAGGGACGGCTCGATCTCCCTGCGGTCAATGAGGGCGGGCCAGAACGCCACGATCTCCTGCACCTTGGGCCGGCCGCCGGCGAAGCCGGTGACGGTGGGTGGCCCCGACAGGATGAGCGGCGCGATCTCGCGGGTGAATCGCTCGATCGCGGCACGGTCCCGGCCGCGGACGGCGACCCGCAGCTCGACCTCGGGCAGGTCGGGCGGCGGAGGGCCCGCGAGCGGGCCGTGTGTGGCGTTCCAGCCGACGAACTCCGTCCGCACCTCGTCGAAGCGGAGCCCGAGCCGATCCAGCCGTTCCCGCAGGATTCGATCCGCTGCCACGGCCTTCTTCACCGGGTCGGGCCAGCCGTAGACGAGGGTGCCGACGGCCTTGTAGCCCGCGTGGTACGAGATCGAGACCTTGAGCTTGTCCGTGGGCGGGCGGCCCTTGACGCCGCTGACACGCACGCGGTCGTTGCCCAGCTCCTCGAGCCGGATGGTCGTGAAGTCCGCAATGACATCGGGGGTGATGTACTCGCGCGGGTCGCCCAACTCGTAGAGGAGCTGCTCGGTCACGGTGGCGCGGTTCACGCGCCCGCCCGTCCCCTCGTGCTTGGTGACGATGAAGCGACCGTCCGGGTACGCCTCGATGATGGGGTAGCCGACATCGGCGAGGTCGGGGATCGTCTCCCAATCGGCGAGGCAGTTGCCGCCGGAGGCCTGCGCGCCGCACTCGTTGATGTGGCCCGCGACGACGCCGGCGGCGAGGCAGTCGTAGGCGTCCGGCGCCCAGCCGAAGGCGTACATCATGGGCGCGTAGGTGAGCGCGGTGTCCGTCGAGCGGCCGGTAACGACGACGGTGGCTCCGCGCTCCAGCGCCTCGACGATGGGCCGCGCGCCGATGTACGCGTTCGCGCTCTGCACCCGGTCCAGGACCGTCTCGAGCGGCTCGCCCGTCTCCATGTGGCGCAGGGTGTGGCCGCGTTCGATCAGCTCCGGCAGGCGGTCGAGGATGTCGTCCCCGACGACGACGCCGACCTTCACCTTCCCGGAGAGCCCCGCCTTCCTCGCCTCCTCGAGCACCGCGTCCCGGCAAGCGGGGAGGTTCACGCCCCCGGCGTTGGTGACGACGCGGATGCCCTTCTGGACGCAGTCCGGCAGGATCTCGGCCATGAGGGGGACGAAGTCGCGCGCGTACCCCTGGGAAGGATCCCGCGCGCGCTGCTTCTGGAGGATGGACATCGTGACTTCCGCCAGGTAGTCCAACATCAGGAAGTCAACGGGGCCGCGACGCACCTGGTCCACCGGCGCGTCCAGGCGATCCCCCCAGAAGCCCTGGCCGGAGGCGATGCGGATGGGGCGGAGCTGGCCTCTCATGGCTGCGGTTCCCCCGTGCCGGCGCGCCAGGACGGCAGCGTGCCGGGAACGCCCTCCAGCGCGCCGAACGGCCCGATGTGCGGTCCCAGGTTGTGGAGCGCCGTGCGGAGCGCGAAGGCGAGCACCTCGCGCGTTTCTTCCGGGAAGATGATGGCGTCCACGTAGCCCCGGGCCGCGGCGAAGCGCGCGTCGAGCTGGTGCTCGTAATCGGCGCGGACGGCGTCGATGCGGGCTCGGAGCTCTTCATCCGGCTCCTTGCCCTGCTGCTTCAGTTCCTCGAGCTGCGGGCCGAAGAGGGCGTAGACCGCGCTCTCGCCCTCCATGACGCCCATCCGGCCGGTCGGCCACGTGAAGATGAAGTCCGGGTCGAACCCCTGCCCGGCCATGGCGTAGTAGCCCGCACCGGACGCGTGGTTGATCGTGAGCACGACCTTGGGGACGGTCGCCGTCGCCATCGCCTCGACGAAGCGCGCCCCCGCCCGGATGATGCCCGACTGCTCCGCCTCGGGCCCGACCATGAAGCCGCTCACGTCCTGGACGAACAGCAGCGGTGTGCCGAAGCGGTTCATGGTCTCGATGAAATAGGCCACCTTCTCCGCGCTCTGCGTGTAGATGATGCCGCCGAAGCGGGGCGGCCCGCCGCCGGGTGGCCGGACCAACCCGCGGGCGTTGGCGATCACCCCTACCGCGAGCCCGTCCAGCCGAGCGGTGCCGCAGATCATCTCGGGCGCGAGATCGGCCTGGAACTCGTCCAGCGTGCCGGCGTCGAGCAGGCACGCCAGCAGCGCCCGCATGTCGTAGGGCTGACGGTGGTCGTCGGGCAGGATGCCGTAGGCCTCGGCGGGCTGGCGCGCGGGCGGCCGGGGCTCGGCTTCCCCGCCGGCCGGGGGGACGTACGGGAGCTCGGCGATGATCTGACGGATGCGGGCGATGCACGCGCGGTCGTCCGGCACCCGGTAATGGGCGACGCCGCTCAACGCCGTGTGCGTCCAGGCGCCGCCCAGCGTCTCCGCATCCACGGTCTGGCCGGTGGCGCCCTTGACGAGGTTCGGCCCGCCCAGCCCCATGAAGCTCGTGCCCTCGACCATGAGGATCACGTCCGAAAGGGCGGGCAGGTACGCGCCGCCGGCAATGCACGGCCCCATCACCGCCGCGATCTGCGGCACCCTGAGGTACCGCCGCATGATCGAGTTGTAGAAGAAGATTCGGGCGGCGCCGTACTGGCCGGGGAAGACGCCGCCCTGGTAAGGGAGGTTCACGCCCGCGCTGTCCACCAGGTAGACGATCGGCACGCGGCAGCGCATCGCGATCTCCTGGGCGCGGAGGATCTTGCGGATCGTCTCCGGCCACCAGGACCCGGCCTTCACCGTCGCGTCGTTGGCCACGACCACCACGGGGCGGCCGTGCACAACGCCCACACCGGTCACCACGCCGGCCGCGGGCGCCTGGCCATCGTACTGGTCGTACGCGACGAGCAGGCCGATCTCAAGGAAGCGCGTGTCCGGGTCCAGCAGGTGGCCGATGCGCTCGCGGGCGGTCAGCTTGTTCTGGGCGTGCTGCCGCTCGATCTTCTCCGGCCCGCCGCCGAGCTGGAGGCGCGCCTCCAGCTCGAGCACCTCTCGCGTCAGGCGCTTGAGTCGCCGTGATCCCGCCGGCGCCGCATCAGCCTTCCCGGTCGCGGCCATGCTCGGCGAACCAGTTCCGGATGTACTCGATCGGCTCGGATGTGGGCGTGCCGGGCCCGAAGAGACGGCCGACCCCCATGCGCTGGAGCGCCTCCATGTCCTCCTCGGGGATGATGCCGCCGCCGGTCACGAGCACATGGTCCATGCCCTGCTCGCGCAGGAGCTCGAGCACACGGGGGAACAATGTCATGTGCGCGCCGGAGAGGATGGACAGGGCGACGACGTCCACATCCTCCTGCACGGCGGCGTTCACGATCATTTCGGGCGTCTGGTGCAGCCCGGTGTAGATCACCTCGAAGCCGGCATCGCGGAACGCGCTGGCGATCACCTTCGCTCCGCGGTCGTGGCCGTCGAGGCCCGGCTTCGCCACCAGCACGCGGATCTTTCGTTCGCTCATGGGTTCCCGTCCGGGACTGCGCGTGGCGAACGGCCTCGCCACGCGCTTGGGACGCTGGAAGTTTAAGGGACTCGCGAGGTTGCGGGCAAGTCGGTCCCGGGCCGCTCAGTCCCTCCGCTCCGCCACGACGATCAGCGTCGGGGATTCGTGGGTGAACGGCTCGCCGGACCAATCACCGTAATAGCGCATGCCGGTGAAGCCGGCGGCACGGAGAAGCCCATCCACTTCCGTGGCCGTCCGCAGGCGCAGGGCATGCCGCTTCTCGCCCCGCTCTTCCCCTCTCCGCCACCACAGCCGCTCGTAGCTGACGCCGGTCACGGGATCGAAGCGCCGACGCACACGCACCTCGGTCCCGTCGGGCAACGTCCAGCGGTCGCGGTGAGCGTATGCGGCCACGACGTCGTCCCGGTGCATGGTTTCGAGCAAGAACCGGCCACCGGGGCGGAGCACGCGGCGCGCCTCCCGGAGGGCACGGAGGTCCTCGGCGTCATCCACGAACAGGCCGAGGCTGGTGAAGACGTTGACGACGCCGTCGAACACCCCGTCGCGGAACGGCAGCGCGCGCAGGTCGGCGGCGGCGAGCCGGACCGGCGATCCGGCGGAGGACAACGCCCCCGCCGCCCGGGAGAGCAACGGGAACGAGAGATCCGCTCCGAACGGCTGGACGCCGGCCTCACCGAACAGCACGGTGTGCCGCCCCCAGCCGCACGGCGCATCCAGGATACGCGAGCCGGCGGGCAGGCCCATGAGGTCCAGCATCGCGCCCACCTCGCGCCGGCTCTCCTCCTCCGGGAACAGCGGCTCGTGGAGGCGGAAGAAGGTCTCATCGAAGTAGTGCCGCCACCAGGGCATCGCCTCGTCCCTCATCGCTCGGCGGCGCCCTCTTCGGCGCGTTCGGGGAGGCCGCCATCGAGTACCAGGCCGAGCCGCTCGATCCTGCGGCCGTCCATGGAGAGCACCCGCAGCCGGCCGCCCGCGAACGAGACCTCGTCGCCGGCCCGCGGGATGCGCCCGAGCTGACCCAGCACGTAGCCCGCCACGGTCGTGTAGTCTTGCTCCGGGAGCGACAGGTCGTACAGCTCGTTCAACTCCGCGATCGAGAACCCGCCACTCACCAACACCTCCCCGTCCTTTTCCTCGATCGGCGGCGGCTCCTCCTCGTGCTCGTCCCGGATCTCACCGACGATCTCCTCGATCACGTCCTCGATGGTCACGATACCGGCGGTGCCGCCCCACTCATCCACGACCACGGCGATGTGGGTGCGCTCCGCCTGCATCTCCCGCAGCAGGTCCTCGATCGGTTTGGAGTCGGGCACGAACGGGACCGGCCGGATCAGGTCCTCCAGCGAGGTGGGCGAGCCGCGGCGCAGCGCCCGCCACACCTCCCGCGCGAGGACGACGCCCAGCACCTGGTCCAGCGAATCACGGTAGACCGGGATCCGGGAGTGGCCGGCCTCGATGATGACATCGGCCACATCCTCCAGCGTCGCATCCACCGGCACGGCGACGACCTCGGTCCGCGGCGTCATGACCTCCGCCGCCGTGGTCTCGGAGAGGTCGAACACGCCACGGATCATCTCCACCGGCTCCTCGCTCAGCAACCCGTGCTCGTAGCTCTGCGTCAGCAACAGCTCGATCTCCTCCGGCCGGTGCACCCGCTCGACCTCGGTGGGCGCCCGCAGCCCGAGGGCCCGCAGAAGCAGGTTGGCCGAGCCGTTGAGCAGCGCGATGAACGGGCCGAGCAGGCGCGAGAAACCGATCAGCGGGCCCGCCGTCCACATGCTCAGCTTCTCCGGGAACAGCAGGGCCAGCGACTTGGGCGCCAGCTCACCCAGCACGATGTGCATGAACGTGATGAGGACGAACGCGGCGGTGCCGGCCACGCCGTGTGTCGCGACGACGTTCCACGGCGGCGCCAGGCCGTCGAACGCCTGGCGGATGATCTCCGCGATCGTGGTCTCACCCACCCAACCCAGCCCCAGGGAGGCGAGCGTGATGCCGAGTTGGGTGCCGGAGATGTAGTGGTCGAGGTTCTGGATGGCCGTGCGCGCCATTCTGGCGCGCCGGCTCCCCTGCTCGGCCAGCGCATCGATGCGCGTACGCCGCGCGCCGACCAGCGCGAACTCCGCCGCGACGAAGAACGCGTTGGCCAGGACGAGCAGCAGCGCCAGCGCCAGCCGCCAGAGGATCCCTTCGAGGGTCAGTGCGTCGGCTTCCATCTACCGCCGGCCCCGGCGGCGCTGCGTGGATCGGCGTGACACGCGGCTAGAAGAACACCGGCTCGCGGTAGGCACCGTAGATCTCTTCCAGCGCGTGGCGGATCTCGTAGAGCGTGCAGTAGGCACGCACACACTCGAGCATGGGCTCGACGACGTTCTCATCTTTCCGCGCCGCCTCACGCAATTCCGCCAGCGTGGACTGGACACGCCCGTTGTCCCGCCGCCGGCGCAGCTCCGCCAGCCGCTCCCGCTGCCGCCGCTCCGCCTCATCGCCGATCTTGAGGATCTCGATCTTCGAGTCTTCGTTGCCCTGGGTGAAGGCGTTGACACCCACGACGATGCGCTGGCCGGACTCGATCTCCCGCTGCTGGCGTTCCGCACTCTTGGCGATCTCGCGCTGGAAGTAGCCCAGCTCGATGCCGCGGACGACGCCGCCGATCCGGTCGATCTCGGCGAAGATCTCCTCGGCCTCACGCTCGAGGCGGTCGGTGAGCGCCTCCACATAGTACGAGCCGGCCAGGGGGTCGATCGTGTTCGTCACCCCCGTCTCGTAGGCCAGGATCTGCTGGGTGCGCAGGGCGATCCGGACGGCCTTCTCGGTCGGCAGCGCCAGCGTCTCGTCCATGGAGTTGGTGTGCAGCGACTGGGTGCCGCCGAGCACGGCGGCCAGCGCTTGATAGGCGACGCGCACGATGTTGTTCTCGGGCTGCTGGGCGACCAGGGTGACGCCGGCCGTCTGCGCGTGCGTGCGCAGCCGCCACGACTCTTCGCGCTTCGCCCCGTAGACGTCCCGCATGCGCTTCGCCCAGATGCGGCGGGCGGCGCGGAACTTGGCGATCTCCTCGAAGAAGTCGTTGTGGACGTCGAAGAAGAACGACAGCCGGGGCGCGAAGTCATCCACGTCGAGGCCGCGGGCCATCGCCCGCTCGACATACTCGAAGCCGTTGCGCAGGGTGTACGCCAGCTCCTGCGCCGCGGTAGCTCCCGCCTCCCGGATGTGGTAGCCGCTGATGGAGATGGGGTTGTACTTGGGCGCGTTCTTCGACGCCCACTCGAACATGTCGATGATCAGCTTGAGCGCCGGCTCCGGCGGATAGATCCAGGCGTGCTGGGCCATGTATTCCTTGAGGATGTCGTTCTGCACGGTGCCGCGCAGTGCTTCCGGCCGCACGCCCTGTTTCTCTGCCGCCACGACGTAGAAGCAGAAGAGGATGATGGCCGGGCCGTTGATGGTCATGGAGACCGAGACCTGATCGAGGGGGATGCCGTCGAACAGGGTCTCCATGTCGGCGAGGCTGGAGACCGCGACGCCGCACTTGCCGACCTCGCCCAGCGAGCGGGGGTGGTCCGAGTCGTACCCCATGAGCGTGGGGAAGTCGAACGCCACGCTCAAGCCGGTCTGGCCGTGCTCCAGCAGGTACTTGTACCGGCGGTTGGTCTCCTCGGCCGTGCCGAAGCCGGCGAACTGGCGCATCGTCCACAGCCGCGTGCGGTACATCGTGGTGTACGGCCCGCGGGTGAACGGGAACTCGCCCGGGAAGCCGAGCTTGTCCAGGTAGTTGTCGTCGGCGATGTCGAGCGGGGTGTAGAGCGGCTTGACGGGGGCGCCGGAGACGGTGGTGAAGCTGACGTCGCGCTTGGGGACGCGGCCGTACGCCGCCTCCCACTCGGCCAGCCGCGCCCGCAGCTCGGCCAGCTCGCGCTCCTGCTCGCGCACGCGTTCGGCGAGTTCCGTGGCAGAGATCTCGCTGTCCATCAGACCCATGGCTCACCGTTCCGTGGCGGAAGAGGACCGCGCCCCAGCCCTCCCTACCCCACTGCCGCGCGGACGATTCGCTCCGCCACTTCGTAAGGCGTGATCGTGCCCGCTTCGAGCGCGGGCAGCGACTGTTCGAGGATCGCTTCGCCGCCCGCCTCTGTCCAGGCCCGCTGGCGCAAGCCGCGATCCACCGCTTCGCGGACGCGCTCCGCCAGGCGCCGGCGGCGCCTGCGGCCCAGCTCGCCGGAGGCCTGGAGCCAGGCGTGGTGGTGGTCCAGCGCCTCGACGAGTGCGTCCACACCCTGGCCGGTCGACGCCACGGTCTGGAGGACCGGGATCGCCCAGCCCTCCGACCGGCCGCCGCCCGCCCCGCCCGCCTCTCCTGTCGCCGCGGCGCCCTCGCCCTCCGCCGGCTCGGCTGCCTCCTGCCGGCGCCGGATGCGGCTCAGGTCCACGCCGTGGTGCGCCGGAAGCCTGTGCATCCCCCGCCCGGCGCGCAGATGGAGCATCAGCTCCACCTCGCGCGCGAGCCGCTCGGCGCCCGGCCGGTCGGCCTTGTTGATCACGAACACGTCCGCGATCTCCATGAGCCCGGCTTTCATCGCCTGGATCGAATCGCCGGACTCGGGGACGAGCACGACGACGGTCGTGTCCGCAGCAGCGGCGATGTCCAGCTCCGACTGTCCGACCCCGACCGTCTCGATCAGCACATGGTCGAAGCCGAACGCGTCCAGCACGTCCGCCACTTCCTTGGTCGTCAGGGCGAGCCCGCCCAGCGAGCCGCGGGACGCCATGGAGCGGATGAACACCCCCGGATCCAGCGAGGCCTCGCCCATCCGGATCCGGTCGCCCAGCAGGGCCCCGCCCGTGAACGGCGAGCTCGGATCCACCGCCACGACGGCGACCGTGTCGCCGCGGGCCCGCAGTGCCGTGGTCAGCGCCGCCACCAGCGTGGATTTCCCTGCCCCGGGCGGCCCAGTGATCCCGATGCGGCGGGCACGACCGAGCCGCCCGTGCAGCGCCTGCAGCAGCGCCTGGGCTCCCGGCCGCCCGTTCTCGACGATCGAGATCGCGCGCGCCAGCGCGGGCCGTTTCCCCGCCAGGAAGTCCTCGAGCAGCCGCGCCTCGGCCACGCCGAGGCCGGCCGGCTGCGTGCCGGAACCCTCAGCCATGAACGAAAGATGGCCGGCTGCCGCGAACGCTGTCAAACGCCCCCGTCCGTCGTTGGCAGCCGATGCATCCGGATCCTGCGTCGCCCGCCGCGGCCCTCGCTCTGCCTACCGCATGGCCGGCCACTCCCCCGGCGGCCGCACGCGGCGCGCGTGACGCAGCGGATTCTCCAGCAGGTGCGTGGGAATGAAGAACGCCACCACGAACATGATCAGCGCGATCAGCAAGCCGGCGGCCAGCAGCCACACGTTCTCGAGCGCCACGAAGATGATCGAGCTGATGAGCGCCGTCCCGACCGCGAACACGCTGAGCAGCAGCCGCCGGACCTGGAGCAGGATGAACCGCTCTCCGTGCATCACGTCGCGCGGGTGCAGGCGGACGCGGAACTCCTCGCGTTCGGCCCGGCGCAGCACCTCACGCACGCCATGCAGCGCCGTCCGTGCCTCGTCTACGAGCCCCCGCGCGACTTCGACCGGCTCGCGCGCCGTGGCGCGGAGCAGGTCGCCCCGCATCCGGCGGATGACGCGGCGCGCCAGTTCGATGCCGTTGAAGCGCGGGTCGTAGTGGAAGCCGATGCCCTCGAGCAGGGCGGCGGCGCGGAAGAAGTAGACCAGCTCTCGCGGCAGGATCAGCGGCCAGGTGTAGAACGTGTCCATGATCTCCTGGACCATCTCCTGCACGCGCCGCGTCCCGAGCTCGCGCACGCGCTGGAGGATCTCGAGCACCTCGGCGGCGGCGTCACGGATCTCCGCGCGGGAGATCGAGGGGTCGATCATCCCCAGCTCGTACATGCCGTTGATCATGCCGTCCAGGTCCTCGCGGCCGGCGGCGAGGGCGAGGCGAAGGATGGCCTCGCGGGTCGAGCGGCTGAGCTGGACGACCATACCCCAGTCCAGGAAGATCAGCGTGCCCGCGTCGGTGACCAGGATGTTGCCGGGGTGGGGGTCTGCATGGAGGAAGCCGTCCACCAGGAGCATGCGGAGGTAGATCTCGGTGAGCGTCTCCATGAGCCGCTCGAAGTCCAGCTCGCCGGAAGCGAAGCGGCCCGCGAGCCGGTCCAGCTTGTCCCCCTGCACCCACTCCATCACGAGCACGCGCCGGCGTGCGAGCTCGGTGTAGACGCGGGGGGCGCGCACCCGGGCATCGCGCGCGAAGTTCTGGTGGAATTGCGCCATGTGCGCCGCTTCCTCGCGGAAGTCCATCTCCTCGCGCACCTTGACGCTGAACTCGCGCACCACGTTGGTCAGGGCGCGGACGTGGTGGTTCGGGAACAGGATGTTCAGGACGAAGAGAACGCGGAACGAGATCTCGAGATCCACCGCGACCAGCTCCTCGACGCCCGGGCGGAGCACCTTGACCGCCACCTCTGGCCCTGGCTCGTCGAGCTGTGGGCGCAGCCGGGCGCGGTGGACCTGGCCCAGACTCGCGGCGGCGACGGGCACGCGGTCGAACTCGGCGAACACCGCCTCCAGTGGCTGGCCCAGCTCGGCGGCGATCACCGCCTCGATCTCCTCGGTGGGGTGTGGCGGCACGCGGTCCTGGAGCCGGCTGATCGCCGAGAGGTAGGGCTCGGGCAGGATGTCCGCGCGGGCGCTGAAAACCTGGGCGAGCTTGATGAACGTCGGCCCGAGGGAGGCGATGGTGGCGGCGAGCCGCTGGGCGCGGCGCTCGTGGTGCTCGTACGGCAACCGCCGCCGCCTGCCCAGGAGGATCCACCGCCGGCGGTCGCGCAGGAAGGCGATCAGGAACGGCGTCAGCCGGACGACGATGGTGAGGGCCCTCCGCCAGCGCTTCATAGCAGCACGGCGGTGGCGAGTCCCAGGAGGAGGAAGAAGCCGCCGACGTCGGTGAACGTGGTGACGAAGATCGAGGAGGCCACGGCGGGGTCGGCGCCGAGGCGCTCGAGCAGGATGGGGACGAACGCGCCGGCGATGGAGGCCAGGATCATATTGCCCCACATCGCGAGCAGCACGACGAGCCCGAGCATCGGGTCGCCCCTCCACAGATAGCTCACCAGGCCCACGAAGACGCCGAGGGCTGCGCCGTTGACCAGGCCGACCATCAACTCCTTGGCGACGACGCCCCAGCGCCGGGCGGCGCTCTCCTCCGTCAACGCGAGGCGGCGCACGGTCACCGCCAGTGCCTGCGTGCCCGCGTTGCCGCCCATGCCCGCGATGATCGGCATGATGGCCGCCAGGATCACGATCTGCTCGATCGTCCCTTGGAACGCGTACACCACCGCGGCGGCGGCGGAGGCCGTGAACAGGTTCACGAACAGCCAGGGCAGGCGGCTGCGGACCGCGTCCAGCGCGCCACCGCGGAGCTGCTCCTCGGAGACGATGCCGCCGAGCCGCAAGATGTCCTCGGTCTGCTCCGCTTCGATGACATCGATGACGTCATCCCAGGTGATCCGGCCCAGCAGCACGTTCCCCGGCCCGACAACGGCAATGGACGGCATGTTGTAGCGGGCGATGATCCGGCCGACCTCCTCCTGGTCGGTGTCCGGCGACACCGTGGCCAGCGGCGGCTCGACCAGCTCCGACAGCGGGGTGTCCGGATCCGCGAGGACCAGGTCCTGCAGGCTCACCGTGCCGACCAGCCGCCTCAGCAGGTCCACCACGAAGACCGTGTAGAACTCGCTACCGATTTCGCGCGCCTGGCGGCGGACCTCCTCGATCGCCTCCCCGGCCGTCAGGTGGACGGAGATGGCGACCAGCTCCGTGGTCATGATGCCGCCCGCGGACTCCTCGTCGTAGCGCAGGAGTCGCCGCAGCAGGCCGGCCTCCAGGTTCGGCAGCGCGGCGAGGACGCGGGCCTGGTCCTCGGGGTCGAGGTCCCGGATCAGGTTGACGGCGTCGTCGTCGGAGAGCTCGGCGATCAGCTCGCCGATGCGCGTCGGGTCGAGGGAGGCGAGCAACTCCTCCGGCCGCTCCTCCCGCTCCATCTCGGCGAGCGTCTCCGACGCGATGTCCGCCGGCAGCATCTCGAGGACACGGACCCGGTCGGCCTCGTCCAGCTCCTCGATCAGGTCTGCCAGGTCGCTCGGATGGAACTCGGAGAGGAGATCCGGGAGGTTGTCCTCCCGGCCCTCCTCGATGAGGACGCGAATCCGGTCCAGGCGCTCGCGCGCCTCCTCCGCAGTCCGGGGCTCCTGCGACGTCACGCGCGCTCCTCCTCCACCTCTCGCGTCGCCGCGAGCGCCGCCTCCTCGGGCTTCACGGCGCCGGCCGAGAGGATGTAGGTGAACGCCTCCTCGGTTGTCATGCGGACGTGGACGAGGGCGCGTCGCGGCGCCATGACGAGGAAGCCCGTCGTGGGGTTGGGCGTCGTCGGGACGAACACCGTGATCATCTCCTCGCCCGTCCGCCGCTCGAGCTCCTCCGGGGACCGTGCCGTGACGAACCCGAGCGACCACCGCCCCGGGCACGGGTATTCGACCAGGACGACGTCGCGGAGGAAGCGCTTCTCTTCCCCCAGCACGGTCCGCACGATGCGGCTGGACGCACCGTAGACCCTGCGTGCGAGCGGCACCCGCTCGAGGAGCGCGTGCCAGCCCGCGAGCACGCGGGCGCCGACGGCGCGCTCCGCCAACCAGCCGACCGCGACGAGGCCCGCCAGGAGGAGCAGCAGGCCGAGGCCGGGGATCGGGAACGGCAGCACGGGATACAGGAAGCGGCCCAGCAGCCCGTCCAGGCGTTGGAAGATCCACCAGAGCACGGCGGCCGTGATCCCGACCGGCGCGATCACCACGAGGCCGGCGATCAGGTGCCGCCGCAACGCCTTTGCCGTCCCACCCTTGTTCACTGCCCCATCACCTCACGGAGGATCCGTTCCTGCCTCTTCCACATCCGGCTGCGTACGCGCCCGGGGCCCTCCGGGTGGTCGTAGCCGAGCACGTGCAACGTGCCGTGGATGGCGAGCCGCGCCAGCTCCTCCGCCTCCGGCACGCCCAACGCCGCCGCCTGCCGCAGCGCCTGTTCGTATCCAATGTACACGTCGCCGACCGGCGCTTCATCCCCCTCGTAGAGTGGGAACGAGATCACATCGGTCGGGCCCGTGTGCCCGAGGTAGCGGTGGTTCAGCTCGGCGATGGCGGCGTCGGAGAGCAGGGCGATCGAGAGTTCCGCCCGCGTGACGCCTTCGGCCGCGAACGTGGCGAGCGCAGCACGGCGGAGCAGACGCTCGAGGCCGCGTCGAGAAAGCGAGGAGGGTCCACCCTGGCGCGACAACGCGGCCGCGACGCTGACCCGGACGCGCGGCGGCATGCGCCTCAGCCGTGGTGGGGGGCAGGGCCCGGCGGCACCGCAACCGGCTCGGGCTCCGCGGGGGCGGCCGTGGTCTCGCGCGTGGACGGGTAGTCGATCCTCTGGTGGTACATCCCGGCAAGGACCGAGGCCAGTTGCTGCTTGATGCGCTTCAGCTCGTTGAGCGTGAGCGGCGCCTCATCGAGCTGACCCTGCGCGACCTTGGAGCTCACGATGCGCTCCACCAGCGCCTCGATCCGCTCGGGCGTGGGGTCCTGGAGCACGCGCGCCGCGGACTCCACCGAATCCGCCAGCATGGCGATCGCCGTCTCCTTGGACTGCGGCTTCGGGCCAGGGTACGAGAACGCCGCAGGGTCCAGCTCTGCCTCGGGGTCCAGCTCGCGCGCGCGGTCGTAGAAGAAGCTGATGGGCTGCGTGCCGTGGTGCTCGGCGATGAACCGCCGCACGCACTCCGGCAGCTTGGCCTCGGCCGCCAGCTTCAACCCCTCCACCACGTGGTTCCGCACGATGGCCGCAGACATGGCCGGCTTCAGCTTGTCGTGCGGGTTCCGGCCGGGCGGCTGGTTCTCGATGAAGTACTGCGGCTTGATCAGCTTGCCGACGTCGTGATAGTACACGCCCACGCGCACGAGCAACGCGTTCGCGCCGATCGCGCGCGCGGCCGCCTCCGCCAGGTTCGCCACGTTGATCGAATGCGCGTACGTCCCCGGCGCCTCGAGCGCGAGCCGCCTGAGCAGCGGACGGTTCAGGTCCGTCAGCTCGAGCAGCGTCATGTCCGTGGTGATCCTCGTGAACGCCTCGAACAGCGGCAGCAGCCCCATGGCCATGATGCCGCTGACCACGGCGTTGGCCACACCGAGGACGGCCGCCATCATCACCTCGTGCGGCTCGCGCGAGAGCATCATCCCGAGCGTCACCGCCGCCGCGATGTACGCGCCCGCGATCACCGAGATGAAGATCCACGTCTGCGCCCGCCGGCGCACGACGCGTACGCTGAGCGCCGCCGCCGCGCCCCCCAGAACCATGGTATACAGCGCCGTCGTGCCGAAGAACTCCGTTTGCGCGCTCAGCAGGATCGCCACGATGAGGGCGAAACTCAGCGCGAGCCGGCCGTCCCACAACGCCGCGACCACGAGCACCGGGAACGCGATGGGGACCAGCTCCACCGGCCAATCCACCTCCACCACGATGGCAGCGGCGCCGACCGCAGCGAGGATCAGCCCCGCGATCAGGAGCACCTCCCGCCATGCGCGGTAGACGTGCGGCCGGTAGAAGAACAGGAGCAGCCCGAAGATCGTGAGCACCAGCAGGTCGAGCAGGAACGCGCCGAAGGAGCGGATGCCGCTGCGGCCCACCGTCGGATCCAGCTCGGCCATCCGTAGCAGGTGCTCCTGGTAGGCACGCAACTTCTCGAGCTCCGCATCGCGGATGAGCTCGTGCGCGCCCACGATCTTCTCCCCCTTGACGACCTCGCCCTTGATGGTCGGGACGGCCTGCCGCATCCGCTCGCGGGCCGCCTCCGTGGCTTGCTCGTTCAGGCGGATCGTCGGCTCGAAGAAGCGGACCAGGACGAGCCGCTGGAGCTCGACCAGCGGTGCGGGCTCCCCACGCAGGTGCCGCGCCGCCCGGTCGTAGAACCAGGACGCCGTGTGCAGCGAATCCCGCCACACCCCCCGCTCCACGCCGTCACGGCGGAGCCGGAGCTGCGGCGCGGAACTCCCCTCCAGATCGGCGCTCCGCACCACGCCCACGGGGAGATCCTGGTCGATCGCGAGCCGCAACGCCGAGGCGAGACGGGCCCGCTGCCGCGGGTCCATGAGGACGTCGAGGTACGCGTCGGTGACGGGGAAGCCCTGCGCGGCAAGGACTTCGGCGAGCGCCTCCCGCCGGCGGGCGCCGGCCGAGTCGGCCACGGCTTCGATCTGCGCGAGGAAGGCGTTCACGCGCTGGCGGACCGTGTCCACCGCGCTGGCATCGTAGTCCAGGATGGGCGGGACGCCCGCGGCGGCCTCCGCGCGCTCACGCTGCAGCTCGGCCTCCGACTTGAAGATCGGGAAGCCGAACTCGGCGATGATGTCCTTCTCCGCCACCATCCCCTTTTCGAGGACGGGGAAGTCTCGAACGGGAGAGACCGGGAAGAGGAGTGAGACGGCGAGGGCGAGGGCCAGGGCGAGGAGCACACGAGCGCCGTGGTGAATGGCGCTCGCGGGCCAGCCGCCGGCCCCCGGGTCCCCCAGCGCGCGCAGCGCGTCACGCAGGCCGAACCGTGGAGTCACGTCCTAGTGCTCCTCGTGCACCCCGTCCGCCGCGTCGTACGCCTGGATGATCTCCTTGACCAGCCGGTGGCGTACGACATCCACGCGGTCCAGATAGACGAAGCTGATCCCCTCGATCCCCTGGAGGATCCGCTCGATCTGGAGCAAGCCCGAGTCCTCCCGGCGCGGCAGGTCGATCTGCGTCTTGTCCCCGGTGATGACCGTCCGGGAGTTCAGCCCCAGCCGAGTCAGGAACATCTTCATCTGCGACGTCGTGGCGTTCTGCGCCTCGTCCAGGATGACGAAGGCGTCAGAGAGCGTGCGCCCGCGCATGTAGGCCAGCGGGGCGATCTCGATCATGCGCGACTCGATGGCCCGCCGCACCCGCTCCGGCGGCATCATGTCCTCGAGCGCGTCGTACAGCGGCCGGAGGTAGGGATCGACCTTCTCCTGGAGGTCTCCCGGCAGGAACCCGAGGTTCTCCCCCGCCTCGACCGCCGGCCGCGCCAGGATGATCCGCCGGACACGGTTCTTGAACAGCGCGTCCGCGGCCATCGCCACGGCCAGGTAGGTCTTGCCGGTGCCCGCCGGTCCGATCGAGATCACGATGTCGTTCTTCGCGATCGCCTCCATGTAGGCCCGCTGCCCCTCGGACTTGGGCGTGATCACCTTGCGGGCGCCGGGGAGGACAATGCGGAAGTCGTCGTGGCGGGTCACGACCTCGACATCCTTGCGCCCGTTGAGCCCGACCTCTGCCACTGCGCGCCGCACCTCCTCGACGCCGAAGGGATAACCGATCCGGGCGAGCTCGATCAGACGGAGGGCGACGGGCGCGGCCCGCTCGACGTCTTCCACATCGCCCGAGAGGATCAGGTGGTCTCCCCGCAGGACGACCCGGCAACCGCAGAGACGGGCCATCTCCCGGAGGTTCGCATCACCCACCCCTGCGAGGAGCAGGAGGTCCGCGCCCTCCGCGGGGATCCTGTGCTGAACCGTCTTGTTCTCCAATTGCTTCATCAGCTCCTTTGCCCGCCCAGCGGCGCGATGTGGAGCTCTCGGAGCTCCTCGGCCGGGACGGGCGCGGGCGCGCCCTCGAACAGGGCACGCGCCGCCGTGGTCTTCGGAAATGCGATCACGTCCCGCAGGCTGTTCGCGCCCGCGAGCAGCATGACCAGGCGGTCGAACCCGAAGGCGAAACCGCCGTGCGGCGGGGCCCCGTAGCGGAACGCCTCCAGCATGAACCCGAACTTGTCCCGCGCCTCCGCCTCGGACATGCCGAGCGCGGCGAAGACGCGGAGCTGGAGCTCGGGATCGTGGATCCGGATCGAGCCGCTGGCCATCTCGATGCCGTTGTAGACGGCATCGTAAGACCGCGACCGGAGCCCCTCCGCGAAGAGCCTCCGGGCATCCTCCGTGCCGAGCGGCCCGGCCGCCGTGTATTCCAGGAGCCGCGGCACGTCGTCCGGGTGCGGCATGGCGAAGGGGTTGTGGGCCGCGACCAGCCGTTCCGCCTCGACGTCCCAGTCGAAGAGCGGGAACTCGGTGATCCAGACCCACCGGTGCGCGCCGGGGTCCCGCAAGCCGAGCCGCGTGCCGAGGTGGCGGCGCAGCGCATCCAGCGCCGTCTCGGCGCCCGCCAGTCGCGGCGCGTCCGTGGCGCCCAGGTGGCTCTCGGCGACCAGCGGTGCGGTGCGGTAATGTCCGATCACCACCACGAACAGGTCGCCGGGCTGGAGGCCGGTCCGTTCAATGAACCGCTGCGTCAGGCCCTCGTCCAGCCCGCGGGCGAACGTGCCGGTCAGCCCGTCCTCCGTGCGGCGCACCCAGAGCGCCCCGGCGGCGCCGGCGGCCCGGGCGATCTCGGCGAGCTCGTCCAGCTCGCGGCGGGAGAGGGCGCCGCCACCCGGTGCACGGATACCCCGGATGCGCTCCCCGGTGCCTCGGGTTTGCTGGAAAAGGCGGAAATCCGCGGCCTGGAGCAGGTCCGTCACGTCCTGGAACTCCATCCCGAAGCGGAGGTCCGGCTTGTCGGTGCCGTAGCGCTCCATCGCCTCCCGGTAGGTCATCCGGGGGAACGGGGTGGCGAGCTCGACGCCCGCCAGCTCGCGCCACAGGGCGGCGATGAGCCCGTCGCCGACGCGGAAGATGTCCTCCTCCGTGACAAAGGACATCTCGGCGTCGATCTGGGTGAACTCCGGCTGCCGGTCGGCACGCAGGTCCTCGTCCCTGAGGCAGCGGGCGATCTGGAAGTACCGGTCGTAGCCGGCCACCATGAGGAGCTGCTTGTAGATCTGCGGCGACTGCGGCAGCGCGTAGAACTCGCCGGGGTGGACCCGACTCGGGACGAGGTAGTCCCGGGCGCCCTCCGGGGTGCGCCGCGTGAGCATCGGCGTCTCGATCTCCCAGAAGCCCTCGGCCGTCAGGTGGTTGCGCACGAGCTGGAGCGCCCGGTGACGCAACTCGAGGGCGCGCTGGAACTCCTCGCGGCGGAGGTCGAGGTAGCGGTAACGAAGCCGCAGCTCCTCCGCGGGCAACTCCTCGCCCGGCCCGATGGCCACCGGGATGGGCGGCGTGTCCGCCTCGGCCAGGACCTCGAGCGAGTGCACGTGCACCTCGATCTCGCCCGTGGGCAGATCGGGGTTCACGTTCTCCGGCGGCCGGAGCACCACATCGCCCTCGACCGCGATGACGGTCTCGGCGCCGAGGCGCCGGGCGCGCTCGAGCGCGTCCGCGGGCGTCCAGTCGGGGCCGAAAGAGAGTTGGATGCGGCCGGAGCGGTCCCGCAGCTCGATGAAGATGAGGCCGCCGAGGTCGCGGCGGCGATGGACCCATCCGGCAAGGCGGACGCGGTCACCCGCGTCCGTGCGGCGCAGCGTGCCTGCCAGCGAGCTGCGCAACGAGGTGGGCAGGCTATGGCTCATGGAATCCGAGAGGAGCTGTCATCGGGTATCTCACGGAACCCGACCGATCAGGCGCCTTCCGCCTCGCGCAGGGCGCGCAGGAACTCGTTGGCATCGCGCGTAGAGATGAGCCGCTCGCGCACCTCCTCCCGGCGGACGAGTCGCGAGATCCGGCTGAGCGCCTTGATGTGCGGGCCTGCGGCGGTTTCCGGACCGACGAGCATGAAGAACAGCCGGACCGGCTGGCCGTCCAGTGCGTCGAAGTCCACGGGCTCCCGGGTGAGTCCGGCCGCCATGCGCAGGTCCGGGACCGCGGACGACTTGCCGTGCGGGATCGCGACGCCGTTGCCGATCCCGGTGGAAAGGACGGCCTCGCGTTCCATGACGGCGCGGAGCACGTCCTCCGGGTCATCTACGCGGTTCTCGCGCGTGATGAGGTCGACGAGCTCCCTGAGCACGTCGTCCTTCGAACGCGATTCCAGCGGAATACGGATCCGTTCGATCGAAAGCAGGTCCGTCAGGAGCAAAGGCGCCTCGAGTCGAGTGCCGTGGGGGGATCCTCAATCGCACGGAATTGTCGTAAATTAACGTTGGAGGAATGGGGCATCAAGCACTGATGGCCGGGGGACGATGACCCTGCCAAGGCGGGCGCCTGCGGCAGCCGTGGTGCTGTTGCTGGCGACGGCGAGCCCGCGGAGCGGCCAGCGTCTCCTCGAATGGCCGGTGCGGACGGAGCCCGGGGCGGTGGCGCACCGCACCTCAGCCGAGAGCCGCTGCGGTGCTGTGCCGGCGCTGTCCGCGGGCCTGGACTTCGAGCCGGATCCCGACTTCGGCGCGGCGGTGCGGGTGTTCGCGGCGAGCGTCCGGCTGGGCCGTTCCCCGCTCGGCGTTCTGCGGGAGGGGGTCGCCAACGGCTCCGGCGGCGCGTACGACCACCGTTCTCACGTGGTGTCCTGAACAGGGGTTGCGCAGTGAATCGAGGGAAGACGGCGGAACCGTCCCTGCTGGATCTGCCTGCGGCCGAGGTGGCCGCCCGGCTGGCCGAACATTTCGCGACGCGCGGTCAGCCGCGTTACCGCGTCGCCCAGACCACTGCGTGGCTCTACGACCGTGACGCGGCGACGTTCGACGAAATGACGGACCTGCCGGCGGCCGAACGCGCCGCGCTCGCCGAGCGCTTCCGTCTCGGCGCGCCCACGCTGGCCCACACGGCCCGTTCCTCGGACGGCACCGTCAAGCACCTCTGGCGGCTGGAGGACGGCGAGCTGGTCGAGTCCGTCCTGATCCCGTCCCGCGATCGAGTGACGCTCTGCATCTCGTCGCAAGCGGGCTGCGCGATGGCGTGCGTCTTCTGCGCGACGGGCTGGTCCGGCTACCGGCGCCAGCTCACCACCGGCGAGATCGTGGGTCAGTTCCGCGGCGCGCGCCGCTGGGCGGTGGAAAACGGGCTCCGACCGATCAGCAACGTGGTGTTCATGGGCATGGGCGAGCCGCTCGCCAACCGCGACGCCGTCATGCCGGCGCTCACGCTGCTCAACACGGTGTACGGCGTGGGAGCGCGACGCATCACGGTGTCCACGGTCGGCATCGTCCCCGGCATCCTGGAGCTGGCGGCCCGGCCCGAACAGTTCCGTCTCGCCGTCTCGCTCCACGCGCCGAACCACGAGCTCAGGCAGAAGCTGGTGCCCGTGGAGAAGAAGTACCCTCTTCCCGTGCTGCTCGACGCGCTCCGCACCTTCGAGGCGGCGGGCGGACGGCGCATCACGTTCGAGTACGTGCTCATCGACGGCGTCAACGACGACCTGCGCCTCGCCGAGGAGCTCGCGACGCTCGTCGCACCGTTCACGGCGCACGTCAACCTGATCCCGTTCAACCCCGTTCCGGGGACCGGCTGGCGGCCTTCGCCCCGTGAACGTCAGCGCGCGTTCGCCGAGGTGCTGAAGCGGCGTGGCGTCCCCGTCACCGTCCGCGGCCCGCGCGGCCGCGACATTGCCGCCGCCTGTGGCCAGCTCCGGGCGGAGCACGCGTTGAAGCCGCCGCGCCCCTTCCTCGCCCTCTCGGGCCGCTTCAGCGCTCCTGCCACCACTGCTTGAGTCGGGTCCACCAGCCCGCGCCCAGGGACACGCTGTCCGGACGCGGCGGCCAGTCGGCGCCGAGCATCACCGTCACATCCAGGTAGAGACCCGGGTCCGGCTCGCTCCGCACGCGCCGGATGCCCAACGCTTCGGCCACGGCACGGGCGACCTCCGGTCGGCCCACTCGGTCCAGCACGACGGTCGAGTCGGTGCGCGGCCCGTTGCCGAAGTAGACGACGTCGAACCCGGCATCCCGCAGGCGCTCGGTCGCGCTGCGCGCGAGGCCGGCCCGCGTCGTGCCGTTCAGCACCTCGACGCGCATGCGCACCGGCCGCGTCGGCGGATCCATCGCGGTGCTGGGCGCACCACCGCCCAGGCCGGCGAAAAACGACCCGACCAGCGCCACCACCGCAGCGAAGGTGGCGAAGAGCAGGAGCCAACGGAGCGAAGAGCGCACGGGTCAACCGGTGGCAACAGAGTTCCAGAACGCCGCGGTCTCCGATGCGATCGGACGACCTGCCTCCAAGAGCCAGGCGATGCGCCGGCGCGCCGCTTCCCTCACCACCTCCGCCACCGCGCCCGGCATGCGGGCACGCAGCACGGCCCGGAGGGCCGGCTCGTAGGTGCGCCCGGGCTCGATGAAGTCCGCCACGTAGAGACAGCGACCGAGCAAGTCCAGGTCCGGATGTCCCAACGTGTGCCAGGCGATGGCGATGAGGAGCGGCCGGTCCGTAACCCCTTCCGCCGCGAGCCGCGCCGCCGCCGCAGGCCCGTGCAACAGCCCGGCCGGCCAATCGGCGTAGCCGTCGCCGAGCGCCACGCGCAGCCGCGCCGGGTCAGCGTCCCGCAGCACGTCATGGAGCCACGCCGCCGCGCGCCAGCGCATCCGCTCGCGCGCGTCCAGGCCGAGGCCGGCCGCCCACGCGTCCATCAACGCGGCGACGCGCGCCATGTGCGCGCGTCGCGAAGGCCCGGCCTCGGCCCAGGCCGGCAACGTACCGGCCGCAGCGGCTTCAATCAAAGCCGCGCCGGACATACGGCTCCAGGACCGCCCGGTTGCGGATCTTCACGCCGGACAGGTAGTTCCAGCCCTTGAGCTCGACGCCGTTGCCCACCTGACTGTCGATGATCCGACAGCCCGGCCCGATGACCGTCTCCGACCCGATCGTGGTGCCACCCTCCAGCACCACTCCGGGATAGATCACCGTGTCCGGTCCGATCGTCACGTCCACATCCACCAGGACGGTCTCCGGTTTGAGGAACGTCACGCCCCCCTCCATCAGGCGGCGGATCAACCGCTGCTGGATCACGGCGCCGGCGCGGGCGAGACTGGCCCGGTCCCGGACCAGGAACGCCTCGTCAGGGTCCGCGGGCGGCACGGTCTCGCACGCATCCGCGAGCGCCTCCAGTCCACCGGCGGCGCAGCGTTCCAGGATCGCCCGGTCCGCGATCCACACGGCCAGCGGCTCGCCCTGTGCCGAGCGCAGCGCTCGACCCGGCGCCCCACCGATCAGCGCGTCCAACGAGTCCCGGAGCGCGACGGCGGCCGCATCCACGACCAGGAACGGGCCGTCGTCCCCGGCCCCGAGGTGCGATGCGATGGCCGCCCACCAGTCGCCGCCGGGCGGGACGGCGACCACCTCCGCGGGGATGTCCGTGAGGCCGGGCAGCTCCGGGCTGTCCACGGTGCAATACAGGATGCGGCAGGGCGGCGGCCGCGCGCCCGAGATCGCGCGGAGCACGTGCCAGGCCACGGGCCTGCCGGCCAGCGGGTGCAGGCTGGTCGGCAGGCGTGATGCCATCCGGTCATCGGCAGGGCCGCGCAGTGCCAGTGCGATGCCGGTCCAACCTCCCATGGTCCACGTCAGGAGAGTGTTGTCGCGTCGCAGAGAGTGACGGCCGGCGTGGAGGGGAACCGAGGACGACCTGGCCCGGCGACTCGTCCACCCGCGCGGCGTCCACATCGGACTCGTGGAGCGAGCGGGCGAAGAGGTCGTGATACGCGGTGAGCGCGGCGGTCATTCCGCCGCACCGGACGATCGTCTCCAACGAATCCCCGACGGACACGGCGCGCACACGCTCCACCCCCGCACGACCGCTCATGCCGCAGCCCTTCCGCGCGGCGCGGCTGCGTGATGTGCGAAGGGCGATGGACCGCGCCGCGAAACGAGTTGACGTTGCGCGGAAGCTAGCGTCATCATCGGGACGTGTCAAACGGCATCCGCTACGATTCGTTGCTGGTCCGCTACCTGGCGGCCGAGCTCGACGAGCGGCTGCGCGGCCGCGTGTTGCGGGCCGTTCGGCTGGACGCCGAGAGCCGGGCCGCCGCGCTGGTCTTCCGTCGCGCCGTGCTCTACTGGGACCTGGATCCTGCCGGCGGTGCGGTGCGGTGGGTGGAGGGGGAGCGCCCAGCGGACGCCGCAGGCGTCCACGTGATCGAGCCCGCCCGGGGCACGACCGTCGCCCGCGTGACCGCGCCTCCCGACGAGCGTGTGCTCCGCATCGAGCTCGCACCACCCACTGCGGAGGGAGACGCCGCGGGTGCAGGCAGGCGCGCGGCATCGCTCTGCTGCGTCGTCGTCGAACTCATGACCAATCAGTGGAACGCGGTGGCGCTCGGCGCGGACGGCCGCATTCTCGCCGTGCTCCGGCCGCGCGAGGCGTACGGGCGGGTCCTGCGCCCGGGCGCGACGTACGTCGAGCCACAGCGTAGCGTACGCGCCGGGGCGAGCGTTCCGCTGGAGCGTGAGGAGTGGCGCGGCCTGCTCGGAGACGTGTCGCCCGCGGAGCGCGAGCGCGTGTTGCTCGCCCGCGTTGCGTACACGAGCCCCCTCAACGCGCGCGCCATCCTCGGGGCCGCGACTTCGGCCGAGGACGGGGAGGCGCTGGATGCCGCCTACGAGCGCTACCGGGCCGTTGCGTCCCTGCCTCCGGCGGACCCGCACGTGCTCAGGCTCGATGGCGGCGCGCAGCCCTACCCGCTGCCGTTGCCCGGCGTTCCGGCGGAGCGCTTCCCTTCCCTGCTCGACGCGATCGTCGCGGCGAGCAGGGAAGCGGCGCCCGCGGCTGCCGTGGGCGTCTCGCGGGCGGCGCTCGAGCGCCTCGAGGCCCGGGTCGCCGAGCTGGAACGGCGTGCGGCGCGCCTGCGGGAGGAGTGGGAGCGGTCGGGTCCGCGCGCGGCGGAGCTGCGGCGTCAGGCAGACCTGTTGCTGGCGCACCCGGGCCGGGCCGTCAAGGGGATGACGGAAGTGGAGCTGCCCGACTTCACTGGCGGGACCGTGAGGATCGCGCTCGACCCCGCCCTCACGCCCGTGGAGAACGCTCACCGCATGTACGCGGCGGCGCGGAAGCATGAGCGCGCGGCGGCCCAGCTCCCCGCCCGGATCGAGGCGGCGGACCAGAAGCGGCAGCGGCTGGCGGCGCTACTCCAACGCGCGCTCGCCGGCGCGGCGAGCGCCGCGGAGGTGGAGGCCGCCCTCGGGCCGGCGGCTCCGGGCGGCGGCCGGCGCGGCGGGGAGGCGAGACGGCTGCCGCCGTACCGCCGGTATCGGACGAGTGGTGGCCTGGAAGTACGGGTGGGGAGGAACAACCGCGCGAACGACGAGCTGACGTTCCACCACTCGTCGCCCAACGACGTCTGGCTGCACGCCCGCGAGGCCTCGGGCGCCCACGTCATCCTGCGCTGGCCCGACCCGAACTCGAACCCGCCCGCGCGCGACCTCACCGAAGCGGCCGTGCTGGCGGCACTGCACAGTCGTGCGCGCACGTCCGGCACGGTGGCCGTGGATTGGACCCGGCGCCGTTACGTGCGCAAGCCGCGCAAGGCACCGCCGGGCCTCGTCGTGCCGGAGCGCGTGCGGACCCTGTTCGTCGTGCCCGATCCGGCCGCCGAGGAGCGTCTCCGCGTGCCGGACGACGAAGACGAGGGCTGACTACGCCGGGCCCGCGGCGTCGATCGCGGCACGCAGTCCGCGGAGGAACCTCTCCGCGGCCTCGACGCCGCCACGGTCGAGCGCATCGATCAGCGCACTCCCCACCACCACGCCGTCCGCCACCCGGGCGACCGCCGCCGCCTGATCCGGCGTCGAGATGCCGAAGCCCACGGCCACCGGCACGGCCGCGGCGCCCCGCAGCGCAGCGACCTCGTCGGCGAGACCGGGGGGCAACGTGTCTCGTGCGCCGGTCACGCCGGTGCGCGAGATGTAGTAGACGAACCCCTGAGCCCGGCTGGCGATCCAGCGTGCGCGCTCGGGCGGCGTCGTGGGCGCGATGAGCCGGATCAACGCGAGGTCGGAGCGCTCGAAGCGCCCCTCCAGCTCGTCGTCCGCCCCTTCGGGAAGGTCCGTGATGAGGACCCCGTCCGCGCCAGCCGCCACGGCATCGCGGATGAAGCGGTCCGTTCCGTAGGCGAGGATCGGGTTGAGGTAGCTGAACAGCACGACCGGCGTCGCGCTGCCGGACCGGAACTGACTGAGCGCTTCGAGGCACCACGCCAGCGTCGCACCCTGTTCCATGGCGCGCTGCGAGGCACGCTGGATGGTCGGCCCATCGGCGAGCGGATCGCTGAACGGAACGCCCAGCTCGATGATGTCCGCGCCCGCCGCCGCGATCCGCCGCATGAGTTCCACCGTCTGCCCGAGCGTGGGATGACCGGCGGTCAGATACGGAATGAGCGCGCGCCGACCGGAGTCGCGCCACGCACGGAAACGCGCGGCGAGACGGTCCGCCTCAAACGAAGTAGTCCCCGATGTTGATCCCATACTTCTCCGGGTCGGTCGTCTTGATGATCGTCCGGCGGTAATGGCCGGTGGCGGGGTCGATCTCGGACAGGTCCGCCGTGATCGGCCGGGCGAGCGGGATGCCCATCGGGTCCGCAATGATCTTCACGATCGGCTGGCTCAGCCGCCTGGGGTCCGGGTTCGGCCGCACCACCACGGCGAGCTCATACGTGTCCAGGATGGCCAGCGTTCCGATCGGGTACACGCCCGTCACGTTGATGAACGCCTTGACCAGCAGCGGATCGAAGCCGAGCGCGGGGTTGTCCCGCATCTCACGCAGCACCTCGGCCGGCGTCCACGGCATCGACTGGTAGCTGCGCTTGGACGTGGCGGCGTCGAACGCATCTGCGATGGAGACGATCCGGGTGAACAACGTGGGGCGCCTCGGCCGACGGTTACGCGGGTATCCGCTCAGATCCACGCGCATGTGGTGCTCGTACGCGACGAGCATCGCCCGGTACGGCACATCGCCGAGGCCATGGGTCGAGAACAACGCGAGCAGCCCCTCTGTCGGGTGTTCGCGGACCTGCGCCGCCTCCTCGTCCGTCAGCGCGGTGGGTTTGCCGATGATCGCCGGGTCAATGCGCATCTTGCCGATGTCGTGGAACAGCGCACTGAGCCCCAGCTCGTAGAGCTGGACCTTCGACAGCCCCAGCTTCTGTCCCAGCACCACACTGAAGATGCAGACGTTGACCGAGTGCGTGAACGTGTACTCGTCGTAGTTGCGCAGCACAGTCATGCCGACGATCGAGTTCTGGTTCGTCAGAACCTGGTCCACGATCGCCTGCACCGCGCGCTTCACGCGCCGCACGTTCACGGCCTTGCCGAGGCGGATGTCCGTGAGCACCTCTCGCGCCACCTGGACCGACTGCGCGTAGGTGCGCTTGGCCGCTTCGCGCGCTTCGTCATCGTCGTGTGGCAGCGCAGCGGCTCCCTTCTCCTCCTCGACGTGGATGTGCCGGACCGGGCTGACCTCGAGGCGCTCCTGGAACCTCCGGAACGCATTGCCATCGCCGGCGTCTTCGCGGAGCAGCAGCGAGAGGAAGGGGGCCCACTCATCGCGCGTGACGCCCTTGTCCACGGTGATGGCGCCGATCCCGTGGCGTGTGAGGGCGTTGGTCAGGAAGGAGAACGTGACGTAGTTGGACAGGTCGAGCCGGAGGCGCGCGTCGTTGAGGAAGACGAAGTCACCGACGAGCCGAAGCTCGATTCCGTCCTCGCGCTCCGCGATGCGGCTGGCCACGAGGTTCAGTTCGTCCAGCGCCTTCTGTACGGTGGCGTTTTCCAGCGGGTAGAGCCGGAGCGCCTGCGCCGCGGCGTGGAGCGCCGAGAGCAGCGCCATGCCCTGCGCCTGGAGTGCGCCGCCGCCCTGGACCAGCGGCGTCGTCGTCACCGTGCTCACGACGCCTGCGCCTCCCGCCGCAGCGCACGGGACACGGCGCTACGGACCACCGCGTCCGGATCGCTGGCCGCGCGCTCGAGCGCTGCCCGCGCCGCCGGCGTGTTCACCCGACCCAGCGCCAGCGCGGCGCATGCCCGCAGGTCGGACGGAGCGCGGCGTCCGAAGAAGCCGCGGCCGTTGAGGATGCCGTCCAGCAGACGCACGCTCTCGGGGCCGCCCACCGTGCCATAGGACTCGAAGAACACGATCTTCTCGGTGAGGTCTGCTTCCCGCAGCCGCCGGCCGGTGAGGATCTGCTCGAAGCGCGACCGCGACGGCTGGTAGCGCAGCGCCGCGAGTCCGCGGGCCGCCGCGATCCGTACATCGCGGTCATCGTCCTCCAGCGCTCGTTCCAGTCCACCCACCGCAGCGCTGGAACGCAGTGCAACGAGTGCGTCCACGGCCGCCTTCCGGACGTGGGCCTCCGGATGCCCGATCAGCCGCTCGAGGTCCGGCGCCGCAGCCACGAGCCGGAGTCGGCCGGCCGCGCGCGCGGCGCCCGCGACCACGACCGGATCCTCCGCCGCCAACAGCGCCTTGAGGCCATCGGGATGCTGCTCGGCCAACCGATCTGTCGCCGCCTCGAGCCGCTCCCGAACCTGGGCGTGGCTGATCCGCTCCGCACCCGCGATCAGCACCGGCAACGCCTCCGGCCGCAGGTGCGCGAGGAAGAGGCCGAGGTCCTCGACCTCCGGCAACCCATCACCCTGCTCGAGCACGCCGGTGAGCTGAGAAACCACCTCCGGCTGGCTGAGCTCGGTGAACAGCTGCTCGACCTTCTCCCGTTGCGGCGGTCCCAGCACGTCCGCCGAGAGCATGCCGTCCAGCTCTCGCAACACGAGCGCGGCAGAACGCAGGTCGCCGCGACTGAGGAAGCTCGGCAGCACCTGGCGCAGGATGCCGATGATCTCATCCTGCCGCGCCGGGGATCCGTCCTCGAGCCGGTCGAAGAGCGCGTTGAGAACGTCGGTGCGAACGTCCCGGTGCCACTCCAGGTCGGATTCCCGCCGCAACTGCTGGAGCTCGGCCTCGTCCAGGAAGAACAGCGTCTCCGCGAAGTCGTCCGGCGTGAGCGGTGTGAACGTGTCCATCGCCCCCGCGCCGCTGTCGGCATCCGCGCCCGCACCCACCTCCAGCTCCAGCTCCCTGCGGTCGATGGCGTGAATGGGAACGCCGCCCGGCTCGGGCAGCGTGAGCTGCTGGGCGAGCACGTCCACGTAGCCGTACTGGAACGAGATGAAGTCCTCCTCCCAGAGCAGCGAGACGAGATCGTCGGTGCCCGACGGCTCGAGGAGCCGCGCACGCTGGAGGACGGCGAGGAACTTCTCGATCTCGGCCTCGAACCCTGGCAGGAAGGTGATGTAGCGGATGCCGTCCTTGTAGAACTGGTACGCCAGGCTCTCCCGGCCCTCGCCCATCGGGAAGCGTTGCTCGCCCCAGCAGAACGCGTGCTCCTCGACCGTCAGGTGCAGGGACGGGGTGCGCTCCCACAGGCGGGAGAACGCGGCGACGGCCGTGCTCACGAAGCGCTGGTAGACCGGGTTGTTGGACTGGTAGAGCTGGAACGCGCGCACCGCCTTGGCCAGAGCGCTCAGGACGTCGGCGATCTCCGCCGAGAGAGTCTCCTCTCCCGACTGGGGCGCACTCGCTCCCAACGTGAGATCGCGGGTCTCGTCCACCGGTGCCGTCCGTCACTCGCTGTGGATCGCCGCTCCCGCCGTCCGCGCGGCGACTTGCTCGACGTCCTTGTCGCCCCGGCCGCTCAGGCAGACCACGACCGGGCCGCCCGACCCGGCGAGCGCAGCGCGATCGCGCAGGAGGTACGCGACAGCGTGTGCGCTCTCGAGCGCCGGGATGATCCCTTCCAGCCGGGCGAGGGTGTGGAACGCCTCGAGGGCTTCGTCGTCCGTCACGCTCACGTACCGGGCGCGTCCGCTCTCCTTGAGATAGGCGTGCTCGGGGCCGACGCCGGGGTAATCCAGCCCCGCGGAAATGGAGTGCGCCGGCGCGACCTGGCCGGCCTCGTCCTGGAGAAGGTAGCTGAACGAACCGTGCAGCACGCCGGGACGACCGGCGGCCAGGGACGCGGCGTGGCGGCCCGTGTCCAGCCCTTCCCCGGCCGCTTCGACGCCCACCAGCTCGACCGACGGCTCGTCCACGAACGCGTGGAACATTCCAATGGCGTTCGACCCGCCACCGACGCACGCGATCACCGCGGCCGGCAGCCGCCCTTCCATGGCCTCGAGCTGACGCTTCGTCTCCTTGCCGATCACGGATTGGAAGTCGCGAACGAGCCGGGGAAAGGGGTCGGGTCCGACCACGGATCCAATAATATAATGGGTATCCCGAACGTTGGTCACCCAGTCCCGCAGCGCTTCGTTGGTCGCATCCTTGAGCGTGCGTGTCCCGGCCTCCACCGTCCGGACCTCGGCGCCCAGGAGCCGCATCCGGTACACGTTCAGCGCCTGTCGCCGGACATCCTCCGCGCCCATGTAGATCACGCATTCGAGGCCGAACAGCGCGCAGGCCGTCGCGGTGGCGACGCCGTGCTGCCCCGCGCCCGTCTCCGCGATGATGCGGCGTTTGCCCATGCGTCGCGCGAGCAGCACCTGGCCCAGCGTGTTGTTGATCTTGTGAGCACCGGTGTGGTTGAGGTCCTCGCGCTTGAGGTAGACCCGGGTGCCCACCTCTTCGCTCAACCGGCGGGCGAAGTAGAGGGGACTGGGCCGGCCCACGTAATCGCGCAGCAAGCCGTCCAGCTCGGCCCAGAACGACTCGTCCTGCCGCGCTTCCTCGTACACCGCCTCGAGCTCATCGAGCGCGGCGATCAGCGTTTCGGGCACGTAGCGCCCACCGAAGCGGCCGAAGCGGCCGCGTGCGCTCGTCTCCGTTGCGTACGACATCCTCTCCTCGTTCAACCGGCGGTCTGCGCCTCCGCGGCAGCGATCGGTCGCGCCGCGCGCACCGGGCCGGCAGCGCGCGCGGCCTCGATGAACGCGCGCACCTTATCCTCCGATTTCTCGCCCGGCCGCTGCTCGACACCCGAGCTCACATCCACCACCGCCGGCGCCATGCGCCGGATCGCGGTGGCCACGTTGTCCGGCGTGAGTCCGCCGGCGAGGACCAGGCGCAGTCCCCGCGGCAACCTCGCCCGTGCGCTGGCGAGCTCGTCCCACGCCAGCGCAACGCCGGTCCCGCCCGGCCGGATGGGGTCCCAGGCGTCCACCAGCAGCGCGTCCACGACGCCCGAATATGCTCGCGCCGCCGCACCGAGCTCGTCGGGGCTGCGCGGACGGACCGCCTTCCACACCTGCCACGGCCCGGCCGCGGCCACGGCGGCGACCCGGTCGGGCGGCTCCGAGCCGTGCAACTGCACCACGTCCAGCCGCAGTCGCTCGGCCGCAGCGACCACTTCGGCGTCGGATGCGTCCACGAACACGCCGACCCGCCGCGCAGGCGCCGCGGCGTCCAGGATCGCCGCCGCGGATTCCACCGTCTGCGAACGGGCGAAGCCCGGCGACAGGACCACGCCCACGTAGTCCGCGCCGGCCCGCGCCGCGGCCGCCGCGTCCGCCGGCCGGCACACGCCGCAGATCTTGGCCTCCGGCGCCGTCGGCGTCATCCGCGGCACCCCCACCAGGGCGCGGGCCGCGAGGCCGGGGTCCGGCGCCCTCATGAGCGACTCGCCGACCAACACGGCGTCCACGCCGGCACTGGCCAACCGCTCGACGTCCGCCCGAGAACGGATTCCGCTCTCGGCCACGAGCACGCAGCCCACCGGCGCCTGGCCGGCCAGGGCCAGCGTCACCGCCAGGTCGGTCTCCAGCGTCGCCAGGTCGCGGGCGTTCACGCCGACCACATCGGCGCCCGCGCGCACCGCCCGCTCCAGCTCCGCCGGCGAGTGCACCTCCACGAGGGCGCCCGACCCGCACTCTCGCGCGGCTGCCAGGAGGTCCGTCAGCTCGGCGTCGTCCAGCACGCGCACAATCAGCAGCACCGCGTCCGCGCCCGCCGCCCGCGCCTCCCACACCTGCACCGGGGCCACGAGGAAATCCTTGCGCAGGACCGGCACGCCGACGGCGGACCGGACCCGCTCCAGATCCTCCAGCGTGCCGCCGAAGTGCTCCTCGTCCGTCAACACACTGATCGCGGCGGCCCCGGCCGCCTCGTACTGCACGGCGATGTCCACCGCACTGGCCTCCGGCCGGATCCAGCCGGCCGACGGCGACCGTCGTTTCACTTCAGCAATGAGCGAAACCGTCCTCCCGGCCGCGAGCGCATCCGCGAACGGACGCGCCGGCGGCGCCGCCTCCGCCGCCGCCCGCAACGCCGCGGCTCGGGCCTCCAGCGTCCGGGCCAGCCGGCGCTTCTCGGCGACGATCCGGTCCAGCAGCGTCATTGCGCCCCTTGCGTTTCGGTTCCCCTTCGGGTATGTTGGGTTCGGTTCCTGTTCGGCGAGCCGTCGCCGCGGCGCGGCGGGCCCGCCGCGCCGCGGCGAGAAGCACCTGGACCCATCCCGAGAGCTGCGCCATGCCGCTGACCAAGCGCCAGAAAGAGATCCTGGACTTCTTGCGGGCGTATCTCGAGGAGCACGGCTACGCGCCGAGCTACGAGGAGATCGCTAGGCACTTCGCGTACGGCTCACTGGCCACCGTCCACGAACACCTCGAGAATTTGCAGCGGAAGGGCTACATCCGGAAGAGCTACAACGAGAGCCGCTCCATCGAGCTGGTTCCCGTGGGCACCCGGGTGGCGGCCGTCGAGCTCCCGCTGCTGGGCACCGTCGCGGCCGGTGTGCCCATCGAGGCGGTCCAGGAACAGGAGACGATCGCGGTCCCGGAGGACCTGCTGCGCCGGGGCGGGCAGCACTACGTGCTGCGCGTGAAGGGCGATTCGATGATCGATGAACACATCCGGGATGGCGACTACGTCGTGGTCAACGCGCGGCCGACCGCGGAGAACGGGGCGATGGTGGTGGCGCTGGTGCACGGCGATTCGGCGACGGTGAAGCGTTTCTACCGCGAGCCGGATGGGCGGGTGCGGCTCCAGCCGGCCAACCCGGACATGCCCCCGCTCATCTTCGATGCCGACGAGGTCCAGATCCAGGGTATCGTGGTCGGTGTCATCCGGAGGTACTGATGAAGCGGAGGAAGCCGTTCGTCATCGGCCGGAAGACGGGCCGGCTGGTGACCCTGGTGGTGCTCGGCGTCGCGCGCCCGCCGATCCTCGGGCCGTGGATCATGCGGGCCATCGTCTCTGCCAACTGAGGGCTCGATCAGTCGGCGGCCGCCCGATCGGCTGCCGCGCGTGATGCGGCGCGGAGCCGCTGCAACGCATCCACGCCGGCGCCCTCCTCCAGTGCGCGCTCGGCGAGTTCGACGCCTTCCTCGAGCGAATCCACCTGGCCGCCGAGGTAGAGGGCGGCGCCCGCGTTGAGGATGACCGCGGCGCGGGCGGCGCCGCGGATCCTGCCCTCGAGGACTCCCTCGATCAGCCGCGCATTGCCGGCGGGGTCGCTGCCGGCGAGGTCTGCCGGATCCAGACCGGACCAACCCAGGCGTCGGTCGGGCTCGAAGCGGTAGCGTTCGATGCGGGCGCCCCTCACCTCGTAGACTTCCGTGGGCCCGACGGGGCTGAGCTCGTCCATCCCCGGAGCGCCGTGGACGACGAGCGCGTGCTCGTGGCCCAGCTCGACCAATGCGTGTGCGATCAGCTCGAGCAGCGCGGGGTCGGCCACGCCGATGAGCTGGCGCCGGGCGCCGGCCGGATTGGTCAGCGGGCCGAGCAGGTTCATGATGGTCGGGATGCCGAGCTCCCGGCGCACGGGGGCCACGTGGCGCATGGCCGGGTGCAGCCGTGGCGCGAACATGAAGACGATCCCGGCCTCTCGGAGCACATCGGCCAGCCGCTCGGGCGGGAGGTCGATCACCACGCCGAGCGCCTCCAAGACATCAGCGCTGCCGCTCCGCGAGGTGAAGGACCGGTTGCCGTGCTTGGCGACGGGCACGCCCGCGCCGGCGGCCAGCAGTGCGGCGGCGGTGGAAATGTTGAAGGTGGTGAACGCGCCGCCGCCGGTGCCGCAGGTGTCGAGGACGGGTACGCCGTCGTCCACGACCACGCGGTACATGGCGCGCCGCAGCGCGCGCACGCCGCCCGCCACCTCTTGGGGCGCCTCACCCTTGGCGCGGAGCGCCGCGAGCAGGGCGGCGACCTGGAGCGGCGATGCGTGGCCTTCCATGATGCCGTTGAACGCGGCCTCGGCCTCCTCGGCCGTCAGGTCCTGCCGCGCAATGATCCGCTGGAGGAAGGGCGTGAGGGAGAACGCCGCGTGATCGTTGGCGTTGGCCGACACGTCGAACTGCTGCTCCATTGCGTCGTCACGAATGGGGCCAGAAGGTAGGGCGCGTCTTCCTGGACTGTCAAATCCGGCCGCACGCGGCTCTCGGCCCGGGGGAACGGGGTACCGGGTCCGACGTGGTGGACGGAATCGGAATGGATTCGGACGGGCGCGCCGCGGCCTGGTACGCGGCCCGGGCGGCGCGGTTCCGGGCGGCGGAGCGGCGCGCGAAGCGCGTGCGCGCTTTCCAATGCGCGGCTGGCCGTATTCGCTGCCGCGATCGGGGCGCTCGTCTGGCGTGACCTCGGCGGCGGGGACGCGGCGCTCTGGAGCGCGGCGGTCTCCGTTGCGGGATTCCTCGCGCTCGTGTTCGTCCATGCATGGGAGCGGGAGCGCGAGCGGACGCTGAACGCGCTGGCCGGTCTGAACGAGGAACGGTCGGCCCGGGCGGAGCGCCGGTGGGAGCTGCTGCCGGAGCACCCTCCGGTGGACGTGCCGGAGGATCACCCCTACGCGGCCGACCTCGACCTCTTCGGCCGGGCATCGCTGTACGCGTTGCGCGGCCCGCCGGCGACGCCGCCGGGACGCTGGACGCTCGAGCGGTGGTTGCTCGAGCCGTCCCAGCCGGACGCGATCGTTGCGCGACAGGGAGCGGTGAGGGAGCTGGCGGCGCACGTGGAGCTGCGCGCCGCCGCCCGCGCCGACCATTCCGCGAGACGGTCCACGGCGCGGCGGGCGATGTGCGCATGACCTTCGACTACATCCTCCGTCCCGGCGTCGCCACGTCCACCAACGCACTGCGCTCGATGGAGCCGATGGGTCTGCGCCCGCCCGTCACATCCCCGTGATCTCGACGATCGCCCGGGCCGTCTACGGGGCGGGAGGAGGCGCGCTCAGAAGCGGCGGCCGAGTCGCAGGAAGACCCGGAGGCTGCGGTTGTCACCGTTGAGCGGGACCGCGACGTAGACGCCCAGGCCGTCGTCGAAGAGCAGCCCGGCGCCGACGTCGTACAGCGTGCCGGTGTCGCGGCGCGGCGCCGGCGAGGCGCCCTCGAACGCCCAACCGCGGGCGGCGTCGAAGAACAGCGCCCAGGTGAGGTCGCCGTCCCAATCGAAGCCCCAATCCCAACCGTCGAACGCCTCGTCTTCGTCATCCGCCCAAGAGATGTCGACGGAGATGCCCCCGCGGTACTCCGCCTGGAAGAGCGCGATGCGGTCGCAGCCGTAGCGGGCGAAGAAGGTGGGTGACGCGGCATCGGCATCCAACGTGCCGCGCAGTCCGCGAGCGCCGCAATCCACACGCATCAGGCCGTAGCCGGGCAACGAGCCCGCCCCGCCCAACGCGTGCTGGAACTGGGGCGGCAACGCGGATGCGGCCAATGAGCCGCCGAGGACGGCGCGGAAGTCGAGGGACGCGACGGGGCCCACGCGGTTGTAGCGGCGGACGTCGAGGAAGCCGGCGGTGAACCCCTCATCCGCTCTCGTGCCGGGCACGAGCGCATCGCCCTCCGCCGCAGCCACGAACAGCGCCGGGACACGCAGGTCGCCGCCGAGGCCGCGGTGGAGCCTCGCGCTCACGTACCAGCCGTCATCGAGCCGGCGGTCACTGCGCAGGTCGAGCGTCACTGCGCCGACGAGGGAACGGAGGCGGCCCTCGGCCACCAGCGGCTGCGGCCGCCACGGGTCGCTGCCGAAGAGCGTCCACGGATCGCCGGCCGCTGCGGCGGCGTGCTCCTCGTCGCGGTACTCGAGCGTGACGTCGAGCGGCAGCCGGCGCGGCGTGTAGCGCGCGTAGGCGCTCAAACCCTCACGCTCGAAGTAGTCCCGCTGATCGCTGTGCAGCAGGAACGTCGCGAGGGAGGCCTCGAGGTCGCTGACGTGCCAGCGCTCGATGGGCGAGACGACGGAGTGCGTGGCGAGTCCGACGCGGAACTCGCGCCGACCGCCGAGGAACTGCTCCGCGCGCACCGAGTAGCCGGTCCGGTCGCCGCCCAGCGGCCGGCCGCCCTCGGTGCGGAGGATGGCGAGCGCTTCCACACGCAGCGGGTTCCGGCCTCCGGTCGTGATCCGCGGCCCCACGGCGACGGGCAGCCCTTCGACGCGGTTGTAGTTCGGCCGGAGCCCCACCACGATCCGTGCGTCGCCGGAGGCCAGCCAAGGACGGGGCCAGGCCGGACCGAACCGCCAGGACTCGCGCTCGCGCCGCCATCCCGGGTCGCTCTCGCCTCGAGTCCGGCCGTACACCAGCAGCGTGCCGCCGATGCTGCCGTCTCCCGCGCCCCGCACCTGGCCCCGCACCACCGTGACGTCGCCGGCCACCGCAGCGCCCGGGAGGAACTCGACGTCGCCGTCCAGCACCACGAGTTCTCCCTCGATGCGCCCTGCGAGGACGACCAGGCCGCCACGCGCGGCCACGTTGCCCATCACGACCTCGCCGGCCTCCAGCCGCCGGCCGCCCTCCCACCGCACCGTGGCCGGGTCCGCGAACACGGCGACGACACGCTCCGCGACGCGGGGCGGTACCCCGCCCTCCTCCAGGGCGCGCGGGTCCGGCGGCTCCTGGGCAGCCGCTGCGGTCGCGGATGAGACGAGCGGGACGAGCACGAGAGCGACCAACGCATTCATGCGTGCCTCCCCAGAACCGAGCTGACGGTTGCCCCGGCCCATACGCGTGGACGGCACGCGCGGTTTCGCCCGGTCTCTCCGGCGGTCTCTCCAGGCGCAGGGGCGGACTGCCCTCAGGCCGCGGGCCCGGCCGAGACGGGGCGGACGCGCCGAGCGCGGCTTTCTCCGTGGGCCAGGATCCACAAGTCGTCCGCCGGCAGGCCGGCGGCTCTCCACGCCTGACGGAGCAACACCGGCGGCTCCAGCGGCGGCTCGTCGCTGAGCCGGAACGTGCCCCAGTGCATGGCGACGAAGGCGCCGCGCCCGCCGAGGTCGAGGTAGGCCTGCACCGCTTCCTCGGGGTCCATGTGCATCGGGCGCATGAACCACCGCGGCGCATACGCGCCGATCGGCAAGAGCGCGGCGTCGAACGGACCGAGCCGCGAGCCGATCTCCGCGAAGCCGGTGAAGTAGCCGCTGTCGCCGCCGAAGTAGACCTTCGGGCCGGTGCCGGCGCTCGCGACGAAGGAGGCCCAGAGTCGTCCCGGATCCGCGACGAGGCTGCGCCGTGACCAGTGCTGGGCCGGCGTCGCCGTCACGTGGAGCTCGCCGCCCCGCGTCACGATCCGGGCGTCCTGCCACCAGTCGAGCTCGATGACGCGCTGGGCGCCGCGCCGCAGCAGCCAGGAGCGGAGGCCCAGCGGCGCGACCCACACGGTGTCCGGGTCACGCCGGACCAGGCGGCGCACGGTCGGGGCGTCGAGGTGGTCGTAGTGGTCGTGGGAGATGAGCACGATGTCCACGGGCGGCAGTGCATCGAAGTCCAGGCCGGGCGGCGCCAGGCGCGCCGGTCCAGCCCAGGGCACCGGCGAGACGCGGCGGCTCCAGACGGGGTCGGTCAGAACGTTGATGGCACCGAGCTGGACCAGGAAGGTCGCGTGGCCCACCCAGGTAATGCGCAGCTCGTCCGCGGCGGCGCGGGGCTGGGCCACGGCCGGCCGGGCGCGGGGTAGCTCGCCTGGCGCCGGATCCGGCGCGATGCCGTTCCTCAAGCGCTCGAGCCGCCAGCGCCAGAAGGCGCGGCCCAGCGGCACGCGGCTCGGCGCCGGCCGTTCACGGCCGGCGCCGCCGTCCGGGCGGTGCTGGTTCATCCGGGTCCTCGATCTCCGTGTTCCTCCGGAACCGATCTCCCCCGCGCGGCGTGCCCCGCGCCGGGCCCCGCATGCGGAGAGCCGCCGCGTCATCGCGCCGACGTTCCGAAGCGGGTCGTGGCCGCCAAGCCGTGCGCGGGGAGGCGCGGCTCCCCGCTTCCCGATTGCGAGGTCGCAACGGCGCGCCGAACCGTGCCCGGCGAGGCAACCTCGGCGTCGCGGAGCGTCGGCCGCACGCTCACCAGGAGGTGAGAACCTCTCGGAACGAGCGGGAGTTCCATGCGCCGCTCCGCGGGTTGCGCGCGACGCCTCGCGGCTTCCACGCGACACTTCTGTTCCGGCGGGAAGCCGCGGCGCGACGCGGCGAGGCATCGGCTCGGCGGCTCGGCTCTCTCGGCGCCCATCGCTGCCCGGCGGGACGCCTTGCCCGCCCCGCCCTCCGCCGGTAGGTTTCGCGCCCGTGAGAATCCCCCCGGACCAGCGGATCAAGCTCACGCTCCACTACGACGGCGCCGGATTCTACGGCTGGCAGGTGCAGCCCGGCGTCCGGACGGTGCAGGGCGTGCTGGAATCCGCATTGGAACGCCTCACGGGCCGCCCGACGACCGTGCTGGCCGCCGGGCGGACGGACCGGGGGGTCCACGCGACGGGCCAGGTCGCTGCCGCCACGGTGCCGGGCAAGTGGACCGCGGAGCGGCTGCGACGAGCGCTGAACGCCATCTTGCCGGAGGACGTGTGGGTTGCGGCGGCGGAGCCGGTGCCGGAGTCGTTCCACCCGCGTTACGACGCGGTTGCACGCGCCTACGTCTATCGCGTGGGCACCGCCGAGAGCGCCCGCTCGCCGTTCCTCCGCCGCTGGTGCTGGCCGCTGTGCCGCCCGCTCGACCTCGCTGCGCTCGAGGCCGCCGCGGCGCTGGTCTGCGGCGACCACTCCTTCCGGGCCTTCGCCAAAGCCGGCCAGCCGGAGCGCGGCGACCGTTGCATCGTCTATCGGGCCCGGTGGTTGCCGTGGCGCGACCACGGCGTCGCGTTCCACATCACGGCGAACCGTTTTCTCCACCACATGGTAAGATACCTCGTGGGCACGATGGTGGACATCGCGCGCGGCGTGCGCCCGTTGGAGCACATGGCCGCGCTGCTCGAGGGCGAGCCTTCGCTCGAGACCTCCCCGCCCGCGCCCGCCGAGGGGCTGTTCCTGACACGCGTGTACTACAGCGCCGACGCGATGCGGCTGGAGGAGGCGTTGGATGAAGATCTTCCTGGATAGCGCAGACCTGAGCGAGGTCCGGCGCGCGGTCGACGCCGGACTCATCGACGGCATCACGACGAACCCGTCCCTGCTGGCGAAGGCGGCGGGCCCCGACGGCGATCCCCGCGAGATCCTCGCCCAGATCTGCCGCATGGTGGACGGCCCCGTCAGCGCGGAGGTCGTGGCGACGGAGGCGGACGCGATCGTCCGCGAGGGTCGCGAGCTCGCCCGCATCGCGGACAACATCGTCATCAAGGTCCCGCTCATCGAGGAGGGACTCAAGGCGTGTCGGCGCTTCCGCGCGGAGGGCATCCGCGTCAACGTGACGCTGTGTTTCTCGCCCGCGCAGGCGCTGCTCGCCGCCAAGGCCGGCGCGACCTACATCTCGCCGTTCGTCGGTCGGCTGGACGACATCTCCGGCGACGGGATGGAGCTGATCCGCCAGATCCGTCAGATCTACGACAACTACGGCTTCGAGACGGAGGTGCTGGTCGCCTCGGTGCGCCATCCCATGCACGTCGTCGAGGCCGCGCTGATCGGTGCCGACGTCGCCACCGTGCCGCCCAAGGTGCTGCACCAGTTGATCCAGCACCCGCTGACGGACCGCGGGCTGGAAGCGTTCCTCGCGGACTGGGCCCGTTTGCCGGAGGAGCGACGGAAGATCGGGTGATGCTGCTGCGCAGGCGTGTCTCGCGATCCGGCCCGGCTCCGATTCCGCTGCCGCTCTCGGCGCTCCTCCTCTCCGCGCTGCTGGCGTGCGATCCGGCGGCGCGGGGGGCGGATGCGCCTGCGGCCAATGACCGTGTCGAGGCGCGCTTCGGCGGGGGCACGCCCGCCCTCTTCGCCGCGACGACGCAACGCACGGCCACGCAGGAGCTGGAGTCTTCGCGGCAGACGGCGATCGTCACCGCGTCGCGGCGCGTCTCCCCCTCCGTGGTCACGGTGAACGTCATCCGGAGCGAGGTCGTCCGGCCGCGCGACTTCTTCGACCTCTTCTTCGGCCCCGTGCAGCGGCGCCAGGTGGCGGGCCTCGGCTCCGGGATCATCCTGCGCGAGGACGGGCTCATCCTGACCAATGAGCACGTCATCCGCGGCGCGCAGCAGGTCGTGGTGACGCTGTCCGACGGGCGCGACTTCGAGGCCGAGATCCTGGGTGTGGACGAGGCGACGGACCTCGCCCTGCTGCGCATCCCTGCGCGGGGCCTGCCGGCCGCGCCGCTGGGAGACTCCGATGACCTGATGATCGGCGAGTGGGTCATCGCGATCGGCAACCCGTTCGGCTTCCTGCTCTCCAACTCGGAGCCGACCGTGACCGCCGGCGTCGTGAGCGGACTCGGCCGCAACATCATCCCCGACGGCCAGGACCAGCGGCGCTACTACCTGGACATGATCCAGACGGATGCCGCGATCAACCCGGGCAACTCGGGCGGCCCGCTGGTCAACGCGTTGGGCGAGGTCGTGGGGGTCAACTCCGCCATCCTCTCGAGGAGCGGCGGGAGCGAGGGGCTCGGCTTCGCGGTGCCCATCAACCGCGCGCGGCGGGTTGCCGAGGACATCCTTGCCCACGGCCACGTGCGACGGGCGTGGATCGGCCTCGAGGTGGAGCCCGCCGGGGCCAACCGCTTCGGGCGCAGCCGCGCGCTCCGCGTGGCCTCGGTGGCGCCGGCGTCGCCCGCGGCCCGGGCCGGGATCCGGCCGGGGATGATGCTGGAGTCCGTCGGCCGCAAGCAGTTGCGCACGCCCCTGGACTGGCAGGCCGCCCTGCTCGACGCGCGGGTCGGCCAGGCGCTCGAGCTCGCTGTCCTGGACGGGGGGCAGAGGCGCGTTCTGCGACTGGTCCCCGAGGACATCCCCTCGCTGGTCGCCGAGCGGGTCCGGGCGCTCGACGGTTTCGAGCTCGTCACGCTCACGCCGCAGATCCGCAGTGAGCGGGGCCTGATCAGCGAGCGGGGCGCCCTCGTCGTCTCCCTCTCCGCCTCGGCACGGGGGCTCGGCCTGCGGGAGGGGGACCTGATCCTGGAGATCAACGGCTCTAACGTGGACAACGCGGAAGAGGCAGCCGCTCTGCTGCGCCGCGCCGCTCGGCGCGGCTTCGTGCGACTCGTCCTCGAGCGCCAGGGCCAGCGGCTGGAACTCCGCATCACGACCTGACCGCGAGTGAGCGAATCGAGAACGCCTTTGGACGGGCCGCCGCGAGCGGCCCCGAACGGAGCGCCGGCCGGGAGCCGGCCGCTTCCCGAGACGTACGACAACCCGCTCCCCAGCCGCTACGCCTCGCCCGAGATGACGCGGCTGTTTTCCCCCGCCTTCAAGTTCCAGACGTGGCGCCGCCTCTGGCTGGCGCTGGCCGAGGCGCAGCGCGAGCTGGGGCTGGACATCCCGGCCGAGGCGATCGAGCAGCTCCGCGCGCGGCTGGACGACATCGACCTGGAGCGCGCGGCCGAGCTGGAGCGGCGCCTGCGCCACGACGTCATGGCGCACGTCCACCTCTTCGGCGAGGTGGCACCGGCGGCGAAAGGGATCATCCATCTCGGTGCGACGAGCGCGTACATCACGGACAACACGGAGCTGATCCAGCACCGCGAGGCGCTGCGGCTCGTGCTGCGGCGGCTGCTCGCGTGTATCGCGGCGCTGGCGTCGTTCGCGCGCCGCTGGCGCGACCTGCCCACACTGGGCTACACGCACTTCCAGCCCGCGCAGCCCACGACCGTCGGCAAGCGCGCTACGCTGTGGATCCAGGACCTGCTGTTCGACGTCGAAGAGGTCGAGCACCGGCTCGCCACGCTCCGCTTCCGCGGCGCCCGTGGCACGACCGGCACGGAGGCGTCGTTCCTCGTCCTGTTCGACGGCGACGCCGCGAAGGTGGACGCGCTGAACCGCCTCGTCGCCAAGAAGATGGGCTTCGACCGGCTGTACCCGGTGACGGGCCAGACGTACACCCGCAAGAGCGACTACGCGTTCCTCTCGACGCTTGCGGGCATTGCGACCAGCGTCTCCAAGTTCGGGCACGACATACGGCTGCTCCAGCACCTGCGCGAGGTGGAAGAGCCGTTCGAGCCCGAGCAGATCGGCTCCTCCGCCATGGCCTACAAGCGCAACCCGATGCGCGCCGAGCGGATCTGCGCGTTGGCGCGGCACGTCATCGCGCTGTCCATGGACCCGGCGTTCACGGCGGCGACGCAGTGGCTCGAACGCACGCTGGACGACTCGGCCAACCGCCGCATCGCCATCCCGGAGGCGTACATGGCCACGGACGCGTGCCTGCTCCTGGTCCACAACGTCGCCGCCGGGTTGGTGGTCCGCCCTGCGGTCATCCGCCGGCACCTCGAGGCAGAGCTCCCCTTCCTCGCCACGGAGGCGATCCTGATGCAGGCCGTGCGGCGGGGCGGCGACCGGCAGGCGCTGCACGAGCGCATCCGCCGTCATGCCAAGGCCGCGGCGGACCAGATGAAGGAGGGCGGCGAGAACGACCTTGTCGACCGGCTCATGGCCGATTCCGAGTTCCGGCTCTCGCGGGAAGAGATCCTCGAGACGCTGGACCCCGCGCGGCACATCGGCCGTGCGTCCGAACAGGTGGACGCGTTCCTGGCCGAGCACGTGGACCCGCTGCTCGCCCGCTACGGCGTGAGCGAGCCGACTCCAGAGCTCAGGGTGTGAGGCGATGACGACGGCGATCCAGCAGACAGACCTGCCGTTTCCGCTCGTCGCGCGCGGGAAGGTGCGCGACATCTACGATGTGGGCAAGGACCGGCTGCTGATGGTGGCGACGGACCGCATCAGCGCGTTCGACGTCGTCCTGCCCCAGCCGATCCCGCACAAGGGCGAGGTGCTGACGCAGCTCACGGCCTGGTGGCTGGCCCGGCTCGAGGACATCACGCCGAATCACCTCATCTCGGCGGACCCGGACACGATCGTACGGGAAGTACCGGAGCTCGACGCGTACCGGGAGGTGTGGGCCCGCCGCGCCATGCTCGTGAGGCGCACGAAGCCGGTGATGATCGAGTGCGTGGTCCGCGGCTACCTGTCCGGCTCGGCGTGGAGCGAGTACCGCAAGCACGGCACGCTGGCGGGCGAGCCGCTCCCCGCAGGGCTCCTGGAGAGTCAGCGGCTCGACCCGCCGATCTTCTCGCCCGCCACCAAGGCCGAACACGGCCACGACGAGAACATCACGTTCGCCCAGGTCGTGGAGCGCGTGGGCGAAGAGCTGGCCGTCACGTTGCGGGACCGGAGCCTCGCGATCTACGAGCGCGGCCGTGCGCTGGCCGCCGAGAAGGGCATCATCATCGCCGACACGAAGTTCGAATTCGGCCAGCTCCCGGACGGCACGCTGCTCCTGATCGACGAGGTGCTGACACCGGACTCGTCCCGCTTCTGGCCGCAGGAGCACTACGCGGTCGGGCGCGGGCAGCCGTCGCTGGACAAGCAGCCGGTGCGGGACTACCTGGAGGGCCTCGTGGCCGCCGGGAAATGGAACAAGGAGCCGCCGGCGCCGGACCTGCCGCCGGAGGTCGTTGAGGCGACGTCGGCCCGCTACCGTGACGTTTTCCGTCGGCTCACCGGCTTCGCGCTGGAGGACTTCCCGACGCACGATCCGGGGGCCATACCGCCCCCCGTGGGGTAGGAACAGGCATGGCCATCGCCCGTGAGGGATACGTCTTCATCGCCGCGGCCTCCGTCATCGCCCTGGTCGGCTTCGTCGTTGCCGCGGTCGTCGGGAGCTGGGTCGTCTGGCTGGCGTCGTACATCGCCGTCGTCCTGGCGCTCGCGTTCGCGTTCTTCTTCCGCGACCCGGAGCGCCGGGGCGAGCGCGGGGCGCACCTGATCCTGGCCCCGGCGGACGGAAAGGTGGTGCAGATCACGGAGGTCGAGGAGCCGAACTACCTGCGCGGCCCGGCGAGGCGGATCTCGATCTTCCTGAGCTTGTTCGACGTGCACGTCCAGCGCTCGCCGGCGGCGGGCGTGGTCGAGTTCCGGCGTCACCAGCCCGGCAAGTTCCTGGCGGCGTGGGCGGAGCGGGCGAGCCTGGAGAACGAGCAGACGTCCATCGGCATCAACGCGGGGCACTACCGCCTGATGGTGAAGCAGATCGCCGGCCTCGTGGCCCAGCGGATCGTCACCTACGTGGACGAGGGCACGCGCGTCGAGCAAGGCGACCGCATCGGCCTCATCCGCTTCGGCTCGCGCGTGGACACGTTCATCCCGCTCGACGCCGAGGTGCGCGTGAAGCCGGGCGATCGCGTCTACGCGGGCCGCACCGTGCTCGCCGAACTGCCAGGGAGCGGGCCGTGAACCGCCGGCTTCAGCGTGGCGTCATCATCGTCCCGAACGCGCTGACGCTCGCCAACCTGTTCTTCGGCGTCTGGGCGATCGTCTCCGCGTCCAGGGGCCAGTTCATCACGGCGGCGTGGCTCGTGGTCATCGCTTCCGTGGCGGACCTGCTGGACGGGCGCGTGGCGCGCGTCACGCGGACGGGCAGCCGGTTCGGCGCCGAGCTGGACTCACTGGTGGATGCCATCAGCTTCGGCGTGGCGCCGTCGCTGATCGTCTATCACCTGTTCCTCGCCGACGGCACCTGGAGCTGGATCGCTTCGTTCTTCTACGTCACCAGCGCAGTCATCCGCCTGGCGCGCTTCAACATCGAGCAAGCGGGCCAGGCCAAGGTCGCCTTCCACGGGCTCCCGTCCCCTGCGGCCGGCACCACGCTCGCCACGTTCTATCCGTTCAGCCAGACGGAGTTCTTCCAGACCTACCTGTCCGGCTGGCCGTGGCCGGTCCTCATGACCGCGCTGATGGTCATCCTCGGGATGCTGATGATGAGCCACGTGCTGTACCCGGTGATGCCCAAGTTCGGGTTCCGCACGGCCCGGGGGATCGCGACGCTCGTGGGTCTGGTCCTGGTGGCGGCTGCGGCGTTGACCATCCCGGCGCTGTTCTTCTTCCCCGCCTGCCTGGCGTACGTGTCGTACGGCGTGCTCAAGGCGTTCGCCCTCGGGTTCTTCGAGCGCCTGCCCGACCGCGACATGCTGCTCGACACGGATGTGCCGGACGAGGCGGACGAGGAGCAGCGCGATCTCGACTACGAGGAACTGGCGCCACCCCGGCGCCTGTGGCGGCCATACGGCCCGCGCCGCCGGAAGCCGGACGCCCGGCCCGAGCGGCGCAACGTTGTGGAGGGATCCGAGTGAACCGATACGTGGTGGAGGTACGGATCACGCCCCGCGAGGGGCTGCTCGACCCCGAGGGGAAGGCGGTGCACAACGCGCTCCGCTCCCTGGATTTCGGCGAAGTGCAGGACGTGCGGGTGGGCCGGCTGGTCCGCGTGGAACTCACCGCACCCACGGTGGAGGAGGCGTTCGCGCGGGCCGACGCCATGTGCCGGCAGTTGCTCGCCAACCCGGTCACGGAGGACTACGAGATTGACATCGACACCATCAGTTGAGCTGCGGGTCGCCGTCGTCACGTTCCCCGGCTCCAACTGCGACCACGATTGTTACCGGGCGGCCAAGGACGTGCTGGGCGCCGAGACCTACTTCGTGTGGCACCGCGAGCGCGACCTGCGCGATCCGGACGTGGTGATCCTGCCGGGCGGCTTCAGCTACGGCGATTATCTGCGGGCGGGCGCGATCGCGCGGTTCAGCCCGATCATGGCCGCCGTCCGCCGGTTCGCGGAGAACGGCGGCCTGGTGCTCGGGACGTGCAACGGCTTCCAGGTCTTGTGCGAGGCGGGCCTGCTGCCCGGCGCGCTGGTGCGCAACCGGTCGCTCCGCTTCGTTTCCCGCTGGGTGCGGCTGCGGGTGGAGAACGCGGCCACACCCTTCACCAACGCGTACCGGGAAGGCCAGGTGTTGCGCATCCCCATCGCGCACGGCGAGGGGAATTACGTTGCGGATGAGGAGACGCTCGAGCGGCTGGAGGCCGAGCGCCGCGTCGTCTTCCGGTACTGCGACGCGGATGGCCGCGTCACGGATGAGGCGAACCCGAACGGCTCGATGCACGGGATCGCGGGAATCGTGAACGAGGCCGGCAACGTGCTGGGCCTCATGCCGCACCCCGAACGGGCGGTCGAAGCGCTGCTCGGCTCGACGGATGGCGCGGGCGTGTTCGAATCCATGCGTGCGCACGTGCTGGCCGGCCTCTCGGCCGCGGCGGACGCCGGCCTCGGCTCCCACTCCAGCGAACCGGTGGGGCGGCCATGAGCGAGCGGCAGGAGACGGCGACTGCGCCGAAGCCCCGGCCGGGCGACCCGCCCATCACCCCCGAGCTGGTCGCAGAGCACGGCCTCTCGCCGGAGGAGTACGCCCGGATCCTCCAGATCCTGGGCCGGGAGCCCACGTATACGGAGCTGGGCGTCTTCAGCGCGCTGTGGTCCGAGCACTGCGGCTACAAGAATTCGAAGGCGCTGCTCCGCGCGCTGCCCACGGAGGCGCCGTGGGTGCTCCAGGGCCCGGGCGAGAACGCCGGCGTCATCGATCTGGGCGACGGCTACGCCGTGGCGTTCAAGATCGAGTCGCACAACCACCCGTCGGCCATCGAGCCGTACCAGGGTGCGGCCACGGGCGTGGGCGGCATCCTGCGGGACGTCTTCACCATGGGCGCCCGCCCCATCGCGGTGCTCGACTCGCTCCGCTTCGGCCCCCTGGACAGCCCGCGTGTACGGTACCTCTTCTCCGGCGTGGTGAAGGGGATCGGCGACTACGCCAACTGTGTCGGCATCCCCAACATCGGGGGCGAGGTCTACTTCGAGGACGCGTACGAGGGCAACCCGCTCGTCAACGCGATGGCCATCGGCCTCATGCGCACCGAGGACCTGATCCGCGCGGAGGCGTCCGGCCCGGGCAACCCGATCATGGTGGTGGGCGCGCGCACCGGACGGGACGGGATCCACGGCGCGACGTTCGCGAGCGAAGAGCTGCAGGAAGGCAGCGAAGCCCGGCGGCCTCAGGTGCAGGTCGGGGACCCGTTCACGGAGAAGCTGCTGCTCGAGGCGTCCCTCGAGCTGATCCGCAGCGGCCACATCGTCGGCATTCAGGACATGGGCGCGGCCGGACTCGCCTCGTCCTCGAGCGAGATGGCCGCGCGTGCGGGGACCGGCGTCGACATCGACACGGCGCTGGTGCCGACGCGTGAACCCGGCATGACGCCGTACGAGATCCTGCTGTCCGAGTCGCAAGAGCGCATGCTCGTGGTCGCGAAGGCGGGCCACGAGGAGGAGGTGCGCCGGATCCTCGAGAAGTGGGAGCTCGAGGCCGCGGTCATCGGCCGCGTCACGGATGACGGCATGTACCGCGTCCGTGAGAACGGGGTCGTGGTGTGCGAGATCCCCGGCGAGCAGCTCGTCAAGGGCTGCCCGGTCTACGTGCGGGAGGGGGTCGAGTCCGAGGACGCGCAGCGGCGTCGCGCCTTCGACCCGCTCGAGCTGGAGCCGAGCCGGGCGATGGAGGACCCCACGGCGGTGCTCGTGCGGCTCCTTGCCTCGCCCAACATCGCGTCCAAGCGGTGGGTCCACGAGCAGTACGACACGACGGTGCGCACCAGCACGGTCGTGCCGCCGGGCGGGGACGCGGGTGTGATCCGGGTCCGCGGCACGCGCAAGGGCATTGCCGCGACGGTGGACTGCAACGGGCGATACGTGTTCCTGAACCCGCGGCGCGGCGCGATGATCGCGGTGGCCGAGGCGGCGCGGAACCTGGTCTGCGTGGGCGCGCGGCCGCGTGCCGTGACGGACAACCTGAACTTCGGCAACCCGCTCAAGCCCGAGGTCTACTACCAGATGCGCGAGGCGGTGGCGGGGCTGGCCGAGGCGTGTCGCGCGTTCGGCGTGCCGGTCGTGAGCGGCAACGTCTCGCTGTATAACGAGAGCCCTGCGGGCGCGATCTACCCCACTCCCGTGGTCGGGATGGTGGGGGTGCTCGACGACGTCGAGCGTCACCTGCGCGCCGGGTTCCGCGATCCGGGTGACGCGATCCTCCTGCTCGGCCGCAACACCGCGGAGCTGGGCGGCTCCGAATACCTGAAGGTGGTGCACGGCCTCGTGGCCGGGGACGTGCCGGCCGTGGATCTGGAGGCCGAGAAGGCGCTGCAGGAGGCGGTGCTCGAGCTGGCGCGTGCCGGGCTGCTGCGCAGCGCGCACGACTGCGCGGAGGGCGGTCTCGTGGTCTGTCTGGCGGAGTCGGCGCTCGCCGATCCCGAGCGCCCGTTGGGCTGCGAGGTCCGGCTCAGCGACGACCTGCCGCCAGCCGCGCTGTTCTTCGGCGAGGCCCAGGGCCGGATCGTGGTGTCCTGTGCGCCGGAGGACGTGGAGCGCGTGCTCGAGACGGCCCGCCGCCACGGTGTGCCGGCGGCGCGCATCGGCACCGTCGGCGAGCCGGGCGGCCTGTTCATCGTGGAGGGCGCGGGGCGCCGGATCGAAGCGGCGGCGGCCGATCTCGCGGACGCGTACCACCACGCCCTCCCGCGGATCATGGAGCAGGCGGTGGCGGCCGGCGAGTGAGCGCTCCGATCCCCTGCCCTTCTCCCTGTCCCCGCCCCGGCGGGCCGGGGCGGGAAGGGACGGGGCGAGGGAGCGGGCGGCGCAATGGGGGGTACGAACTGAGGAATGTGTGGAATCGTCGGTGTCTCGGGACTCGAACGTGCGGCCGAGCTGGTTTCCCTCGGCCTCTACGCACTCCAGCATCGCGGCCAGGAGGCGGCGGGCATCGCCGCGATCGACAACGGCCGGGCACGGGTGCACAAGGCGGCGGGACTCGTCGCGGAAGCCATCGATGACGACGTCCTGAAGAACCTACCCGGCACGACGGCGCTCGGCCACGTGCGCTACTCCACGTCCGGCGGGCCCGGCCTGGTGAACGCCCAGCCCATCGTGGTCCGCTACCACCAGGGCGACCTGGCCGTCGTGCACAACGGCAACATCACCAACGCCAGGATCCTGCGCGAGAAACTGGTCGCGGAGGGGGCCCTCTTCCAATCCTCCACCGACACCGAGGTGCTCGTGCACCTGATCGCGCGCTCGCGCGAGTCCACACCCGAGGCGCAGCTCCGCGACGCGCTCCGCCAGCTCGAGGGCGCGTTCTCCGTGATCGTCACCATCGGCTCGGTGCTCTACGCCGCCCGGGACCCCTGGGGGTTCCGACCACTCATCCTCGGGCGGCGCGGCGGGGGCTACGTCCTCGCGAGCGAGACCTGCGCACTGGACCTGTTGGGGGCGGAGTACGTGCGGGACCTCGAGCCGGGGGAGCTGATCCGCATCGACGGCGACCAGGTCACCCGGTTGGGAGGCCTCGCCCCGGCGTCGCGTCTCGCGCCGTGCATCTTCGAGCTGATCTACTTCGCCCGGCCGGACTCCAAGCTCTGGGGCATCAGCGTGGACCGCGCACGCCGCGCGCTGGGACGGCAGCTCGCCCGGGAGCAGCCGGCCGAGGCGGACTGCGTCTTCAGCGTCCCGGACTCGTCCAACTCGGCGGCGCTCGGCTACGCCGAGGAGAGCGGCATCCCGTTCGAGCTGGGGTTGATCCGCAACCACTACGTGGGGCGCACCTTCATCCACCCCACGCAGGTGGGCAGGGACTTCCGGGTCCGGGTCAAGTACAACCCGGTGCGCGAGGTGATCGAGGGCAAGCGGGTCGTCGTGGTGGACGACTCGCTGGTCCGGGGCACGACCAGCCGGGGGCTGGTCTCGCTGATCCGCGACGCAGGCGCGCGCGAGATCCATTTCCGCGTGGCGAGCCCGCCGGTCCGCTCGCCATGCTTTTTCGGCATCGACATGCCGACGCGCGAGGAGCTGATCGGCGCGCGGCTGTCCGTGGACGCGATCCGGGAGAGTCTCGGTGTGGACTCCCTCGGCTACCTGTCGATCGAGGGCATGCACGCCGCGCTGCGCGAGGTGAAGGGCGCGTCCAGCCCGTTCTGCGATGCGTGCTTCTCCGGCAGCTATCCGGCGCCGTTGTCCGACGTCGAACGCGGCTACGTCAATCATCGGGACACTTCTGAGGCGAGGCAGTGAGTATGGCGGATCGTCTGGTATACTTCTTCGGAGGCGGCCAGGCCGACGGCGGACGCGAGGACAAGGCGCTGCTGGGCGGCAAGGGCGCGAACCTGGCGGAGATGGCGCGCATCGGCGTGCCGGTTCCGCCCGGCTTCACCATCACCACGGAGGTCTGCCGCCACTACCTCCGCGAGGGGAAGTACCCGGCCGAGCTGCGTGAGCAGGTCGCCGCCGCGCTGGCCCGGCTCGAGAAGGAGACCGGCAAGACGTTCGGCGGCGGCGATTTCCCGCTGCTGCTGTCCGTGCGCAGCGGCGCGCCGATCTCGATGCCGGGCATGATGGAGACGATCCTCAACCTCGGCCTCAACGACGAGACGGTCGAAGCGCTGGCGCGTGCGACGGACAACCCGCGCTTCGCCTACGACTCGTATCGCCGCTTCGTGAACATGTACGGCGACGTCGTCCTGGGCGTCGAGCACGACGCGTTCGAAGAGCTGCTCTCGGCGCGGAAGGCGGCGAAGGGGGTGGAGGCGGACACCGACCTGGATGCGGACGACCTGCGCGCCCTGGTCGGCGAGTACAAGGCGCTGGTCGCCGAGCGGACCGGCAAGCCGTTCCCGGACGATCCGCACGAGCAGCTCTGGGGTGCGATCGAGGCGGTCTTCCGCTCCTGGAACATCGACCGCGCCGTCGCCTACCGGCGTGTCCACGGCATCCCGGACGATCTCGGAACGGCCGTGAACGTCCAGGCGATGGTGTTCGGCAACATGGGCGAGGACTCGGGCACGGGCGTCGCATTCACGCGCGACCCGTCCACGGGCGAGCGCCGGTTCTTCGGCGAGTTCCTGCTCAACGCCCAGGGCGAGGACGTGGTGGCGGGGATCCGGACGCCGGTGCCGATCGCGGAGATGGCGGAGCGGATGCCGGCGGCGTACCGGGAGCTGATCGAGGTCCAGTCCCGCCTCGAGAAGCACTTCCGCGAGATGCAGGACCTCGAGTTCACGGTCGAGCGTGGCCGGCTCTACCTGCTCCAGACGCGGACGGGCAAGCGCACCGCCGCCGCGGCCGTGCGCATCGCGGTGGACATGGTGGATGAAGGGTTGATCACGGAGCGGGAGGCGGTCCTGCGCGTGGACCCGAAGCAGCTCGACCAGCTCCTGCACCCGCGCCTGGATCCGAACGCCCGCGTCACCGTGCTCGCCACGGGGCTGCCGGCGTCGCCCGGCGCCGCCGCGGGCCGGGTCGTGTTCGATCCGGACGAGGCGGCGGAACTCGGCGCCAAGGGCGAGCCCGTGATCCTGGTGCGCCGCGAGACCTCGCCCGATGACTTCCACGGCATGGTCGCGGCCAAAGCGATCGTGACGGCGCGCGGCGGCATGACCTCCCACGCGGCCGTGGTCGCCCGCGGGATGGGCAAGTGCTGCGTCGTCGGTGCGCGGGACATCCACATCGACCTGGAGCGCGGCGAGTTCACGGCGCATGGCGTGACGGTCAAGGCCGGCGACTGGATCAGCGTGGACGGCACGACGGGCCGCGTGCTGCTGGGCAAGGTCGCGACGGTCGAGCCCGAGCTGTCCGAGCACTTCCAGCGGCTCATGTCGTGGGCCGACTCGTTCCGGACCCTGCGGGTCCGCACCAACGCGGACACTCCGGCGGATGCGAAGAAGGCGCGGGAGTTCGGCGCGGAAGGCATCGGCCTGTGCCGCACGGAGCACATGTTCTTCGAAGGCGACCGCATCACGGCGATGCGGGAGATGATCCTGGCGGAGGACGAGGAGGGGCGCCGCCGCGCGCTCGCCAAGCTGCTGCCGATGCAGCGCGATGACTTCCTGGGCATCTTCCGCGCGATGGACGGCCTGCCGGTCACGATCCGGCTGCTGGACCCGCCGCTCCACGAGTTCCTGCCCGCTACGCGGGAGGACACGGAGCTCGTCGCGAAGGCGATGGGCGTGGATGTGGATACGCTGATGCGCGCCGTCGAGCGGCACCGCGAGGCGAACCCGATGCTCGGCCACCGGGGCGTCCGCGTGGGCATCACGTACCCCGAGGTCACTGAGATGCAGGCGCGCGCGATCTTCGAGGCTGCCGTCCAGGCGACCCGCGAGGGCGTGTCCGTCTACCCGGAGGTCATGGTCCCGCTGGTCGCCGACGTCAAGGAGCTGCGGTACCAGGCACGGCTGATCCGCAGGGTCGCCGAGGAGGTGATGCGCGAGGCCGGCGTCGAGGTGCCGTACCTGATCGGCACGATGATCGAGCTGCCGCGGGCGGCGCTCATGGCCGGCTCCATTGCGGAGGAGGCGGAGTTCTTCTCCTTCGGGACCAACGACCTGACCCAGACGAGCTTCGGTATCTCCCGCGATGACGCGGCCTCCTTCCTGCCGCGGTACATGGAGGACGGCATCTTCTCCGAGGATCCGTTCCAGGTGCTGGACCGGGATGGCGTGGGTCGGCTGATCGCCATTGCCACGAAGGAGGGCCGCGCCACGCGGCCAACCCTCAAGGTGGGGATCTGTGGCGAGCACGGTGGCGAGCCGAGCTCGGTGGAGTTCTGCCACGAGGTGGGGTTGGACTACGTGTCCTGCTCGCCGTACCGGGTGCCGATCGCCCGGCTGGCCGCCGCGCACGCGGCGCTGAAGAGCGCGGAGAGGCCTGAGGCGGCGCCGGCCGCCGCGGTGAGCTGAACGGGAGGCGTCGAGGCTTGCCCCCCTCCGGGGCGGCCGGTAGATTCTCGTCATGGGAAGCCGGAACAACCGCTCTGCCAGGCATCCACAGCGAGCGGCCGCATTGCGGCCGCTCGTGTGCATCGGGGCCCTACTGCTCGGTCTGGCCGCCGCGTGCACGCCCGCGGGGCCGCGTCCCCGCGGCGCCGACGTGCCGCGGCCGGATCCCGCGCGCGCCGCTGTCCAGACTCCCGCGGACACGCTCACCCTGGTGCTGCTCGGCACCACGGACGTCCACGGCTGGATCCCCCCCTACGACTACTACGCCCTGTCCGAAGCGCCGCACGGGCTCGGCCTGCTCGCGCCGCTGGTCGACAGCGTACGCGCCGCGCACCCGGGCCGGGTCTACCTCTTCGATTCGGGCGACCTGCTCCAGGGCACCCCGCTCGCGCTGGTATACGCGCGCGTGGAGCGCGGAGCGCCCAACCCGATCATCCGGGCGATGGACCTGCTCGGCTACACCGCCGCGACGATCGGGAACCACGAGTTCGACTACGGCATCGAGTACCTGGACCGCGCGATCGCGCAGGCGAGCTTCCCGTTCGTCACCGCCAACATCTTCCGCGCGGGCACGGGAGAGCACGCCTACGAGCCGTATGTCCTCGTTCCCCACGTGGTGCCGGACGGAGACACGCTGCTCATCGGCATCACCGGGACGACCACGCCCGGCACCGGACTCTGGAACCGGGCCCGCGTCGAGGGCGTGCTCGAGTTCCGGGACCCCGTCGCGTCGCTGCGGCCGGTGGTCGCGGAGCTGCGCGCCCGGGGGGCGGACATCGTGGTGGTCCTCTCGCACGGCGGGCTGGAGGGGTCCTCGTACGATGCCGCGGAGCTGGGCCTGCCGCCGGAGAACGACGCAGCCCGGATCGCCCGCGAGCTCGAGGGGGTCGACATCGTATTCCTGGGCCACACGCACCGCGAGCTCGCCGACACCACCATCGGCAGCACCCTGCTGCTCCAGGCCGGGCACTGGGCGCGGAGTCTGGCCGCCGCCGAGGTGCGGCTCGTGCGCCGCGGGCGCGGGACATGGGCTGTCGTCTCCCGGAGCGGCTCCCTCCTCCGCCCCGATCCCGGGCGCGTGAACACCGCACTCCTGCATTCCCTCTCCGACGCCCACGAGCGCACCCTCGCCCACGTGAATTCGGTGATCGGCCGGGCAACGGCGACCCTGTCCGCCAGTGAGGCGCGGGTACGGGACACGCCGCTCATGGACTTCATCAACGAGGTGCAGCGCCGGGTCACCGGCGCGGACCTCTCCGCCGCGGCGGCGTTCCGTCTGGATGCCGCGCTGCCTCGCGGGCCGATCACGATCGCCGACGTCGCGGGCATCTACATTTACGAGAACACGCTCCGCGCCGTGCGCATCACGGGCGCACAGTTGAAGGCGTTCCTCGAGAAGTCCGCCGAGTACTACCGCGGATGGCCGCCGCCCGGCGGGGGCACGGTCACGAACTTCGATGTGCCGGGCTACAACTTCGACGTGGTCAGCGGCGTGGACTACGTGATCGATCTGAGCCGCCCGGTCGGCAACCGCATCGTGGAGCTGCGCTACAGGGGAGAGCCCGTTCGGCCGGACCAGACGTTCACCATGGCGGTGAACAGCTACCGACAGAGCGGAGGTGGCGGCTACACGATGCTCGTGAACGCGCCCGTGGTCTACGACCGTGGCGAGGACATCCGGGAGCTGCTGATCGAGGAGGTGCGCCGGCGGGGCGAGCTCCGGCCGGAGGACGACTTCCGGGAGAACTGGCGGATCGTCCCCGCCGCCGCCGTGGAGCGTGCGCTGGCCGAGCAGCTCGACCGGGAGGCACGTACGCTGGCGGCCGCGCCGCCCGGGACCCCCGTGCTGGCCGCGCCGCTGGTCCGCAGCGCTGGGGAGAGTTCGCTCGGGCGTATCGCCGCGGACGCGATCCGGTGGGCGGCGGGCACCCACATCGGGCTGGTGCACTCCGGCGCGCTCGGCGCCGATCTCGCCGCGGGCCCAGCGGACGCCGCTGCGGTGCGCCGCGTTCTCCCGGGACCGGGTGGAATCGTGCGCGTGTACCTGAGTGGGATCCAGCTCCGCGCACTCCTGGAGCAGATGCTCGCCCAGGATTCACCCGCAGCAGCGCTGAGCGGCGTGATCGTCCGTTACGACCCCGCTGCGCCGCCTGGCCACCGCGTCCTGGGCGTGCGGCTGGAGGACGGGTTCGAGCTGAAGCCAGACCTCGTGTACTCGGTCGCCGTGCCAGCGGACCTCATGGATGCGGCCAACGCTCCTCCCGTCCTCGCCCAGGCGCTCGTGCGCGAGGACATCGGCCGCGCGCCGGCGGAAGCACTGCTCGACTACCTGAACACCCTGCCGCAGCCCGTGCGGCCGCCGCGCGACGGCCGTTTCCGTTCCGCCGCCACGGCGGCCGGGCGAACGGCTGTCGGCAGCACGGCGCCCCCGCGGCCCGACAATCCCGAACCCTGACTGCGAGAGACTCATGATCCCGGTGACCCGAGAGTTGCTCGAGAGACTGCCCAAGACCGACCTGCACGTCCACCTGGACGGCTCGCTCCGACCCGAGACGATGGTGGAGCTGGCCCGGGAACAGGGGGTCGAGCTGCCGACGATGGATCCCGAGGAGCTGCGCGACTACATGCACGTGAAGGACGCGCACTCGCTCGTGGACTACCTTGCCCGGTTCGACGTCACGCTCCGCGTGATGCAGACCCCGGACGCGCTCGAGCGCATCGCGTACGAGCTGGCCGAGGACGCCGCGCGGGAGAACGTCCGTTACATGGAGGTCCGCTTTTCGCCGATCCTCCACACCGAGAAAGGAATGCCGGTGACGGAGGCGGTCGAAGCGCCGCTGCGCGGATTGCGCCGTGCCGAGCAGGACTTCGACATCCGCACAGGACTCATCATCTGCGGCATCCGCAACATGAGCCCTGAGACGTCCCGCGACCTCGCGGATCTGACCGTGGCCTTCAAGAACCGTGGGGTCGTCGCCTTCGACCTCGCTGGCGCCGAATACAACTACCCGGCCAAGAAGCACAAGGACGCGTTCTACACGGTGATCAACCGGAACATCGCCACGACGATCCACGCGGGCGAGGCCTACGGGCCGGAGTCGATCCATCAGGCGCTGCACTACTGCAAGGCGAACCGCATCGGCCACGGCACGCGTCTGTTCGAGGACCCGGACCTCATGCAGTACGTCAACGACTTCCGCATCCCGCTGGAGATCTGCCTCACCTCGAACGTCCAGACTCGTGCGGTCCCGAGCTTCGAGGAGCACCCGCTCCGGCTCTACTACGACGAAGGCCTGGTGGTCACGCTCAACACGGACAACCGGCTGATGAGCGCCACCACGGTGACCGAGGAGTACTGGCGCGCGCACAAGTACCTCGGCTTCACGTGGGAAGAGCTGTGTGACATCGCGGTGATGGGGTTCCAGAGCGCGTTCCTGCACTGGCAGGAGAAGGTGGCGATGGTGGAGTCGGTGAAGCGTGAGATCGCGGCGTTGACCGCCGAGGCGGAGGCGGCGCTCTCGGCCGCGCCGGGCCGCTGAGGCGCGCAGGAGCGGATCTCGAAGGACGGTTGCGGGGAGGCGGAGAGCAGGGTTCGGCCCGGCGGGGCCCGGGCGCCGTCACAGGACGATGTCGCCGCCCGGATCCTTCTGCCTGAGCCGCTCGATGAGGCGCTCCGCCTCCGCCCGCGCCGCCGCGGTCGCCCCTGCATCCACGCGGGCGGTGCACGTCACGGAGCCATCGGGTGAGACGCGGATCGTGAGAGCGACGACGTCGTCCTCGCGGGTGCCGGGCGGAAGCAACCACCGCGGCAGGTCCAGGAACCGGTCGCCGTCCACCTCGACGACGGCTAGGTCTCCCTCGAACCGGTCCACCACGACCCGGTGCTCCTCCAGGCGGCCCTGCGGGCTCTCCTCCAGGCGCTCCCCGCTCATCGTGATCTCCCTGGCTCGCACGCGCGGTCGGCCGGCAGCTCTGTCGTGATGCGATAGGCGCCCTCCGGTCCGACCCGGATGCGCACGGTACCGTGCTGGGGTGTGCAGTACAGCGGGATGCCGAGCCGCTTCACGAGCGCGAGGACCGGTGCGTGCGGATGCGTGGTCCCGTTCGCGCTGATGATCGCGACGGCGGGCGTCGTGGCGGCGAGCCACGCCCGGTCCGTCGCGTCCGTCGAACCGTGGTGCCCCAGCTTCAGCACGTCCACGTCCACCAGCGAGGGGAACAGCGTGGCGAAGCGGCGGTTCGCCGCGTGCTCGGCATCGCCGGTCGTCAAGAAGGAGAAGCCGCCGCGCTCGACGCGCACGGCGAGTGAGCCCTCGTTGAGGCGCTCGCCGTGGTCCGTGTCCTCGTGCAGGTGCGTGGGGAGCGGAGGGATCAGCGTGAGCGTGGTCGCGTCTTCCCCTTCCCCGAGCCGCACGCGTCTCACAGAGTCCACGACGATGATGAGCGGCACCTCACGCTCGACTCGCTCCAGCAGCCGGCGATAGGTGACGGCGCTCCGGACCTGGCCGTTGAAGGCGAACGCGCGAACTTGTACGGCGTCCAGCACCTCGTCCATGCCGCCGTAGTGGTCGTGGTGTGCATGGGTGAGAACGAGCAGGTCCAGGGCTTCGATCCCGGCCTCGCGCAGGAAACGCGCCGCAGTGGCGTCGTCTCCGGCGTCAATCAGCACGTGACGCGGCGGCTCTGCCGCCGAGTCCGCCACGAGGATCGCGTCCCCGCCGCCGGCCGTGGAGGTGACGCGGAGCACGGTGATGGTGAGGGCCGCCGGCCCCGGATCCGTCGCGCGTTCGTCCGCAGGTTCGGCTCGGCCGGCCGCCGCTGATTCCCGCGCGCCCGGCGGCTCCTGCCTGCCGGGCACCGGCGCCTGGCCCGGCCCGCACGCGGCGAGGAGCCCGGCGAGCACGAGAACCAGCATCGAGCGCCGCCTCGTGCCCCGACGTGCCGCCACCCTCACGCCCGCTCCTCCCGCATCCCGCTCCTCGCTCGCTGCATGGCCGAAAGATCGCACGATGACGCCGTGAGGGCCAGCCCTCCCCAGGAAACGCGAAGCGCCCCCGCACGGGGCGGGAGCGCTCGCGTTTCCCACCAGGATCGGGGCCGCCGCGGCCGGGGCCGGCCCGATACCGGGATCAGAAGGCGTAGCGGACCGTGAGCTGCATCTGGTAGTAGCTCGAGTTCGCCACGGCATCGAACGGCCCCGCGCCGTCCTTCCACACCTTCGGATCCAACTGGTACGTCGGGACCGACTCGCTCAACGGCCCCGGGTTCCGGCGCTGGTGGATCAGAACACGCTGGTCCGGGAACGTCGGGCTCAGCGTGGGCAGCTTGATCAGGCCCCAATCCCTGTTCAGGAAGTTGAGGAAGTTGAAGATGTCGAGCTGCACCGTGAGCTGGTTCCCACGGAACTGCGGGATCGACTGCCGGATCGAGACGTCCAGCCGGTGCTGGAACGGGCTCCGGCAGCTGTTCCGCTCCATGATCTTGCCGCGCTGCTTGTCCAGGCAGCGCTGCTTCTTGATAAAGTCCTCGAAGGCACGCGCGGCATCCGGGTCCGGCTCAAAAGCCGTCCCGACACCGGTGCCGATCCGGATCTCGTTCGGATCCGTGGCGTCCCGCGGCACGTAGATGGGGTCGTTCGCCCACCCATCGCCGTTCAGATCCGCGGTCGCCGTGTACGTGATGGGCGTGCCCGAGATCCCTTCGTAGTACACCGAGATGTCCGTGAGCTTCCACGGCAGCGTGTACGTGCCGTAGGCCACGATCCGGTGCGGCCGCTCGAAGTACGACGTCGTCGGCGTCAGGTCGTCGTGGGACGTCGAGAGCTGCCGGCCGTTCCGCCAGTTCGAGATCGCGCGGTCGGAGGTCAGGCTCTGGACGTCCTTGGACTGCATGTACGTGTACCCGACCGTCGCCTCGAACGACTCGGAGAACCGGCGGTTGAGTTGCACCGAGAGGCTGTAGTTGTAGTCCTCGGACTGATTCGTCACGTCGATGATGCCTTCCGTCAGCGATGCGATGACGCGCTGGCCATCGTTCTGGACCCTCCCGTCCGGCAGGATCGTGTCCGCGTACAGCACGCGCCCCTCCCGGTCACGGTAGGGCTGACCATTCACCATCCGCGGCCCCTTGAGGTTGAGGTCGCGGACCAGCACGCCGTTGATCGCCTTCCGGTACATGCCCTCGACGGTCAGCACCGTGTTGTACGGGAGCTGACGGTCGAACCCGAGGGACATGCCCAGGTACTGCGGGTACTTGAAGTTCGGGTCCGTTGTGTTGACCCCGGCGGTCCAGGCCTGCCCCGGCGCGGGCGGCGCCTGCCCCGCGCACGCCCTGGGGAGCTGCGTCACGTCCAGCGTGAACTCCGGCGTTGCATCACCGTTGCAGTTGAGCGTGACGAGGCCCAGGCCCGTGTTGGCAAAGGCGTTGCCAAGCAGGATGTAGGGCGGCGGGCCGGTGAAGATGCCGATGTTGCCGCGCACCTGGTTCCGCTGGTCGCCGGTCGGGTCGTAGTTGAAGCCGAAGCGCGGCGACCACAGGACCTGCGTCTTGGGAACCCCATCGGTGCGGATCGGCTCGTGCCGGTTCACGGCGAGGGAGTCGAGCAGCCGCTGGTTCAGGAGCGGACGATCCAGGAACCGCGGGATGTCCGCCCGCAGCCCGTACGTCAGGGTGAGTCGGTCGTTGACCGTCCACTGGTCCTGCGCGTACAGGCTGTACATCTGCACCCGGAAGTCCGCCGGGATGCCCTTCCCCGTGCCGCTGTTGTCGTAGCCGATCGAGTAGCTGCTCGGCCTGCCGTTCCGCAGGTCCTCGATCGTGGGGAAGACGTACACGCCGTACGAGCGCTGCGCGAAGTTGTTGTAGATGTGCGTGTGGTCGAACCGCCCGCCGACGGTGATCGTGTGGTCACCGAACGGGATCGTCACGTTGTTGACGACCTCGATGATGTCCTGCTCCAGGATGTTGTTCGGCGAGAACTGCTCGGTGCCGAACGTGACGGCGCGCGGGGGGTTGCCCACGCCCACGCTGATCTCCGGCGCGGCGACCGGGACCTCGCGGATGTCCTCGATGGTGTTGTACCCGACGATCAGCTCGTTGGAGATCCCGTTCTGGAAGTTGGAGTAGAGCTGGAGCACCGTCGAGTTGTTCCGGTTGACCCGCGTGAACATGTTGGAGCCGAACCGGAAGCCGGAGTTCTGGGCGTTCGCGGAGGGGGTCAGCGTGTTGCTGTTGCGGAAGAAGGAGCCGTCCTCCGCGCGGTTGATGAGCTGCCGCAGCACGAGCCGGTGGTTGGGCGAGATCGCGAAGTCGATCCGGCCGAACAGGTTCGTCAGCGGCGTCTCGAGGTCCACGGGTCCGACGCCGCCCACATCGAACCCGTACTGCTGCCGCATGATGTCGGCGATCACCCGGAGGCTGTCGAGTGGGACCGCGGGCGCGTTGGGCTCGGGCGAGGGCGCGCCGCTCGCCGTGTAGTACGGACCGCTGGCCGGCGTGGAGCGCTGCTGCCACTCGGACGCGATGAAGAAGTGCAGCCGGTCCTTGATGATCGGGCCGCCGATGTGGAACCCGTACTGCGCGACGTTGTATTCCGGCTCGCGCAACGGCTGCGCCGCCATGGACTCGTTGCGGTAGCTGAAGACCGCGCCGCCGTGGAACTCGTTGGTGCCGCTCTTGGTCACGGCGTTGACGAGCATGCCGGCGAAGTTGCCCTGCCGCACGTCCGTCGGCGTCATCATGACGCGGAACTCCTTGACCGCGTCTGCGGGGATGATCTTGCCGCCGGACCCGCCGCCCGGAATGCCGCCCGAGCTGCCGAGGTTGAAGCGCTCGCTCTGGTTTGCGCCGTCGATGGTGAAGGTGTTGTAGCGGTTGTACGCGCCGGCCGCGCTGGCCGCGCCGCTCGCCGGGTAGACCACCTGCGGTGTGAGCTTCACGAGGTCCACGAAGTCACGGCTGAGCGTCGGCATGCGGCGCAGCAGCGTATCAGACACGACGCTGCTCACGCCCTGGCGCGAGGGGCTGAAGTCCCCGGAGCGCGCGACGCTGACCGCCAGCGCCTCGAGCTCGACCGCCTGGACCGAGAGCTGCGCGTCGACCCGCGTGGTGGCCGAGAGGCGAACGTAGATGTCGTCCCTACGGAACTCCTGAAAACCGAGACTCGAGATGGTGACCGTGTACGGGCCGCCGACCTCGAGTCCCTGGACGAGGTAGAAACCGTTGCTGCGTGTGACGGTCGAGGTGGTGTAGCCGGTCGCGCGGTTCACCACTCTGACCTCCGCGCCTGCTACCGGCTGGCCCTGCGGGTCCGTTACCGTTCCGGCGATCGCGCCGGTGGTAACGCCCTGCGCGCTGACTCCCGACGCGCCCGCGCCGAGCAGCATACAGCCGAGCAGCGCCGCCAGAGCAGCCCTGTTGCGGATCCGCATAGGAGATAGCCTCCGACGATCTTTGGTTGGGGGTAACCGCTCACCCTCCGGGTATGGCGCGGCCATACGCCGATGACGGCGCCGGCCGACCGACCGAAGCGGGAGTGTCGTCTCGTCCGAGTTGGCGCGGCGAAGTTACCGGCAGCCGGTGAGAGGTGTCAAGACAGTTGATCGCCGGCCCGGTCACCGGGTCGTCACGGTCTCGTGGCGGACGGCCCACCCGGCGGGGCGGGCCGGGCGCCTGGGACAGGTGCGGCCGGGGCATGACGTTTGCACCCTTCTCGCCGTGCCGGCGGCCGCACGGTGGCGGTCCGTCGGGACGGAACGCACGGGACGGTCCGCCAGGGCCGTCCCTCCTGTTTTCGAGGGTGGGGCCATGGAGAGGTGGAGGGGAAGGCCCGCGGGCCGCGCATGCGGCCGCGCGGCGGTGCTGATCGTGCTCGCCTCGGCGTTCGGCTGCACGTCCACGGCCCGGCCAAGGCCGGACATGGGCGCGCCGGCGCCGCCGCCCACGTCGGTCCGGATCATCGGGACGGTGACGATCGCAGACGATCTGCTCGCTCGCCGGATGGACGCGCTCGCCGCCCGGTCGGCCACGTGGCGGGCCGGGATGGATTCGATCCAGGCGGCCGGCTTCCACATGGTGGTGGCGGGGCCGGCGGCGGTGCGCCGGATGGTCCGGGGGCTGGAGAACTACGCGCCCGAGCACCTGGGCGAGGTGGTGCCGCTGCGGGACCCGACCGGGGCGATCGCCGGCGCCGTCGTCACGATCGACCTCCCGCGGCTCGAGCGCCTGTGGCGGCGGACCGGCCTGCCGCGCAGCGTTTTCGAGGCCGACGTGGACCGGATCCTCATCCACGAGATCTACGGCCACGTCGTGCCGCTGGCGGCGAGCCGGAGCATCGAGGGCGGGTGCCCGGACCCCAAGCCGGGGGCGCCGGCGCTGAGCTCGTGCGCGATCCGCCGCGAGAACGTGATCCGCAAGGAGCTCGGGATGGAGCCGCGTCTGGCGTACGACCTGTCCGGCCTCGTGATCGGCCGCTACCTCGACCGGGCGTTCTTCGGGCCGAACGAGCCCTGACGGCGCGGCAGGGGCGCCGGCGCCGCTCATCGCGGGGCGGTCTTCCGGCGGCCAGGGGCGGCGCGCGCGCCGACGGCGACCGGCCGCGCGCCGGGGCAGCGCGCCGCGGCCCGGACGCTCACACCGCGCCCGCGTTGGCCGGCTCGCGGTCGGCGGCGAGGAAGGACTCCGCTAGGTCGACGAATTCTCTGGAGCCGATGTAGAGCGGTGTGCGCTGGTGGAGCTCCTCGGGCTGAATGCCCAAGATGTCGCGCTCGCCATCCGATGCCCGCCCGCCGGCCTGCTCGCAGATGAACGCCAGCGGCGCGGCCTCGTAGAGCAGCCGCAGCTTGCCGCGCGGGTTCTTCCTGTCCGCCGGGTACATGAACAGCCCGCCGTACAGGAGCGTGCGGTGGAAGTCGGCGACGAGCGAGCCGATGTACCTCGCGGAGAACGGTTTGTCGAGCTGGCCGTCCAGCCCCTTCAGGTGGTCCACCAGCCGGCGCTGTCCCTCCGACCAGAGTCTGTAGTTCCCTTCGTTGACGCTGTAGATCCGCTGCGGCGGCGTGGGGATCTTGATGTCCGGGTGGCTCAGCAGGAACTCGCCGATGGACGGATCGAGGGTGAAGCCGTGCACGCCGTTGCCCGTCGTGTAGACGAGCATCGTGGACGACCCGTAGACCACGTAGCCCGCTGCGACCTGCCGGTGGCCGGGCTGGAGCAGGTCCTCCAGCGAGCCGCGCTCCGCGTTCGAGATCTTGCGGTGCAGTGAGAAGATGGTGCCGATCGAGACGTTGGCTTCGATGTTGGAGGAACCGTCCAAGGGATCGTAGAGGAGCGCGTACTTGCCGGTGGGGAACTGTGGCGGGATCTCGAGCATCTCTTCCGCTTCCTCGGACGCCATACAGCAGAGATACCCGCCGTGGTCCAACGCCTTGAACATGACCTCGTGCGCGAACTCGTCGAGCTTCTTCACCGTCTCGCCGTGTACGTTGGTCCGACCGGTCGCGCCGAGGATGTCCACCAGGCCGGCCTTGTTCACCTCCCTCGCGATCAGCTTCGCGGCCAGCGCGATGTCGTACAACACATTGCTGAACGCGCCGGTCGCCTCGGGATACTTGCGCTCCTGCTCGATGATGTGGCGGTCGATGGTGACGACAGAGCTCATGTCTGCCTCCGGTCAGGCGTCGCGGGCGCCGGGAGTCGCATCGTCGGTCGGCTCTTCCCGTTCGGCGTTGCGTGCTTCCACCTCGTACGGGTTCGCCTCGTACCCGTGGCGCAGGTGACTCAGGACATAGAGAAGCGGAAACACCAGCGGGCGCCGCTGCCACTGGCGCACGTGGGCGAGTTCGTGCTGGATGAGCCGACGGGTGATGCGCGCGTCCGGGTGGACGACGATCGTCCGGCCGAGCGTCACCGCGGCGGCGGGCCGGCCCATGCCGGCGAGGCGACCGCCCAATGCGGGGAGCCAGCGAGCCCGGCGCAACGAGACGCCCGGCGGCAGCGGGTCCTCGGTGTCCACCCGCTCGCGGACCAGCGCCCGGAGCAGCCAGTCGATCATCGCGTGGTCTCCACCTCGATGCGGCGGTCCGGCTGCACCCGGAGCGCGATGTGCCCGTTCAGGTCGGTGCGCAGGATGCGAACGCCGTGCCGCTCGAGCCGCCGGATCACGGCCGGCGCCGGGTGCCCGTAGCGGTTGCGTCGGCCGACCGAGACGAGCGCCACCTCCGGGTCTACGGCGGCGAGGAACGAATCGGAGGTCGAGGTCTGGCTCCCGTGGTGCCCGACCTTGAGCACCTGCGCGCGCAGTGCGTCGCCGTGTCTGCGTACGAGGAGGTCCTCGACCGCCGCCGGGGCATCGCCCATGAACAGCGCCGCGAAGCCGCCGTACGTCAGCCGGAAGACGGCGCTAAGATCGTTCGCGTTCGCGGGAGCGTCAAGCGAATCGCTCGGGCCGTCGGGGTAGAGGAAGTGGATGACGACGTCGCCCGCGCGCAGCTCGCGGCCCGATCGTGCTGCGCGCCACTGCACGCCTCCCGCGGCCGCTTCCGTGAGCAGCTCGACGTAGAGCGGTTTGCCCGCCGCGCGCCCCGGGTCCACGACGAGGCAGACGTCGAACGCGTCCAGCACGGCGGCCGCGCCGCCGATGTGGTCGGCATCCGGGTGCGTCAGGATCAGCGCGTCCACGCGGCGAACGCCGCGCCGCAAGAGGTAGGGGATGACGCGGGCGCGGCCGGCGTCGTAGCGGTCCGTCCGGGGGCCGGCGTCCACCAGGATCCACCGTCGGTCCGGCGTGCGGATCGCGAAGGCGTCGCCCTGCCCCACGTCGATGACGTGGATCTCGAGCGCCCCGCCGCCCGCGCGGCTCGCGACCACGGGCCACACCAGAAGGAGCGCGAGCGCCACGCCCGCAGCCACCGTCTGCCGCACGCCGTGGCGGATCCGGGCGCCATCTGCTGCTGACCGGGCCAGCCAGCCGGCGACGCCCGCCGCTGCGACGGTCGCGAGCACCCAGGCCCCGACCTGGTCCGCGGGAACATAGGCATGGCCGCCGGGGACCGCGGCCGCTGCGCGCGCGACCGCGTCCAGCGCCGCCAGGAGCGGGTCCGCCGCCCCGGCCAGGAACTGGCCGACCGGCCAGGAAACCGTGCTGACCCCCAGGGCGAGGGCCGTGGCCGGCACCGCCGCGGCGACCAGGGGGATCGCGAGCAGGTTCGCCGCGATACCCACCGGTGCAACGGTGCCGAAGTGCAGCGCCGCGATCGGCGCGGTGGCGAGCGTCGCGGCCAGACTCGTGGCGATCGAGTCGGCAAGCCAGCGGCCCAGCTTCGGGCGCAGCGGCTCGAGCAGACGCCGGCGCAGCGCGATCAACCCCGCGACGCCCGCGAACGAGAGCTGGAAGCCGGGGTCCAGGGCGGCCATCGGGTCCTGGACCAGGAGCGGGAGCGCCGCGAAGGCCAGCAGCGCGTAGGGATCGGCCGGGCGCTGGAGGAGCCGGCCGGCGAGGGCGAGGAGGAGGAGCAGCGCGGCCCGGGCGGCCGCGTGGGGCGCGCCGAGGAACAGCACGTAGGCGGTGACCGCGGCCGCAGCGGCGCCATCGGCCGCCCGCGGCGCGAGGCGGGCCAGCCGGAAGAGCAGGAGCAGCGTACCCGCGATGAGGCCCACATGCTGGCCGGAGATGGACAGCAAGTGGCTCAGCCCGGAGAGCGCGAACCGCCGCCTCACCTCCGGGTCCAGCCCACCGGTCTGCGCCAGGATCAGCGCCTCGGCCAGGGCGGCACGCTCGGGCAGCAGCCGTCGCAGCCGCGCCTGCGCGCCGTCCCGCAAGCGGAGCAGGACATCGGGCCGCGGCGCTCCACCGGGAGCGGCGTTCGTGAGCTCTTCGAGGAAGAGGGTGCCGGCGAACTCCGGCGGGCGGGGCCAGTTGCTTTCTGGCGGGTAGGCCCACCACCGCCCCCGCCCCAGGACCCGCCGCCCCGCCTCCGGCGGCGACGCATTCTTCCGGTCCGACGGGCGGGCCCGGACCGTGCCCGTGCAGTCGCGCCAGCCAGCGGCGGATCCCGGCCTCTCCGCCGCGGGCGACGGCGCTGCTGGAGCGCCCTCGCCCGCGTCGCCGGGGAGGTCGGGGCCGGCGACCGGTCGGATCGCCTCGATGCGGAACGGCGCCGCCGCGCCCGGCGCGGGGCGGGCCTCGAACGCGCCCCGCACCACGACCCGGGCGCCATCGGGAAGGAGCGCCCGGCAGTCGGTCCGAGCAGCCTGGCCGCCTGCGGCGCCGAGGGCGTAGCCCGCCGCGGCCAGCGCGGCGAAGGTGGCGCCCGGCCGCCCTCGTGATCCGCGCGATAGCGCCAAGACGGCAAGCCCGACCGCCAGCGCCACCCCCAGCCTCGCCCCCGCCCCGTGCAGCCGCAGCCCGAGCGCGACCGCGGCCAGGAGCGTCAGGGCGGCCCAGGCCAGGGGCGGGAGCGGCCGGCTCACGGCTCGCCTCCGCGCTCCCGCGTCGGCCGGACGGGCCGGCAGAGTTTCTGTCGCCGGTGAGGGTCAGGAAGGGATGGGTCGGGAAACGAAGAACGGGAGACGACAAACGGAACGCAGCGGACGAGACACCCGGTCCGGGCGGGCCGACCGGGATCCGGCCACGCCCCGGCTACGGCTCCCGGGCCAGCCGGTCGCCCAACGACCGCCGGACACGCAGCCCCGGTCGGCCGCCGGCCACGAGCACCGCCAACATCCCGAGGACCGCGGCGCCCGTGATCACCAGCGCGAGCGGAACCCCTTTGATCACCAGCAGCCCCAGCCGCAACGTGACCCGCTCGGCGGCGTTGGAGTAAGCGAACCCTGCGACCGCCGTGAGGATCAGCACCGCCGCCAGACGCTGCGGCAGCCGGCTCATGCCACCCGGCCCGCTCCCGCTCCGGCTCCCACCGGCACGCCGGTGAACGTGGCGCCGGTCGTGCCCGTGAGCCGGACCCGCACGAACTGCCCCACGAGCTCCGGCCCGCCCGGGAACGCCACCACCTTGTTGGACTCGGTCCGGCCCAGCACGTCCCCGGGGCTGCGGGCCTCCTTCTCCACCAGCACCTCCACCTCCCGGCCCACTTCACCCCGGTTGATCTCCGCCTGGATCTCCCGCTGCACCGCGATGAGCTTCTCCAGGCGTGCCTGGGCGACATCGTCCGGGACAAACTGCTCGGGCGGGAGTCGCGTGGCCGGCGTCCCGTCCCGCGGCGAGAAGCGGTACATGAACGCGTCGTCGTACCGCACCGCGCGCACCAGGTCCAGCGTGGCCTCGAACTCCTCCTCCGTCTCACCCGGGAACGCCACGATGATGTCGGTCGAGAGCGCGATGTCCGGCATCGCCTCCCGCACCATCCGCACCTTCTCCAGGTACGAGGCCACCGTGTAGCGCCGCAGCATCCGCTTGAGCGTCCGGTCGTGCCCGGCCTGGACCGGCAGGTGGAGGTGGCGGCACACCGTCGGCTCCTCCGCCATGACCTCCACCAGCCGCTCCGTGACGTCGTTCGGGTGCGGGGAGGTGAAGCGGACCCGCCGGATCCCGTCCACGCGCGCCACCGCGCGCAGCAGCCGCGGGAAGTCCCACTCCCCATACTCGTAGGAGTTGACCGTCTGGCCCAGCAGCACGACCTCGGGGATCCCCTGCTCGGCGATCGCCCTCACTTCCTCAAGGATGCGTTCCGGGTCGCGGTTCTTTTCGGGGCCACGGGTGTAGGGCACGATGCAGTACGTACACCGGTAGTCGCACCCGCGCTGGATCGGCACCCACGCCGTGACCCGCGAGTTGCGCCGCACCTCGAGCCCCTCGTAGTTCTCGTGGGGCTCGAAGCCCAGGACGGCGACCCGCGGCGTCGCGCCGCCCCGGCCGTTCTCACCGGGCCCGGCGTCCCGTAGCGCGCCCGTCGTGATCACGCCCAGCACCGGGAGCTCCCGTCGGCGGCCGGGCCGCGGCTCCGGCGACGACGGCTGACTCGTGGTCGGTCTCGGCGCGGGGGCGGCGGCAGAGGAGTCCAGCCAGTCCGGCCGAATCGCCCGGAGCGCTTCCGGCAGCCGCCGGTAGCCGTCGGGCCCCATCACCAGCTCCACGTAGGGTGCGCGGGCGAGAAGCGTCTCGCCCATGCGCTGGGCCATACACCCCGTGACCCCGATGACCAGGTCCGGCCGCTGCTTCTTCAGCCGGTTGAGCTGGCCGACCCGACCGAGCACCCGCTGCTCGGCGTGCTCACGCACCGCACAGGTGTTGACGAGGATGACATCGGCGTCCTCCGGGCGCTCGGCGAGCTCGAAGCCCTGGGCGGCCAGGATGCCCTGCATGAGCTCGGCGTCGGCCAGATTCATCTGGCAGCCGTACGTCTCGACGTAGGCTCGACGCCGGTGTCCTGAACGGTGCGCCATCGTCCGGGGCAGGTCCATGGCAGAACAGGCCGGCTGGGCGCGTCGGCTCATTGGCCGAACAGCGCCATGGAGAGCGTCAACCGCCAGAAGCTCTCGGTCAGGCCGGTGGCGGCGGCGTCGCCACGGCGGCCGCGTTCGATGGCGGCGTCGACGACGGCGCGCGGGCCGAGGTCGTCACGCGCCAGCACCGAACCCAAGCCGAGGGCCAGCGCCCACTCCGAGGGCGTCGCCCCCTGGACGCGGAACGGCAGCTTGGCATAGCGGGCGCCCAGCCGCAGCGGGAACGGCCGGCCGAGGGCCCGGGCGCCCCGCCACTCGAGGCCGCCGCCCACTTCCCACGTGTCCGCCGCGACGTCGGGATCGCCGAACCCGTCCGCGACGGAGCTCCAGCCGGCCCACCGTGCGCCGGCGACGGCCAGCAGCCCGGGAGCGAGCTGGCCGCTGGCGCCGGCAGCGACCTGGAGCGGCAGGTCCACCCGGACCTCCTGGGTCGTGCCCTCTTCCGGCTCGGCGCGGAGTTCGCCGGCCCAGGTGACGCTGGCGCCCAACCGCAGGATCGGCAGCGGCTGCCACCACGCGCCCGCAGAGACGGCCGGGCCGCTGTAGTTCCAGGCCGCCGTCGTCCGGAACCCATCGATCACCACCGAGTCCGGGAACGAGCGGCTCACCACGCGCTCCAGCCGCCCCGTGTAGAGGCCGGCGCCGATGCCCACGGCGAGGGTCGGCGTGACCAGGTAGGCGACATCCAGCCGCCCCTGCGCCACGCCGCCACTGGACTCCACCTGGTCCACGGCCCGGATCTCCCTATCGCCGATCGGCACCACACTCTCCGAGCGGACCGCCCAGGCCTGGTCCAGGAAGCCGCCGTAGCCGATCGCCACCCCGACGCGCTCGCCGAACGGGAGCACGGCTCGCATCACGGGGAAGCGCGTCCCGCCCACCACATCCGACTCCCCCTCGAACTCGACGGACCGCCGCGACGGCTGGATCGCGGCGGTCACGCCCCGCCGGTACACGCCGGCCGCCTCGGCGGGGTTGACCATCGAGCCGGTCCAGCCCAGCAGGCCGACGCCGATGCCGCCGAGGGCCCGCGCCCGGGCGTCCACCGGCTCGAGGGGAACGCCCAGGCCGCGTGTCGAGAACAGGGACTGGGCCCCGGCTGCCGCAGGCAGTACGATCAAGGCGAGCAGCGCGGCGGAAAACGCACGCATCATCGGACCTCCGCGTCGGTGGCGACGGTCACGATCATACGCAGCCGCGGCGGCGCAGGGCTGCCGAGCCCGCCGAACGTGCCGAAGCCGAACAGCCCGCTCTCCACGACGGGGTAGAGTACGAACCACCGGGGCGGCTCGCCCTGCGCCTCGGTCCGCCCGGCGGCAAGCGTCGCGACGAACGCAGTCAGGGGGACCTCGACGGCGCCCGGGCTGGCGCCGGGCCGGAAGGTCTCCGGCGCGAGCGCCGGCGCCAGGTAGGCGGAGCCGCGGCTGCCCAGCGGGGACCGGGCCAAGGGCACCCCCGGCACGGTCAGCACCGTCCGGGCTTCGATGCGCAGCGAGTCGTCGGGCAACAACCCGCCCGGCGTGCTGTCCGGCTGCAGCACCAGCGCCGCGTAGTTGATCGTCGCTTCGTTCAGCCGCACGACGCACCCGCTCTCCGGCGGCTCTCCCGGGCACGGGACGACGAGGGTGTCCAGCCGCTGCACGTGGAAGTACGAGCGCCAGGACGGCATCCCGCCCACGCGCAACATGGAGCCCGGCGGCGGGTTCGGGTCGAAGAAGAACGTCCCGCCGAGCGTGCCGACCGTCGTCGTGATGACCGTGTCCGGGTTGGTGGCCGTGGGCCGGAGATCCAGCCGCAGGATCAGCGACGGCGAGCGGAGCCGCGCACCCGGCGTCGCCACCCGGATGAACGCGCCGCGGGTCGCGTCGAGCGTATCCGACCAAAGGGCCACGGTGAGCGAATCCACGCGGAAGCTCACCGAATCGTGCCCGGCGGGATCCCAGGTGGCCGTGTCCACCAGGGCCGCCGACGTTCCGCCCGGCTGGGCCCACGGCAGCTGCACGCCGCCGCTGTCCACCCGAAGCGTCCACGACGCGCTCGCCGGGTCCCACTCTTCGCCGACCCGGTGGAGCTCCAGCCGGACCGGGCCCGGCGCCACCGAGCGCAGCGTGTCGAGGCGCAGGACGACACGGCCGCCGATGTACGACGGCAGCGTGTCGGTCCGCGTCGCGCCCGAAGCATCCACATACGTCACCGAGGCCGGCGCGGGCGCGAAGCGACCGACCGCGTGGGCGGTCATCCCCTCGTACCCGCTGGCCAGCACCCGGTACAGGAGCTGCCCCTGGGTGACGAACCCGCCCAACGCCGTGTCACTCACGAGGAAGTCCTCGGCTTCGAGGACGATCTCGAACGTCCGCACGGCGCCGCCCGGCACCAGCGGGCCGCCGACGCCCGTCGGATCCTCGTCCGCACACGCCAGCGCCACCATGCCGGCGGCCAGCACGAAGGCGAGTACCGATCGAAATCCGCGCAACACCGCCCCCTACGCGAGCCGAACGGTCCGGCCCTTCACGTGGTACGCTTCCAGGCCCCCCATGATCCCGGCACCGACGCGGCCGAGCCGGCCGCGCGCCCCGTCTTCATACACCGACCTGCCCGGCAGACGTCCCCGCGCGGGCCGAGAGTCGGAACGCCTCGGGCAGCAGCTCCGCCAGCGACCACCGCGCCTCGTCGCCGCTCGCGCCGTACGCCGTGATCTCCAGCCCGGGCGCGAACTCGGCGAGCGCCTGCCGGCACGCCCCGCACGGCGCCACCGGCTCCGGTGCATCGGCCACCAGCACCAGCCGGCGGAACGACCGCCGGCCCGCCGCCACCGCCGTGCCCAGGGCGACCCGTTCCGCGCACAGCGTCACGCCGTACGAGCTGTTCTCGACGTTGCAGCCCGCGTACACGGTGCCGTCCTCGGCCTGCAACGCGGCGCCGACCCGGAAGCCGGAGTACGGCGCGTAGGCCCGCTCCTGCGCCTGCCGCGCCGCCACCTCGAGGTCCGTCGTGCTAGTCGCCATTCGTCGTTTCCACGCGCGGCAGCCGCGCGGTCAGCCCGGTCAGGATCTCGTAGCCGATGGTCCCCGCCTGGGCGGCCACCTCGTCCAGCGCGATCTCCTCGTCACCGTCCCGGCCGATCAGCGTGGCGACGTCGCCCACTTGCGCCTCCGGCACGGCGGTCAGGTCCACCACGGTCATATCCATGGAGACCCGGCCCAGGATCGCCACGCGCCGCCCCCGCACCAGCGCGGAACCGCGGTTGCCGAGACTGCGAGGCAACCCGTCCCCGTAGCCGATCGCCAGCGTGCCCCACCGCTCCCACCCCCGGGCCACGTGCGTGGCGCCGTAACCGACCGTGCTGCCCGGCGGCACGTTCCGCACCAGCACGAGCCGCGCCCGCACCGCCACGACCGGCCGCGGCGCGGGCAGCTCCTCCGGCCCCAGGGCGGGCGCCGGGTGGCCGCCGTACAGGAAGATCCCCGGCCGGACCGCATCCGCCGCGTACTCGGGCCAGCGCAGCGCCGCGGCGCTGTTGGCGGCGTGGACCATCAGGTCCTCACGCGAGACCGGAAGCTGTACCAGCGCATCCGAAAAACGTTCCCACTGCAGCGCGGTGGCCGCCCGGTCCGCGGCGTCCGCGCCCTGGAAGTGGGTGTAAACGCCCGTCCACCGCACCACGTCGCCCGACCGGCTCCGCAGCGCCTCCCCCCACTCCGCCGCCTCCCGCCAGTCGAACCCGGCTCGCCCCATGCCCGTGTCCACCTCGGCATGGAACTCCAGCGGCTCCCCGCGCCGACGCGCCAGCGCCGCCCATTCGTCCAGCATGTCCAGGCTGGAGATGGAGATGATCAGCCCCGCTTCCGCCGCCGTCCGCATCGCCTCCCGGGACAGCGGGCTGACCACGAGGATCGGCCGCTGCACACCCGCGCGCCGCAACGCCGCCCCCTCCGCCGCCGTCGCGACGCCGTACCCCCACGGGCCCAGCGGCTCCAGCGCGCGCACCACCCGTTCCGCGCCCACCCCGTAAGCGTCCGCCTTGACCATCGCGATGATCCCCGGCCCGGGGCCCACCGCGCGGCGGACCGTCAGGAAGTTCTCCCGCACGGCGTCGAGGTCCACCTCGACCCATGCCCGGCTCTGCCACGCGTTTGACATGGTCTGCAAACTGTCTAGTATAGACGGTCCACGAATCCGATCGCAACCCGAAATGGCCAATCTTTCCCCACTTTCCGGCTCCACGCCGCCGCGCCTGGACCGCGCTCTCGACCTCGTCCGGTTCCTGCGCCGGCACTGCCCGTGGGACGCGGCGCAGACGCCGCTCACCCTGGTCCCGTACCTCCTCGAAGAGGCCCACGAGGTCGCGGACGCCGTCACCGCCGAAGACGACGGCGCGCTGGTCGGCGAGCTCGGCGACCTGCTGCTCAACCTGGCGTTCCAGATCGTGCTCGCGGAGGAGCGCGGCGCGTTCGACGCGGAGGCCGTCGTCTCCCAGCTCGAGGCCAAGATGCGGCGTCGGCACCCTCACATCTACGGCGGCAAGGCCGAGCCCTGGGAGGCGCTGAAGGCGCGCGAGCGGGGGGACCGGTCGGTGCTCGATGGCCTGTCCCCCCGACTGGACCCGCTGTCCCGCGCCCACCGCATCCAGGAGCGGGTCAGCTCCGTGGGCTTCGACTGGGCCGACGCCCGGGGCGCCTTCGAGAAGGTCGCCGAGGAGCTGGAGGAGGTCCGGCAGGCGCTGGAGGGCGCCGAGCCGGCAGCACTGGAAGAGGAGCTCGGCGATCTCCTCTTCGCCGTCGTCAACCTCACGCGGCTCGCGGGCGTCCACGCCATGAACGCGCTCCAGCGCGCCAACCGGAAGTTCGCCGCCCGCTTCGAGGCGCTGGAGCGCCTCGCCCGCGAGCGGGGGACCGTCCTCGGCCGCGCGTCCCTCGAGGAGCTGGACGCGCTCTGGGAGGAGGTCAAGCGCCGCCCACCGCCGACGGAACCCGCGGAGTGAGCGCCCGCCCCCCGCGCGGTCACCGCTCCGGCACCGCCGGGGCAAGGGCGTGGGCGCAGGCGTGGGAGGAGGCGGTCCTCCTCGCCCATGCGCGGACCCTCGCCCTCGCCCCGGTCCAGGGCGGGGGCGGGGGCGTGACGTCTCAGGGGTGCAGCCGGTTCAGCGTACGCGGGAACGGGATCGCCTCGCGGATGTGCGGACGGTTGCAGATCCAGGCGACCGTGCGCTCGATGCCCAGGCCGAAGCCGGAGTGGGGGAAGGAACCGTACTTGCGTAGGTCCAGGTACCAGCCGTACGCGTCCACGGGGAGCCCCTCCTCCTGGATGCGGGCGAGCAGCTTGTCGTAATCGTCCTCACGCTGGCTGCCGCCAATGATCTCGCCGTACCCTTCGGGGGCGAGCAGGTCGTCACAGAGGACGGTGCGCGGGTCGTCGGGGTTCTCCTTCATGTAGAAGGCCTTGGCGGCCTTCGGGTAGTTGATGATGAAGACCGGGCGGTCGAACGCCTCCGCGAGCGCGGTCTCGTGGGGCGCGCCGAGGTCCTGGCCCCACTCGATCTCGTGGCCGAGCTCGCGCAGCATCTCGACGGCGCGGCTGTAGTCGAGGCGCGGGAACGGCGGGACGACGCGCTCCAGCGGCGCGGTGTCCCGCTCCAGCACGGCCAGCTCGTCACGACAGCGCTCCAGCGCGCGTTCCACGAGGTAGCAGACGAACGCCTCCTGGAGGCGCATGTTGTCCTCGGAGTCGTACCAGGCCACCTCGGGCTCGACCATCCAGAACTCGTTGAGATGCCGGCGCGTCTTGGACTTTTCCGCCCGGAACGTGGGGCCGAAGCAGTAGACCTTGCCGAAGGCGGCTGCGGCGGCCTCCACGTAGAGCTGGCCGGTCTGGGCGAGGAACGCCCGCTGCCCGAAATAGTCGGTTTCGAAGAGCTCGCCCGCGGCTTCGCCGATGGCGCCGGTCAGGATCGGCGTGTCGATGCGGACGAAGCCGCGCTGGTAGAAGAAGTCGTGGATGGCCTGTTCGATCTCGGCGCGGACGCACAGGATCGCGCGCTGCTGGCTCGAGCGCAGCCACAGGTGGCGGTGGTCCAGCAGGAAGTCGACGCCGTGCTCCTTGGGCTGGATCGGGTAGTCCTCGCTGCGGCCGACGATGACCAGCTCCTTCGCGCCGATCTCGTAGCCGCCGGGCGCACGGGGCTCGGCGCGTACGACGCCGGTGATGTGGACGCTGGTCTCCTGCGTGAGCGTGTCGAAGGCCTCCCAGGTCTCGGGCGAGACCTCGCGCTGGGAGAAGACTGCCTGAACGATGCCGCTGCCGTCGCGGAGCACGGCGAAGCCGACGCGACCGTGGGAGCGCGTCGTCTCGATCCAGCCCCGCACCGTCACATCCTGTCCGACGTGCTCGGCGAGTCGCCGGACTTCCGTGATCACTGCCATGGTGTTTCCAGGCTCCGAACCAGGAGGCTGCCGGGTGTTCGTTGAGCGCGGGAAGCTAGAGAAGGCGCGGAGGAGTGTCAATTTCCCCGTGCTCGCGGCTGCGGCGGTCGCGGTCGTGGCGTGCGGTCCGCCCCTGCGGCCCACGCCGCCCATCGACCCCCGCGGAGACTGGCCGACGCTGCTGGGCAACCCGCAGCGCTCGGGCTACGCGAGCGAGACCGTGCCCGCGGCGCCCGAGGAGGCGTGGCGGGCCAACGTGGGCCGGGGCCTCCTCACGCCCGTTCTGGTGGAAGGGCCGGTGTTGATCGCGAGCACGGCGAACCGGATGGTGGTCACCCTCAACACGGAGACGGGCGAGCGCTACTGGGGGCGCCGCCTGGCCGGCGCCGTGACGGGTGGCGTGGTCCGCGGCGGCCAGCGCATCTTCGCGGCGACCGACCACCGGGACGGCAAAGCGTACGCCCTGGGGCTGGAGCGCGGCCGCACCGCGTGGGACCGAACGATCGGCCCCGCGCCGTTCCCCGGACTGATCGTGGAGGACGCGGTCTATTTCGTGAACGAGCGCGGCCGCGTCTTCGCACTGGGGACCGACAGGGGCGAGGAGCGCTGGCGTGTCGACCTCCCCGGCGCTCCCGCGACGACGCCGGTGCCGCACGGCGAGAGCCTGCTGATCGCCACGACGAGGGACACCCTGTACCGGATCGAGCGCGGCAGCGGGCGGATCCAGGCGCGGGTGAAGCTCCCGGCGACGGTGTCGGCCGCACCGACGGTCGTCGAGGACACGGTCTACCTCCCGCTCCAGACCGGCGATGTGGCGGCGTACCAGCTCCCCGGACTCGAGGAGCTGTGGCGTGCGTCGTTCGGCGCGCCGATCCTCGCCGCGCCGGTGGTCGGCCCGGACGGCGCTCTCTACGTCCTGAACCGGAACACCGACCTCTGGCGCGTTCGGCCGGGTGCGCGGGCCGGGGAGAAGCTCGCGAGCCTGGACGGCGCGGCGCGTGCATCCCTTGCCGTGACACGGGACCGGCTGCTGGTCGGCCGGCTCGACGGCAAGCTGTTCCTGCTCGACATGGACGGCCGTGTCCTGTGGGAACGCGACTTCGAGGATTCGATCGTGGCACCGGTCACCGTGGCGGACGGCGCGATCTTCGTGCCGCTCCTGCGCGGGACCATCGTCAAGTTGAGGTAGGCGAATGAGGCGTGCACGGTTGCTGCTCCTCGTGTTCGTTCCTGCCGCGGCGCTGGCGCCCGTGGCGCCCGTGGCCGCGCAGCAGCGCGCGCCCGACCGCTTCGCCACCCTGGAGCCGCGTACGGTTCCGGCGGTCCAGTCATCCCGCCCGTTCCTCCGTCCGCTGGGCGTCGCCAAGTGGACCACGGCGGCGCTCACGGCCGCGGTGGCGGGCATCGGCGTCGCCGCGTACATGCGGGCGGATGACCGGTACGCCGAGCTCGAGCGCGCGTGCGTCGAGAACCCGGCGGCCTGCGCCGAGCGGCTGCCCGACGGCGCCTACGCGGACCCGCGCCTCGAGGCGTTGTACCAGGAGGTGCTGAGGTACGACGAGCGCGCGCGCCTCGCGCTCATCAGCAGCCAGGTCGGGCTCGCCGCCAGCGTCGTCCTCTTCCTCCTCGACCTGCGGGGCGACGCGACGCCGCCCAACATCCCGTACGACCCGAGGGCCCTACGGGTCGCGCCCGGCAGGGACGGCGGCATCGAGTTCGGGTTCGGCGTGCCGGTCGGGCGCTGACCGGCCCGCGGCGCCGCCCGCCACGAACCCCTAGCCCACCCCGTACAGCCGCTCGCGTTCGCCGTACCGGGCGGTGAGGACGGCGCGCAGGGGCTCGTGCTCCGGCCGCGCCAGCTCCGGGTCCGAGGCGATGAGCGCCCGGGCGTCCGCGCGGGCCACCTCGAGCAGGTCCTCGTCCCGTTCGGGCTGGAAAAAGCGGAACTCGGGCAGCCCGTGCTGCCGGGCGCCGAAGAAGTCGCCCATGCCCCGGAGCCGGAGGTCGGCGCGGGCGATCTCGAAGCCGTCGTCGCTCCGCTCGAAGATCCGGAGGCGCTCCAACGCCTCCTCTCCGCCGCTCGCGATCAGCACGCAATAGCTCTCGTCCGCGCCGCGGCCCACGCGCCCACGGAGCTGGTGGAGCTGTGAGAGGCCGAACCGCTCGGCGTGCTCGATCACCATGACCGTGGCGTTCGGGACATCGATGCCAACCTCGATGACCGTGGTGGCCACCAGGATGTCCAGCTCGTGGGCCATGAACGCGCGCATCACCGCGTCCTTCTCCTCGCCGGGCAACTGGCCGTGGATCAGCCCGACGCGGAACTCCGGGAACACTTCGTTGGCGAGCCGATGGTACTCCTCGGCGGCGGACCTCAGGTCGATCTTCTCGGATTCCTCGACCAGCGGATACACGATGTACGCCTGCCGCCCTGCCCTCACCTGCTCGGCGATGAACGCGTAGACACGGTCGCGCGCGGCCGGGCCGCGCACCGCTGTACGGACGCGCTTGCGGCCCGGCGGGCGTTCGTCCAGCACGGTGAGGTCCAGATCGCCGTAGAGCGCCAGGGCGAGCGAACGGGGGATGGGCGTGGCCGACATCACGAGCACGTCCGGCCGTTCGCCGAGCGCGGCCAGCGCCATGCGCTGCTTCACGCCGAACCGGTGCTGCTCGTCCACGATGGCGAGGCCGAGGCGGGCGAAGGTGACGCCGTCCTGGATCAGTGCGTGGGTGCCCACGACCAGCGCGGCCTCGCCAGACGCGATGGCGGCGAGCGCCTCGCGCCTCGCCGCCGTGCCGAGCCCGCCCGTGAGCAGCTCCAGCCGGACGGGGATCTCGCCGAGCAGGTTGCGCAGCGTGCGCGCGTGCTGCTCGGCCAGGATCTCCGTCGGCGCCATGAGCGCGGCCTGGTAGCCGTTCTCCGCCGCGAGCAGCATCGCGAACAACGCAACGACGGTCTTCCCGGAGCCGACGTCGCCCTGCAGCAGGCGGTTCATTCGGCGGGGGGACGTCATGTCGTCGAAGATCTCGCGGAGTGCGCGCGTCTGCGCGCCAGTGAGCCGGAACGGGAGCCGGCGATACAGGGCGCCCACCAGCTCGTTGGTGCGTTTGAACGCGATCCCCTGCCGTTGCCTCGTCTCGCGGTAATGGGCGCGCGCGTACAGGAGCTGGAGGAAGAAGATCTCTTCGTAGGCCAGGCGGCGGCGCCCGCGCTCGGCCGCCGCGAGGCTGGCTGGCCGGTGCAGCGCCTCCAGCGCCTCGCGCAGCGGCGGGACGCCCGCCTTGCGGAGCCGAGCCGCATCGAACGGCTCCTCGGCCTCGACCCACTCGAGGAGCCGGTCCAGGTTCGCATCGATGATGCTCCGCAGCACACGCTGCGAGAGCCCCTCCGTGGCCGGGTAGATGGGCAGGACCCGCCCCGCGGCGCCGTCCTCCTCATCGGCGCGGCCCAGCACCACGTACTCCCGCGGCTGCATCTGCCGCCGCTGGAAGTACCGCACGGGGCCGGTGCAGAGCAGCAGGTCGCCCTTGCGGATCGTGCGGTCGAGGAACGGCTGGCCGGGCCAGGAGCACTCGATCAGGCCCGTCTCGTCGCGGAGCACGGCCTGGAAGATCCGCAGGCCGGAGCGGGTGGGGATGATGCCCTTGCTGACGACCTCGCCGATGATCGTGGCGTCCATCCCCACGTCCAGCGACCCGATCGGCGTGACCGTGCTGGCGTCTTCGTAGCGACGGGGGACGTGGTAGAGGAGGTCGCGGGCGGTGCGTACGCCCAGCCGCGCCAGCGCCTCGGCGCGCTTGGGCCCGACGCCCTTGAGGTACTGCGCCGGCGCGTCGAGCGGCGGGAGGGCCTTCGTCGCAGGCATACGCACCGCGAAGTGCTACGCGGTCAGGACTTCACGCGCAAACACGTCGGCGTCGAACGGCTCGAGGTCCTCCACGTCCTCGCCGACGCCGACCAGCTTCACCGGAAGACCGAACTCCTGCTTCAGCGCCACCACGATCCCGCCCTTGGCGGTGCTGTCCAGCTTCGCCAGGACGAGCCCCGTCAGCTTCAGCGCCTGGCCGAACATCCGCGCCTGGGCGATGGCGTTCTGCCCGATCGTCGCGTCCAGGACGAGCAGCGTCTCGTGCGGCGCGCCCGGCTGCTTCCGGGCGACCACGCGCTCGATCTTGGCAAGCTCGGCCATGAGGTCGCTGTGGGTGTGCAGCCGACCGGCCGTGTCGATGATGACCACGTCCGCGCCCCGGGCCCGCGCCGCGTCGATCGCATCGAACGCCACGGCGGCCGGGTCTGCCCCGGGCCGCGCGCCCACGAACTCCGTGCCCACGCGCTCGGCCCAGACCCGGAGCTGGTCGATGGCGCCGGCCCGGAACGTGTCGGCCGCGGCCAGCAGCACGCGGTGCCCCTGGCGCTTCAGCCGGTAGGCGAGCTTTCCGATCGTCGTCGTCTTCCCCGCCCCGTTCACGCCCGCGATCAGGAAGACCGTCACCTCGCCCGGCGGAGCGAACCGCAGCGCGGGATCGGCGTTCCCCGCGGTGAGGATGGTGCGGATCTCGCGGCGCACGGCTTCCTGGAACTCGCCCTCCGTCTTCACTTCGCCGCGCCGCGTCAGCGCTTCGACGTGGTCCACCAGGCGCAGCGTCGCCTCCACCCCGAAGTCGCTGGCCAGGAGCAGTTCCTCCAATCGCTCGAGAGAGCCCTCATCCAGCCCGCGCATGAGCACGTTCACATCCGTGAACGCGATCTCCTTTATGCGCTGCCAGAGGCTCTTCTTTTCCCCGCTACGTCTGAAGAGTCTCGCCATCTATGCCCAACGTCCGCTTCGACGCGCCCCTCTTCCCGTCAGCGCAGGCCCCAACGCCGGCGCAGCGTCCACTCCGTGCACACGAGCATCGCCAGGGCGAGGTACGGCCACGGCGAGGTGTGGAGCGGCTCGCCGGCCCGTCGGCGGGGGGGCGCTCCGCCCGGCCGCGCCGCCTGGAGCCCCGCCAGCTCCACCGCCTGGCGCGTGAACTCCGGCGAGTACGATTCGACGGTGAACGGCCCTGTCGCGGCCGCCACTTCCTGCCCGCCCGAGAAAGCGCGGGCCTCGAAGGCGTAGTGCCCCGGAGCGAGCGCCGGCGTCACGGCGGTGTCGCCGCGGAGCATCGGCACCACGGTATCCAGGGCGAGGGTGCCGTCCTCCGCCGTGATGCGGAACGCGACGGAGTCCGCCGCAAGGCCGGGAGCGACCCAGCGCACCGGCTCGCCGCGCGGCGCCGTGCGGTCCACGGGCCGGACGGCCGCAGCCGCGATGGTGCGCTCCTCGTGGGCCAGCCAGCCGCCGAGCGCGGCCCACAAGCGCCGGTAGACCTGCCTCGCCTCGCCGCCGCGGAACGCCCACTGCCAGAAGCCGTCGGCGAGGGCGACCGCCCAGCGCCGACCCGCGCGCTCGCCCGCGACGATCACGGGCGACGTCGGCCCCCGTCGGCTCCGGCTCGCGACCAGCGCCGTCCACGTCCCGCCCCCGCTCACGGTACGCAGCCCCACCAGCGGCGGCAGCTCCTCCGCCCGGAAGGTGCCCAGCATCCCGGCAAGGGGCGAGGACGGGAGCTCGGAGGAAACGTACCATTCGCCCGGGGCCGGTGCGCTGACCTCGACCGGCAGGCCGACCGGCGCGCCGTCGCCCGGGAAAACCAGGAGCCGCCGCGCACGCCCCGCCGCCTCCCGGGCCCACGCCGGCGCCGTGGCGTCCAGGCCGTGCAGCACGAGCAGATCCGCCTGCTCCACCGCCTGCCGCACTTCCACCTCCCCCGCGCGGCGCCCGGCCTCGAGCCCCGCCGCGATCCGCACGTAGCGGCCGTCGCCGACGAAGGCGAAGCCCCGGACCGGCACGCCCAGCGCCTGCTCCAGGACCGGCTGGAGGTACCGGGGTTCCCAGTCCGGCCGGAACGAGACGAGCGCCACGCCCGCGGGACGCTCGCTCACGAAGACGTAGGCGCTGCGCCGGTCGTCGTCGGCCTCGACGTCGCCCGGCTGCAGCTCGAAGTCGTAGCGCACGAGACCGCCGCGCTCGCCGGCCGCACCGCCGCCTTGCGGCGACTCCGGCGTGAACCGCAGCGTGCCCACCGCCACGCGGCCCGGCGCGGCGGTCGCGATCCGGGTCTGGGCCAGGACCCGGTCACCCTGGCGGACGACCACCGTCACCGAATCGCCTTCCGGCCCCAGCGACGTCACGCCGACCCGCGCCTCGACCGGCTTGCCCGCCTCCGCCCAGGGGGGCAGCGAGACCTCGGCCAGCGCGCGGTTCGCCGGCGCCGCATCCGCCACGCTGCGGACCTCCACGTCCATGCCGAGCTCCGGCAGGGCGCGCACGACCTCGGCCGCGTCCTCCAGCCCGCCGTCGGTCAGGATGACGACGTGCCGCGCCCCGGCCTCCGACGCCGCCTGGAGCGCCGGCAGCAGCTCGCTCGCCGGCGCATCCGGCTGGAACGCCGCCAGCGAGTCGGCGCTCAGGACACGGGTCCCGGCGCCGAAGACCACCACGTCCCGCCCCGGCGCCAGCCGCCGGGCCTCCGCCACCGCCCGCTCCCACCGGCTCGGCCCGCTCGCCGCGTCCGCCGGCAGCCGCATGCTCAGCGACCCGTCCAGCAGCACCCGCGTCCGGCCCGCGCCGGCCGCGATCCCGGCGGCGGGGATCTCGGGATCGAAGATCAGCAAGGCCAAGAGGGCGAGGGCGGCGAACCTCAAGGAGGCGAGAAGCAGTCGGCCGCGCCCCGGCGTCTCCCGCACCAGGTAGATGTATCCCGCGACGGCCAGCGCGGCCAGCACAGCCAGAGCGTAGAGGGACCAGCCCAGTACTTCCATCCCGTGCGCTCCAGGAGTGAAACAAAGCCCGCGGGCACCAGCCGGCGGGCTTCGTCTAGTACGCCTCTCCCTGCGGTGGGATCCGCCCCGTCAGGGCATCTCGGCGCCTCCGCTCTCCACGGCCGCCTCTGCCCCGGCGTCGGCCGAGTCCGCCGCTGCAAGCTGCGCGCCCCGGCCGGACAGCCGGTCCAGCAACGCGAGCCGCTCCCCCGCGTGCGGCTTGAACGCCTCGAGCTGGGCGCCCGTGAGCTGGACCGCCCCCGGCAGCCGCGCCAGCCGCGGATCGATCGGCTTGCCGTCCTTTCGCAGCTCGTAATGCAGGTGAGGCCCCGTCGCCAGCCCGGTCGCGCCCACGTACCCGATCGTCTGCCCCTGTTTCACCGCCGCGCCGCGCCGGATGCCCGGGGCGAACCGGCTCAGGTGGGCGTAACGGGTGCTGTAGCCGCCGAAATGCCGGATCATGACGACGTTGCCGTACCCGCCGTCCCAGCCCGCGAACGTGACCGTCCCGTCCGCCGTGGCTCGCACCGGCGTCCCCGCCGGCGCGCCGAAATCGGTGCCCAGATGCGCGCGGTAAATGCCCAGGATCGGATGGTACCGCCGCCAGGAGAACGACGACGTGATCCGGGCGTACTGGACCGGATAGCGGCTGAACGCCGTCCTGAGCGACCGGCCCTCCAGGTCGTAGTAGTTGCCCGACTTGCCATCCGGATCGAAGTAGATCGCCGGGTACGACCTCCCCTGGCTCACGATCTCCGCCGCCAGGATGCGCCGCCGGCGCGCCGTGCCGTCCGGCCGCGCCTCCCGCTCGTACACCACCCGGTAGCGGTCGCCCGGATGAATGTCGTGGGTGAAGTCCAGCTTGAACTCGTAGACGCTGGCCAGGTCCCAGACGAGGCTCGCCCGCTCCCTGTACGGGAGGTCCAGGCCACCGTGGTCCACGAAGGCCTCGAACAGCGTCTTGCCCGCCTCGATCACCCCATCCACGTACAGCGTATCCACGACGACGGGCGTCTCGATCACCTCGCTCGACCAGCCCAGATCCCCCCGGATCAGCCGGACCGTGGTGTCGGCGTTCATGCGCACGTCCACCGCGCGCAGGGTCGAGTCCTTCGCCCAACGCCGGATGGTGATCTCCGACCCCTCCGTCATGCGCCGCGGGCTCACGTACTCCCGCAGCGAGAGGAGCAGCTCGTGGAACTCCGCTCCGACGACCCCGGCCCGCGCCATCACGTCCGAGAGCGTCTCGCCACGCCGGAGCACCTGGGTCTCCACGCGTTCGACGGGGGCTGCGTAAAGCGCGGCCAGCACCAGCGCCTTCTCTGGCCCCACGTCCCCCCGGCCCGGCCGCCGGGCGACGAACGCGCTCACCACGAGCGCGATCGCGCCCACGAGCAGCAGCACTCGATTGGGGTTCCGCATCAAACCCTCGTCCGTTGGTCGGGCGTTCCCCTAGCCCATCAGTCCATCTGGCGGCGGATGAACGTCGGGATGTCCAGATCCGTGAGATGGTGCCGCTTGACCGGCCGGGACGCCGGCCGCGTGAACGGGATCGGCTCCGCCCCCGCGGCCATCCGGTTGGCCGGCACGGTCACGGTGCGGCTCCCGAAGTTGGCGCGGACCACCCGGGTCGGGGCCGGCGGCGTCTCCTCCTCCCGCTCGAACCCCGTCGCGATGACGGTCACCCGGACCTCGCCCTCCATGGACGGGTCGTGGACGGCGCCGAAAATGATCTCCGCGTCGTCCCCGGCCGCCTCCTGGATGATGGAAGCGATGGTGGTCACCTCATCGATCGCCAGGTCGAGCCCGCCCGTGATGTTGATCAGGACGCCCGCGGCACCGTGGATCGAGATGTTGTCCAGGAGCGGGCTCGAAATGGCCTCCTGGGCGGCCTGTACTGCACGATTCTCGCCACGGCCGAACCCCGTGCCCATCAGCGCCGGCCCGCGGTTCGCCATCACCGTGCGGACGTCGGCAAAATCGACGTTCACCTCGCCCGTGACGTTGATGAGGTCGCTGATCCCCTGCGTGGCGTGGAGCAGGACCTCGTCTGCCTTTTTTAGCGCATCCCGGAAAGAAGTACCCTTCCCCACCACCGAGAGCAGCCGCTCGTTCGGGACGACGATCATCGTGTCCGCGGCCCGCTTCAGCTCGGCCAGTCCCTGCTCGGCCTGGAGCATCCGCTTCCGCCCCTCGAAGAGGAACGGCTTCGTCACGATGGCGATCGTCAGCGCGCCCAGCTCCCGCGCCATCTCCGCGATCACCGGCGCCGCGCCGGTCCCCGTGCCGCCGCCCATGCCGGCGGTGATGAAGACCAGGTCGGCCCCCTCGAGGGCGCGCCGGACCTCCTCCTTCGACTCCTCGATCGCCTGGCGGCCGATCTCGGGCCGCGCGCCCGCGCCGAGGCCACGGGTGAGCTTCTTGCCGATCTGGATCTTGAGGTGCGACTTCGAGTTCTTCAGCGCCTGCGCGTCCGTGTTCACGCTGATGAACTCGACCCCCTTCAGGTCCTCGTCGATCATGCGATTGACGGCATTGCCGCCGCCGCCGCCGACGCCCACGACCTTCATCCGTGCGTTCTGGACCGCGCTGTCGTCGAACTCGAAGAGCATCATGGTCTCACCCTCCTTTGGGTGTCCGGCGCCGCGGCAGCGCGCGCGCCGTCCGGGTTGAACGGCCGAATCCCCTCCACCATCCGAATCAGAAGAACTCCTTCAGCCATGCGACGAGCCGGCCCACGGCGGTTTCGCCGAAGCTCGGGCCGCCCGACTCCAGTTGCTGCGCCGCGGCGAACAGCACGAGCCCGGCCGCCGTCGCGAAGCGCGGCCTCCTGATGCCTTCGACCAGCCCCGTCATGCCGGCCCCGGGCGTGCCGATCCGCGCCGGGGCGCCGAAGACGTGCTGCGCGACCTCGATCGTCCCGGGCAGGGACGCGCCCCCGCCGGTCAGGACGATCCCGGCGCCGAGCCGCGCGGGCTCGATCCCGGCCTGCTCGATCTCCCGCGCCACCAGCCCCAGGATCTCGTCCACTCGCTGCTCGATGATGTGCGCGATCAGCTCCCGGGCGACCTGCCGCGTCGAGCCGGGGGCGGGGCCAGGCAGCTCCACCGTCTCGCGCGGATCCACGAGCTGCGTGAACGCCACCCCGTACTGCTCCTTCGCCCGTTCCGCCTCGGCGAACGGGATGGACAGACCTTTGACCAGGTCGTTGGTCACCGCGATCCCGCCCCACGGCACGGACGCCAGGTGCCGCGTCTTCCCGTCCCGGAACACGGCGACCTCCGTGCTGGCCGCGCCCAGGTCCACCAGCGCCGTGCCGACCTCCTTCTCATCCTCCGTCAGCACGGCCATCGCCGCGGCCAACGGCTCGTGCACCAGCGCCGCGATGCGGTACCCCGCCCGGCTGACCGCCTTGCGCAGGTTCTGCCCCGCCGTCGCGGAGCTGGTGATGATGTAGACCTCCGCCTCCAGCCGCGTCCCCGCCATGCCGATCGGGTCCCGGATCCCAGCCTGGTGGTCGACGATGTACTCCTGCGTCAGCGCATGCAGCAGCTCGCGGTCCGGCGGCACCACCACGGCCCGCGCCACCTCGTGCACCCGCCGCACATCCGCCGCGCTGATCTCGCCCCCGCCCACCGCCACCACGCCCGTGGAGATGCTCGCATCGATGTGCTCGCCGGAGATCCCGACGTAGACATCCTCGACCTCGACGCCGGCGATCAGCTCGGCTTCCTTCATCGCCTGCCGTACGGACTCCGTCGTCCCTTCGATGTCGGTGACGACATCGCGCCGCATCCCCCCGGTGCGCGCCTGCCCCACGCCCAGCACCTTGATCGTCGGCCGGCGCGCATCGCCCTCCACCTCCGCGATCACGGCGCAGGTCTTGGCCGAGCCTATGTCGATCCCCGCAACGAGCTTTCCTGGCATCTCAGCTTGATGTCCTCGCTGTCAGCGTTACCACGACCTGGTCGTGGAACCGCGCGTCGATCCGCTTCACACGGGCGAGCTCCTGGCGCGCCCGGAGGTCCGCGATGGCAAGGCCGAGCTGTCGCAGCCGCAGACCGCCCGGCTCCGCCGGCAGCAGGACCTCCACGTGGGCCGGCTCGCCCAAGACCAGCCGCACAGCGCCGTCCGCCGCGGGCGCGACCTCGGAGACCGCTGCCGCGAGCATCGGCTCCGCACGGCGCACCGCGTTGAGCGTGGCCAGCAGCACGAGCGCCGCCGGGTCCGCGATGCGGCCGTCCTCCCCGATGCGCGATGCGGCGGCCAGGACCGGCAGGTCCAGGCTCCGCTCCGTCGGGTCGATGGGCAACACCCGACCGGACGCGTCCACCGGCAGCAGCGCCGGCGTGCGCACGAACGCCACCGGCTCCGCCTCCGTCACGTGCAGCACAACGGTCGAGGGAAGGTCTCGCTCGACGCGCACCGCCGCAACCAGCGGGTGGGCCTCGAGCGCTGCGCGCCACGCGTCCGCGTCGTCGAACAGGTTCGACGCGGAGGTGATCCCGCTCAGCGCGAGCACGTCGTGCGGGGCCATGTACCGCGTCCCCACGACCTCGACACGCTGGACACGGAAGAACTCGACCCGGCGCAACAGCCGCGGCAGGTCCGCAGCCAGCGCGGTGACACCCGCAGCGACGGCCGCCACGGCCACCCAGCGCAGTACGGACCGTTTCATCGCTGCTCCCTCGCTCCCGCCGCGGCCGATCCGCCCAGGAGCGCGAGCGTCTCCCGCCCCGTCTCGTCGATGTTGCCCGCGCCCAGCGTGATGCACACGTCGCCGGGTTCGAGCGCCGCGGCCAGCGCTTCGGCCAGCGAACCCCGGTCCGCGTGGTAATGCACCTCGGAGCCGCCGGCCGCTTCGACCGCCCGCGCCACCAGCTCGCCGGTCACGCCCGGGATCGGCGCTTCCCGGGCCGGATAGATGTCCGTGACCCAGGCCACATCCGCGCCGGCCAGCGCCCGGCCGAACGCATCGGCGAAGTCGCGCGTGCGGGTGTACAGGTGCGGCTGGAACACCGCGACGATCCGCCGACCCGGGTACGCGGCGCGCGCGGCGGCGAGCGTGGCCGTGATCTCCGTGGGGTGGTGCGCGTAGTCGTCCACGAAGACCACGCCGCCGGCCTGCCCCAGCTCCTGGAAGCGTCGGTCCACGCCCTCGAACGTCGCCAGCGCCCGCTGCGCCGCCTCCACAGCCGCCCCCGCCGCGCGCGCCGCTGCGAGCGCGCCCAGCGCGTTGCGAACGTTGTGCAGCCCCGGCAGCCGGAGCGTCAGCTCCGTGAGCGGCGTGCCGCCCTCTTCCACGCGGAACCGGCTGCCGCGGCCGTGTGGCTCCACGTTCGTGGCGCGCAGCTCCGCCGCCCGGCTCAACCCGTAGCCGAGCGTGCGCGCGCCTCTCACGGCGCCGAGCACGCGCCGCGCGCCGTCGTCGTCCACGCACGCGGCGATCAAGCCGTCCGCGGGCACCGCGGCGAGGAACTGGAGGAACGCTTCCTCGATGGCCTCCAGCGACCCGTAGACGTCCAGGTGGTCCGCCTCCACCGCCGTCACCACCGCGATGCGCGGCCGGAGCGTCAGGAACGACCGATCGTACTCGTCCGCCTCGACGACGAACAGCCGGTCCGAGCCGGGGCGCAGCCCGCCGTTCCACGCGGCCATGCGGCCGCCGACGAAGCCCGTGGGATCCAGGCCCGCCTCCGCCAGGATCGCCGTGGTCATCGCCGTCGTCGTCGTCTTGCCGTGCGTGCCCGCCACCGCGACGACGACGCCACGGTTGACCACCGCGCCCAAGGCCTGCGCGCGCTTGAGGACCGGGATCCCCCCGGCACGCGCGGCGGCCAGCTCCGGGTGGTCCGGCGGCACCGCAGCCGTGACGACGACGGCCGCCGCGTCCTCGACGTGCGCCGGGTCGTGCCCGGCGACGACCTCCAGCCCCAGGGCGCGAAGCGCCGCGGCCGCCGGTCCGGGATGGGCGTCGCAGCCCGTGACCTTCCCGCCCGACCGCAGCAGCAGCTCCGCGAGGGCAGACATTCCGGCGCCCGTCACGCCCATGAAATGGACGGGTCGGCTCCGCGCGAGCTCGCGCAGGTCGATGTCCGTCACGGGCGCGCTCATGCGGCCCTCCGGTCCACGAGCGTGAGGAGTCGCCGCGCGATGTCCCGCGCCGCGTGCGGCCGGGCCCGGGCGCGCGCGCAGGCCGCCATCGCCTCGCGCCGCGCGTCGGACGTGGCGAGAGAGGTCAGCTCCGCCCAGAGCCGCTCCGGTGTCGCCTCGCGCTGCGGAAGGTGCACTGCCGCGCCGGCTTCCGCCAGTGCCCGCGCGTTCCCGGTCTGGTGGTCCGCCGCAGCCGTCGGGAGCGGAACCAGAATGGCCGGGATGCCCCACGCGAGCAACTCCGCCGTCGCCATGGCACCTGCGCGCGACACCGCGATGTCCGCCGCAGCCAGGGCGGCCGGCATCTCGTCGATGTAGCCGACGGCGCGAACCCACTCTGCGCCGCCGAGACGCCGCAGCCGCTCCTCGATCCCCGCGATGTGCGCCGGCCCCGTGGCCCACAGCACCTGGAGGCCGTCCGGCCGCGGCGGGAGCGTTCCGGCCACGACCCGCTCGATGGCGCCGAGCAACGCTTCGTTCACCGCCCGCGCGCCCTGGCTCCCGCCCACCACCAGCACCACGCACCCCTCGGGCTCGAGGCCGAAGCGGCGGCGGCATTCGCGACGGTCCAGCGTCGGGTCGGGCGGACGGATCGGGTTGCCCAACGCAAAGACCTCCGTGCGCCGACCCGGCTTGAGCCGTGCCGCCGCCTCCGGGAACCCGAGGTGGACCTGGCGCGCCCACCGGCTGAGCCATCGCGTGGTCAGACCCGGCCACGCGTTCTGCTCCTGGAGCGCCATCGGCACGCCGGCCAGCACGGCCCACGCGCACGCCGGCCCGCTCGCGTACCCGCCCGTCCCCACCACCAGGTCCGGCTTCACGCGGCGGAACAACCGCGCGAGCCCCGCGGCGGACCGGAACGCGGACGGCACCAGCCGCCAGTTCTGCCACACCCGGTCGCGGCGCAGCGGCTCGAACGGCAGGAGCACGTGGGGCACACCCTGCTTCGGCAGCACCCGCGCCTCCACGCCGCGCCGCGCGCCCACGAAGTACACCACCAGGTCTGCGCGCTCGCGCTTCATCGCCTCCGCCAGCGCCAGCGCTGGGTAGAGGTGGCCGCCCGTCCCACCGCCCGCGAACAGCACCGCGCTCATGCCGCCCTCCGGTCCGCAGCGCGCGCGACGCTCAGCAGCACGCCGACCGCGGCCAGGCAGACCAGCAGGCTCGAACGACCGTACGAGATGAACGGCAACGTCACGCCCGTGGTCGGGACGAGCGCCAGCGCCACAGCCATGTGCAGCAACGCCTGCACGACGATCAGGTTCGTCACGCCGATCGCGAGCAGGAAGCCGAACAGGTCCGGCGCCCGCCGCGCCACCCGGTAGCCCACCAGCCCGAACGCGGCGTACATCAACACGAGGGACGCGGTGCCCAGGAAGCCCCACTCCTCGCCGATCATGGCGAAGATGAAGTCGTTGTGCGGCTCGGGCAGGAAGCCGAACTTCTGCTCGCCCCTCCCGAAGCCGCGGCCGAACAGCTCGCCGCTGCCCAGCGCGATCAGCGACTGGTTGATCTGGTAGCTCACGCCCGCCGGGTCGTGCGACGGGGCCACGAACGCCAGCACGCGCCGCAGCCGGTACTGCGCCGATTCGACCTGGCTCCACAGCACGGGCAGCGCGATCACGCCCAGCAAAAGGAAGTGCCCGATGCGCGCGCCCGCCGCGAAGACCACCAGCGCCGCGAGCATCACGATCAGCAACGCGCTGGACAGGTTGGGCTCGAGGAACACCAGCAGCGCGATCAGGCCCCAGATCACCAGGAACGGCATGAGCCCCCGGCTCAGACTGGGCAGCAGCGCCTGCTTCTTCACCGCGAGCTTCGCCGTCCATGCGATCAGCACCAGCTTCGCGAACTCCGACGGCTGCAGCGTCACGGGCCCCAGCGTCAGCCACCGCCGTGCGCCGTTGACCCTCGGCGCGATCGCTTCCGTGCCCGGCACCACGAGCAACGCGAGCATGAGCGCCGTGACGCCCACGAGCGGCCACGCCAGCCGGCCCCACCAGTGGTAGTCCAGCTCTGCGAACACCACCAGCAGCACCATCCCGACCGCGCCGCCCAGCGCCTGCCGCACCACGAAGTGGTAGTCCGCGAGCCCCAGCGTCTGCGCGTTGACCGCGCTCGCGCTGTAGACCATGACCAGGCCGAAGGAGAGCAGCACGATCGTCAGCAGGAGCAGCATGGGCGCTTCCCAGCCGTAGCCGAGCCGCGAACGCCGCGGCTCCTCCGGCTGCGCCCCCCAAACCGTCGCGACGGCGTCACGCGCCACGCCCCGCCTCCTCGAGCGCGAGCTCCTTGAAGCGACGGCCGCGCTCCTCGTAGTCCCGGAACATGTCGTAGCTCGCGCACGCGGGCGAGAGCAGCACCGCATCGCCGGGCGAGGCCAGGGCCGCGGCACGCGCGACCACGGCCTCGAACGGCCCCGACACCGGCTCGACCCGGACGTGACCGGACAGGTCCTCCATCACGATCGGCGCCGCCTCGCCGTACGCCACCACCGCTTTCACGTGCGCCCGCAGCTCGGGCAGCAGCTCCGTGTACGGCTCGCCCTTGTGCCGGCCGCCGAGCAGCAGCACGGTCGGTCGATCCATGCTGCGCAGCGCCACCCGCGTCGAGGCGATGTTCGTCGCCTTCGAGTCGTTGATCCACAGCACTCCATCACGTTCGAGCACCGGCTCCAGCCGGTGCTCGAGCGCACGGAAGCTGCGTAGCCCGCTCCGCAGCGCATCCACGCTGGCGCCCGCCAGACCCGCGGCGATCGCCGCCGCCAGCGCGTTCGCGCGGTTGTGCTCGCCGAGGATCCCGAGCTCCGTGGCGTGAACCAGCGGCACGGCGTCCTCCGCCAACCGCACGGTGAGGTGGCCGCTCTCGCTGATCCAGCCGCCCCGCTCCGACGGCCCCGGGGCGCTACGAACACGGAACAGATAGCGCGCGCCCGGCGCGTCCCCCGCCAGGCGCAACACCGCGTCGTCTTCGCCGTTCAGCACCCACCGGCTCTCCGTGGTCGCGTTGCGGAAGAGCTGCGCCTTGTCCGCGTAATAGGCCTCCACCGACTCGTAGCGGTCCAAGTGATCCGGCGCGAGGTTCGTCACCACGCCGATACGCGGCGCGAACGTCTCGATGCCCGCGAGCTGGAACGAGCTCGCCTCGACCACCACGTAGTCAGGCCGAGCACCTTCGCGCGCGACCTCGGACAGCGCCAGCCCGATGTTGCCCGCCGCCGGCGCATCCAGTCCCGCCTCGCGCAGCAGGTGCGCGATCAGCGCCGTGACGGTGCTCTTCCCGTTCGTGCCGGTCACCGCGATGATCGGCGCGTCCAGGTGCGCCGCCGCGAACTCCAGCTCGGAGATCCAGCGCACGCCCCGCGCGGCCAGCTCCCGCATCACGGGTGCGGTCGGCGGAATGCCCGGGCTCACGACCACGAGGTCGCATTCGGCCAGCCGCTCCACGCTGTGCCCGCCCGTCTCCGCCTCGCCACCCGCCGCGCGCACCGCTTCGGCCGCGGCGCGCACCTCCGGACCGTCGCCCGCATCGGAGGCGAAGACGCGATCCCCTGCGGCCAGCGCCAGCAGCGCCGCCGCGCGCCCGCTCCGGGCCAGCCCCAGCACGCCGATTCGCCTCGCGGGGCTCACCGGATCTTCAGCGTGCTGAAGGCCAGCAGCGCGAACAGGATCCCCAGGATCCAGAAGCGGATGATCACCTTGCTCTCCGCCCAGCCGGCCTTCTCGAAGTGGTGGTGCAGCGGCGCCATGAGGAACAGCCGCTGCCCCTTCCCCGTTCGCCGCAACGTGTACTTGAAGTAGCCCACCTGCAGGATCACGCTGAGCGCCTCGAGCACGAACACCCCGCCCACGATCGCCAGCAGGAACTCCATCTTGAGCAGGATCGCCACGGCCCCGATCGCGCCGCCCAGCGCGAGCGAGCCCGTGTCGCCCATGAACACCTCCGCAGGGTGGGCGTTGAACCACAGGAACCCAAGCGCCGCGCCGCCCAGCGCAACGCAGAAGATCGCGAGCTCACCCGAGCCCGGGAGATAGAACAGCCCCAAGTAGCTCGACGTGTCCACCCGACCGATGACGTAGGCGAACACGCCGAACGTGGCGGCCGCGATCGCCGTCAGCCCCGCCGCGAGACCGTCCAGCCCGTCCGTCAGGTTCACCGCGTTCGAGCTCCCCGCGAGGATGAACATCACCCACGGGATGAAGAGCGGCTTCCAGATCTCCAGGTGGTAGTCCGCGAAGAACGGGATGCTGGTCCAGTTCGGCGGGATCACGCTCGACGGCCAGAACAGCAGGTACGCGCCGAGCAACAGCCCCAGCACGCCCTGGCCGATCAGCTTATAGCGGCCGACCAGGCCCTCCGTCCTCCGCCGCACCACCTTGAGATAGTCGTCCAAGAAGCCGAGCGCACCCATCCACAGCAGGACGATCAGCGCGATCAACACGTATCGGTTCGTCAGCTCGGCCCACAGCAGCGTCGAGACCGACGTTGCGATCAGGATCAGCACCCCGCCCATCGTGGGCGTGCCGGCCTTGCCCAGGTGACGCTCCGGTCCGTCCGTCCGGATCACCTGTCCGAACCGGAGGGCGCGCAACCAGCGAATGATCGCCGGCCCCAGCAGGAACGACAGGATCAGCGCCGTCACCATCGCGCCCGCCGCGCGGAAGGTGATGTAACGGAAGAGGTTGAACGCGATGTGCTCATCCGCCAGCGGCGCGAGCAGATGGTACAGCACCCTTCACTCCCTGCCAGCGCCGGTGTCCACGGTTCCATCCACGCCTGCGGCGGCGCGGGTGGACGCAGCGCCCGCATCCGCCGCCGCGCCCCCGAAGCGCGCCTCGAGCCGCGGCAGCAGCCGCTCCAGCGCCACGCCGCGGGACGCCTTGAGGAGCACCACCTCGTCGCCGCGCAGCCGCGGCTCGAGCACATCGTACGCAGCCAGCGGGTCCTCCTCCCGGATCAACCGCCCGCCCATGCGTCCGGCCAGGTGCTCGAAGGCCGGCACGAACGCGCCGGTGGCCACCACGAGATCCAGGTCCGCCGCCGCGGCCCGCTCCGCGACCCGCCGGTGGAGCCGCTCGGTCGCGCTCCCCAGCTCGCGCATGGTGCCCAACACCGCGACGCGACCGCCGCGCCGCGGCATCGACTCCAACAGCTCCAGCGCCGCCTCCACGCTGGCCGGATTCGCGTTGTAGCAGTCGGCGATCACCAGCAGGTCCCCGTAGCGGACCAGCTCCGCGCGCAGGCTCGGCGGCTCGAGCGACTCCAGCGCCCGCACCGCGGCTGCCGGGTCCACTCCCCACTCTTGTGCGACGCCCAGCGCGAGCAGCGCGTTGCGCGCGTTCGGTCGCCCGCGGAAGTTCAGCCGCACGTCGTGGCCCGCCCAGCGGAACCGCACGCGGCCTTCCTCGTCGATGCGGATATCTTCCGCGCGCAGGTCCGCGTCTGCGGCGTCGGTCCACCCCGCCACGCGCACGCGGGCGGCCATGCTGCGGGCGCGCGCCGCCAGCTCCGGCGGCTCGTCCGCCACCAGCGCCACGCCGCCGGGGCACAGCGCCGCGAGCAGCGCCGTCTTCTCCACGAGCACACCCTCCAGGTCGCCCAGTCCCTCGAGGTGACCCTCCGCTACACTGGTGATGATCGCCGCGTCCGGCTCCACGATCGCCGCCAGCCGCGCGATCTCGCCCGGCGCGTTCGTGCCGACCTCGACGACGATCGCCTCCACGTCCTCCGGCGCCGCCAGCAGCGTGAGCGGCGTGCCGACGAGGTTGTTCAGGTTCGCCGTCGTCGCGTGCACGCGGTAGCGCGCACCGAGCGCCGCACGCGTCATCTCCTTGGTCGTCGTCTTCCCGTTCGTGCCGGTCACCGCGCACACGCGGGCGGCCAACGAGCGCCGCCGCGCCCGCGCGAGCTGCCCCAGCGCCACGAGCGTGTCCGGCACCACGTAGTAGATCAGCGAGTCCGGCGCGTCCGCCGGCCGCCGCTCCACCACCGCGCCCCGGGCGCCGCGCGCCGCCGCCTCGCCGAGGAAGGCGTGTGCGTCGAAGCGTTCGCCGCGCAACGCCACGAACAGCGCACCCTCGCCGAGCTGGCGCGTGTCCGTGCTCACGCCGGTGTACGCGACGTCCCGCACGTCTCCGCGAGGCAGCCCCAGCGCCTCGCGCACCGCTGCATCGGTCCAGCCGCCCTTCACGCCGTCACCCCGCCTCCGCTCGCGACCAGTTCACGCACGATCTCGCGCTCGTCGAACGGACGCCGCTCCGTCCCGACGATCTGGTACGTCTCGTGTCCTTTGCCGGCCAGAAGGACCACGTCGTCCGCCTTGGCTTCCGTCAGCGCCAGCGCGATCGCACGCCGGCGGTCCACCTCGCGCACGTAGCTCCCGGTCATGCCCTGCGCGATGTCATCGATGATCGCGTCCGGATCCTCCGTGCGCGGGTTGTCCGATGTCACGATCGTCACATCCGCCCAGCGCGTGGCGACCGCTCCCATGAGCGGCCGCTTGCCGCGGTCCCGGTCGCCGCCCGCGCCGAACACCAGGATCAACCGGCCGCGCACCAGCGGCCTGAGCGCGGTGAGCACGCGCTCCAGCGCGTCCGGCGTGTGTGCGTAGTCACGCAGCACGGGGCACGGCGTCTCCGCGATGCGCTCGAGCCGACCCGGCACCTGGGGCACCGTGCGCAGGCGCTCGGCCACGTCCGCGAGCGGCATCCCCAACGCGTGCACGGCCCCCGCTGCGGCCAGCGCGTTCTGCACGTTGAAGGCGCCGAGCAGCGGCAGCTCGACGGCGACGCTGCCGTTCGCCGTCTCCAGCGTGAAGCGCGCCCCGCCCGCCCCCAGCTCCAGATCGCGGGCGCGCAGGTCGGCCGGCGCATCCATGGCGTAGGTCAGCGTCCTCTGCTCGACCTCCGCGAGCGGCGCCCACGCCGGGTCCTCGGCGTTGTAGACGACGACGCCCCCGGGGCGCAGCAGCTTGGTCAACGAAAGCTTCGCTTCCCGGTAGGCCTCGACCGTGCGGTGGTAGTCGAGGTGGTCACGGGACAGGTTCGTGAACACCGCCGCATCCAGCCGCAGGCCGCTCACGCGCCCCTGGTCGAGCGCGTGCGACGAGATCTCCATCGCTACCGCCCGCACGCCGCGATCCACCAACTCCCTCAGCGTGCGCGCCAGCTCGACCGGGCCCGGCGTGGTCAGAGACTCCGTCCCGGGCACCGGCTCGCCGTCCGGGCCGACGACGCCCAGCGTGCCCAGCGATGCGGCCGGGCGCCCGGCCGCGAGGAGGTGACGGAGCAGCCACACCGTGGTCGTCTTGCCGTTGGTGCCGGTGACGCCCACGAGCAGGAGCGACGCCGCCGGATCCCCGAACGCCGCCATCGCCGCGAGGGCGGCCGCCCGCCGGCCATCGCGCACCACCACCTGCGGCACGTCCGCCTCCGGCACAGGGCGCTCCACCAGCGCCGCCGCCGCACCCGCCGCACGTGCGGCAGGGAGGAAGGCGTGCGCGTCCGCGGCCGTGCCGACCCACGCGCAGAACAAGTCTCCCGGCCGCACGCGCCGGCTGTCGTCCGCGATCCCGGTCAACTCCACGTCCGCACCCGACGCCGAGACCACCAGCCCCTCGGCCCGAAGCCGTGAGACGACCTCCTGGAGCCGGAACGCCCGCGTGGTCGCAGACGCGCCGTCCGCCCCACCCCTCACCGCTGGACTCCCTGGCCCAACACCCGGACCGTCTCGCCCGGACGCAACGCCGTGCCCGCCGTCGGGACCGTTCCTTTCACCGGGCCGGTGCCTTCGACCTCGACACGGAACCCCTGGGCGTGGAGCCGCCGCACCGCATCCCGGACCGGTAGGCCCTTCACCTGCGGCACCCGCCTCGGCGCCATCGACGGCGACTCCTCGTGCGCGGGCGGCGCGCCGTCCAGCACGAAGATGAACGGGCCCGGCGCGGGCTGCGCCCCATCGTCGGCGCCGAGTGCGGCGAACCGCACCGGCGCGCCGCCCGCCGCCTGCTGCTGCCGCACGCCGCCGCTCCCCTGCGCCGTCCGCACCACCGCACGCCGATCCAGCGGCGTGTTCCGCGCCGCCAGTGCAGCAGCCAACGTCGCACGGGTCACCGGCGCGGCGGCCAGCCCGCCGTAGTACTCGCCGCGCGGCCGGTCCAGCTTCACCAGGAACACGAGCTGTGGATCCTCCGCCGGGAAGAACCCCGCGAACGACGCCGTGTACGCGCCCCTCTCGTAGCGCCCGGCCGCCACGCGCCGCGCCGTTCCCGTCTTGCCGGCCACCGCGAAGGTCTCCAGCGACGCGCGCCGCCCCGTCCCCTCCTCGACGACTTCGGCCAGCGCGGCCGCCACCGAGCGTGCGACCTCCGGACTCACCACTCGCCGCACGACGCGCGGCCCGAACGCCACGCGCACCCGGCCGTCCCAGGAGCGCACCTCGCGCACGAGCCGCGGCTCCATCAGCACGCCGCCGTTCGCCAGCGCGGCGTACGCCATCACCATCTGGAGGGGCGTGACCGAGATCTCGTAGCCCATGGCCAGGCTCGCCTGCGAGTATCCAGACCACTGCGCCGGGCGTCGCAACACGCCTGCCGCCTCGGACGGGTACGGCACGCCCGTCGGCGAGCCGAAGCCGAAGTCGCGCAGATAGGCGTACTGTGTCTCCGGATCCAGCCGCTTGGCCATCTTCACGAGCGCGATGTTCGACGAGTGCCGCAGCGCTTCGCGCAGCGTCAACCAGCCATACGCATGGACGTCCGAAATGGTCCGGCCTCCGTCCACGTAGCGCCCCTGCTCAGCGTACACGCTGTCGTCGAACGTCGCGCGCCGTTCCTCCAGCAGCGCCGCCACGATGAACGGCTTCAGCGTCGACCCGGGCTCGTACGGCTCGGTGACCGCCGTCCACGGCCGCGCAGCGCCGTCACGCCGGCTCACCGCCGCCAGGATCTCGCCCGTGCGCGGGTCGGCGATGACAATGTCCCCTCCCGTGGCGCCGGTCTCCTCCAGGGCATGTCGCAGGGCCTCGTCCGCGATCTCCTGGAGGTCGTAATCGATCGTCAGATAGATGTCGTGCCCGGGCACCGGCTGCTCCACCGACACCAGCGCCCCCGGGATCGGTTCGCCGCGCGCATCCCGCCGCACCACCGCCGACCCCGGCCGACCGCTCAACAGCGAATCGAACGCTAGCTCGATGCCACTCAGTGCACGCTGATCCGCAGACACGCGCCCCAGCAACTCGAGGGCCAGCGGCCCGTGCGGGTAGAAGCGCTCCAGGACCCGCTCGAAGTACACGCCCCGCACCCCCTCGAGCTGCTCCTTCACTCCCGCATCGTAACGGCCCGGTAGCACGACCCAGCGCCGCCCGGGCTGCACCGCCCGAGCCGCCGCCTGGGCCGAAAGCCCCAGCACCGCCCTCAACCGCTTCGCGGTCTCTTCCCGGTCCTTGATCTCCCGCGGGGCGATCGCCACACGGTAGGCCTCGTGGCTCGCCGCCAGCGGCACACCGTCGCGGTCGTAGATCGTGCCACGCGGCGCCGGCAGGACCACCCGTTGACGTTGTTGTTCCGCGGCACGCTCCGACCACCGCTCGCCCTCCAGGATCTGGACCTGGAAGGCGCGCACGAGCAGCATCGCCGCCCAGACCATCAGCCCGCCCAACAGCAGACGCCGCCGCAGGACGTGCTTGTGGACCGGTCGCTTCACGGCCTACCCCCGACCTGCTCGCTCCCGTCCTCGAGCGACAGGATCACGATCTCCGTTCCGTGCGGGACCCGCATGCCCAGACGCTCGCCCGCGACCCGCACCACCCGGCTACGGCTCTCCAGCATCTGCTTCCGCCGCACCAGGTCCACGCGCTCCGCTTCGAGAACCGCACGCTCGCTCCGCACCGCTTCGAGCGCACGCAACACCTGCAGCGCCCGGCTCTGCCGCCACACCACCAGACTCAAGGACGCTAGGAGGGCGGCGAACGCCAACGCCGCGGTCAGGATCCCAGAGGGGCCCCGCATCAGGCCGCCTTGCGCCACGCCCGCAGGCGGGCGCTCCGCGCACGTGGGTTCGCCGCCACCTCCGACGGCGACGCAAACACGGGCTTCCGCGTCAACGTCTCACCCAACGGCCTCCCCCGACACTGACAGACCGGCAGTTCCGGCGGGCAGATGCACCCGCGGCTCCACTCCCTGAAGGCCTCCTTCACCCGCCGGTCCTCCAGCGAGTGGTAGGACAGCACCACGAGCACGCCCCCCGGCGCCAACTTGTCCCGCAGGATGGGCAACGCCCGCTCGAGCTCCTGCAGCTCCTCGTTCACCGCGATCCGCAGCGCCTGGAAGATCCTCGCCTTGTCCTTCACACCGAGACGTGCGCCGAAGACTCGCTCCAGGACCTCCAGCAAGTCGTCGCTCGTCCTGAACGGCTTCTCCCGACGCCGCTTCACCACCTCCGCCGCCAGCCGCCGCGCACGCCGCTCCTCGCCGTAACGCCAGAACACCTCCGCCAGCTCCGCCTCCGAGGCCTCGTTCAGCAGCTCCGCCGCCGTGCGCTCCCCCACCCCGGCTTCACCCGCCATGCGCATGTCCAGCGGCACACCCGGGCGGAACGAGAATCCTCGCGCGGGCTCGTCCACCTGCCGCGAGGAGATCCCGAGGTCCAGCAGCGCGCCGGCCAGCGGCTCCTCCACTCCGGCGGCTGCCGCCGAGAACCGACCCCGCTCGAGCCGCACCCGGTCGCCGAAGCGCGCCAACCGCGCCGCCGCCACCCGCAGAGCCTCCGGGTCGCGGTCCACGCCGATCACCCGGGCCGCTTCGCTCGCCTCCAGGATCGCCTCGCTGTGCCCCCCGCCCCCGACCGTCCCGTCGAAATAGAGCCCCCCACGCTCCGGCCGGAGGTACGCCAGGACCTCCGCCACCATGACCGGAACGTGATACGCGTCCACCGACCGTCCAGCCCTAACGGAAGATCTGCGGCGCGAAGCGCTCGAACTCCGCCGCCTTCGCCGCCACCGCCTCCTCGAACCGCTCCGGGTTCCACAGCTCGATGCGGTTCACCAGCCCGACCAGGAGCACCGAGCCGGTCAACTCCGCCGCTTCCTTCAGACGCGCCGGCACCAGGATCCGTCCCTGACCATCCGGAACGACCTCCGTCGCGTTCGCCAGCACGCTCAACGCCCACATCCGCGCCTCCGGCTGATGCCGAAGGAGCTCCATCAACCGCTCCTCCACCTCCGCCCACGTGGACTCCGGGTAAAGCTGGAGCGCAGGCGGGTACGCCTGCACGAGAACGAAGCGCTGATCCGCAGCCTCGCGGCGAAACGCCGCCGGCAGACTCAATCGCCCCTTTTCGTCCAGCTGATAGAGGTAACTGCCCAGAAATTTCAGCCCCCGGCTCGCCGGGGTTCGAGTTCCCGCCATCGGGGTCCTCGACAGCAGGGCATGGCAGGCGTCTTCCCACTCCTCCCCACTCTTCCCCACTCCGGGCCCCAATACTACACGGCGTCACATCGCCCCGTCAAGACTCCTCATGGAACCCCAGTGCACACAGCAACTTGCGCTGGCGACCCGCGATCGCCCCCGCACACGGACGCTCCACCACACACCGCCCACCACGATCACCCCCGCGGATGAAGAAAGGGACCGGGAACGACGTCCCGGTCCCTCCTCCGTGGCGAGCGATCCGCCTCGCGACCGCTGGCCCTGATCGTCGTCAGCGGCCGCGCTTGATGATCGCCTCCTGGATCTCGATGAACGTGTCCACGTTCGAGAGCGGCTCGGCGAGGTCCACCTTGTTGGCCTCCGCGTACGGCCTCGCGTCGAGGAAGAATTGACGCGCCTTCTGGAAGATCGGCAGCGCCTCGCGCGCCGACTGCAGCGTCTCCGGCTCCGACACCTTCCGGCCGTGGTTCAGCAGCGCGAAGCCGCCCAGATAGCTCGCCAGCCCGCGCGTCTGCGGCGTGGTGTTCATCTCCCGCACGAGTTCGAAGTACGGCAGCGCGCCCATCTGATCGCCCTTCTGGAACTTCTCGTTGTAGGCGTAGAGCAGCACGCTGCGCGCGAGCTCATCCGGCTGCGCCTCGTACTCCTGCCGCGCGAGAGCCTTCTCGTAGGCCGCCTTGATGCGCGCGATCTGCCCCGTGCTGGCGAGCCAGGCGACCTGCCGCGAGTAGACCCGCTCGTAGTTGGGGTCGCGCGCCAGCACCGAGTCGAGCGCAGCGATGGCTTCCTCCAGCCGTCCCGCCTTCTGGAGCGCATCCGCGTACGACGACCAGAGCGACGCGTCCTCCGGCTTCGCCTGCACGAAGCGCGCGCCCATCTCGACCGCCTCCGCGGTCCGGTCGAGCGCCACGAGCGTGACCATCATCCGACGGAGCATCTCGACGTCGGACTCGCTGCCCCGCTCGTCGAAGACGGACTGGTAGTAGCCGAGCGCCTTCTCGTACAGGGCCAACGCCTCAGCAGGACGCTGCGGGTCCCGGGCGCCGCTGTCCGTTTCGATCTTGGTCGCGGCGGCAAGGGCGAAGTGGCCCGCGTACTGGCGGAGGTTGAGGTTGCTCGAATCCACCGCGAGCCCCTCCTCGACCAGCTCGAGCGCGCCCTTCGGGTCGCCGTTCCTCGCCATGTCGATGGCGATGGTGAGGCGGACCTGCGGGTCGCCCGGATTGAGGTCGAGGTACGCGCGGTAGTACTCGAGCGCCTTCTGGGGCTGGTTGAGCTTCGTCGCCACGTAGCCCGCGGTCTGGAGCCCGTCCACGTGCCCGGGGTTCAGCTCGAGCAGCTTCTCGAGCTCCTGCATCGCCACCTCGAGCGAGTCGAGGCCCAGGAGTGCTCGGGCGCGGCCGAAGAGCGCGGCCTCCGAGTTCGGGTTCAGGGCCAGTGCGTTGTTGCAGTTCTCGAGCGCGTTCGTCCACTGCTCGCTGGCGAGGTAGTCGAGGCAGAACGTCGTCAGCCGCTGCTGATTGACGACGGTCTCGAAGCCGTTGAAGATGATCTGCGCCGCTTCATCTGCCGTGTTCGCGGTGAACGGCGGGATCTCGAACGCCTCGCCCGTCCGCGCCGTCACGAACTGCGCTTTGACCTCCATTCCGGAGCCGGCCGGCCGGTACTCGCCACAGAGGTACAGCATGGCGTTGATGTACACGGCGAACTGGCGGGCGGTGACGCAGTCCACGAGCTCCTTCTCGTCCCGCTTCACCTCGCGGAGCTTTGCCCGCATCTCGCCGCGGTCTACCGGCGCGTGCGTGGCCATCCCCTCGAGGCTCTTGCGCAGCCGCTCCGCCACATCCCTACCGAAATTCTCCTTCGCGCCTCCCTCCGCTTTGAGTGCGGGAACGAGGACGCGATACCGGCTTTGCGCGTGCACCGCCTCGGGGGCGGCAAACAGGGCGGTCGCGGCGACGATCCCGACTGCCGAGGCGACGAGGCGTCGCAGGTTCGCACGCGTTGGCTCCATGTCCGCAGTCTCCGGGCTGGTAGGGGTCACCCAGCGGCCGTACTCGGTGGCCGCGCGACTCTGTCCGCTGATGCTAACCCGCAGCAGGTCCCAGTGTTCACGGACGCAACCGGGCTCTCGGCTGGGACCTTCCGCCCCCCAGGGGCAGACACCGGCGGGTTGGCGCTATATTCGCGCCAAGTTAAGGGGCTCCCCGCCGCCGGTGCAAGGGTTTCGTCACCCCGCCGTGGACGCCGGGCGCTTCTCCGGCCGCCCGGCGCCGTCGCCCGGGGCGGGCTCGGCACGCGCACCGGCGTCGGCTCACGGACCACGCCCTGCGCCGAGCCGGTCAGGTCGTGGAGGGTGCCTCCGCAAGTCAACGACTCCGCGATCCGTGCTGCCACTGGTGCGGGTGTGGCCAGCGGCGATCGAGACGAACACGTGGTCCCCCGCCACCCCGACCGGCGCCGCACACCGGATCTCTTCCGCTCTCGCCCCACACTCCGGGTCTTCCGCCCAACACTCGGGGAGTTCCTCCTCGACGCCGGCACAGTGGCCCCCACCGCCGCAGCCTGCCCATCGACACCGACGACCTCGAGCGGATCGGTGGCCGCGCGCGGCCCGCGGCCCAGGCGGGAACGGCCCGGCACCGCGGCCGGGCACGGTGCCGGCCAGGCCGAACGCGCAGCGCGATGAGCGAAGCCCCCGGTCCTGCCGGGGGCCTCCGATCCGGGACGCCGGGTCGCCGTTCGCTTAACGCCGCGCGATCCCGTCCGCCTAACGCCGCGCGATCCCGTCCTTGAGTCCCTTGCCCGGACGGAACGCGGCCGCGCGCGTCGCGGGCACCTCGATCGTCATCCCGGTCCGGGGATTCCGCGCCGTGCGCGCCTTGCGCTCCCGGACCTCGAACGTGCCGAACCCGGTCAGCGACACCTTCTCCCCGCGCTGCAGCGCCTGCGCGATGAGCCCGGTCTCCGGATCGAACAGCGCCTCCACCGCCGCGCGCGAATCTTTCCGCGGAAGGTTCGTCCGCTCTGCCAGCGCATCGGCCAACTCTGCCTTGTTCATGCCACCCTCCGTGATCTGAGTGGTTCGATCCGCGGCGCTCCGCCCTCGGGGTCCGCGGCCCTGCCCTCCGTTGGCGTAAACGTAGCCGGGCACGCCGTTCCAGGCAAAGACTGCTGCCCGGAGCGGCGCGGCCGGCGGGGAGCCGGCCCCGTCCGGGGCACGCGGCCCGCCAGAAACGTGCGCGGGCCCGCAGGCGTTCCGGTCTCGCGCCTGCGGGCCCGTGGCTTCATGCGGCGCGCACTCTACTCGGCGCGGCGAGCCGCGGTCAAGGGCTTCGACCTCTCTTCGGGATGAACCCGTCCCCCGGGGCGGGGTGGCCATCAGACCGCGTACAGCCGCTTGCGGAGCCGCCCGACCCGGATCCGGTCCCGGCCATCCTGCTTGGCGCGGTACAGCGCCTCGTCGGCGACCGCCAGCAGGTCGTCGGGCGATGTCATTGCGGGGTCGTACGCGGCGAGGCCGGCGCTGACGCGGATCGGCCCGGTCGGCAGTTCCACGCGGGCCAGATCCTCCCGGATCCGCCGCGCGAAGACCCGCGCGCCGGCGATGTCGGACGAAGACAGGATCGAGAGGAACTCCTCGCCGCCGATGCGCGCCGTGAGGTGCATGCGGCGCGTGTTCCGTCGGAGGACCGCCGCCGCCACCCTCAGCGCCCGGTCGCCCGCGGCGTGGCCGTAGCGGTCGTTGTATTCCTTGAACCGGTCCAGGTCGAACAGGACCACCACCAGCGGCCGGCCGCGCTGCGCCGCCGCGAACTCCGTCTCGAGCATGAGCCGCGCCCAGCGCCGGTTCGGCAGTCCTGTGAGCTCGTCCGTCAGCGCTTGCGCCTCCGCGCGCGCGACGTGCCGGTGCAGGAGCTCGGACAGGGTGCCGATCCCCAGGGAGGCGACGATGTAGGCGCTCACCGAGGGGAGCAGGATGGCCGGGTTCCCCAGGTCACGGCCGGTCAGCGTCGCCACGATGTGGGCGACCGTGAGCGCGACCATGCCGGCGGCCAGCGCGAATTCGGCGCCGCGCCAGCCTCGGTAGTACGCCAATAGGAACGCGGGCACCAGCGCGAGCAGCCACAGGAGCGGTTCCGTCCCTGCCCCCGCGTCGGCCTCGGGGAGGGCCGCCGCGACCCCCGGCACGGCGAGTGCACAAACGGAGAGCGCGAGCGCGCGGAGAGGCACGCTCGGCCGTCGGATCGGATAGCTGTCCGTCATCGGTTCGCGATCGCGCAACCGGAGTCTTCGTGTTTGGGCCGCCCCGGATCGAGACGGCGTCGGGTCGAAGCGGACTCGCGATCCCCTGCTCGAGGAGACCGCCTCGCCGCTCCCCGATTCGAGATCCGTGCCGCACGTCAACTCCTTGTGAAGTCTTTCCATGTCCCGTGCTGCCGCGGGCTCGCAACACGAAAACCGTGCGCGTTTGGCGAAGCTTTTTGCCCCCCGCTCCTGCCGATGTCATCTTTGGGGCGCCGGCGCGGCGCTGGCACCACCGGAACGGAGTGACATGTTGCGACAGAGCGAACGCGAACGCGTGGAATCGAAGGAGAGGACCGAGCAGCCGCCGGTCCGCCACGACGTGACGCTGCTGACCGAGGATGACGTCTACCTCTTCAACGAGGGCAGCCACCTACAACTCTACCGCCGGCTCGGGGCGCACCCGATCACCGTGGACGGCGTCCCCGGCACCTACTTCGCCGTCTGGGCGCCCAACGCGGAAGAGGTCTCGGTCATGGGCGAGTTCAACCGCTGGGACCGCTCCTCGCACAAGCTCCGGCCGCGCGGGAGCTCCGGGATCTGGGAGGGCTTCATTCCCGGCGTCGGACAGGGGGACCTCTACAAGTACCACATCAAGTCCTGGTATCACGGCTACCGCGTCGAGAAGGCGGACCCCGTCGGCTTCCGCCACGAGGAGCCGCCCCGCACGGCCTCCATCGTCTGGGATCTCTCCTACAAGTGGGGCGACGACGAGTGGATGCGGGAGCGTGGCCGCCGGAACGCCGCGGATACGCCGATCTCGATCTACGAGGTCCACCTGGGCTCGTGGATGCGGGTGCCCGAGGACGGCAACCGTCCCCTCACCTACCGCGAGCTCGCGCCGCGCCTCGCCGAGTACGTGCTGGAGATGGGCTTCACGCACGTCGAGCTGCTGCCGGTGATGGAGCACCCGTTCTACGGCTCCTGGGGCTACCAGGTCACCGGCTACTTCGCGCCGACCAGCCGCTACGGCTCGCCGCAGGACTTCATGTTCTTCATCGACTACCTCCACCAGCACGGCATCGGCGTCATCCTCGACTGGGTGCCCTCCCATTTCCCCACCGACGCCCACGGACTGGCGTTCTTCGACGGCACCCACCTCTACGAGCACGCGGACCCGCGCCAGGGCTTCCACCCCGATTGGAACAGCATGATCTTCAACTACGGCCGCAACGAGGTCCGCAGCTTCCTGCTCAGCAGCGCGATGTTCTGGCTCGACGTCTATCACGCCGACGGACTGCGCGTGGATGCCGTCGCGTCCATGCTCTACCTCGACTACTCCCGCGAGCCAGGCGAGTGGATCCCGAACATTTACGGCGGACGCGAGAACCTCGAGGCCATCGCCTTCCTGCGCCGTCTCAACGAGGAAGTCTACCACGCCTTCCCCGACGTCCAAACGTTCGCCGAGGAGTCCACCGCGTGGCCCATGGTGTCACGGCCCACGTACGTCGGCGGGCTCGGATTCGGGATGAAGTGGGACATGGGGTGGATGCACGACACGCGGCGCTACATGTCCCGCGACCCGATCTACCGGAAGTACCATCACAACGACCTCACCTTCCGGATGCTCTACGCCTTCCACGAGAACTTCGTGCTGCCGCTCTCCCACGACGAGGTCGTGCACGGCAAGGGCTCGCTGCTCGGCTCCATGCCCGGCGACCTCTGGCAGAAGTTCGCCAACCTCCGGGCGCTCTTCGGCTACATGTGGGCGCAATCCGGCAAGAAACTGCTGTTCATGGGCGGCGAGTTCGGCCAGTGGAACGAGTGGAACCACGAGACGAGCCTGGACTGGCACCTGCTGCAATACGACACGCACCGCGGCGTGCAGCGCTGGGTCGCGGACCTCAACCGTCTCTACCGCGCCGAGCCCGCGCTCCACGAGCTGGACTTCGAGCCGGCGGGCTTCGAGTGGGTGGACGCCAACGATGCGGAGAGCAGCGTGATCAGCTTCTTGCGGCGCGGGCGTTCGCCGGACGATGTGATCCTCGTCGTCGCCAACTTCACGCCCGTGGTGCGCCACGGCTACCGGGTGGGGGTGCCGAAGGGCGGGTTCTGGAGGGAGCTGCTCAACAGCGATGCGAAGGAGTACGGCGGCAGCGGCGTCGGCAATCTCGGCGGCAAGGACGCCGACCCGGTGCCGTGCCACGGCCGGCCCTTCTCCCTCGAGCTCGTGCTGCCGCCGCTCGCCGTGATCTTCCTGAAGCCGGAGGGGTGAGGGGCGCGGGGCCGCTCCGGCGAGCACGCGCAGCCCCGCCGCCGGCCACGCCCACAGGTCGGGGGCCTCGGCGACCACGGCGCCGTCCACCTCCAACGCGTGCAGCGCGTCGAGGCAGCGCTCGAGGAGGCGTTCGGTCCAAGGGCATCGCGAATCGGGCTCCCGGCGGCGGTTGTCACGCGCCACGATGACACGAGCCCCGCGGGGCCAGATCGGCCCCGCGGGGCTTCGATGCACCCATGGGCGCTACAGGACTCGAACCTGTGACCTCTTCCTTGTAAGGGAAGCGCTCTAGACCAACTGAGCTAAGCGCCCGTCACCCGGCGGTCGGCCGAGCGCCCACTCAGAGAATGAGCCCGAGCGGGATGAGGACCACGTAGCCGAGCACCAGGAGGAGCGGCGCGGCCACGGTGGACCCTCTGGCCAGCAGGGTGTAGCCCGCCGCGATCGTCGCCAGCCCGAGCACGAGCAAGACGACGTTGATCGTCGAGAACCGGAGCGAACCGGCCGTCTCCGCCGGCGTTCGCGAATCGGTGCGAGTGCGCATAATCCTTTGAAACCTAAGGGAATGGCGGGGCCGGGTCAACCGCTCCCGCCGCCCGCGCCGGCCGCTCTCGGAACGCGTCGGGGCCGGTCGTCTCCCCCGTAGCGCGCCGGGGCCAGCGTCCGGTCGCTCCGCCGACCGCCTCCTCATAGCCGCGCCCGCCGCAGCAACTGCGCGTTCAGCGCTACGATCACCGTGCTCACCGACATCAGGATCGCGCCCACGGCCGGCGGCAGGAGGATCCCCCGGCCCGCGAGCACACCCGCCGCGAGCGGGATCGCTACGACGTTGTAGCCGGCGGCCCACCAGAGATTCTGCACCATCTTGCGGTACGTCGCCCGCGAGAGCTCGATGATGCGCGGCACATCCCGCGGGTCGCTCCGTACCAGCACGATGTCTCCCGCCTCGACCGCGACACCGGTTCCCGCCCCGATCGCGATGCCCACGTCCGCGGTGAGCAGCGCGGGGGCATCGTTCACGCCGTCCCCCACCATCGCCACCCGCTTGCCCTGCCGCCTCAGCTCGCGGATCTTCTCGACCTTCTGGTCCGGCAGCACCTCGGCGTGGAACGCGTCGATGCCCAGCTCCCGCGCGACCGTTTCCGCGACTACGCGCGCGTCGCCGGTCAGCATCACGACCTCGATCCCTTCCGCGTGTAGCCGCCGCACCGCCTCGTACGATTCCGGCCGGATGCGGTCCGCCACCGCGACCACCGCCAGCGGCTGCTCTCCCTCCAGCAGCACCACCGACGCGTGGCCCCTTGCCCTGGCCCGTTCCGCGCCCGCCTCGAGCGGCGCAGGCAGCGTGATCCCGAGCCGGCGCAGCAGCGCCGGCCCGCCGACGGACAGCTCGCGCCCTTCCACTTCCGCCCGCACGCCCTGGCCGGGGAGCGCCTCGAATCCGCGCGCATCGGGCAGTGCGATCCCCTTCTCCTCCGCGCTCTTGACAATCCCCTGCGCAATGGCGTGCTCGCTGTCGTGCTCTGTCGCCGCCGCGAGCCGCAGGGCCTCGTCCGGGGCGAGGCCCGGGATCGTCGCGACATCCACCACGCGGAACTCCCCGGTGGTGAGTGTGCCCGTCTTGTCGAACACCACGGTGTCCACGCGCCGCGCCTCCTCCAGACCCTGCCGATCCCGAACGAGCAGCCCGCTCCTCGCGGCGAGCGTCGTCGAGATCGCGATGACGAGCGGGATGGCAAGCCCCAGCGCGTGTGGGCACGCGATCACCAGCACCGTGACGACACGCTCGATCGTGAAGCCAGCCGGGGCCTCCACCGCGAGCCACCCCACCAGCGTGGCCGCGCCTGCGCCGATCGCCACCAGGGTCAGCCAGAACGCCGCGCGGTCCGCGAGCGCCTGGGCGTGCGAGCGCGACATCTGCGCCTCCGCGACCAGCCGCATGATGCCGGCGAGCGCGGTGCGTTCACCCGTTCGCGTCACCTCGATGCGAAGCGACCCCGCGCCGTTGACCGTACCGGCGATCACCTCATCGCCCTCGACCTTGTCCACGGGCCGCGACTCGCCCGTGATCATCGCCTCGTTGACGGCGCTCCTCCCTTCCCTCACCACCCCGTCCGCCGGGATGCCCGCCCCCGGCCGCACGAGCACGACGTCGCCCTCGCGCAGCGCGCTGACCGGCACCTCCTCGGTGCGTCCGTCCACCACCCGCACCGCCGTGTCCGGCAGCAGCTTCGCCAGTTCCCGCAGCGCGCCGCTCGCCTGCGCGATCGAGCGCATCTCCATCCAGTGGCCGAGCAGCATGACCGTGACCAGCGTCGCCAGCTCCCACCACAGTGGCGTGCCGCGGAAGCCGAGGGTCACGGCGAGGCTGAACAGGAACGCGACGCCGATCGCGATCGAGATCAGGGTCATCATCCCCGGTGAGCGGTCCCCCAGCTCGCGCACCGCGCCCTGGAGGAACACCCGCCCGCCGTATACGAACACGGCCGTCCCGAAGATCGCCGGAACAAAGCGCGAGCCCGGGAACGTCGGCGCGGTGTAGCCCAGCCAGCCCTGCAGGACGTCGCTCCAGATCAGGGTGGGGAGGGTGAGCAGCAAGGCCCCCCAGAAGCGACGTCGGAACAGCTCGACGCCGTGGCCCGCGTGCTCGTCGTGCGCGGCGTGGGCCCCGCGCGTGACATGAACGCCCGCGTGGGGGGCCGGTGAGTCCGTTCGTGCGACCTCCGAGCCGTGTGCGTGGCCCTCGGCGCGGGCCTGCTCACGGCGATCCCGGTCTCCGGGCCTCGGCGGCTCGCCGGACCATCCGGGCGCGTGCCGGTGATGGGCGTGGTGGTCGTGCATCGGCAGCCGTGGGTGGAGATCTCGACCAAGGGTCGGAGCGACGTCGTCGGGAGCCCACTACGGCAGCGCCACCGACCGGGCTCGGCAACGGAGGGCCGACGTGCGACCGGAACGCCCGACGCTCGGGATCGGCCGTCCCTCTCCACCGTCCTCCCTCCTCTCCCTCGCAACCTTGCCGCCGCTCGCGCGCGGCCCGCCAGCCAGCGACCCGCTCGCCCGCGACCCTGGCCGCCCCCGTTCTGCAGCGGATCCGCCGTGGCGGCGGAGTGCATGCATCGGCGGCGAGCCCCGCCTTCGACCCGTGTAGGAGACGAGCCATGACGTTCATTCGACGCTTCGACGAGCTGGGCAAGGGCGACGTGGCGGTGGCCGGCGGCAAGGGGGCGAACCTCGGCGAGATGGCGCGCGCCGGCCTTCCGGTTCCCCCTGGGTTCGTGATCACGGTGGACGCCTACGCGCGCTTTTTCGAGGCGAGCGGCGTCGCGGCGGAGGTCTCCCGCCGGCTCGAGCGCCTGGACGTGGACGACCCGGTCCAGCTCCGCCGCACGGCCGAGTCGGCGCAGGCGCTGATCCGCCGCGCGCGTGTGCCCGACGACGTCAGAGCCGCGATCCTGGACGCATACCGAACCCTCTCCGAGCAGCAAGGCGCCGAGCAGGAGTACGTCGCGGTCCGCTCCTCCGCCACGGTGGAAGACACCGCCCAGTTCTCCTTCGCCGGCATGTTCGAGAGCTTCCTCAACATCCGTGGCGGCGACGCGCTGATCCGCCGCGTCAAGGACTGCTGGGCGTCCTCCTTCGGCGCGCGGGTCTTGTTCTACCGGATCAAGCAGGGCTTGCTCGAGGAGGCGCCGATCGCCGTGATCGTGCAGAAGATGGTGAACGCCGAGAAGTCGGGCGTGCTGTTCACCATCGACCCCGCGAGCAACGACCCGGGTGTGCTGGTCATCGAGGCCGCGTGGGGGCTGGGTGAGGTGGTGGTGGGCGGGCAGGTCGCGCCGGACCGTTACGAGGTGGACAAGGAGAGCCTGGAGATCGTCCGCAAGACGCCCGGTTACAAGGAGTTCATGCTGGTGCGGGACGAGGGAGCGGGCGAGAACGTCCGCGTCGACCTCGACGAGGAGAAAGCGACCGCCCCGGTCCTGACCGACACGGAGGTCCGTGCGCTTGCCGAGCTGGGCATCGAGGACGAGAAGCACTACGGCGCGCCGCAGGACGCCGAGTGGGCGATCGAGGGCGGTACGATCTACTTCGTCCAGACGCGGCCCGTGACCACGCTCGGCGAACGAGCGGGTGCATCCGCAGCCGCTGCTCCGGAATCCGGAGGAGAGGAACACGCGGGCAAGGTCCTGGTCCGCGGCCTGGGTGCGAGCCCGGGCATTGCGTCGGGCGTCGTGCGCGTCCTCGCGTCGCCGCAAGAGGGCGGCAAGCTGGCGGAAGGGGAGGTCCTCGTGACCACCCGCACCGCGCCGGATTGGGTGCCGATCATGCGCAGGGCCGCCGCCATCGTGACGGACGCGGGCGGCATGACCTCGCACGCGGCCATCGTCTCGCGCGAGCTCGGTCTTCCCTGCATAGTCGGCGCGCGGGCCGCCACACGCACGCTCCGCGACGGCATGACGGTGACGGTGGACGCCCGCGAGGGCGTCGTCACCGCCGGTCGACGACCCGGCGCGGAGCGTCGAGCCGCTGCCACGCCTGCGCCTGCCGCCCCCGCCATCGCGACCGCGCCCGTGACGGCGACACGCCTCGAGGTGAACCTCGGCGAGCCGGAGCGCGCGGAGGAGGTGGCCCGCATGCCGGTGGACGGCGTCGGTCTGCTGCGCGCGGAGTTCATGATCCTCTCAGCGCTCGAGAACCGGCACCCGCGCCGGCTGATCGAGGAAGGACGGAGCGATGAGTTCGTCGAGCGCATGGTCGAGGACCTCACCACCTTCGCCAGGGCGTTCCACCCGCGCCCGGTGCTCTATCGCGCGATGGACTTCCGCTCGAACGAGTTCCGCGGACTCGAGGGCGGCGAGCGCTACGAACCGGCGGAAGAGAATCCGATGATCGGCTACCGGGGCGCGTACCGTTACACCCGCGAGCCGGACCTCTTCGCCCTCGAGCTGCGCACCATCGCCCGTGTGCGCGAGCAGTTCGACAACCTCCACCTCATGATCCCGTTCGTGAGGACCGGTTGGGAGTTCCGCGCGGTGAAGCGGCAGATCGATGCAGCAGGGCTGGACCGCAACCTCGAGCTGTGGGTCATGGCCGAGGTCCCCTCGATCGTGTACTGGATCGAGGAATACGCCCGCCTCGGCGTGCGGGGCGTCTCGATCGGCTCCAACGACTTGACCCAGCTCGTGCTCGGCGTGGATCGGGACAACGAGATCCTCGCCCCGCTGTACGACGAGCGAGACCCCGCGGTGCTGGACGCCATCCACACGATCATCCGACGGTGCAAGGAGCTCGGCATCGCCAGCTCGATCTGCGGACAGGCGCCATCCGTCCGGTGATGGCTTAATCTGTCTGTAAAAAGCGAGTGGTCTGGACTACCATCGGTGGTAGGAGAAAAAACCGAAAGGGACACACCGAGGAGGCCCAGACCTATGACAAGGATACCACCTGCCGAGCAGCT
>Ga0207768_100053_pt1 | contig 151066 bp, 131 predicted proteins | sample CeladaPassaB1F01_FD_187478 | JGI IMG/M metagenome (GOLD analysis project Ga0207768, IMG submission 187478) | Cellulose-adapted microbial communities from the Joint BioEnergy Institute, USA - Passage B1F01 (SPAdes) (version 2) | ecosystem: Engineered > Bioreactor > Continuous culture >...
CCGTGCGTTTGCCTCCGGCTTCCTTCAGATTCGGCCTCGCGACCGACACCCTTGCCCTCGGCTAATGGTAGGCGCTCGCCAGCCCCCATTCCGGACTTTCACCGTAGAGATGACGCCCATGCCGGGCGTACCGCGAAAACGCCATCCCCGCCGCGGGTTGACCGCGGAAGGGATGGCGTTTTGCCGTTGCCATGCGAAGGTCGCGCGCCTCACGCGCCGAGGCCGGCATCCGCTTCGGCGCTGTCGCGCCGGCGCATGAACGGCCACCAGTTGAACGCCCCGAACAGCCGGACCATGACCGGAATGAACAGCGGCAGCATGATCAGGGCGTAGAGGAACAGTCCGGCCAGCACGATGGTCGCGATGTGCAGGAGCGACATGACGCCCGCCGGCAGCATCGCCGCGAACGTGCCGCCGAGGATGATCGCCGCCGACACGATGACCGAGCCCATGTTCTTCATCGCGTTCAGGATCGCTTCGCCAGGCGGCAGATTCCGATACTCGCGGAACCGGTCCATCAGGAAGATGCTGTAGTCGGTGCCGAGCGCCAGCAGCATGACGAAGGCGAAGAACGGCACCGCCCAGCCGAGGCCCGTCATGTCGAGCACCCGCACGAACAGCAGCTCCGCCGCCGCCACCGACATGTAGTAGGTCAGGATGAGCGACAGCACGAGATAGAACGGCATGACGAGCGAACGGAACAGGACGACGAGGATGATCACCAGGCCGATCAGCATCAGCGTGACCGTGCGCGCGTAGTCGTCCTCGGTAATATGCCGCAGGTCGTTGTTCACGCTCGAGATGCCGCCGACCGCGACCTCGGCGCCTTCCAGCGGCGTGCCTTCCGCCATGTCCGGCGCGGCGGCCGACAGCCGGTCGACCGTGTCCATCGCCTCGACGGAGTACGGATGATGCTCGAGCACAACCTCGAACTTCACCGTCCGCCGGTCCTCGCTCATGTAGATGTCGAGCGCCTGCCGGAACTCCTCCGACTCGATCGCCTCCGCCGGCAGATACCAGCCCGCCAGCTGCGGATCGGGCGACGACGACAGTCCGCCCAGATATTCCCGCGCCGACTCAAGCCCGGCCACCACCTGTTGGAGACCGTCGGCCGACTGGCCGAGGCCGTCGGTGAGTTGGCCGAGCTGATCGATCAGCTCCGCGAGGCCGTCCGCCAGCTGCGCCTGGCCTTCCGCGAGCTGCGCCGCGCCGCCCGTCATCTCGGGCAGGCGCTCCAGGATGGCGCCCTGTCCGGCGGCGGCCTGCGCAAGGCCGGCCTGCAGCTCCTTCAGGCCCGCCGCGATTTGCGCCAGCCCGCCGGCCAGTTCCCGCTGGCCCGCGGCCGCCTGCTTCAAGGCCGCGTTCGCCTGCTCAAGGCCGGCGCCGAGCCCGCCGAGCTGCCCGTTGAGCTGCGCCAGCGCCGCGCCAAGCTGGTCCGCGCCCTCCCGCAATTGCTTCGCCGCGCCCTGCAGGCGCAGGAAATCTTCGTCCGCCGCAAGCTCGGGATGCTTGAGGGCGAGGCCGTCCATGCCGGCCGCGAGCCCGGCCAGTCCGTCGGCGAGCTCCCCGTGCCGGCGGGCAATCTCGTCATAACCGGCCGTCAGCTGCCCCAGACCGCCGGCGATCTGCTCGTAGCCCGCGAGCAGCTCGCTTGCGGCGGCGGCCAGCTGTTCCGCGGCCGCCTGCGCTTCCGCGGCGCCGGACGCCAGCTCGCCGGCGCCCGCTTCGCCGCCGCGCAGCCCCTGCTCGAGCTGGCGCAGACCGCCTTCGAGCTGCCCGAGGCCGGCGCGCAGCTCTTCCGTGCCCTGCGCCAGCCGCTTGGCGCCGCCCACCGCTTCCTCAAGCTGCGGCGCGTTCGCCGCAAGCTCCTCGCTCGCTTCCGCGAGCCCGTCGCTGATCTTGCTCAGGCCTTCGCCGCCCTGTCCGAGCCCGCTGTCCAGCTCCGACACCTGGCTGACCACCTGCAGCTGCTCGAGCGGCTGCCCGGTCGGCCGGGTCGCGCTGCGCACCGAGGCCACGCCGTCGGTCTCGAGCAGCCGGCGGGAGATCTGTTCGACCGCGGCCAATCCTTCCGGCGTGTCGAGCGGCGTCTCGCTGCGCCATACGACCGTCGTCGGCAGCGTCTCGCCGGGACCGAAGCTCTCGGAGATGATGTTGAACCCGCGCACCGATCCGTACCGGTCGCCGATCTCGTCAAGCTGGTTGAACGTGACGGCGTTCTTGTAGCCGACGAGCAGCGGCACGGCCAGCACGGCGATGATCGCGAGCGCGCAGAGCGGCCGCTTGAGCGCGAACGAGCCGACGGCGCCCCACAGCCGGCTCTCCTTGTGCTCGAGCGAGCCCCGGACCGGCCAGAACAGCGCCTTGCCGAGCACCGCCATGAAGAACGGCACGATCGTCACGAGCGCGATCAGCATGACCGCGACGCCGACCGCCACCGCGACCGCCGAGCGGTACAGCGAGAACGTCGACAACCCGATCGACGTGAAGCCGACGAGCACCGCGAGTCCCGCGAACAGCACCGTCTTGCCCGCCGTCCGGTAGGTGCGGAGAATCGCTTCGACCTTGTCGCCGTCCTTCGCCAGCTCCTCCTTGAACCGGCTGATCAGCAGGATGCAGTAGTCCGTCCCGATGCCGAACATGACCGCGACCATGAAGATCTGCGTGAAGTTCGAGAGCGGGAAGTCCGCGTATTCCGCCAGGTACGCCACAACCGCCTGGGCCGCCAGATAGCTGAGCCCGACGGTAAGCAGCGGAATGAGCGGCGCGACGACCGAGCGGAAGACGACGATCAGGATGACGAGGATGAAGACGATCGTGATGAGCTCGGTCTTCTTCACGCCTTCCTCGGAGCTCTGGATCACATCCTCCGCGATGACCCACCCGCCGGTAATGTAGTGTTCCACTTCAACGTCCGCCAGCGCTCCGTACAGCGCGTCCTGCTCTTCCGCCGCCGTCCGGCCGTCGAATTCGACGCCCAGCAGGACGAGCGCGGTCGTCCCGTCTTCGGACAGCATCTTCGCCGCGAGCTCCTCGCTGTCGAACGGCGAGGTAACCGACACGACGCCGAGCGCTTCGCTGTCGTCCTTAAGCCGCTCGACGCCGCCCTTCACCGCTTCGAGATCGGCGTCCGTAAGCCCCGACTCGCGGTGGAACACCAGCACCGTCGAGCTTCCGCTTTCGCCGAGATCGGCGAGCATCTCGTCGGCGATGACGGACGGGTAGCCGTCCGGCACCGTGATTTGCCCGTGCTCCCGCACCAGTTCGGCCAGGTTCGGCGACGTGAGCACGAGGCCCGCCGCCGCGGCCAGCCACAGCGCGAGCACCAGCCAGCGCCATTTTACGATTTGTCTCATATGGTTGCTCTTCCCCTTCCTTCCAGATCCGCAAGCTTTTCGACCAGTTTCTCGTAGGTCTGTACAAATTGCAGCGCTTCGTCGCGGCTGAACTGATTCATGATCGTCGACAGTTGCTCCCGGATCCGCTCGTCGACCGCTTCGGCCAGCTTCCGGCCCGCCTCGGTCAGCGACAGATAGATCACCCGCCGGTCCTTCATGTCCGGCGCGCGTTCGATCAACCGCTTGTCGAACAGCCGCGTCATGATCGCCGTGATCGAGCTTTTGGCCACGCCGAACACATCCGCCAGCTCCGACGAAATCGACCGTCCGTTCATGCGCAGATAGCGGATGACCAGATATTGATCCAGCGTGATGTCCTCGTCGCCGATGCACCTGCGCAGCATGGCGTTCACGCGCCGATGCATGCGGTACGTCGCCTCTTCATATCTCCGGATGATGGCGTCCATCAGGTCCCGGTCCAGCGGTTTCTCGCCGTTCCCGCGCTCCATGTTCCACTCCCCGCCGTTCGTTTTCCGCCATTAGTTCGACTGTCGAATCATTTCACTGTAGAACTATATCACACCGCCGAATGTCCCGTCAAACGACGCGCCCGCCCGCGGCGATGCACGATAGCAAACAGAAAGCCGCGCTCCCCGTGGCGCGGCCGCTCCCCGACCGGCTACCTTCCGCTTTCCCCGGAAGACCGCGGCAACCGGATCGTCACGGTCGTTCCTTCGTCTGTCCGGCTGTCGTAGCGGATGTGCCCGTCGTGCTCCTCGATGATTTTGTGGCTGATCATGAGCCCGAGTCCCGTTCCTTTCTCCTTCGTCGTAAAGAACGGCTCCCCCAGGCGGCGCAGATGATCTTCCGGAATGCCGTCTCCCTGATCGATGATCTGCACGAGCACGTCCTTACCGTCCCGCTCGATCGAGATCACCAGCAGACCGCCGGCCGGCATCGCTTCGATCGCGTTCTTTACAATGTTCATGAACACCTGCTTCAGCTGGTTCTTGTCGCAGCGGACGACGCACGGTTCCGGCGTCGTGTGCTCCTGGATGATGACGTTGTTCAGGATGGCCTGGCTGCTGAGCAGATCGGCGACCTCGTGCACGATCAGGCGGACGTCCTGGTCCTGGTAAACCGAGGCCTGCTGCGGCTTGGTCAGCACAAGCAGCTCGCCGAGGATCATCTCGATCCGGACGAATTCCTGGTCCATGATCTCGTAGTACCGTTCGGCCTGCTCGCCGGTCGCCTTGAGGAGCAGCTTGGAGAAGCCCTTCAGCGACGTCAGCGGGTTGCGGATCTCGTGGGCGATGCCCGCCGCCAGCTGGCCGGCCATCTTCAGCTTCTCCGACGTGCGCAGCAGCTCCGTCGTCCGGTTCTCGATCGTCACGTCCCGCACGATGCCCCCGAGCAGGTATGTACCGCGGCTCCCGTCCGCCATCCATTTCGCGTACGCCTGGATGGTCCGGACGCTGCCGTCCGGCGCGATGATGCGGTATTCGTATTTCAGGTCTTCATCCCCGGCGCCGCGCCCGGTTCGCTCGAGAAAATACGCTTTCAGACCCGGCTTGTCCTCGGGATGCACAATTTGGTTAAAGGCGTCCATGTCGCTTTCGAACTCGGAACGCTTGCGTCCGAACACGGCGTAAACTTCGTCCGACAAATACAGCTCGTTCGTCTCGGGACACCATTCGAAATAGCCGAAACCCGCAACGCGCCGGGCGAGCATCAGATTGGCCCTGATGCGCCGCAGTTCTTCCTCCGCCCGTTTCCGTTCCGTGATGTCGCGGCCGACGGCGACGATCCGCTCGACCGCCCCCTGCTCGTCCCGCTCGATGACGAAGAACGCCCTGAACCAGATGTACCGGCCGTCCCGATGGCGCAACCGGATCTCCCGCGCGCCCCGGTTCGCGCGATACGATTCCGAAACCTCCGCGACATGCCGGATGCGCGGGTTCCCGTCCGGATCGTCCCCCTGCTCCCCGTACAGAAGATGGATGCCGATCCTGGACAGATCCTCGGGCAGAATGAACATCAGGCCCGACTGGCCCGTCACCTCTTCCGGACGGTATCCGAGCACGCGCTCGACCGAAGGCGATATGTATTCGACGGTCATGTCCGAATGCAGACTGACGTAGATGTCGTCCGATTGCCGGATGAGCGGAGCGAACAGATCGCCCGTCATGCGGCAGCCATAATCCGGTTGCTTCTGTTTCCGCATCGCTGCACGCTCCAGTTCCACCGTTTTCACTCCGCGCCCGCCAATGCTTCCTGCCGCCCGCTGCGCACGAGGCTGCTGTAGACGCCGGAAATCGCCATTAATTCCTCATGCGTCCCCTGCTCGATGATGCGGCCCCTGTCCAGCACCAGTATGCGGTCGGCGCGCCGGACCGTGTTCAGCCGGTGCGCGATGACGATGCTCGTTCGCCCGGCCATCAGCCGATACAGAGCTTCCTGGATATGCAATTCCGTAATCGTGTCGATGCTGCTCGTCGCCTCGTCAAGCACGAGGATCGCCGGATCGGCCAGAATCATGCGCGCGATGGCGAGCAGCTGGCGCTGGCCCTGGCTGATGCCGCTGCCATCCTGCCGCAGCACCGTATCGTAGCCTTGCGGCAGCTTCATGATGAACCGGTGCGCGTTCGCTTCCCGCGCCGCCCGCTCGACTTCCTCGTCCGTCGCGTCGAGCCGCCCGTACCGGATGTTCTCCCGGATCGTTCCCTCGAACAGGAAGACGTCCTGGGGCACGAACCCCATGGATTGCCGGAGCGACTGGCGCGTGATGCCGCGAATGTCACGGCCGTCGATCAGGATTCGGCCGCCGTCCGGATCATAGAAACGCGCGAGCAGCTGGACGATCGTCGTCTTGCCCGCTCCGGTCGGCCCGACCAGGGCGATCATCTCGCCCGCGCCCGCGCGGAACGATACGCCTTCGATCGTCGGCACACCCGGCTCGTAGGCGAATGAGACATTGTCGAAAACGATCTCCCCCTTGACCTTGCCGATCGGCCTTGCGCCGCGTTCATCCGCCGTCTCCTCCTGCTCGTCGATCACCTCGAACACGCGTTCCGCGCCGGCAACAGCCGACAGGAACGTGTTGAACTGGTTCGCAAGGTCGTTCAGCGGGCGGGTGAACTGCCGCGCGTACTCGGCGAACGTCACGATGACGCCCACCGAGACGATTCCCTTCAGCGTGAGCAGCCCGCCCGCGCCGGCGACGACGGCGAAGCTCATGTTGTTCAACATGTTCATCAGCTTCGGTATGAAACCGGAATAGACCTGGGCCCAGTAGGCGGATTCCCGAAGCCGGGCGTTCTTCTCCATGAAATCGTCAATGACGGCGCGCTCGCGCGAGAAACTTTTCACGATGCGCTGGCCGGACAGCGTCTCCTCGACGAAGCCGTTGAGCGCGCCCGTGTTGCGCTGCGTCTCCTTGAAATAGCGGCCGGTGCGGCTTGTGATCCACCGCATGCCCGCGAACATGACCGGCACGATCGTCAGCGTGATCAGCGTCATGATCGGGCTGAGCCAGATCATGAGCCCGAGCATGCCCGCGAACGTGAGCAGGCTGGAGATCAGCTGGATGAACGAGCTGTTCAGCGTCTGGCTCACGTTCTCGATGTCGCTCGTCATGCGGCTCATCAGCTCGCCGTGCTGCCGCTTCGTGAAGTACGCGATCGGCAGCCGGTGGAGCGCGTCGAACAGATCGGACCGGAGCCTGGCGACGGTGCGCTGCGCGACGCCGATCATCCAGAAGTTCTGCAGCCATCCGGCCGCGCCCTGCGCGACGTAGACCGCGCCGAGCACGAGAATCAGCGCGGCCAGCCCTTCGTAATCGCCCGGCACGAAATAATCGTCGATCGCCCGGCCCAGGAGATACGGACCGAGCAGCCCGAGCGTCGAGCTGATCGCCGTCATGAAGAAAATGGCGACGAGCAGCCGCTTGTGCGCGGCCAGATACGACCAGATGCGGAGCAGGGTCGGCATCCACTGCTTCGGCCGCTGCCCGCGTCTGCCGCCCCGGTCAGCCATGGCTCGCCGCCTCCTCTCCGTGCTGCGAGCGGATGATGCGCGCGTACAGCGGCGACGTCCGCAGCAGCTCCTCGTGCGTGCCGAACGCGTGAAGCCGCCCGTCCTCGAGGATGAGGATCACATCCGCCCGCAAGGCCGCGGATATCTTCTGCGTGACGAGCAGAATCGTGCACCGGTATGCTTTCAGCGCGTCGAGCAGCGCCGCTTCCGTCTTCGCGTCAAGGGCGCTCGTGCTGTCGTCGAGCAGCAGCACCCGGGGTTTGCGGATGAGCGCCCGCGCCACCGACAGCCGCTGCTTCTGGCCGCCGGACAGGTTGACGCCCTTCTGCCCGAGCACCGTCTCGTACTGCTCCGGCAGCCGCATGATCGTCTCGTGGATCTGCGCGGCCCGCGCCGCCTCCACGATCTCCTCCCGCCCGGCGTCCTCCTTGCCCCAGAGCAGATTCTCCCGCACCGTTCCGGAAAAAAGCACCGCCTCCTGCGGGGCATAACCGATCTGTGCGCGCAGCCATTCCGGATCGCAGGCGCGCACATCGCGCCCGTCGATCCGGACAACGCCCTCGTCGGGATCGAACAGCCGCGGAATGAGCTGGATGAGCGACGACTTGCCGGAGCCGGTCGCGCCGAGAATGGCCGCCATCTGCCCCGGCCGGATGGTGAACGTGAGCCGCTCGAGCGCCGGATCGTTCATGCCCGGGTAGCGGAACGTGACGTTCTCGAACGCGATCTCCGCGCCCGCGTCCGGTTCCGGGGCGCGCGCGGCCCGAGCCGCGTTCGCGCCGGAACCCGCGGCGGGACCCGGCGCCGCTCCGCGTTCCGCTTCGGGCGCGTCCGCGCCAACCACCGTCTCCCGCTCTTCCGTCCTCAGCACCTCAGAGATCCGGCCCGCGGACGCCTTCGCACGGGCCAGGCTCGTCACGATCCAGGACAGCATCGAGAACGCCGCCATGATGCGCATCGCGTAGTTGAGGACGGCGACGATCTCGCCCACCTCCGCGCGTCCGCCCCGCACCTCCGCGCCGCCGAACCAGAGCAGCAGCAGAATGCTCACGTTCATGACCATGAGCAGCGCCGGCACCGTCAGCTCGACGACCCGGATCGCGGAGATCGTGCGGTTCATCAGATCCTCGTTCGCCTGCGTGAACCGCTCCCGCTCGCGGGCGTAGCGCACCATCGCCTTGATGAGCCGCATGCCGAGCAGATTTTCGCGGAGCAGCCCGTTCGTCCGGTCCAGCCGGGCCTGCACCGAGCGGAACAGCCTGAAGCCACGGTTCATCATCCAGACGAGCACGACAAGCAGCACGGGCGAAATCAGGAGCAGGATGAGCCCGAGCCGGACGTTGATCGTCAGCGCCATGACGAGGCCGCCGATCATGATGAGCGGCGCGCGCAGCATGACGCGCAGGCTCATGAACACCGCGTTCTGCACCTGGGTGACGTCGCTCGTCATCCGGGTCATCAGCGTCGCGGCGGAGAAGCGGTTGAACACGGCAAAAGGAAAAGCCTGCACCCGCTCGTACATCCCGGCGCGCACGTCATGGGCGAACCCCTGGCTCACATGCGCGGCGAAATAGCTGTTCACGATGCCGGCGGCAAAGCCGAGCAGCGCCAGCAGCGTCATCCAGAGGCCGATCCGGAGCACCGCGCCGGTGTCCCGGACCAGAATGCCCTCGTCGATGATGCGGGCCATCAGCACCGGGTGCCACAGTTCGACGACGAGCTCCACGAGCATCAGGACGAGGGCGATGGCCGCGGCCAGACGGTAAGGTTTCAAGTATCGCAGCAGATGCACAACCGCACCCCTCCTCCTTCAGCTTGCGCGCCGCCGACCGCGCCGGCCGCTCCCTACAGCTCGATCGATTCGCCGGGAGCAAGCGGGAGTCCTTCGATGCCGGCGGCCTTGAGCCGCTCCGCGAACGCCTTCCCGTCCTGCGCGATGAGCGGGAACGTGTTGTAGTGAATCGGCACGACCCGCTTCGCGCGCAGCCATTCCGCGGCCGTCAGCGCGTCGTCGGGCCCCATCGTGAAATTGTCGCCGATCGGCAGGAACGCGAGATCGATCGCGTTCCGCTCCCCGATGATCTTCATGTCGCCGTACAGCGCCGTGTCGCCCGCATGGTAGATCGTGCGCCCTTCCGCGGTCAGCAGCATGCCCGACGGCATCCCCGTGTAGACGAAAGTCTGCTCGCCCGGCGGCTGATAGGCCGAGCCGTGGAACGCGGGCGTCAGCTTCACCTTGCCGAAATCGAACGTCCACGAGCCGCCGATATGCATCGGATGGTTCTTGCAGCCTTGCCAACCGGCGTAGACGGCCAGCTCGTTCGGCGCGATGACGACCGCGTCGCAGCGCTTCGCGATCTCGAAGGCGTCGCCCACATGATCGTTGTGCCCGTGCGTGAGCAGCACGTAGTCCGCCTGGATATCGCTTGCGGCAACCGGCGCAGACGGATTGCCGGTAAGGAACGGATCGAAGATGAGCTTCCGGCCGTTCGTCTCGACCAGAACACAGCTGTGGCCGTAATAGGTCAGCTTCATGTTACCCACCTCTGCCCTTCAAAAATTTGTCACCGATAATTCCATTATCCGAAAATCGCGCCCGAATGTCCATGCTTGAAACGTTTTCACGCAAGTTGACACCGGCAGTCGCCGGGGCTACGATGATGAACAAACGAAGGCGCGGCCGGCCGCGGGAACGCCGGCGCGCCGATGACGAGAGGGGGAGTCCCCGTTGACCGACGCGCATGTACGGATTGCCGCCATGCCGAAGATCGATCTCCATCTCCATCTGGACGGCTGCGTCCGGCCGGAGACGCTGATCCGGCTGGCCCGCGAGCGGAAGCGCGCGCTTCCGGAGACGGACCCGGAGCGCCTGCGGCCCTGGATGCGGGTCGCGCCCGACAACGCGAATCTGACCGAGTATCTGACGAAGTTCGATTTCGTCCTTGACCATCTGCAGGACCGGGAAGCGCTCGAACTCGTCGCCTTCGAATGCGTGAAGCAATCGGCGGACAGCGGCGCCGTTCATGTCGAGGTGCGCTTCGCCCCGATGCTGCACACCCGGGAAGGGCTGACGGCGGACGACGCGATTCGCGCCGTCGCCCGCGGCCTGGCGCGCGGCGAGGCCGAATGCGGCATATCGGCGCGCGCGATCGTCATCTGCATGCGCCACCATGACGAGGCGACGAACCTGCGGACCATCGAAGCCGCGGCCCGCTTCGCCGGGCAAGGCGTCGCCGCCGTCGACCTCGCCGGCGACGAGTCGCGCTGGCCGACGTCCGCCTTCCGGCGGGTGTTCGAGGCGGCCGCCGCGCTCGGACTGCAGGCCACGATCCACGCCGGCGAGGCGGACGGCCCGGAGAGCGTCCGGGAAGCCGTCGAGCGGCTCGGCGCGGTCCGGATCGGCCACGGCGTCCGCGCGCAGGAAGATCCCGACGTGCTTGCGATGCTCCGGGAGCGCCGGATTCCGCTCGAAATGTGCCCCACCAGCAACATCCAGACGCGGGCGGTGTCCGGGTGGGACGCCTACCCGCTTCGCCGCTACGCCGCGGACGGGCTCATCGTGACGGCGAACACCGACAATCCGACGGTGTCGGGGACGACGATCGCGGAGGAATACCTGCTGCTCCACGACAAGCTGGGCATGACGCCGCGGGAGATCGCGGCGCTCATCCTGAACGCGGCCGACGCGGCTTTCCTCGAACCGGAGGCGAAGACGGCGCTGAAGGCGCGGGTGCGGTCCGCGCTCGCCTCCCTCGGGCTGGCCCCGGATGTTCCGGATTCCCGGGCGTAACCGGTTCGCGCCCATGTAAAAAAGCGCCCGACGCGTCGCTTCGCATCGGGCCAAGGCAATAAGACGGATATGGAAAAAGGAGATGAAAGCATAACCATGAAACCCCAGGTGCTGGATGTCGGCAACGTGCTGCACAGCGACCTGGGCGCGTTCTGGCGCGCGCTGGCCGATCTGGCCGGCGCGCCCGTCCTGTTCGTCGACGACTACCCGGACAATCTGCGGGCGGCCCAATCGTTCGGCTGGCACACGCTGCTCGCCGACGGGGACGGCCGCTGGACGCGGATGGTCGAGCCCCTGCTTCGACAGCCCGGCTGACCTTACTCCTTCACGCTGCCCAGCGCCACGCCTTCAATAATATACCGCGACAGCAGGAAGTACACAATGAACAGCGGAATCGCCGTAAGCGAAAGACCGAGATAGATCGATCCGTACTCCGTCTTGTAGATGTCTCCCCTCAGCAGGTTGACCATGATCGGCAGCGTATACTTCTCCTTCTGCGTCAGCAGAATGAGCGGCATGAACAGGTTGTTCCAGCTGCCGACGAAGACGAAGATCGCCTGCGTCGCCACCGCCGGCATCATGATCGGCAGGATGATCCGGTTGAACGTCGCGAATTCGCCGGAACCGTCCACCCGCGCCGACTCCACGATTTCGAACGACAGCGCGCCGAGCAGATACTGCCGCATGAAGAACACGATGGCCGGCGACGCGATCGCGGGCAGGATCAGCGGCAGATGGTTGTTCGTCCAGCCGAGCTGATACATGAACTGATAGAAGCCGACCGCGCTGGCCTGGGCCGGAATCAGCATGATCAGCACGATGAACGTGAAGAACGGCTGCCGGAATTTCCAGTGATACACCACGAGCGCGTACGCGGTCAAGGCCGAGAAATAGACCGCGCAGAGCGTCGTGCCCGCGGAAATGATGAACGAGTTCATGAACCCGGTGATCGGGTCGAAGCTCTTGCCCAGCAGCACTTCCAGATTGCGCATCAGGTAGCCCGACGGCAGCAGCGACAACCCGGCCTGGATCTGCGGCGTCGAGCGCGTGGCGTTGACGAACATGATCCAGAACGGCATGATGCTCATCAGCGCCAGGAATACGCAGACGATGTAGACGAACGTCCTGTTCAGCTTCAGGGCGAAGGTGTTGTTCTTCTTCGTCGCATTATACATGGGTTACGCCCCCTTGTGCCCGTGCCGCCGCTTTCCGGATCCGCTTCTCTTCCTTCCTGACGCGCGCCGCGTCGCGGTCGCGCAGCATGTAGAACAGCACCGCCGACAGGATGGCCGCGATCAGGAACAGGATCATGCTGGCCGCGGCTGCGCGGTTGTACAGATACTGGCCCTTGAACGCCTGCGCGTAGATGAACATCGACGCGGTGTAGGTGGAGTTGTCCGGTCCGCCGCTCTGGAACAGTTGGGGAATGTCGAACATTTGCAGACCGCCGATCATCGACGTGATCAGGATATACAGCATGATCGTCCGGATGCCCGGCAGCGTGATCCTCGTGAACTGCTGCCAGCCGTTCGCGCCGTCGATGGCCGCGGCTTCATACAGCGCAGGGTTGATGCCCATGACGCCGGCGATCAGGATCAGCATCGTATGGCCGTACCACATCCAGTACTGGATAAACGACACGATGCCCCGCGCCGTCCACTTGTCCAGCAGGAAGTTGATCGGCTCGCTCGACCATCCGAGCATTTGGTACAAGCTGTTGACGGGTCCGATCGGATAGGCGAACAGCGAGCTGAACAGCACGGCGATCGTACCTGCCGTGATGACGTTGGGCATGTAGAACAGAATTTTGAACGCGCCTTGCCCCCGGATGTTGAGCCGCTTGTTCGTCAGCCAGGCGGTGAGCAGAAGCGCGATCCCCAGCTGGGGTATGAAGTTGCAAATCCAGATGATGGCGGTGTTCACGAGCGATTTGCGAAACAGCTCGTTCTCAAACAGCAGGTTTTGGAAATTCTCAAACGGGTTGTCCAGAATGTTGACTTCCTTCGGGACAACGCCCTTCATGTCGGTGAATCCGATGAATGCCGTGTAGAGGATCGGATACAGCGAGAAGACCAGGAACGCCAATACAAAGGGAAGGCAGAAGATATAGCCGTACCTGGAATAGCTGATCGTTCGCCGGCGCAAAGGCAATCACCCCCCAACGATGTAAAGGGGGCGGGGGTTGCCCGCCCGCCCCGATATGGCGCCCTTATCAGTTGTCGATGCCGAGTTCGTCCTTGACCGTGCTCTTGAAGTCGGCAATCGCCTGGTCGCGGCTCTTGTTGCCGGCGGTGTACTCGCGAACCTGAGCCCGCCAGATGTCGTTGATCGACTGGTCGTACTGCGTCAGGTTCTTGCCGGTTGCGAACTTGTTGGCCGACACGAACACGTCGAACATGTTTTGTCCGCCGAGGAAGTCGAGTTCGCCGTTCGACTTCGCCATGACGACGGAGGATGCGACCGTGTCCTTCGTGCCTTGCTCGCCGTCGACCATCGTGCCGTTCGCCCAGAAGTATTGCAGGCCTTGTTCGGACGCGTCCAGCGTCACCCAGTGGATGAAGTCGGCGACCGCCTTCTTCTTCGCTTCGTCCTGCAGCACGTTCTTGTTGGCGAGCAGCCAGGTGCCGCCCCAGAAGAACCCGATCGGCGGTTCGGTGATGGCCCAGTCGCCGGCGGTGTCGGGCGCATGCTGGCCGATGACGTAGTTGATGAGCCATGCCGGACCGAAGAAGCCGAACACCGGTTTCGGACCCGTGCCCTTCATGTCGGCGTACCAGGCTTCCGTCCAGTCTTGCGTGTCATTGTGGTAGCCGTTGTCCTTCAGACGCTTCGACAGGTCGAGGAATTCTTCGCGTTTCGGGTCGATGTACAGCTTGCCGTCGACGATCCAGCCCTTGTCGGAGCTGTTCTCGATCGCGTGCCAGATGTCGCCGTCGCCGGAGACGATCGCATAGCCTTTCTGCTTCAGCTTCTCGGCAGCCGCGAAGAACTTGTCCCAGCCCGGACCGATTTCGTTCTTGATGGTGTTCGGGTCGTCCGTGCCGAACGTGTCCTTCGCGAGCGAGCGGCGGTAGATGAACGCGCCGCCGGTTGCCTGATAGCCGAGCGCCTTCAGCTCGCCGTCCTTCGAGCCGATGTCGATCGTGTACTCGGCGATGCCGGCTTCTTGCACCATTTGGTCGGTCAGACCGAGGTCGGCATACGAAGCCGCGAAGTCGGACATGTCGCCTTGCGTGTACTTCAGGACGAACGCCGCTTCGGCCGCGTAGAGGTCCGGAGCGTCCTTGCCGCCGGCTGCCAGAGCCTGGTCAAGCGCCGGTTGGTAAGCGTTGTCCGTGGTGGAGATGATCGTCGAGTTGAACTCGACGTTCCGGTCGGGGAACAGCTGCTTGTACTTCTCGGTCATTTTCGGAATTTCGTCCGTGAAGGACCACAGGTTGAGCGTGACCTTCTCGCCCGAGCCCGAGCCGCCCGACGACGAGCTGCTGCTGCTCGACGAGCTGCTGCTGCTCGACGAGCTGCTGCTGGACGAGCTGGAGTCGGAATTGTTGTTTTTGTTGCCCCCTCCGCACGCCGCAAGCAACGATGCGAGCATGATGATCGCGGTGATCAGTGCCAGCGTTCTCTTCATTTCTTCTTTTCTTCCTCCCTTTTCAATGCACATTTTTCTGAAATGTACATTTCATGTAAACGCAATCACCATTATAGAACCGACTCTATCAACGGATAAGGATACGGTCTTTGGGTATCTTCCATCTTTTTTTGGGTCTGTCATCCATCCCCGGGCAATGCAAAACCCCCCGGTCCCGCTTCACGCGGTCCCGGGGGGTTCCCCTCGAATCCGGATTCATGTCGATTGTCCGGCGCCCGCCGCCGTCTCAGCGGTCCGCGCCTCGCCCTGCTGCAGCTTATACATCTGATAATACTTGCCGCGCTTCGCCATCAGCGATTCGTGGTCCCCGCGCTCGACGATGACGCCGCGGTCGAGCACGAGGATGAGGTCGGCGTTCCGGATCGTGGACAGCCGGTGCGCGACGATGAACGTCGTGCGGCCTTTTTTCACCACTTCGAGCGCGTCCTGGATGATCGCTTCCGTCTCCGTGTCGATGTTGCTCGTCGCCTCGTCCAGGATGAGGATCGCCGGATCGAACGCCAGCGCGCGGGCGAACGAGATGAGCTGGCGCTGGCCGGCCGACAGCGTGCTGCCCTTCTCCAGCACCGGCTCGTCGATGCCGCGCGGCAGGTGCTTCAGCACCCGGTCGCCGGCGACCTCGGCCAGCGCCCGCGCGGCCGCCTCCCGCGTGATCCGGGGATCGCCCATCGTGATGTTCGACTCGACCGTGCCCGTGAACAGGAACGGGTCCTGCAGCACGATGCCCATGTGCTCCCGGAGCGCCTGGCGCGGGATCTCCCGCGTGTCGACGCCGTCGATCGTGACGCTGCCGCGGTCCGGATCATAGAAGCGGAAGAGCAGGTTGATGATCGAGCTTTTGCCCGATCCGGTATGGCCGACGAGCGCGACCGTCTGCCCCCGCTTCGCCTCGAACGAGACGCCCTTCAGCACCGGTTCGCCTTCCTTGTACGAGAACCAGACATCGCGGAACGCGACATCGCCCTTGTAGCGAGGAATCCGCGCGTCCGACACGTCCTCTCCCGGCTCGTCGAGCAGGACGAACACCCGCTCCGCCGAGACGAGCGCCGTCTCCAGGTTCGGCAGCTGGTTCACGATATTCACGATCGGGTCGAACAGCCGGTTCAGGTAGTCGACGAACGCGTACAGCACGCCAAGCGACACGACCGCCTCCGGCCCGGACAGCCGCTCCGCGCCGAAATACCAGATCACGGCCACGTAGGCGAGGTTCCGGATGACGCTGACCAGATTCCAGCTGGTCAGCGAGTTCAGATTCAGCAGCTTGTTCTTGTAGACGAAGCTCCGGTGGTTGTAGACCTCGAATTCCTCTTCGACCTTCTTCTCGCGCCGGAACGCCCGGATGACGGCCATCCCCTGGATCGCCTCGTTGATCCGGCCGTTGATCTCGCTCAGCGTCGCGCGGATCACGCGGTTGTAGCGCCGCGCGAACCGGCCGTAGAGCCAGATCCACAGCGCGAGGATCGGCACGATGATCAGGCAGATCGCCGCGAGCCGCGCGTCGAGCAGGAACATCGCGCCGAGGATGCCGACCATGTTGACGCCGCCGGTGAAAAAGTTCGCCAGCACCGTCACGTACAGTTCGCGGATCGCCTCCGTGTCGTTCGTGATGCGGGAGACGACCTTGCCGGCCGGCAGATTGTCGAAGAAGCGGACCGCGAGCCGGTTCACCTGCGCGAACACGTCATTGCGCATCCGGAGGATGATCCGGTTCGCCGCCGCCTGCAGCCAGTAGCGCTGCCCGTACGCGAAGAACGCCGAGACCACCGTCAGGCCGAAATAGAACAGGCAAAGCCGGATCATCCCGTCCACTTCGGGACGGAAGAAACGGAAGATCTCGTTCGCGCCGATCCGCTCCGCCGGATAGACGGCCGTCCGTCCGCCGGCCTCGATCGCGACCGCGCCGTCGCCGCTCGCCGCGCGCGAACCGTCGAACGCGACCGGCTGCGGGATGAAATAATAGTCCCGTCCGATCTGCAGGATGCGGACCTCGCCGCCCCGCTCCTCGCCCGGCGCGAAATGGTCCGCCCGCTTGTACAGCCGGCCGCCGTGCTCGACCGTGAAGGCGTCCTTCGCGGACGCTTCGTACCACGGCTGCTCGATGCCCGAGATGTGCACGTCAATCAGCCGTTTCGCCACGAACGGGCCGGCCAGGTTGGTGCCGACGGACACCGCCAGCATGACGATCGCGAGCAGCAGTTGCCACTTGTGCAGCATCGCGTAGCGGAACAGCCGCCTGACCGTCTCGCGCTTGCCGGCCGTCCCCCGGTCTATGTCCAGATCCTGCCCGAAAATCTCTTCCGTGCTCAACCGTGTTCACCCGCTTCCATTCCGGCGGCTTCCTCCATTTGCTGCCGTTCGTATTGCTCCCGGTACCAGCCGCCGAGCTTGATCAGCTCCTCGTGCGTGCCTTCCTCGACGATCCGGCCGTCGTCGAGCACGACGATCCAATCCGCGTGCTGGACGGCCGACAGCCGGTGCGTGACGATGATCGTCGTCTTGCCATGCCGCTCGCGCCGGATGTTCGCGATGATCTCCGCCTCCGTCCGCGCGTCGACCGCGGACAGCGCGTCGTCGAGCATCAGAATCTCCGGGTCCCGGACGAGCGCCCGCGCGATCGCGACGCGCTGCTTCTGCCCGCCCGACAGCGCGACGCCCCGCTCGCCGACGAGCGTGTTCAGGCCGTCCGGCAGGAATTCCAGATCCTTCTTGAAGGCGGACGCCTCGATCGCGCGCCACAGCTCCTCCTCGCCCGCGTCGTCGCGCGCGAACAGGATGTTCTCCCGCACCGTGCGCGAGAACAGGAACTGCTCCTGCGGCACGTAGCCGAACCACGACTTGAGCCGGTCGGTCGGGATCCGCTCGATCGGCACGCCGCCGATCGTGATCTCGCCTTCGCCCGACGGGTATTCGCGCAGGAGCTGCCGGATCAGCGTCGTCTTGCCGGCTCCGGTCCGGCCGACGACGCCCAGCGTGCCGCCGCGCGGCAGCGTGAGCGAGACGTTCCGCAGGTTGTCGACCGGCGATCCCGGGTAGCGGAACGTCACGTTCCGGAACACGATGTCGCCCGGCGTCTCCGGCGCGTCCGCGGCGTCGCTGCCGTCCGCCGCGTTCGGCACGTCCGGCACGTCCGGCTTGTAGTTCAGCGTCTCGTTCACCCGGTCGAGCGAGGCGTTGCCGCGCTGCATCACATTAATCAGCTCGCCGACCGCGAACATCGGCCAGATCAGCATCCCGAGATAGACGTTGAAGGTGACGAGCCCGCCGATCGTCAGCTCGTTGTGGAAGACGAGCCAGGCGCCGTAGCCGAGCCCGATCAGGTAGCTCGCGCCCACGAAGATGCGCACCGTCGGCTCGAACAGCGCTTCGATCCGCACGACGCTCAGGTTTTTGCGATAGACGTCCTCCGTGACCTCGGCGAACCGGCGCTCCGCCGCCCGCTCCTGCACATACGCGCGGATGACGCGGACGCCCGAAATCGTCTCGAGCACGCTCTCGTTCATGTCGCCGAACGCGTCCTGCGCCTTGATGAACCGCTCGTGGATCCAGCCGCCGTATTTGCTCGCGAGAATCGCCATGATCGGCAGCGGCAGCACCGCCATGATGGTCAGCTTCCACGAGACGAACACGGTCATCATGACAAGCAGGAGCGCCATCCACAGCGTCGAGTCCATCAGCGTCAGCATGCCGAAGCCGGCCGTCACGCTGACCGCGTTCAGGTCGTTCGTCGCGCGCGCCATCAGGTCGCCCGTCCGGTTTTTGTTGAAGAACGCGGGGGTCATTTTCAGAAAATGCCGCATCAGCCGCGAACGGAGCATCCGCTCCACGACGAACGAGCCGCCGAACAGATTATAGTGCCAGATATAGGATATGATATAGGCGACGACCGTCAGGACGAGCAGCGTGACGAGCGTGAGCGTCAGGCTCCGCCAGGTCATCGTGCCCTGGTAGATGGCGTCGATCGCGTCGCCGACCATCATCGGCGGCACCACTTCGACGAGGCCGCTCGCGAACAGCAGCGGCAGGGCGATGAGATACCGTTTCCGCTCCAGCCTGAAGAACCAACCGAGTTTGCGAAGCACCGCCAGCATTCTGTCTCTCCTCTCTTCTCCGAAAAAAGCAAAACGCACACCGCAAAAGCCGCGATGTGCTCCCAATGATCCCGATATGGGTACACGCCGCGCCCCTTCCCGCGGCATGCGTCTCTCAACGCCTCATGCGCCGGAACGCCGATCTCGGGAATCCCGATATCGGGCAGACGCCGGGATGAAGCGGCCGCGGGCAATATGAACATGGCCTCCAGATGGCGCAAGGAGGATATGGTCCATCCGATTGCCGTTCTTCATTGCCCGCAGCTCCTTTCCGTGCCGTCGTGTCGTCTTTAAGTCGTACAGTATCATGCCGTTCAACGAATTGTCAACGGATTAGAATTCCTATGATCATCTTCTGCCAATGGCGCTTGACTCGGTCGCGCGATCAGCCGGCCCGCGCCTCATACCCGGACATCCAGGTTGGAGCCGATGAGCTGCGCCGCCGGCACCGGCGCCGGCTTCCTGCCCGGATCCGCGTCTCCGGGCGGCACCCCTTCGACGGCGATTCCCTTGAATTTCGTGTAGCTGGCGATGACGATGCGATGCGCGCCGCGCGCGCGCCCGGTTTCCTTCGCGCCTTCTTCCTGTTCCGATGGGGCGGCGCCGGCTTTCCCGGCTTGTCCCCCGTGCGCGGCGCGAGCCGATTCGGGATCGTCGGCGGCTTGCGCCGTCTCCCTGTGCGCGTGCGATCCCGACGCTGCCGCCTGACCGTTCCTTTCCCCGGCCGGGTGCGCGCCCATGTGCCCGGATGTCAACCGCGAGCTGGCTTCCATCCCAAGCGACCTCCTTCCTTGTTCGGCAGCTGGCTGGCATCCGGCGCGGTCCGAGGTCCGTCCGACTTTCCGTCGGAACCGGCGCTTCCCGCCGCCGATTAGCCCCTCTAGCTTTGCGTCCTTGCGCTTTCGCGCAGGTTGCCTTGAATCACAAGTAGGACTTGCGTACCTCAAGTATAGGAAACGTTTACTAATCCGTCAACGAAAATCTCCGGTTTGGCTCCAGCTTTTCCAGCGTCATGCAAGAATGCATGATCTATTAAGTATGTTCGGACCGCGCCGTCATCCGGCTCAGGCCAGCAGCAGTCTCAGCCGCTCCGCGAGGAAGGTCCGGAACTTCGGATCGAGCAGCGCCTCGCGCGCGTGGGCGGGCGTCAGGCAGCATACCCTGCCCGCTCCGAAGGCGTGCTCCCAGCCGGCGAGCGATTCGCCGGCCGCCGAGCGGGACCGGAGGAACACGTTCGTCCTCGCCTCGTCCACCTCGACAAAATAGTGCTCGTCGAACAGCGTCATCACCTCCGCCCCGTCCGAAGCGCGCACATACGTCACGTCGTTCATCTCCGGATGGTGCAGGAACCGGCCGCGGAGCATGTCCGTGTAGGCGCCGTCCCGGTCGTAGCCGGCCATCCCCGTGTGCCAGGCCAGCCAACGGCCGCCGCCCTTCACATAGTCGATGATCGCATCTTCCGTTTCGGGCAGCATCCAAGGGTCAAAAGGCTCGTCCGGCGCGTTCAGCGGATTCTGCTTGAACAGCACCGCCGCGTCCGGCCGCTCCTTCAGCCGCCCCGCGAGCTCCCCGTGCTCCGCAAACGCGAGCGCGATGCCGCCGGCCTCCTCCGCCGCCTTCTCCAGCGCTTCCCGGATCATGTCTCCCGCGTGCCAATAATCGCCGACCAGGGCGATGACGTTCTTCATGCGCCGCATCCTCCTCTCATTCGGCCCGCTCCGTCCGCGTCACCACGGCAGCGGCTTGCCCGTGTAATCCGTGTACGACGGCAGCGGCCCGATCTCCTGCGGCGCGAGCACCTGCGCGATGATGCCCTTCGCCGCGTCGATCGCTTCGACCGTCGCCTTGTCGTTGAACCGGCCCGACATCCAGGAGCGCACCCAGCCCGGATGGAAGCACATCACCTTGATGCCGTACGCTTGCAGGTGGTTCTGCAGAATCGCCGACTGCATGTTGAGCGCCGCCTTCGTCATGCAGTAGCCGTACTCGCGCTTCCGCCAGTTGTCCGCGATGCTTCCGGCCTCGGACGAGATGTTGACGAGCCGCTTCCCCTCGCCGTTCACGAGCAGGTGAATGACGGAGTTCGTCACCCGCAGCGCGCCGAGCGTGTTGACGTTGTACATGTTCAGCATGTCGTCGAAATACAGATCGCCGAACACGTCCTCCGAGCGATCCCGGTGAATCGCGGCGTTGTTGATCAGGATGTCGAGGCGGTCCGTCTCCGCCTTCACGATGTTCGCGGCCCGCCGCACCGACGTGTCGCTGCCGATGTCGAGCGGCAGAACGCGCAGCTTCGGCTCCCGCTCCGCCAGCTCGCCGAGCTCGGGCCAATCCGGCATGAAGCTTCCCGCGAACACGCGGTACCCTTCGGCCAGCAGCACCTTCGCCAGCGCGAGGCCGAGCCCGCGGTCGCAGCCCGTCACGTATGCCGTCTTTTCCATCTCATTGCCCGCCTCCCAGTTGTGACATGATCCGGATTAATTCCTCGCCGCGCCGGGATTCTGGAGAAACCGCCGGCGGTACTCGCGGGGCGTCACGCCTTCGCTCTTCACGAAGCACGCGGTGAAATAGGCGGCCTGCTGGAAGCCGACCTCCTGCGCGATCTGGCCGACCGGCAGATCGGTCTGGAGCAACAGCAGCTTCGCCTGGTCGAGCCGGTAATGCAGCAGATACTCCATCGGCGAGCAGCCGAACTGCCGCTTCATGCAGCGCGCGATGTAAACCGGGTGAAAGTTGAGCGCCTCGCCGAGCTCCTTCGCCGTGATCCGCTCGCGGTAGTGCTTGCGCAGCCAGGACGCGGCCTGATCGGCCACCATGGCCCCCGGGCGCGGCGCGCGGGCGTCGGCGCCGGCGGCGAGCATCATCAGCGCCTGCTGGAACAGGAGCTGCTGCTCCCAGCGCACCCAGTGCAGGTGGGAGTCGCGCTCGAGCGCGACGAGCTGCCGCAGCACCTCGTACATCTTCGCCGGCTGGACGAGGCGGCTGAACTGCGGCACGCGGATCCGGAACGTCTGCATCCGGAACGTCCGGCCCGGCTTCGGCGCGTCGTCCGCTCCGATCCCGGCCTCTTCCGCTTCGCCGTCCGCCATCCGCCACGAGCCCGCCGTATGGAAGTGCAGCCAGTACGAGACCGTCTTCTCCGTGCATCCGGCGATCGGATAATGGTGCAGATCCGGCCGCAGGATGAGGGCGCAGCCTTCCGACACTTCGTATTGCCGGTCTTCCTCCCCGATATACAGGCACCCCTGGGCGACGACGATCAGGTCGAACTCGCCGATCGCGTAACGTTCGGGATGCCTCCGGCCGGGACCGGCCACGCTGTAGCCCGCGCGGATGTAGTGGGGAAGCGGAAGCGCGGTGAATTCGATCGTCGGCATGGCGTACGGGACTCCTTTCCGATCAGGTTGAATCCGTGATAATAAAAGTTGTCCGCCTGATACTTCCCGACCCGCTGACCGCCTATAATCAGAGCAAAACCGGAATGTACGCGCTTTCTTAAAATGGCGGCCGCCGGTTGGGAGAGCGACAATCGGGCGCTGGACTTGCCCGCGTCTGCCCCCATTATCGCACGCATTCGGGATCTGTGGGAAGGAGCGATCGCATGTTGGCCCATGACATCTGCACCATCGCCGTCAACCAGATCGGCTACCCCGCGCGGGCGGCGAAGATCGCCTGCTTCACGAAGGCGGGGGAATTCCGCGTCGTCGACGCCGCGACCGGCGAGACCGTCTTCACCGGGCGCACGGGCGGGCTCGCGGACGATCCGAACAGCGGCGTCCGCGTGGCGCAAGGCGACTTCACGGCGCTCTCCGCGCCCGGCCGGTACCGGATCGAGATGGACGGCGAGCGCTCGGCCGAGTTCGAAGTGTCCGAACGTCCGTACGACGCGTTGCATCGCGGCCTGCTCAAGGCGTTCTACTATTTCCGCTGCGGCATGGACCTCGATCCGGGGTTCGCCGGACGGTGGGCGCACGGCGCCTGCCACCTGTCGCCCGCCATCGTTTACGATGATCCGGAACGCCGGATCGACGGACGCGGCGGCTGGCACGACGCCGGCGACTACGGCAAATATACGGTGCCCGGCGCGAAGGCGGTCGCCGACCTGCTGCTCGCGTACGAATGCTATCCCGATGCGTTCCGCCGGCCCGTGCCGATTCCGGAGACGGACGGCCGCGCGCCGGATGTGCTGCACGAGTGCCGGTACGAGCTCGATTTTCTGCTGAAGATGCAGGATGGCGCGTCGGGCGGCGTCCACCACAAGCTGACGACGCTCCGCTTCCCGCCGCTGAACCGGAAGGCGGAGGAGGACGACGGCGCGCTGTACGTCATGCCGGTCTCGCCGACGGCGACGGCCGACTTCGCGGCGGTCATGGCGCAGGCGTCCCGCATCTACCGGCCGTTCGATCCCGCGTACGCCGACCGTTGCCTGGCGGCGGCGCTCCGGGCGTGGGACTGGCTTGAGCGGAATCCGGACGCGCCCGGGTACCGGAATCCGCCCGACGTGTTCACGGGCGAGTACGGCGACCGGCGCGGCGACCGCGACGAGCGGTACCGGGCGGCGGCCGAACTGTACCGCGCGACCGGCGGGGAGGCGTTCCACGAGGCGTTCCGGCGGCTGGCGAAGGAGGAGTTCGACAAGTTCGCGCTCGGCTGGGCCGACGTCGGCGGCTACGGCACGATCGCCTATCTGCTGAACGGCCGGGAACGGGCCGACGCCGCGCTGTACGACGAGCTGCTGGCGGGCTTGCGCGCCGAAGCGGACCGGATCGCGGCGATCGCCGCCGCCGAGGGCTACCGGGTGTCGCTCGAGCGGAAGGAGTATGTCTGGGGCAGCAACATGCTCGTCATGAACGACGCGATGCTGCTCCTGATCGCGCACCGGCTGCACGGGGAAGCGTCCTGGCGCGCGGCTGCGCTCGACCAGATCCATTACCTGCTGGGCCGCAACGTGCTCGGCGTCAGCTTCGTGACCGGCTTCGGCGAGCGGGCGTACCGAAACCCGCACTATCGGCCGGGCGTCGCGGACGGCGTCGACGATCCGGTGCCCGGCTTCGTCTCGGGCGGGCCGAACGCCGGCCTGCATGACGAATGCATGCGCCGGCGCCTGCAGGGCAAGCCGCCGGCCCAATGCTACATCGACCACCAGGACAGCTACGCCGGCAACGAAGTGACGATCTACTGGAACTCGCCCGCCGTGTTCGCGGTGTCGGCGTTCGTCGGATAGTCCGGCATCCGGAGCCGGCCAAGCCCGGCCATATACACGGCCGGGCTTTTCTCGATAGGGGGCGCGGGATCGCGTATAATAGGGTTGTACCGAGATGACCGGAGGAACAGAGCTCATGGATCGCTTGCAGCAGGATGGGGCGGCGGACCGGCCGCAGACCAAGCGATGCGCGCATTGCGGCGAGGAGCGGCCGCTCGGCGAGTTCCGGCGGCGGACCGGGCGGCGCGCCGGGAAGCGCTCGCGACGCGGCGCGTGCCGCGAATGCCGCCGCCGGATGAAGGCGGGCGAAGCCGCCGGGACGGGCGCCGGCGACGCGGCGGTCAAGCCGGCGGCCGGGCCGGCCGCGGGCGGCGCAGACCTTGCGCGGAAGCGCGCGCCGCTGCCCGCCGCGCCGGATGTCCGCCCTGGCGCGCCGCCGTCGGGCGAGCCTGCGCCCGGCACAAACGCGGTTCCGGCGCAGCCGCAGCCGGCCGCGTCCGGCCCGGAGCAGACGGACGCCGGGGAGGAACCCGCTCCCGCCCCGGCGCGCAAACGCAAAAAACGCCGCGGCAAACGCGGCGGACGCAGGCGGAACAAGCGCCGTGCCGCTGCCGACCCCGATACGCCGGCGGAACGGACGGCGTCCGAACCGTCCCGTTCCGGGCGGCCCGCCGAACCGTCCCGTTCCGGGCAGCCCGGCGCCGGTCGGCCCGGCGGGCCGACCGGCGCGGAGCTTCAGTCCGGGGGACCGGCGCCCGCCGCGGCGGACGAAGGCGCGAAGCCGACGAAGACCGGCCGGCGCAAGCGCAAGAAGGCGACCTGGGTTCTGCCGCCGCTGCCACCGCCGCCGCGCCCGGAAGGACCGGACCCGTCCGTCCTCTCCCCGGGCAAGTCCGGCGTCATCTGGATGCGCGGCCACACCGACAAGGGCCGGCGCTGGCGGCAGGAGACCGACCTCGAGACCGCCGTGACGCTGGTCCGCGAATACGCCGCCGTCGTCGTGAACCGCCGGACGATCCGCAGACTGTACAGCAACAAGGCGTTCCGCGAGTATATTTTGCAACGGGACAACTACACCTGCTACTTCTGCGGCAAATACGGCGACACGATCGACCACATCGTGCCGCGGGCGAAGGGCGGCCACACGACGCCCCTCAACTGCGTGACCGCTTGCCGCGAATGCAACCAGAACAAGGCCGCCCTCGACCTCGAGGAGTTCGTGGGGCGGAGGCCGCCGCGCTCCGGCGATCCGACGTGATTCCGGCCGCGCGCAAGGAACGGCCCCGAACGTCCCGAGTCAACGGAGCCGGCCGCCAGGGCCGGCTCCTTTTTCACGCCGGTTGCACCGCCGCGCGCTCCTCCGCGTGCCCCTCGAGCATCCGGTCGAGAATTCTCCGCAGGTAGGCCGCGGAATCGGCGCAGCGGGACTGCTTGGCGAGCATCGCCCCGGCCGACTCGATCCAGCGCCCCGGCACCAGTTCGTCGGCCCACGCTTCCGTCATCGCCGCCATGCAGGCCGGCGTCGTCTCCAGGTGGAACTGCAGCCCGAGCAGCCGGTCGCCGCAGGCGAACGCCTGATTGCGGCACGCGTCCGAGCTGGCCAGATGCACCGCGCCCTCCGGCAGATCGAACGTGTCGCCGTGCCAATGGAACGTCCAGAACATCTCCGGCAGCCCGGCGAGCAGCGGATGACGAGCTTCCGTGCGGCGCACCGGATGCCAGCCGATCTCTTTCTCCCGGTTCCGGTACACCCGGCCGCCCAGCGTCTCCGCCAGCATTTGCGCGCCGAGGCAAATGCCGAGCACCCGCTTGCCGCTCCGGATCGCTTCCCGCAGGAACGCTTTCTCCGTCGTCAGCCACGGGTGCTTGTCTTCTTCGGTGACGCTCATCGGTCCGCCGAGCACGACCAGCAGGTCGAAGCTGTCAAGCCGCGGGAACGGCTGCCCGGCCGGCGGTTCGATCACTTCGGCCGCACACCGCCGTTCCATCGCCCAGGTCAATAAAACTGACGCGTCATCAAAGGAAAAATGCTTCAACAGCAGCATTTTCATAGTCCCACCCCCGAACGTGTAAACTATTTTAACACACGCCTCCTCCAAACTGTACGCCCCGCCCTGATAAAATTAATGAAACGCCCCGATAAGACACCGGAGGATGCGCCCGGACCGGAAAAGGCGCCCCCGTACGGGGGCGCCCCGGGTGCGCCTTGCCTGTCAGGCGGCCTGCGGAAGCCGCGATTCGTTCCGACTGTTGCGCCGCCTGCGCCGGATCAGCCATTCCGCGACCAGCAGATTGGGCACCCAGCACAGCCAGGCGTCGATCCGGTACATGCGGTTGAAATCGTCAAGCAGCAGTTCGAAATTCGAAAAGTTCTCGAGCGGTATGGTGAGCATGCCGAGCGCGGCGACCCAGAACCGCAGCGTCACGCCCGCGAACGTCAGCGCGTAGCTTCGGATCATCCATTCCCGGTGCTCTTCCGTCCGTTTCTGGCGGATTCGCCGGTATCCGAACCAGGTGGCGGTCAGCCACGCGATGTCGAGGCCGAGGAATCCCAGTTGGCTGGCCCATCCGCCGAGCGCTTCGAACGACAGATAGAGGCCGGATGCGCCGCCGACCGCGATCGCGGCGACGTACAATTTGCCGAGCCGGCGATGAAGCCGGAGATCCTTCGTCCGGATCCGCCTGCTGAACAGGAACGGGCCCACGGCCAGCGAGACCGCGCCTCCGACGGCATGGAGATACAGGAAATTGACCCAACGCTCGTACGGAAAATCGACATCCAGCAAATGCAGCCGCACCATCCCGGCGCTCTTCGGATCGAGCACGACAAACTGCACGATCGCGTAGGCGGAAATGAGCAGCGCCAGACCGAGCATGACGCTCATCCACGTTTTTCTCAGGCTCATCATTCAACGCTTCCTCTTGTAAGGTAATATCATATTCAAATGCAGGTCATAGAACTCCATGATGTGATCGGAACGGTAGATGTGCGCGGTCAGATAGGCGCCGTAGAAAACGGTGAACAGGGCCTTCACCAGATCCTCCGTCGGCACGCGGTCCGAGATCTCCCCGTCTTCCTTCGCCTCCTCGATGAACCGGCGAAACAGCGCGCCAAGTTCGGGCGCTTCCGCGTCCACCAGCGCTTCCCGGCCCGGAAACAGGAGCTGGATCTCCGCCTCGCTGAGCACGGGCATGTCGGGGTGCATGCTCACTTCGGACAAATATCCGATCAGGCTCAGCATGATTCCCGGCTGCTTGCCGGCGCCCGCCTCCGCCACGCTTCGGAACAGATGGCGGATCGCCGCGACGCCCCGTTTCGGCTCAAGCCGGAACTCGATCAGACGGTTCGCAAGCCACAGCCGCATGAAGTAGATCAGCAGATCTTCCTTCGTCGGGAAAAATTTGAAAAAGGTGACCTTCGAAACTTCCGCCTTCGCGCACAGGTCTTCCACCTTGAGCTGCCTGAACGACATCGTTCCGAGCATTTCGAGAGCGGCCTTGAAGATTGCGATTTTCGACCTTGCCTTCTTGATCTCCCTGAGCGGCAGCTTCCTGCTCTCCATCAGCCGATCCCGCTCTCCCTCTCCATCAGTTCGCGGATTTTGCGCTCTTCCCACGAGCGGCTCCAGCCGTCCGTCATGAACACTTTCAGGCCATGCGCCGCCACGCCGATTCCCCAGCCGATCAGCGGGTAGACGAACCAGATGTCCTCCGGGCTCGAGATCAGGTTGATCGCGGCCAGGCCGAGGTTGACGACGATGTAGACGCCGAGATGCTGATAGAATTCGGCGATTCGCCGGACTCTCCGTTTGACCTCCTGGTATTGTTGTTCGTTGCTCATGCCAACTATACCTCCGTATATGATTTTACCTTCGTCTTTATATTAACTTGGGTTAATCTTTTTAGTCAAGTATATTTTCTTTGATGATAATAAAAAAACGACCCATGCGCGGAACCGCCGGGCGAGCGGCGGAGCTCCGATCATGGATCGCCCGTTGCATCACGTTTTTCCGGACAGCCGTTCCTGCGCCATGCGAATCATTTCGCGCACCATCGGGCCGCCGATCCGTCCGCCGATCGCGCCCGCCTGGTCGGTGCGCAGCTCGCCGCCGTTCCCGGGCCGGAGCGGCACGCCGATCGACCTCGCGATTTCGTACTTCACGTCGTCCGGCCGGGCCGGGTTGACCGCATAGCCTTCGCGCCGCATCACTTCCGCCTTCAGCGCGTCCAGCGCGGGCGCCGCGCCGGGCACGACGGGTCGTCTCCTGCTTCGTCTCGCCATGTCCGCCGCCTCCTTTCGCGCTTAACTTCCCCGCCGGGCCGCAAATTACCCGTGTGAATCGTTGCCAGCGGTTCCGGAATGGCGACCGGACGACGCTTGTGTTATACTGACGGAGTCAACTGCATAGGAAAATCCGGATTCGGCCCCTCGCGCCGTCCGGGAGAGGTTCGCGAACTCCCTCTATAAAAAACTAAGGCTGAACGATTTGCCTTCCGTCGCAATCGTTCATTTTGTGTTTGGCATGGATACGGTTCGCCGAATCTCGTTTCGCTGCAGCATCTTATGCGAAAGGAGATTTTTTTATGGCCGGAAGAGGACAGGAGGAACTGAAGGGGCTCACGCATCTCGGCAGCCGGGGCACGACGTACGCATACACCTACGATCCGACGCTGCTCGAGACGTTCGAGAACAAGCATCCGGGGCGGGATTATTTTGTCAAGTTCAATTGTCCGGAATTCACGAGCCTGTGCCCGATGACGGGACAGCCGGACTTCGCGACGATCTACATCTCGTACATTCCGGACAGGCGGCTCGTGGAGAGCAAGTCGCTGAAGCTGTATCTGTTCAGCTTCCGCAACCACGGCGACTTCCACGAGGACTGCGTGAACATCATCATGAACGACCTGATCGCGGCGATGGATCCGAAGTACATCGAGGTGTGGGGCAAGTTCACGCCGCGCGGGGGCATCTCGATCGATCCGTACTGCAACTGGGGCAAGCCGGGGACAAAATACGAGGCGATGGCGGAACACCGGCTGCTGAACCACGATCTGTATCCCGAGAAAGTGGACAACCGCTGATCCGATTGGAGGACACGTGATGCGAACCGGAATTGTTCTTCTGTATCTGGCGTCCATCATCGCCGCGAACGTCGTCACCGCGCGCTTCGCGCCGCTTGCGTTCGGCGCGTTCCTCGTGCCGGCGGGCTCGGTGTTCATCGGCGCGACGTTCATTCTGCGCGACTTCGTGCAACAGACGGTCGGACGGCGGCGGACGTACATCGCGATCGGCGCCGCGATGCTGCTCTCCGCCGTCACTTCGTGGCTGCTCGGCGACACGCTCTGGATTACGGCCGCGTCGGCCGTGACGTTCCTCGTGTCCGAGTCGACGGATACGGAGATCTATACGCGGCTCCGGCTGCCGATGGCCTGGCGCGTGCTGTACAGCGGCTTCGCCGGCGGCGTCATCGACAGCGTGCTGTTCGTGCTGATCGGCCTGTCGCCGCTCGGCGCCGGCATCCTGCCGTGGGAGGCGGTCGGCGGCGCGATCCTCGGCCAGCTCATCGTGAAGACCGGCATGCAGGCCGCCGGGGCCGCGCTGGTGCGGATGCTGCCGATCGGGCGCGCGAACGCGGCCTGAGGCGGGCAGCCCGCGGGCGCCCTGTGTGCCCGGCCCCGGGCGGTCCCTTGCGGCCCGTGTCCGGTCGTTCGCCGCGACCCGGGCCTCGGACTTCCCACACGGCCCGCATCCGGTCGCCTCTCGCGGCCCGGCCCCGCGTTTCCCGGCGTCCCATCCGGAAATAGAAGCAATTTTTGCTTCTATTTCGTCCAAACGGGCCGCCGGCTCCCGAATAGAAGAAATTTCTTCCGTTATTCCCTCCAGAACAGCCGATTTTCCGCGATTACAGCGAAATAGACGCAAAAACTGCGTCTATTTCAAAAGGAAGAGCCGTTTTCGACAAAATAACCGCAAAAACTTCGTTTATCCGCCCGCGCGGTAATGCGAATGGAGGCCGGGACCCCTCAGCGCAGCAGCGCCAGATCGAACTCCGGCACGAGCCCTTCGCGGACGGCCCGGCCGAGCAGCGCTTCGACCGCCGCGCGGCCTTCTTCGCCGAGATCGGCGGTGTACCGGTTGACGTACAGATCGATATGCGCCTGCGCCACCTCGGGCTTCATCTCCTGCGCGTGGCGCATGACATAGTCGCGCGACGCCTCCGGGTGCGCCCAGGCGTATTCGACGGAGGCGCGAATCCACGCCGCGATCCGCTCCCGGTCGAGCGAACGCCGCGCCACGATGGCGCCGAGCGGAATCGGCAGGCCGGTGTCCTCCTCCCACCAGCGGCCCATGTCCTCGACGAGGGACAGGCCGTATTCGTGATAGGTGAACCGCGCCTCGTGGATGACGAGACCGGCGTCGATCTCGCCGTCCCGGACGGCGGGCATGATGCGGTGGAACGGCATGACGACGATCTCGCCGACGCCGCCCGGCACGTGCCGGGCCGCCCACAGCCGGAACAGCAGGTACGCCGTCGACCGGTCGCTCGGCACGGCCACGCGCCTGCCCGCGAGCGCTTCCGGACCGGCCGGACGCGCCGTCAGCACGAGCGGGCCGCAGCCGCGGCCGAGCGCGCCGCCGCACGGCAGCAGGGCGTAGCGGTCGAGCGCCCAGGGCAGGGCGGCGTACGAAATCTTCAGCACGTCGAAATCTTCGGACCCGGCCGCGTAATGGTTCGTCTTGTCGACGTCGGCGTAGGTCACGTCCAGTTCCGGCGCCCCCGGAACGAGGCCGTGCGCCAGCGCGTGAAAGACGAAGGTGTCATTCGGGCACGGCGAGTACGCGATGCGCAGCTTGTCCATCAGGTCTCGAAATCCTCCTTCACGGCGGCGAACGCCGCCTCAAGTGCGGCCAGGGCTTCGGGAATGCGCCACGCGGCGCGGTCGCGCGGGCCGACCGCGTTCGAGATCGCGCGCAGCTCGACGACCGGCACGCCCGCGCACGCGGCGGCGGCCGCCACGCCGAAGCCCTCCATCGCTTCGGCGGCGGCGCCGGGCACGCGGCGCGCCCGCTCGGCCGCCGTGGCGGCCGTTCCCGTCGCGGTCGAGACGGTCAGCACCGGACCTCGGCGCAGCGGCAAGCCCGCCGCTTCGATCCGCCGCGCGAGCCGATCCGACCAGTCCGGGTCGGCCGCGACGCGCGACGCGCCGAAGCCGAGCTCGTCCACCGGCAGGAAGCCGTCGGGCGTCTCGACGCCCAGATCGGCGGCCGCGATCAGATCGGCCAGCACGAGCTCGCCGACGCCCGCTGTGCCGGCAAATCCGCCGCCGATGCCGGCGCTGACGACCAGGCGCCATCCGCCTTCCGCCAGCGCGAGCGCGGTCCGCGCGGCCGCCGACGCCGGGCCGACGCCGGCCAGCCGCACCTCTGCCCGCGCGCAGCCCGCGAGGCCGCGCAGCACGGCGTCCCGCTCCGCCTCCACCGCCGTCATGATCAGGATGTCCGGTTTTGCCGCCGCTGTCATTGCCGCTGCATCCCCTTTCTACGTCAGCCCCGGCTTGCAATAGCTGATGGCGTAACGCTCGAACTCCGCCCGCTCCAGCGGCTTGCTGAGCAGATACCCCTGGGCGTGCGTGCATTGCATGTCCCGCAGCATCTCGAGCTGCTCCTCGGTCTCGACGCCCTCGGCGATCGAGTCGATGCCGAGCAGCCCCGCGATCGACAGGATGACCTTTACGAGCGCCCGGTCCTTGCTTCCGTCATGGATGCGCGCGATGAAGGACCGGTCGATTTTCAATACGTCGATGTCCAACTGGTTCAGCACCGAGAGCGACGAGTACCCGATGCCGAAATCGTCCAGCGCGATCAGGATGCCGAGCTCCGACAATTCGCCCAGCGTCTTCACGATGATGTCCATCCGGCTGATGACCGAGCTCTCGGTCAGCTCCAGCATCAGGCCGTTCGGCTCGCAGCCCGTCTCGGCCAGAATCGACTTCACCTTGTCGACGAAACCCGGCTGCTCGAGCTGGATCGCGGACAGATTGACGGACACGCGGTTGATCGGCAGCCCGCCCCGCCGCCACAGCACGAGCTGGGAGCACGCCTGGCGCAACACCCACTCGCCGATCTCGACGATAAGGCCGGTGCTCTCCGCGATCGGAATGAACAGATCCGGCCGCACCGGGCCGAGCTCCTTCGAGCGCCAGCGCAGCAGGGCCTCCGCGCACAGGTCGTATTTCTCCCTGCCGATCGCCTGGATCGGCTGATAGACCAGCGACAGCTCGCCCTCGGTCACCGCCTTGCGCAATTGCTGCTCGATCTTCACCTCTAGCGTCGTCTGCTCGACCATCGACTGGTCGTAGCAGACAAGGCAGTTGCCGCCCTGCTTCTTCGCGCTGTACATCGCGAGATCCGCGTTGCGCAGCAGCTCGCTGCCGCTCGACGCGTGCAGCGGATAAAAACTGATGCCCGCGCTTCCCGTGACGATGAACTCGTGGCTTTCGATGCGGATCGGTTCGCGCAGGCTGGCGAGCACCCGCTCCGTCTCGGCGATGCCCTCGTCGGTGCTTTCCAGCCCTTCGAACAGCAGGACGAATTCGTCCCCGCCCAGCCGGTACAGCCGCTGGCCTTCGCGCAGGGCGCCTCCGAGCTGTCCGGAGGCCGCGGTCAGCAGCCGGTCGCCGGCGTTGTGACCGAGCGTGTCGTTGACGTTTTTGAACCGGTCCAGATCGATCAGCACGAGCCCGATCAGCTTGTCGCCGGCGAACGGATGGCTCCGGATCAGCGCGTTGAGCGACTCCTTGAGATGCAGACGGTTCGGCAGCGCCGTCAGCAGATCGTGCCGTGCCGCGTGGCTCATCTGGGCCAACCGGATTTTCAGATCGCGGAACCGGGACGCGAACACCTGCTGGGAGATGTACAGCATAAACAGCAGAGCGGCTTCCAGCATGGCGAAGCCCGCCGCCGTCCGCCAGACGCCGCCCGCGGAAGCCGTCAGCAGCCGTTCGGGCACTGCCGCCGCAAGCCGCCACGGCGTCCCCGCCGCCGTTCCGAAAACGATCAGGTAGTTCCCCTCTCCCCGCGACAGACGGACCACGCCCGACTCCTCGCCGACGCGTTCCGCAACCCGGTCGGCCACGGCGGAATCTTCCGCGGGCGGGCCATCCTCCGTCAGCCGGAACGCTTCATTCCCGGCAAGGAAATAGACGATCTGCTCCTGCGCCAGAGAATATGTATAGAAAGTTTCATATACCCAGCGAAGCGGAATGAAGCTGCCGACGGCTTCCGCCCCGTCGCCGGGAACCGCCAGCACAAGCCCGGCTTCGCCGTCCGGGCCTGCGACCGGTCCGTACAGCCCGCCGTCTTCGCTTTGGAACGCGCCCGCAGCCGCCACATGAATCGAAGTCCCGTCCGGAAAGACCATTGCGCCGTCATTTCCGATCAACCCGAGCAGCGGATGGTCCGGGTGTCTCTTTCTCTCTTCGGCAAGGTAGGCCAGCGCCTCTTCCGCGCCGCCGGACCGGACGACGGCCGTGCCCGCCATGACGCGCAGCTCAGCGATTCGCGTTCTCGTCCAATCGGCGAATTCGTCCGCCCACCCGGCGACCGTTTCGACAGCCTCGCGCTTCAATGATTCGGTAGCGTCCAGCATCTGTTTCTGATAGACGATCGTGCCCACGGACAACACAAGCAACGTCGCGAGCACAGCGGCGCCCCAGAACCATCGGCGCGTCCCCTTGTCCTCCAAAGTATGTTCCTCCCCACCGGCTGCCGCCTCTCCCCATTATAACCGAAGGACCGGGGAACCGTAAGATTCGCAATGTCGATTTCTGTCGAATTCTGATGGCTGGTCTCAAAAGCACCCGCCGCGCATCCGCCGTCCGCGCGCAAGCCCGAAACTTCCGCCGGTTGCGGCCGGTCCGGACGAATGCCTATAATATCCCATAATCACCGCTGACAGGAGTGATCCCGACGTGAAAAAAGCGCTCATCGAGCGCCTCGCGCGCTACGTTCAGGTGGACACGCAATCCGATCCCGCCAGCGACACCTGCCCCTCGACGTCCGGCCAGCTCGAGCTCGGCCGCATGCTCGTCGAAGAACTGCGGGAGATCGGCCTGACCGACGCGGCGATGGACGAGAACGGCTATGTCATGGCGACCCTTCCGGGCAACACGGACCGCCCCGTGCCGGTCATCGGCTTCCTCGCCCATCTCGACACGTCCCCCGACTTCACCGGCAGGAACGTGAAGCCCCGGATCGTCGAATCGTACGACGGCGGCGACATCGTGCTGAACGCGGAGCAGGGCATCGTGCTGTCGCCGGACGATTTCCCCGAGCTTGACGACTACCGCGGCCACACGCTCGTCACGACCGACGGCACGACGCTGCTCGGCGCGGACAACAAGGCCGGCATCGCGATCATCATGACGGCGTTGCGCCACCTCGCGGATCACCCGGACATCCCCCGCGGCGCCGTGCGCGTCGCCTTCACGCCCGACGAGGAGATCGGCCGCGGCCCGCACCGCTTCGACGTCGCGAAGTTCGGGGCGTGGGCGGCCTACACCGTCGACGGCGGCCCGCTCGGCGAGCTGCAGTACGAGAGCTTCAACGCCGCCCAGGCGGTGATCGCGATCCGCGGCAAGAACGTCCATCCCGGAACCGCGAAGGGCAAAATGATCCACGCGACGAAAATCGCCATGGAGCTCCATGCGAAACTCCCCGCCGCGGAGGCGCCCGAGCATACGGAAGGACGCGAAGGCTTCTATCATCTCATCTCGCTCGAGGGCGACGTCGAACACGCGAAGATGGTGTACATCATCCGCGACTTCGACCGGGAGAAGTTCGAAGACCGGAAAGCGTACATCGCCCACGCCGTCGCCGAATTGCAGGCCGTGTACGGCGAAGACCGCGTCCGGATCGAGATGAAGGATCAGTACTACAACATGCGGGACAAAATCGAGCCGGTGCGCGAGATCGTCGACATCGCCGAGGAGGCGATGCGCGGCCTCGGCATCGAGCCGGTCATCCGGCCGATCCGCGGCGGCACCGACGGTTCGCAGCTCTCCTACATGGGGCTGCCGACGCCGAACCTGTTCACGGGCGGCGAGAACTTCCACGGCCGCTACGAGTACGTGTCCGCGGACGTCATGGAGCAGTCCGCCCGGACGGTCATCGAGATCATCAGGCGGTACGCAAGCCGGGATTGGCCGGCCTGACGATCCGCATCGCGCCGCGCCCGCCGGGGACGCGGCGCGCCCCCTCGCCTTCCCGCCCGCTTTCCATCCGATTCTCCATCCCAGTATAACATGGTTGCAAATGGATAACCTACCGGCAGACGATGCGACAACCGACACAGGCGGAGGAGATTTTCATCCATGAAAGCCGTCACGTACCAGGGCGCGCACCGCATCGAGGTAAAGGAGGTCCCCGATCCGCGCATCGAGCGGCCCGACGACATCATCGTCCGGCTCACGGCAAGCGGCATCTGCGGATCGGATCTGCATCTCGTGCACGGCATGGTTCCGGGCCTGCCGAAGGATTTTGTCATCGGCCACGAACCGCTCGGCATTGTCGAGGAGGTCGGCCCGGAGGTCACCCGGGTGAAGAAGGGCGACCGGGTCGTCATTCCGTTCAGTGTCAGTTGCGGTGAATGCTTCTACTGCCGGCACGGACTGGAAAGCCAGTGCGACAACGGAAACGAGAACGCCGAGATCGGCGCCGTGTTCGGCTTCTCCAACAAGGGCGGGGGATTCCCCGGCGCGCAGGCCGAATACTTGCGCGTGCCCTACGGCAACTATCTGCCGTTCCGCGTTCCCGACGACTGCGAGCTGACCGACGAGCAGCTCGTCATGATGTCCGATGTGCTGCCGACATCCTACTGGAGCGCGGAGAACCCGGGCGTAAAACCGGGCGACACGGTCATCGTGCTCGGCTGCGGCCCGATCGGACTGGTGACGCAAAAAATCTGCTGGCTGATGGGGGCGGAGCGGGTGATCGCCGTCGACCCGGTCGACTATCGCCTGGATCACGCGAGGCGGACGAACCGGGCGGACACGGTGAAGTTCGAATCGCCGACGGAAACGGGAAAACTGCTCAAGGAAATGACGGGGGGAGGCGCGGACATCGTCATCGATTGCGTCGGCATGGAAGCCAAGATGACGCCCGTCGAATATATGGAGACCATGCTGAAAATGCAGGGCGGATCGCTCAGCGCGATCACCACCGCCACGCAGGCGGTGCGCAAGGGCGGGGTGATCCAGGTCACGGGCCTGTACGGGATGCGTTACAACGGCTTTCCCTACGGGGACATCTACTCCCGCAACATCACGATGAAAGGCGGCCTTGCTCCGCCCGTCCACTACATGCCCGTCGTGTACGATCTGATGAAGCAGGGCCGCCTCGATCCGAGCGACATCGTCACCCACGTGATGCCGCTTGAGGAAGCGAAACAGGGATATGAGATTTTCGCGCAGCGGAAGCAACATTGCATCAAGGTGATCCTGCGGCCGTGACCGCCCGATGGCCGACCGTTCATCCGCGTCCGCGCCGCTTGAACAGCAGGCCGGGATGGGCGACCGCGTGCGCCGCCGCACGCACCGCGCCGAAGCCGCGCTTCCGGACCGCCTCGCGCAGCCGGTACAGCAGCACGAGCGCGATGCCGCAGCCGACGCCGGCGATCAGGTTGACGAAAACGGTGAGCAGGAACGTCGCGACGAGCACGACCGACTCCGGCGACCGCTTCGCGAGCAGCTCCCTGAACGCCTTCCGCTCGCTCATGTTCCACGCGACGACCATCAGCACCGGCGCCATGGCCGCCAGCGGAATTTGCGACGCCTGCGGGGCGAGCAGGACGAGCACGAGCAGCACGACGACGCCGTGGATGACGCCGGACAACCGGGAAGCGGCGCCCGTCCGGATGTTCGCGGCGGTGCGGGCGATCGCGCCGGTCGCCGGAATGCCGCCGAACAGCGGCGAGGCGATGTTCGCGATGCCCTGGCCGACCAGTTCGCGGTTGCTGTTGTGCCGCGTGCCCGACATGCCGTCTGCGACGACGGCCGACAGCAGCGATTCGATGCTGCCCAGCGCGGCGATCAGCAGGGCGGACGGCAGCATCGTCACGATCGTCCCCCAGGACAGGTCCGGCAGCGCGACCGCCGGCAGCGAAGACGGAATCTCGCCGTACACCGAGGCGATCGTCGCGGCGCGCCCGTCAAACAGCAGCATCGACGCGGCCGTGGCGACCGCGATGCCCGCCAGCGCCGGCGGAATCTTCGGCGCAAGGCGCGGCAGGACGAGCATCACCGCGAGGCAGATCGACGCGACGGCGACGCTCTCGATGCTGACGGTATGGAACCGTTCCAGCACTTCGCCGATGTTTTGCAGGAAGAATTCGTGCCGCTCCATGCCCTCGAGTCCGAGGAAGCTGCCGATCTGCCCCGTGAAAATGATGACCGCGATGCCCGCCGTGAAGCCGACCGTCACCGCCTTCGGAATGAACGCGATGAACGTGCCCGCCCGGAGCAGTCCCATGATCACGAGGATGACGCCGGCCAGCAGGCCGGCGGTCAGCAGCCGCTCGTAGCCGTGCTGCAGCACGATGGCGAGCAGCACCGGTATGAAGGCGCCGGTCGGTCCGCCGATCTGGAAGCGCGAACCGCCCAGCAGCGAGATCAGAATGCCCGCGACCACCGTCGTATACAGTCCGTATTCCGGCTTCACGCCGGACGCGATCGCGAACGCCATGCCGAGCGGAATGGCGATCAGGCCGACGATGACGCCGGAGATCAGATCCCTGCGGAGTTTCTCCCACCCGTATCCGCCTGTGCTGTCCGAAGGTTGCAACCCGGATGCGCCTCTTTTCTGTCTGTTTCTCAATCCATCTGAATATTTGAAAATTCAAATATAGAAAACACGATATCCATGCTACTCCCGCCGACACTTTCCTGTCAAAGCCGGAATTCGGGCATTTATGGGCGCAAATCCCCGTATTTCCGCATCCGCTCCATCCGGGTTGTCCGTGTGAAGCAAGGAGGCCGCAGCCTGCGCGAAAGACGCAAAGCGGCCCGGATTCCTCGCCGGAACCCGGGCCGCCCATGCGCGAACTTGCCGCTCACAACGGTTCGTTGCGAATCTCTTCAAGCAGCTGGATCTGGTCGATCAGATGGTTGTCGAAGATCTGTCTCGCCACCTGCAGCAGATCCTTGATCAGCGGATCGCGCAGGGAGTAAACGACCGTCGTTCCCTCTTTCACCCCGTACACGACATTCTTGTTCCGGAGCACGGCGAGCTGCTGCGACACGGTCGAGCCTTCCGAGCGCAGGAGGCTCTGGATTTCGTTCACGCTGCGGTCGCCTTCGCAGAGAATCTCGAGGATGCGGATTCGCAGCGGGTGCGCCAGCGCCTTGAAGAAATCCGCCTTGAATTGCTGAAGCTTTCCGGCCATGTCCGATTCTCCTGTTCAGGCCTGCCGGCCCGTTATGCTTCTATAGTAACATACCGAAGCACGGGGCAGGCAACCCCGGAGGTTCATGGCGCCGTACGGGGCGGAACGGGCGGTCAGCTTTTCACCTCGAGCACCTTGTATTCGATGACGCCCATCGGCGCGCTCACGCTCACCTGGTCGCCGGCCTTCTTGCCGAGCAACTCCTTGCCGAGCGGGCTCTCGTACGAGATCTTGTTCTCGTTGACGTTCGCCTCGGCCGGGCTGACGATCCGGTACTCGATCTTCTCGTCGAATTCGAGGTCGTGCACGAGGACGGTCGAGCCGATCTGGATCGTGCCGTCGGCCGTCTCGTCCGGATTGACCACCCTGGCGGTCCGCAGCATCCGCTCGAGCTGCAGAATCCGGGTCTCCATGAACGCCTGCTCTTCCTTCGCGGAATGATATTCGCTGTTCTCGCGGAGATCGCCGTAACTGATCGCGACCTTGAGCCGTTCGGCAAGCGCCTTGCGCTTCGGGCCCTTCAGCTCGCGGAGCTCCTCCTCCAGCTGCCGGTACCCTTCCGGAGTCAAAATCAGTTCGTCGTTCGCCATGGTTTCCACTCCCCATCGTTTGCATAACCCTCTATATTTTACCCCAAGCCCGCCCGTTTCGATAATCGATTTCTTGCAAAAAAATGGCGGCAGGCCGTCAATCCGGCGCCCTCCCCCTCGTCCACGGGAATGGGGCGCATTGTTGCACCACATTTGCCGCCCGACCCGCCAGACCGTCCGCATGTAGTGCATTTTTGCACTACATTTGCCGCCAGCCCCGCCAGACCATCCGCATGTAGTGTATTTTTGCACTACATTTGGCCCCCACGGCCGCCATACGCCCCATGTAGTGCATTTTTGCACCACATTTGGCCCCCACCGCCGCCATGCGCCCACATGTAGTGCATTTTTGCACTACATTTGCCGCCAGCCCCGCCAGACCATCCGCATGTAGTGTATTTTTGCACTACATTTGCCGCCCGACCCGCTAGACCATCCGCATGTAGTGCATTTTTGCACTACATTTGGCCCCCACCGCCGCCTTACGCCCGCATGTGGTGCATTTTTGCACCACATTTGCCGCCCGACCCGCCAGACCGCCCGCATGTAGTGCATTTTTGCACCAGTTACGCCGACCTTCTCCCCGCGTATCGCGAGGAGTCGACCGGAACGGGCTTCCTGATGTACAATAGGGGGCATGAAGGAAGCGGGTCCGGGAACGGGCGGCCGCTTCACACACCTGTTGCGACAAGGAGATTGATATGAAGTACATCAGCACCCGGGGCGGGGTCGCCCCGATCGGATTCACCGACGCCATCCTGATGGGGCTGGCGGACGACGGCGGGCTGCTCGTGCCGGAGCGGTTGCCCGAGCTTTCGGCGGACACGCTCGCGGCCTGGCGCAAGCTGTCCTATCCGGAGCTTGCGCTGGAGCTGCTCGCGCTGTTCATGGAGGAAGATATTCCGCGGGACAAGCTGAAGCGGCTCGTCGACGCGAGCTACGCGACGTTCCGCGACCCGCATGTCACGCCGGTCGTGAAGCTGCGCGACGACCTGCACGTGCTCGAGCTGTTCCACGGCCCGACGTTCGCGTTCAAGGACGTGGCGCTGCAATTCCTCGGCAATCTGTACGAGTACGTCTCGCGGAAGACCGGCTCGGTCATCCACATCCTCGGCGCGACGTCCGGCGATACCGGCGCCTCCGCGATCGAAGGGGTGCGCGGCAAGGCGGGCATCAAGATCTGCATCCTCCACCCGCATGGCAAGGTCAGCCAGGTGCAGGAACTGCAGATGACGACAGTCGCGGACGACAACGTGCTGAACCTTGCCGTCGAAGGCACGTTCGACGACTGCCAGCGCATCATCAAGGAGTTGTTCGCGGACGTGCCGTTCAAGCGGCAGCATCATCTTCGCGCCATCAACTCGATCAACATCGCGCGCATTCTCGCGCAGACGGTGTACTATTTCTACGCATATTTCCGCCTGGCGGAGCAGGGGCATGCCGGTCCGGTCAACTTCAGCGTGCCGACCGGCAACTTCGGCGACATCTTCGCCGGCTATCTCGCGAAGCGGATGGGGCTGCCGGTCGGCAAGCTCGTGCTCGCGACGAACGAGAACGACATCCTCGCCCGGTTCGTCGCCACGGGCGTCTATCAGCCCGGCGAGTTCCGCGGCACGTACAGCCCGTCCATGGACATCCAGGTGGCGAGCAACTTCGAGCGCTATCTGTACTACCTGTATGACGGCGACACCGGAACGGTCGCCTCGCTGATGGAGCGGTTCAGGAACGAGGGCCGGATCGAGGTGCCGGAGGACGCGCTGCGCCGGGTGCGCGGGGATTTCGCCGCGTACAGCGTGGCGAACGAGGAATGCCTCGACACGATCGCCCGCTACTACGAGGCATACGGCTATTTGCTCGATCCGCACACCGCCTGCGGCGTCGCGGCCGCGGACAAGCGGTCGGACGAAGGCGAAGTCACGATCGCGCTGTCGACCGCCCATCCCGCGAAGTTCGACGAGGCGATCCGGCTCCGGAACATCTCCCAGGTCTATCCCGAGCCGATCCAGGCGCTGTTCGGCAAGCCGCGCCGCGTCACGGTCGTGGCGAATGCGAACGACCGGGTGAAGGAGCAGCTCGAAGCGTTCTTCGGCTGAGCAGACGGGCGGCCCATGCATGCCGCCGGTCGATCTGTCATACAAAAGCAATCCTGAACAGGCGGTCTGAACCATCGTCATGATACGGTAATGGCGGGAGACGATGCGGATGGAATGGCTGGAGCGGATGAACCGGGCGCTGGATTATATCGAGAGCCGGCTGGAAGACGGCGTGAGCATCGAGGAGGCGGCCAAGGCGGCGTACTCGTCGGCGTTCCATTTTCACCGGCTCTTCCATATGGTGACCGGGCTTACGGTGACGGAGTACATCCGGCGCCGGCGGCTCACGCTGGCGGCGCAGGAGCTGGCGTCGACTTCGGCCCGGGTCGTCGATGTCGCGCTCAAGTACGGGTACGATTCGCCCGAGTCGTTTGCCAAGGCGTTCCGCAGGCTGCACGGCATCGCGCCGTCCGAAGCCCGCAATCCCGGCGCCCGGCTGAAGGCTTTTCCCCGCATGGCGTTCCAATTATCCTTGAAGGGAGTTCATGCGATGGATTACCGGATTGTCGAACGGGAAGCGTTCCAGGTCGTCGGGAGGGTGCTGAACACGACGTGCCGGGACGGCGCAAATTTCAGGGAGATTCCGAAATTCTGGAACGACGGTTATGCGGAAGGCTGGATCCCGCGGCTCGAATCGCTCGCCGGCAAGATGGCGATGGGCGTCTGCCTGCCCATGGATCCCGGCCAGGACGATCTCTCGTACATGATCGGCGTCGAAGCCGGACCGGAGCTGGCCGGAGAGGAGTGGACCGTCTACACGGTGCCGGCGCTCACCTGGGCCGTATTCACGGCGGTCGGGCCGCTGCCGGGTTCCATTCAGGAAACGTTCCAGCGCATTTTCCAGGAGTGGTTCCCGTCGACGAACTACGAGCATGACCACGGGCCGGAGCTGGAAGTTTACCTGGACGGAGATTCATCCGCGCCCGATTACCGCTGCGAGGTCTGGATTCCGATTGTGAAGAAGTAACGGAGCAAAAAAAGGGGGCCGTTTCCGGGCAACACTGCCCGGAGGACGGCCCGTTGTTTTTGCGGTTCAGCGCGACCAGATCCGGTACAGGATCACGGCCGCTTCCGCGCGCGTCAGCGCGCTTCCGGGTGCGAGCTTGCCGCCCGAGCCCTGCACGATGCCCGCGGCGACCAGCTTCTTCACGCTGTTTGCGGCGTAGCCGGCCACGGCGTCGGCATCGCTGAACGCGTCGAGCGATCCGCCCGCCGGAAGCGGTCTGCCCGCGACCGCGAGCGCCCGGTCGACCATCACCATCATCTCCTGGCGGGTGACGAAAGCGTCCGGATGGAACCGGCCGTCCGCGTCGCCCCGGATGATGCCGAGCCGCTTCGCGTTCGCCAGCTCGGCCAGCAGCGAGTGCGACGCGGGCACGTCGGTGAACACCGCTCCGTTCTCATCCCCGCCTTGCAGCTCCAGCAGCCGGACGAGCATGGCGACGAATTCGGCTCGGCTGACCGGATCGAACGGACGGAAGACGCCCTCGCCGGAACCCGAGATGAGACCGCGGGAAGCCATCGCCTCAATCGCCCGCTTCGCCCACGCCACGCCGGCGATGTCGCTGAACGCCGCGTCCGCGTAGGCGACCGCATAGACGCTGAAGTGGGTCGTGCGGAACACCACGGCGCCGGATGCGGCGTCGTAGCGGCCGTTCGGCACGGCCGTCGCGTTGCCTTCGCCGTCGATGTACCAGACGACAATCCGGTCCGGATTCGCCCGTTCTTCTGCCGTCGGCTCATACGGAATGGACACGGTGACCGGCGCATTCGGGTTGTTCCAGGCGATCGGTTTGCCGCCGGCCAGCACGTTCAGGCTGATTGCCGGCCGATCGCCGATCCGGTCGCGCACGGCTTCATCGAGTTCCCGGACATCGACTTTGGCAATCGAGAGCACAACCGTCCCGTCTTCCGTGTCGATGTCTTCCAGCATATTTGACGGAATGTCGATTTCACCCAGCGGCGTCTTCAGTCTGATCACGAACGGTTCGCTGCCGTCCAGGCTTGCCGCCGGCAATTTCACTTCGACGGTATCCGCGTCCGCCGCATCGATCTCCACGACGACGGTCTTGCCGCCGCTTGCGTCCGGCTCGGTCTTCCCGAGGGAATTCGACAGCGCGCTGCCGCTGAGGCTCGCTTCCGCCACGCCATTCCTGACCGTCGGCTTGATCGTTATGGAACCGTCTTCATTGACCGTCGGTTCCGAAGTCGAAATCGGTACATAGGCGTAGCCCGGACCGGGGCCAGGACCGGGACCGGGTTCTTCCGGTTCACCAGGCTCTTCCGGCCCGCCCGGTTCTTCCGGCTGCGGCGACTCCAACACCAGCGTCAGGACGCCGAAGACGGACGGGTCCTGCCAGCCTTGTCCCGTCAGGTCGTTCCAGTTGGCCACGCTCCGGCGGGAACCGCCTTGCGCGTCGTTGATCTGCACATCGAAGCCGATCTTGTGGTTCTCCGACGGCTCGATCGTCTTGAACGGAATCTTCACTTCAACCGTGTAGTTCGTGCCGTTCACGACGACCGCGGACTCGAAGCCTTCGGAGATGCTGCCCGGATTGAACGACGGCTCGTTCTCGTAGTTCACCCGGTATTGCCCGACGCCCGGTCCGTAGGAAGCCGCCTTGCTGTTCGTCTCGTCCACGAAAACCTCGATGGAGTCCTGCTCGTGCGCCACCGTGCTCGAGCGGTCCAGCTCGGTGTCCTCGACGTGAACCAGGACGTACAGATTGTCTTCGTCCCACAGCACCCGCGCCGTGCCCTTGGCGCCGTTGTGCGCCGTCTGATAACGCGCGATCGGCAACACTTCCGCCTTGCTCCAGACCTCGTCCTCCTCGCCGTCGATGACCGGCGTGCCGTAAGCCGCCGTTGCCTGCAGCGCCTCCCGCGACGCCGGCGGATGATCCTCGAGGAATTTGTCGGGATCAATGACCGCGTAGTAGGCCGGTTTCGCCTGGAACCGGCTGTCGAACAGCAGCGGGCTGTTGGCCGACCTCCAGCTCGTGCCGTCATCCAGGCCCCAGAAGGTGACGCGCGTGATGTGATCGGCATACTCCTTGTACAGCTGGAACAGTTGGGCATACAGCTGCCCTTGCCGTATCGCCTGCTCTTCCGAGAGCGCGCCGTTCGTTCCGGCCATGATGTCCAGCTCGGTGATGCCGACTTTCAGGCCCAGCCCGATGATCCGCTCGATTGATGCCCGCACATTCGCCGGGTTCGTGTTCAGGTTGTAATGCGCCTGCATCCCGATGCCGTCCACGAGCTTCTTGTCGCTGCCCGTTTCCTCCGCGTACCGCTCGTTCAGTTCCTTGACCATCTCGGCGATGGCCGTCGCCTTGTTCTGATTGTCGTCGTTGTAGTCGTTGTAGTACAGCTCGATGTCCCAGCCGTGCTCATCGATCACTTCTCTTGCCGCCTTGAAGGCTTCGTAGAGATAGTCCGGACCGATGGCGTAATACCAGCCGGATCTGCGCAGCGAGTCCCGCCAATCCGTCGGATTCGGCGGATTGTCGTTCATCGCCTCGTTCACGACGTCCCAGGAGATGACCCGGTCCCCGATCGTCTCGACGACGGTCCGGATATGGGTCCTCAGGTTCTGCAGCGCCGTGTCCCGGTCGAGATAGAGCACGTTGCCGTTCTCATCCCGCAGCGGGTTGCCGCTCTCATCCACCTGCGTATGCAGCCAGTTCGGAGACTGCGCATGCCATACAAGGACGTGCCCGTGCACTTTGAACCCGTTCGCCCGCGCCTGCTCGACCAGGTCGATCTGGCCGGACAGATCGAACTCCCGCGTTCCGGACTTGTAAGCGTAGTCCGGCTTCATGAAGTTCTCGGCGGTCAGCAGACTGTAGTGCTTCTTCAGCATCTGCAGCCGCTCGCCTTCCTGGAAGTCCCACGGGTTCATGATCCCGCCGATCGGGAAGTAATCCTCGTAGACTTCCTTCAGCGACGGCAGCGTCAAGTCCGGATCGGGCGTCGCGGGCTGTCCGACGACTTTCACTTCGAAGTCGTCGAGCAGGAAGGTGCGCGCCCCGCCGGGGTTCTCCGCCACTTCCACATAGGCGCTCAGAATGTCGCCGGGTTGCTCGGACTGCGTATAGACGCCGCTCAGTTTCACCCATCCCTGATTGGTGACCCGCACATCCGGCGATACGTTGACGTAACTGTTCTGTCCGTTGTGGACGCTGATCCGGAGCAGCGTCGCCGCCTGACCTTCGGCCATCTTCGCCCATACGGACAGCTCGTATTGGCGGCCTTGCTCCAGCTTGCCCCGCACATCGAGCAATGCGCCGTCGAATTGGTTGGATACCGTCGTCTGCAGGCTCTGCCTGCCGCCCGGCGTATGGTTGTCCTTGTCCGTCACCTCGATGCCATCCGCGCCGAATCGGCGCACCCAACCTCCGATACCGCTTTCAAAATCCTCACGAATGATGACATTCTGATCCGGTTCTCCCGGTTCCGTCTCCGGAGGAGTCACATCCACAATCCGCACTTCGTCGATATGCAAATCAGAAAGCAGCGTGTTTCCCTCGGCCGGCTCGATCCAGAGCAAGACTTCCCTGGTCGCGTCCGGGATCGCGAACGCTCCGCTCGAGAACGTCGTCCATCCGTCCGCCGTGACGGGTTGGTTGCCGACCATCCAGGGGTAAATGTCATCACCCAGGATCGGCGAATCCACCTTGGATGCAATGTGGAATTGCCCGGCCCCTTCGCTCAGTCTCAATTTGAGCGAGATGTCGTAGACGCGATTGGACTGCAAGACGGCGGTCAAATTGAGAAGCGGCTGGCTGCCCGCATCCTGGCGGCCTCCGAACTTCAGGAATTTGGAACCGCTTGACGCGTCGCCCTCGGAGATCTCAAAATGACCCGAAGCGTGTCCCCAACTTTTGCGCTCCCAGCCCGTGTAGTCGTCGTCTTCGAAGTCCTGGAACCATACGACGTTGCCTCCGGGGTCTTCCGCCGCTGCAGCCGGCGCCGCAAGCCCGCCCGGGATCAGCAGGAGCAGCGCGAGCAAAAAGGCCATGCGTCTTTGCAGCTGGCTTCTCATGTCGAAATGAACCGCCTCCTTCTGGATCAGAAATGATTGAAGCGCTTCCAAGATAGATGGAAATCGCCCCAGAACTATTTACCCCGGGGAAGCTAAAACGAAACAGCCAAGGCATGGAATTTGGCTCGGAACAGTGCGGAAGGACGGAGTTTGGTCTGTCCTGCTTTCATTGCGGGAAGGTTCGGCTATAATGGGGTCGTCAGGAGCGATGCGGCGCGGCCCGTATCGCCTCCGCGGGAGGTAACGTCATGAAGGAATGGATCACGGCCGCCGAAGCGGCCCGCATGCTGTCCATCTCGATCGCGTCGGTGCGCAACTGGGCGAAGGCCGGTCGGCTGCGCGGCGTCAGGAGCGGCCGGACGCTCGTCTTCGACCGCGCGGAAGTCGAGGCGCTGAAGGAGGCGCTCGATTCGGGCCGCGCGGCGCGGCTCCGGAGCCGGCGCAACAAGACGGCGGCGGACGGCGCGTTCGTCCCGGCGGGCTATGTGCGGACGAAGGCGTACGAGCGGCTGGCGCGGCAAGCAGCCGAGATCGCCGCGGACCGGCTTGATCCGCGGCTCGCGCTGCTGGAGTTGGCGCTGAAGCTGCTGATCGGCCGCGGGCACCTGGAAGCGCCGCCCGAAGCCGGCGAGGCCGGTCTGGCCGAGCGGTTTCTCGAAGGCCGGCTGGACGCCGGCGGCTTCGCGCCGCTGCTTCGCGAACTGTGCGGGATCGGCGGGGCCGGAGAGACCGGCGCTGCCGCCGGAGCGGAGCGAATCGGCACGGCAGACGCGGCGGACGGGCGCGACGCGGCGGACACGGCGAGCGCGGCGGACGGACGCGACGCGGCGGGCATCGCGGGCGCGGCGGACAGGCGCGACGCGGCGGGTATGGCGAGCGCGGCGGACGGGCGCGACGCGGCGGACACGGCGAGCGCGGCGGACGGGCGCGACGCGGCGGACACGGCGAGCGCGGCGGACGGGCAAGACGCAGCGGACACGGCGAGCGCGGCGGACGGACCCGCCCGCGCATCCGAAGGCCGGCCGGCCGACGCTCGGGCCCGCGGCCTCCCGCCGCTCGACGCGGACGCCCGGCGCCGGCTGCGCGAGCTGGCGCGGCTGTCCGTTCCGTATGTGGAAGGCGACGACCTGCTCGGCCTCGTCCATCTGTCGCTCGCCCGCCTGCGCCTGCGCAAGGCCACCGGCGCCTACTACACGCCTTCGGCGATCGTCGAATCGCTCGTGGACGAGGCGCTCGCCGCATGGCCGGAGGATGCCGGGCCGCCGCGTGTCATCGACCCGTGCTGCGGGTCGGGCAACATCCTGATCCGCGTCTGCCTCGCGCTGAAACGCCGGCTCATGGCCCGCGGACTCGCTGCCCGCGAAGCCGACCGGCTCCTGCGGGAGCGCGGCGCGCTGACGGGCTTCGACATCGACGGAACGGCCGTGCTGCTCGCGCGGCTCAACCTCGCCCTGCTCGCCGAGCCGGACGGCCGCGGCGGTCTGCCTCCCGAATTCCCGATTCTCCGGCGGGACGCGCTCCGCGACGCGGCATCGCAACCCGCGGGCTCTCCGGAAAGCGGCCCTTACGATCTCGTCATCGGCAACCCGCCCTGGGGCTTCCGGTTCCCGCCCGAGGAGTCGGAGCTGATCAAGCGCCGGTTCCGGACCGCGGCCGTCTTCGGCGCGGAATCGTTCGGCCTGTTCATCGAGGCGGGTCTTGCGATGCTCCGGGACGGCGGCGTGCTCGCCTACGTCCTGCCCGAGTCGCTGCTCACGGTCGACCGGCACGCCGAAGCGCGCCGCCTCATCGCCGAGCAGACCGAAATGCTCGGCATCACGCTCGCCGGCAGCCCGTTCGCGGGCGTAAGCAGTCAGGCCGTCACGCTGACGCTGCGCAAGCGCCCGCCCGGGCACGGGCACGCCGTCGCCGTCCGGGACGGGCGCGCAGGCGGCCGGGCGGAACCGATCGCGCAGCGGCGGTTCCGGGCCAATCCGGGCTTCGCCTTCAACGTGCGCGCCACAAGCGCGGAACACGCGATACTCGAGCGGATGCGGACCGCGCCCGGCGTCTGGCATCTGAAAGACCGCTGCGATTTCGCCCTCGGCATCGTCACCGGCGACAACCGCGCCCATGTGCGCGAGTTCCCGGACGGGCGCGTTCCCGAGGGATGGGAACCGGTGCTGCGGGGCGCCGATGTGTCCGCTTATCGCGTCCGTCACACGGGGCGGTATATCCTTTTCACCCCGGAACGGTTCCAGCAGACGGCGCCCGAGCCGCTCTACCGCGCCCCGGAGAAGCTGATCTACCGGTTCATCTGCGCGGACCTCGTGTTCGCCTGGGACGACCGGCAGCTTCTTACGCTGAACAGCGCGAACATCATCATCCCGCGCGCGCCGGGCTACCGCATGAAATACGTGCTCGCGGCGCTCAATTCCCGGCCCGTCCGGTTCTACCACACCCGCGCGCACGGTTCCGTCAAGGTGCTGCGCCGCCACATCGAGGCGCTGCCGCTTCCGGCCTGCCCGCCGGAGGAGCAGGAGCGGATCGCCGCGCTCGCGGACGAGCTGATCGCCTGCGAAGATCCGGCCGGGCGGCTGGAACTGTACGAAGCGATCGACCGGCGCGTCATGGCGCTCTACGGCTTCGATGCCGACGAACAGCGGCTTGTCGCCGCGCGGATCGGCCCGCCCGCCGCGCCGCGCCCGCGCCCATAAGCGCAAAAAAGGCTGCGATGATCGGAATCATCGCAGCCTTCGCCATGCCTTGACAGGTTATCGGTTGACCCTGCCCCACGGCGTGCCGAGCAGCGGCAGCGCCCAGCGGTCGAGGCCGTACCAGCCGGCCACTTTCCAGGCCAGCACGAGCCAGGTCGCGAGGATGAACAGCAACGGGTTCGTGCTCAGCGTGCCCGCGAACAGGAAGCTGACGTTCATGAACGATCCGAAGAACGCGGCGATGCCGGTCAGCAGGCCGAGGATGAGGCCGAGGCCGACGAGCACTTCGCCGAAGGCGACCATGTAGCTGAACACCTTCGCGTTCGGCAGGACGGCATTCTCGAGGAACGACGCGTACCAGCCGGTCACGTCCTTGCCTTCCTCCGCCTTGGCGAGCGCGCCCTTGACGAAACCTTCGATCGACTTGCCGGCATTCGCCCCGACCCAACTGTCCGAGGTGACCTTGTGCCAGCCCGCGTTGAGCCAGGTCCAGCCGAGGTACAGCCGCACGACGAGCCAGATCCAGCCTGACCGGGTGTCGCTGAACAGGAAATTCGATACGGGGTTTTCGGGTACGTTGATGGTTCTTGCCATGATCGATACCTCCGTCATCCGTTTGGTTCGGACGCCCTTTGGCCGGCGTCGTCGTCCATGATGTGGCCGCAGCGTCATTGTACCATTGTTCGCCACGGGAAGTTGGAACGATTTTGTGAAAATTGTATCCGCTTTCTTCGACAATGTAAAGAAGCCGGCGCGAAGATCCCGCAAGATCTCCCCGCCGGCCTTCTCCCCTTGCCGTCAGCGCGCCGGTTCCGGACTTGCGGAACGGGCCTCGTCCGCTTCCCGCGGCATCCGGTTCGATGTGCGGAGCGGAATTTCGCGAATGAAGACCGTCAGCACCGCCGCCGCGGCCACAATGGCCGTGCCCCACAGGAAGACGACGGACAGCGACGAAGCCAGCGCGTCCCGCAGCGCCGCCACGAGCTGTTCGGCAAGCGGCTGCACATCCGCCGGCAGCGACGCGATCACGTCCTTCAGCCTCGGCTGATCCAGCAGCATGTTCGGGTCCATGAGCGCGGACAGTTGCGCTTGCGTCGCCTCGTCCACCTGCGTCTGCGCCGCGCCGCCCTGCGCGATCTTCGCCTTCAGGTTCGAGGACAGGCTGGTCGACATGACCGTTCCGAGCACGGCGATGCCGATCGTGCCGCCGATGTTGCGGAACAGCTGCGACGAGGCGGTCGCGACGCCCAGATCGGCCGAGCTGACCGCGTTCTGCACCGTCAGCGAGAAGACGGGCATGCCGACGCCGAGCCCGACGCCGAAGATGATCATCGCGGCCACCGCCACCCAGACGTTGTCCATGAACGCCATGATGAGCATCCCCAGGACCAGGATCGGCATGCCGATCAGCGCGTACCGCTTGTATTTCCCGGTCTTCGTAATGTATTGGCCGATGATGGTGCTCATGATCACCATCGAGACCGACATCGGAATCGTCACATACCCGGCGTACGTCGGCGCGATGCCCTCGACGCCCTGCACGAAGAACGAGATGTAGATGAGCGCGCCCATCATGCCCGCGTTCATCAGGAAGCCGATGACGTTGGAGATGGTGACGATGTCGTTTCGGAAGAGCGAGAGCGGCAGCACCGGACTTGCGGCTTTCTTTTCGATCAGGACGAAAATCACCCCGAACACGACCGCCGCCGCGAACAATCCGAGAATCTCGGGCGAATCCCACGCATACCGCGAGCCGGCCCAGGAGAACCCGAGCAGCAGCGCGATGATCGTCAGGCTCAGGAACAGCGACCCGAACCAGTCGATCTTCTCCGACTCGCGCCGCGCCGTCTTCGGGAACAGCGCCAGGATGAGGAAGAAGGCGAGCACGCCGAGCGGCAGGAAGATCCAGAACAGCCAGTGCCAGTCCATATGGTCAACCAGCCACCCGCCGAGCGCCGGGCCGATGACGCTCGAGAACCCGAAGGCGGACATCATGACGCCGCTCCACCTGCCGCGCTCGCGCGGCGAGAACAGGTCGCCGACGGCGGTGAAGGCCGTCGACATGATGATGCCGGCGCCGACGCCCTGGATGCCCCGGTAGACGATGAGCTGCAGAATGTCCTGCGAGAAGCCGCAAAGGAACGCTCCGACCAGGAAGAACAGAATCCCTCCGAGCAGGAAAGGCTTGCGGCCGTAGATGTCCGACAGCTTGCCGACGAGGATGGTCGCGATCGTCGACGTCAGCATGTAGATGGTGATGACCCACGTGTAATAGTCCATGCCCTCGAGCACGGCGATGATGCGCGGCATGGCCGTGCTGACGATCGTCTGGTTGATGGCGGCGAAGAACATCGCGGCCAGGATGGCGATCATGATGGTCAGTTTTCGTTTGTGCGACAGTTCTTCCATGGTGAAGTAATCTCTCCCCACTCTGCAGGTGCACCGGGGCGTTTCGCGCCGGAGCCGGTTTACGGCCGGGCCTGCTCTTCCGTTCCGGCCAGCCGGCCGAGCAGATCGGCGAGCAGCCGCACTTCCGCCGGTTCCAGCCGTTCCATGAGGCGGCCGAGCAGCTCGCTTCGCAGTTCATCCGCCTTGCGCAGCGTCTCCGCGCCCTCCGCCGTCAGCTCGACGAGCACCGCCCGGCGGTCGGCCGGATCCTGCGCGCGCCGGACGAGCCCGCGCTTCTCGAGCCGGTCGACCATCACGGTGACGGCGCTCGGCTTCACCTCGATCTTTTCGGCCAGCGCCGTCAGCCGATACGGCCCGTGCTGGCGCGTCAGTTTGAGCAGCATGAGCTGCGGCAGCGTGACCGGCATCTCCGGGTGCTGCGCGAGGGCTGCGTTGAGCTGCTTCTGCAGCTTGACCAGCGATTCGGCGATTCTGCGGACAGCCGACTCCATGGCGGTGGCGACACCCCGTATTGTTCAACTGTTTAAAATTTATATCCTTTAAGAATATAGTGCGATGCCGCGGCGATGTCAACCGTCCTTATTTTGCCCCAAAACAGAATCCGCGAAGGCGAAAAAAACGGCCGCCCGGAGAATTCCGCATTCCCCGTTCGACCGTAGCCATCCGTCCGGCCGCTTCAACTGTGGAAGTCGCGGCCGTCTTTCACTTCTTTCACGTAGCCCGCGCGGATGCAGAAATCGCCGAACCGCTCGCCTTCCCGCCGCTCCTTCGCGTAGCGGAACAGGATCGGCCGCAGTTCGCGCAGAATCTCCTCCTCGCCGATGTTCTCCCGGTACAGCTTGTTGAGCCGCTGGCCGGCGAAGCCGCCGCCCAGGTACATGTTGTACCGGCCGACCGCCTTGCCGATGAAGGCGATCTCGGCCAGCGCCGGACGGGCGCAGCCGTTCGGGCAGCCCGTCATCCGGATGACGATGTCCTCGTCCTTCAGCCCCGCCTCCTCGAGGATCGGCTCGATCTTGTCGAGCAGCGTCGGCAGGTAGCGCTCCGACTCCGCCATCGCGAGGCCGCACGTCGGCAGCGCGACGCAGGCCATCGAGTTGCGGCGCAGCGCGGAATAGTGTTTGCCGTCCGTGATGCCGTACGCCGTAATGATCTCCTCGATTTTCTTTTTCTTCTGGGCCGTGACGCTGCCGATGATCAGGTTCTGGTTCGGCGTCAGCCGGAAGTCGCCCGTGTGGATCTTCGCGATCTCCCGCAGCGCGGTCATCAGTTTGTAGTCCTCGGTGTCCCGCACCCGGCCGTTCTGGATGAACAGCGTGAAATGCCACCGGCCGCCGACGCCCTTCACCCAACCGTAGCGGTCGCCGTTGTGCTCGAACTGGTACGGCCGCGCCGGCTCCAGCTCCCAGCCGAGGCGCTCGTGCAGCTCGCCGATCAGCCAGTCGAGCCCGCGGTCGTCGATCGTGTACTTGAAGCGCGCGTGCTTCCGCGACGCCCGGTCGCCGTAGTCGCGCTGGATCGTGACGATTTTCTCCGCGACGTCGACGACCCGCTCCGGCACGGTGAACCCGATCACCTTGCCGACCTGCGGATAGGTGGCCGGGTCGCCGTGGGTCATGCCCATGCCGCCGCCGACCACGACGTTGAAGCCGAGCAGTTTGCCGTTCTCATGAATCGCGATGAAGCCGAGGTCCTGCGAGAACACGTCGACGTCGTTGGACGGCGGGATGGCGACGCCGATCTTGAACTTGCGCGGCAGATAGACCGGGCCGTAGATCGGCTCCTCCTCGACGCCGTCCCGGCTGTCGTACACCTTCTCCTCGCCGAGCCAGATCTCGTAGTACGCCCGCGTGCGCGGGTCGAGGTGGTTGCTGATTTTCTTCGCCCATTCGTAGACTTCCGCGTGCACTTCCGACTGAAACGGGTTCGGGTTGCACATGACGTTCCGGTTCACGTCGCCGCACGCCGCGAGCGTCGTGAGCAGCGCGTCGTTCACTTCCTTGATGAGCTTCTTCATGTTCCACTTGATGACGCCGTGGAGCTGGAACGACTGGCGCGTCGTGAGCCGAAGCGTGCCGTTGCCGTATTTCCGCGCGAGCTCGTCCATCACCAGCCATTGCTGCGGCGTCACGATGCCTCCGGCGGCCCGCACCCGCACCATGAACTGGTAGGCCGGCTCGAGCTTCTGCTTCGCCCGCTCGTTCCGCAGATCGCGGTCGTCCTGCATGTAGCTGCCGTGGAACTTCAGCAGCCGGTTGTCGTCTTCGGGAATCGAGCCGGTAATCCGGTCTTCAAGCGTCTCCGCCAGCGTGCCCCGCAGGTAGTTGCTCCGCCGCTTGATGTCCTCGACGTCGCTGTGGGGCGCGCTGTTCGGATTCAGCAGGTTGTTTCCTCCTGGCATGTCGCGTTGCCTCGCTTTCGCAAGATTGGTGGCAGCAGGCTCAGTACACGTCGCGCTGGTAGCGCCGCTCCTGCTGCATCCGCTTCAGATACTCCGCGGCCTCTTCCTCGCTCAGCCCGCCCTCCCGGCGGAGGATCGTCTCGAGCGCCGCGTGGACGTCTTGCGCCATCCGCGACTTGTCGCCGCAGACGTAGACGACCGCGCCTTCTTCAAGCCACGCGTACAGTTCCTTCGCCTTCTCGAGCATCCGGTGCTGCACGTAGATCTTGTGCTCCTGGTCGCGCGAGAACGCGACGTCCATCCGCGTCAGCACGCCGTCCTTCAGCCAGCGCTGCCACTCGATCTGGTAGAGGAAGTCGGTCAGGAAATGCTGGTCGCCGTAGAACAGCCACGACTTGCCGGACGCGCCGGTCTCCTCCCGCTCTTCGAGGAACGCCCGGAACGGCGCGACGCCCGTGCCCGGCCCGATCATGATGATCGGCGTGTCCGGTTCGGCCGGCAGCTTGAAGTTCTCGTTGTGCTGGACGAACACCGGCAGCTCCGATCCCGGCTCGGCCCGCTCGGCGACGTACGTCGAGCAGACGCCGAAGCGCGTGCGGCCGTGCGCCTCGTAGACGACCTTGCGGATCGTCAGATGCGCTTCGTCCGGGTGCGCCTTCAGGCTGCTCGCGATCGAGTAGAGCCGCGGCGGCAGCTTCCGGAGGAGCGGCACGAACGTCTTCGCCGGCACGCCCTTCAGGTCGAAGCCGCGGATCAGATCGACGAGATCCCGTCCCGCGATGTATTCCTTCAGCGCCTGCTCCTGCCCCGGCGCCGTCAATTCCTTGAGCTTCGCGCTGCCGGTCAGCTCCGCGACCTGCTGGAGCAGCGGCTTCGTGAGCAGCGTGATCTCATAGTGGCGGGCAAGCGCCTCGGCGAGCGGCAGCTCGCCTTCCTTGCCGGCCGGGACGAGCTCGTCCGCCTTCCAGCCCGCCGCCTCGATCAGCTCTTCGACGAGCTCCGGCCGGTTCTCCGGGTAGATGCCGAGCGCGTCGCCCGGCTCGTAGGTCAGCCCGGAGCCTTCGAGCGACAGTTCGAGATGTCGCGTCTCGCGCGCGGAGCCGCGCCCGTTCAGGTTCAGATTCTCGAGCACGGCGGCGCGGAACGGATTCGAGCGGGAATACGCGGGCTGCGCCGGCGCCCCGGAGGCGACGGCCGCTCCCGCAGCGACGGCTCCGGGCGCTGCTGCTCCGGTTGCCGACGCCGCTCCCGCTCCGGCCGCGGCGGCTTCCTCGCTCGCCAGCGCGGCGAGCACGCTGTCGATCCACCCGTTCGCCGCGTCTTCGAAGTCGACGTCGCAGTCGACGCGCGGCGCGATCCGCTTGCCGCCGAGCTCCTCGAGCCGCTTGTCGAAGTCCTTGCCGGTCTGGCAGAACTTCTCGTAGGAGGTGTCGCCGAGCGCCAGCACGGCGAACGGCATGCCGTCGAGCTGCGGCGCCCGCTTGCTGTGCAGGAACTCGTAGAAGCCGAGCGCGTTGTCCGGCGGGTCGCCCTCGCCGTGCGTGCTGACGACAATGAACAGGCGGGCGACCTTCTTCAGCGTGTTCGGCTTGAAATCGTTCATCGCGCTGACCGTGACCGCGTAGCCGGCCTCCTTCAGCCGGTCGCCCAGCCGGTTCGCCAGCTTCTTGCTGTTGCCGGTCTGCGAGCCGTAGAGCACGGTCGCCTCCTTCGGCAGCGCCGGTGCGGCGGGCGCGGCCGTCAGCGGGGCCGCCTGGGGCGCGACGGGCGCCGGAACGGCCTGAACGGCGCCGCCCACGGTGGCGGCCAGGTAGCCGCTCAGCCAGATGCGCTGTCCGTCCGTCAGCGTCGGCAGCAGCTTGTTCAGCAGCTCCGCCTGGTCCTGCCGGAACGGACTGTTCGTCTCGTGAAGAACCAACGTTTCCACCCCTTGCTGTGATGCATTCCGGTTTCTCTTTCTATTCCAAGTAAAGAGGTATGCATTATTTATATTAGAGTAGCACAGCGCGTGTCAGGATTCAATGAAAAGGATCTTATGGGATTTATCAATTTTCGATATAAATGGAAGGCGGGGATCCGGCCGGTCCCCGGACATGGGCGGACGATTTGAGCATTGCCGGCGGTTGGCGTACACTGGAGGTAACGAAGGAGGCGACGAACATGTCCGAACACGGCAATCCCCCGCAGCAGGAGAAGGGGCAAGCCTTGCGTTTCGAAATCGGCATCAGCACGTTCCTCGAGGCGACGCCCGATCCGGTGACGGGCGAGCGGATCAGCCACGCGGAACGGTTGCGCCGCGCGGTCGAAGAGATTGTGGTGGCCGACCAGGCCGGCCTGGACGTGTACGGCGTCGGCGAGCATCACCGGCCGGACTACGCCTGTTCCGCGCCGGCCGTCGTGCTGGCGGCCGCCGCGCCGCTGACGAAGCGGATCCGGCTCTCGAGCGCGGTCACCGTCCTGTCTTCGGACGACCCGGTCCGCGTCTATCAGCAGTTCGCCACGCTGGACGGCATCTCGAACGGACGGGCGGAGATCATGGCGGGCAGGGGCTCGTTCATCGAATCTTTTCCGCTGTTCGGGTGCAGACTGGAGGATTACGACGAGCTTTTCGAAGAGAAACTGGAACTCTTGCTCGAAGTGTGCCGGAACGAGATCGTGACGTGGCGCGGCGGCCACCGGCCCGCGATCGACGGACGCGGCGTCTATCCGCGCGCGGTGCAGGACCCGCTTCCCGTCTGGATCGCGACCGGCGGCAATCCGGAGTCGGCGATCCGCGCCGGCGCGCTCGGCCTGCCGGTCTGCTTCGCGATCATCGGCGGCATGCCGGAGCGGTTCGCGCCGCTTGTCGAGCTGTACAAGCGCGCAGCCGAGAAGGCCGGCCACGACGTCTCGAAGCTGCAGATCGCGACCCATTCGCACGGGTTCGTCGCGGACACGACCGAGGAGGCGGCCGAGAAGTTCTACCTGCCGACGCAGGCGCAGATGAACAGGATCGGCCGGGAACGCGGATGGCCGCCGTATACGCGCGAGACCTACGACGCGGCGCGCAGCCTGCGGGGCGCGCTCTACGTCGGCGATCCCGAATACGTCGCGGAGAAAATCGTCCTGCTGCACCGGAACCTCGGCGTCACGCGCTTCTTCCTCCACGTCAACGTCGGCACGATGCCGCACAAGGATGTGCTGCGCGCGATCGAGCTGCTCGGCACGCGCGTCGCGCCGATCGTGCGGAAGGAGCTCGCGCGCGGGGAGTAAATCATTTTCTTGAATGCGCCGTCCGGTTGTGACACAATGCTCGTGAACGCGCATTCACAGACATCACAAGGAGGACACCCGACAACATGCGTACCATTCAGCTTGGCACCAGCACGCTTCAGGTGCCCGTCGTCGCCGTCGGCTGCATGCGGATCAACCGGCTGGACAAGCCGGAGGCGGAGAAGTTCATCCGCACGGCGCTCGAAGAGGGCGCGAATTTCTTCGACCATGCGGACATTTACGGGGGCGGGGCCTGCGAGGAAATTTTCGCGGACGCGATCGGCATGAACGCCGGGATCCGCTCGTCCATGATCCTGCAGTCGAAGGTCGGCATCCGCAAGGGGATGTTCGACTTCTCGAAGGAGCATATTCTGTCGTCCGTCGACGGCATCCTGAAGCGGCTGAAGACGGATTACCTCGACGTGCTGCTGCTCCACCGCCCGGACGCGCTCGTCGAGCCGGAGGAAGTGGCGGAGGCGTTCGACCGGCTCCACAGCTCCGGCAAGGTGCGCTGGTTCGGCGTCTCAAACCAGAAGCCGATGCAGATCGAGCTGCTCCGGCGCTATGTGCGCCAGCCGATCGTCGCGAACCAGCTCCAGCTCAGCATCACGAACGCGACGATGATCTCGAACGGCATCAACGTCAACATGGAGAACGATTCGGCGATCGACCGCGACGGCAGCGTCCTCGACTACTGCCGCCTGCACGACATCACGATCCAGCCGTGGTCGCCGTTCCAGTACGGCTTCTTCGAAGGCGTCTTCCTGGACAATCCGAAGTTCCCGGAGCTGAACCGGAAGCTGGACGAGATCGCGGCGAAGCACGGCGTCACGAAAACGACGATCGCGATCGCGTGGCTTCTGCGCCATCCGGCGAAGATGCAGCCGGTCATCGGCACGATGAACATCGACCGGCTGCGCGACTGCTGCAAAGCGAGCGAAGTGTGGCTGTCCCGCGAGGAATGGTACGAGATCTACCGCGCGGCGGGGAATATCTTGCCGTAAGCCGGACGGTTTCACCGACAGCAAAACCGCGTGCGTTGCCCGCACGCGGTTCTTTATTGGCTTGCCCGGCCCTTCGGGGGGTGGTGGGGCCGTTAGAAGTGGTATGTGCGTGTGTCTCGCTGACGGTCTATGGGACCGTTAGAGCGGCGGACAGCCGCGCCGGGGAGCGTCTAACGGTCCGTGGGACCGTTAGACGACCGCGAGGTGCGGACGCCGACGGCGATTCCGGGCGCTAACGGTCTGTGGGACCGTTACAGCGGCGGACGGCCCCGCCGGGGAGCGTCTAACGGTCCGTGGGACCGTTAGACGACCGCGAGGTGCGGACGCAGTCGGCGATTCCGGGCGCTAACGGTCTGTGGGACCGTTACAGCGGCGGACGGCCGAGCCGGGGAGCATCTAACGGTCCGTGGGACCGTTAGACGGCCGCAAGGTGCGGACGCCGACGGCGATTCCGGGCGCTAACGGTCTGTGGGACCGTTACAGCGGCGGATAGCCGCGCCGGTGAGCGTCTAACGGTCCGTGAGACCGTTAGACGGCCGCAAGGTGCGGACGCAGTCGGCGATTCCGGGCGCTAACGGTCTGTGGGACCGTTAGAGCGGCGGACGGCCCCGCCGGGGAGCGTCTAACGGTCCGTGGGACCGTTAGACGATCGCGCCGACAATGCCGGCCCCCTGCCGCCTTCCCGCATCACGCCGACCGCACCAGCTCCGCCAGTTTCCGCGCCGCCGCCTCGCCGGACTGCGGGTTCTGGCCCGTCACCAGCTTGCCGTCGACCTCGACGTGGTTCGCCCATTTCTCCGCGGCGACGAACTCCGCGCCAGCCTCGCGCAGCCGGTCCTCGAGCAGGAACGGCATCGCGCCGTCCAGCTTCACGGCCCGCTCCTCCTCGTTCGTGAACGCCGTCACCCGCCGGCCTTTCACGAGATGCGCGCCGTCGGACAGCTTCACGCCGACCAGCCCCGCCGGCCCGTGGCAGACGGCGCCGACCGGCCGTCCCGATTCGAAGAGCTCCCGGATCAGCGACTGCAGCTTCCCGTTGTCCGGCAGGTCGAACATCGTGCCGTGCCCGCCCGGCAGGAAAAGCGCGTCGAACCCGGCGGCGCTCACCGAATCGATCGGCGCCGTATCATCCAATACGCGGATGGCCTCCGCCCACCTGGCTTCCGCCTCCGCCGTCAGGCTGCGCGGGTCGATCGGCGCCTTGCCTCCCCGGATGCTGGCCACCGTGATCCGGAATCCCGCTTCGCGGAACACTTCATAGGGTTCGGCGAACTCGGACAGCCAGATCCCCGTCCGCTCGCCCGTCGGCATTTCGCCGTGGCTGGTTACCACCATGAGCACATGACGTTCCGACACAACAGATCCCTCTCTCCATTCCAATCTGATGCGCGTGCAGCCGGCTGCGCTTCCAGTGTACGCCATGCGCTGCTATAATCCAAATCAAGAAAATTGCATGGTGGTATTAAAATTCTTATGGCAGACTTTGAGTGGTTCCGTTCCTTCGTCGCGATTTACCGCCACGGGTCCGTCTCCGCCGCCGCGGCTTCGCGGTACATGACCCAGCCGGCGCTCAGCCAGCATCTCGCCGCGCTCGAGGCCGAGATCGGCGAGCCGCTGTTCCGCCGCACGCCCCGCCGGATGGTGCCGACCGAACGCGCGAAGCTGCTCTACGCGCAGATCGCGCAGGCCGTCGACCGGCTGGAGCGGGTGGACGACGCCTTCAAGCAGCCGGGGCGGGCGCCCGTCCTGCGTCTCGGCGGGCCGTCGGAATTCCTGCACGAGCGGATCATCCCCGCGCTGCCGGATTCGCCGTACCGGCTCCTCCTGACATTCGGCGAGACGCGGCCGCTGCTCCGGCTCCTGCAGGACGGCGAGCTGGACCTGCTCGTGGCCACGCAGCACGTGGCGACGGCGGGACTCGTCTTCTCCCGGCTCGACGTCGAGACGTTCCTGCCGGTCGGCATCCGGCCGCTCGACGTCCCGGCCGGCGCCGACAAGCAGGCGGTCCGGGCCGCGCTCGAGAAGGAGCGGTGGATCAGCTACGGTTCCGACCTGCCGATGATCCGGCGCTTCTGGATGCAGGCGTTCGGCGTTCGCTGCGCGATCCTGCCGGACTATGTCGTGCCCGATCTGCGCATCATCAAGTCGATGGTGCTGCGCGGGCTGGGCGTCAGCGTGCTGCCGGACTACCTGGTCCGCTCCGAGCTTGCGGCCGGCATCCTCCATGTGCTCCACGAGCCGGACCATCCGGCCGTGAACGAGCTCTGGCTCGTCCGCCGGTCGGCGGACAGCGCCGACGAGCGGCTGCAGGCCTTCGCCGAAGCGCTCGCCGCGGCCGCCGCCCGGCCGTGACGCGCCAGGACGCGCGCGGTTTCCCGATACCGCCGCATGCCGCACGAAATACCGATGACACGCCCATGACGCGCCGCCCGCCGGACAGGGAAAAGATGATCGCCGAACTGCCCCGCCGCCCGGTCCGCGACGGGAGCCGGCCTCATCCTCCCATACTGCGCCGGTCGGAACCCGATCCGCCCGCCCGACGCCGGCTCCGGCGAAGGCGGCCGTCCGGCCCGCATCCGCGGCAAGCTCGCGGCGAAAACCGGGCATGCTATATGGGGTGTCGGCCCCGGCCCGTCCGCCCATTCGCCCGTCCACCCGATCGGACAAGCGCACAAACGGCGGTTTCACGCTGTGATTCGGGTCACAACCGCCGCTTCCAGATATTTGATACAATTGACCCGGGAACGAATCCAAGAATACGCGCGGCACACGCGCAAGGAGGCACACCGTCATGAAACTGTCCGGCAAAGTCGCCATCGTTACCGGCGCAGCGGCAGGCATGGGCAAGGCGATCGCCGAGCTGTTCGCGCAGGAAGGCGCCAAAGTCGTGGCATCCGACCTGAATGCCGAAGGCGTTCAGGCTGTCGTGAACGGAATCACGGAGAAAGGCGGCACGGCCATTGCCGTCACGGCCAACGTGGCGAAGGAGGAAGACGTGCAGAACCTCGTCGACACGGCCGTCTCCACGTACGGCACCGTCGACATCCTGATCAACAACGCGGGCATCATGGACAACTTCGTGCCGGCGGCGGAAATCACCGACGAGCTGTGGGAACGCGTCTTCGCGGTGAATACGACCGGCCCGATGCGCACGACCCGCAAGGTGCTGCCGATCTTCATGGAGAAGAAAAGCGGCGCCATCGTCAACATCGCCTCGATCGGCGGCCTGCAGGGCTCCCGGGCGGGCGCAACCTACACGGCTTCGAAGCACGCGGTCATCGGCTTCACGAAGAACGTCGGCTTCCAGTACGCCGAATTCGGCATCCGCTGCAACGCGATCGCGCCGGGCGGCGTGAACACGAACATCGCCTCCACGTTCACGAATGTCAGCCCGTTCGGCATGGGCAAAGCCACGGCCGGCGCATCCTTCAACCCGCGCTCGGGCGAGCCGGAAGAGATTGCGAAAGTCGCGCTGTTCCTCGCTTCGGACGACGCGAGCTTCGTGAACGGCGCCGTCGTTACGGCCGACGCGGGCTGGACCGCGTACTGATCCGCGGCTTCACCATCATAGGCGCGAATGGAACCCTCCCGGGTTCCATTTCGCCATTAATAGCGTCTGTTCTCCGCCATCCACCTCGCGGCGAAATCCACGGCTTCCTTCATGTCGAAAAGCCGGCATTCCGCCTGGCCGACTTTCCCCTTCCGAACCGTGACGCTTCCTTCCATTTCCATCTCCCGGCCGATCCGTCCGAAATCATCCGCGTCGTAGGCGTAATCCTCGAACCACCGCCATACCCGCTCGCCGTTTTCCCGAATCGCCGCGCCATGCCGCTTGACCGGCATCGACGGCATCATCGTCTCGGCCAGATGAAAGCAGGTGCAAGCGTGGTAGCCCACCCCGAGCAGCAGCACCTTCGCCCGCATGCCGCACATCTTGCCGAGCGGGGAATCGATGCCGAACTGCGGGGTGAGCGGATGTTCGGACACGATCGCCTCCGCTTGCCGACCGTTCGCGCAGAACGACACCTGCGGATGCCCGGACCGCTTCGTCCCGGGGTACGTGCGGAACAGTTCGGCGATCCGTCCCATCCCCCGCGTGGGCGTCACCGCCGGATCGAAGGCCGGCCACTCCCGGTAGATGATTTCGCACCACTCCGCCGGCACGGGCGGATTCTGCCATTCGGCCGGATCGCTCCAATCGCCGCTCTGCGCCGGCATGACCAGCGTGCCCTCCCCGCCGACCGCGGAAAGCAGCGTCTCGACGACCGCCTGCGGTCCGCCGCACACCCAGCCGATGGCGGACAGCGACGAATGAACCATCAGCACGTCCCCGGCCTCGACCCCGAGTCCGCGCAGATCGCGCACCATCCCGCCGATCGTCACCGGTTCAGGCGTCCGTTCGATGACATCCTTTTCGCTCATGAACAATACCCCCTGTTTATCCGTGTCAGCTTCCATTCGCCGGGATCGCGTCATTTCCCTCCCATATTGAAAAAGCAAAAGCCGCTCCGCCACAAAAACGCCATTGACAACCCTGCGTCCGGTCGCTATGATCGTTATGGCGAAACTGATAATCATTATCAGTTCGTGGACGATTCACCATCACTTTACCGGATCTTGAGGAGTGGAGCTTTCATGCGCAAGCTGCTGTTCCCCGCGCTGCTGATCCTGGCGCTCATCGTCACCGCGTGCGGGGGCGGGAACGACAAGTCGTCCAAGGGCTCGACGTTTACCTACGAATCGGAGACCGGGCCGATCGAAGTGCCGACGAATCCCCGGCGGGTGGTCAACCTGTCCGGCTTTACCGGCAACCTGCTGCACCTCGGCGTGCCCGTCATCGGCACCGAAGTCTGGTCGAAGAACGCGCCGCAATTCGCCGAGCGGCTCAAGGATGTCGAAGAAGTGTCGGAAGAAAACCTGGAGAAACTGATCGAGCTTGAACCCGACCTCATCGTCGCCCTGTCGACCGCCAAGAACCTCGACACCATCCGCGAGATCGCTCCCACGGTCACGTACACCTGGGGCGCGCTGGACATTTTCAACATGCATATCGAAGTCGGCAAGGCGGTCAACAAGGAGAAGGAAGCCCGCGAGTGGGTGGAAGGCTTCAGAAAGCGGCTGGAAGAGGCCGGCGCGAAAATCAAGGAGAAGATCGGCGAGAACGCCACCGTCACTGTCATCGAAGTGTATGACAAGGCGATCTACGTGTTCGGCAACAACTGGGCGCGCGGCACGGAACTTCTCTATCAGGAAATGGGGCTCGGCATGCCCGAGAAGGTGAAGGAACACGCCCTGGAAGCCGGCTACTACGCGCTGTCGCCCGAGGTGCTGCCGGAATTCGTCGGCGACTACCTGATCATCAGCAAATATTCGAACGCCGACACGTCGTTCCAGGACACCGAGACGTACAAGAACATTCCCGCCGTGAAGAACGGCCGGGTGCTTGAAATGACCGGCGAAGGCGCGTCGTTCTCCGACCCCTTCACGCTGGAAATGCAACTGGATCTGTTCGAGGAGTTCTTCCTGAACAGCCCGTGACGGAGAGGATGACGCTTCGTGATGAAGCCGCTGGGCCGCCCGCGCAGGGCGGCGTTCGGATGGACGATGGCCGCGAGCCTCGCGGTCATGGCCGGGATGTTCGTCGTGTCGCTCATGTACGGCGCGGCGGACATCCCTTTTCATGATGTGTGGCGGGCGCTGTTCTCCCGCGAAGTGAACGATCAGATTCTGATCATCCGGGAGATCCGGCTGCCGCGGGAGATCGCCGCGATGGTCGTCGGCGCCGCGCTGGCCGCCGCCGGCGGGATCATGCAGGGGATGACGCGCAACCCGCTCGCCGATCCCGGGCTGCTCGGCATCACGGCGGGCGCGAACCTGGCGCTCGCCGTCGGGTTCGCGTTCTTCCCCGCGCTCGGCTATTTCGGCATGACGGTCGCCGGCTCGATCGGCGCGGCGCTCGGCATGCTGCTCGTCCTTGGGCTGGGCGCCTCGCGCAGGGACGGCTGGTCCCCGATCCGGCTCGTGCTGGCGGGTTCGAGCGTCTCCTTCTTCCTGTACGCCCTCGCCGAGGCAATCGGGATCGCCTTCAAAGTATCGAAGGACGTCTCGATGTGGACGGCTGGCGGCATCATGGGCACGACCTGGCGGCAGCTCGGGGTTGTCGTTCCGGTCGTCGCCGCCGGCCTGATCGCCGCCATGCTGTATGCCCGGCAACTGACGGCGCTTTCCCTGAGCGAAGAGGTGGCGACCGGACTCGGGCAGCGCACCGCGCTCGTCAAGGCCGCGCTGTCCTGCGTCGTCATCCTGCTCGCCGGCGTGTCCGTCGCGCTTGTCGGCAACATGGCGTTCATCGGCCTGATGGTGCCGCACATCGCGCGCGCGCTCGTCGGCACGGACTACCGGCGCGTCCTGCCGATGGCGGCGGTGGCGGGCGCCACGCTGCTGCTGCTCGCCGACACGCTCGCCCGGACGATCGGCAAGCCTTACGAAGTGCCGACGGCGGCGATCATCGCCGTGCTCGGCATTCCGTTCTTCCTGCTCATCGCGCGCAGAGGGGGTGGGCGGTCATGATCGCGAAGGATCTCGTCCGCAAGCAGCGCCGCTGGCTGATCGGCCTGCTCGGCCTGATCGCGGTCACCGCGGTGGTCAGCATGGGCCTCGGCTACGCGTCGCTCTCGTTCGACCGGCTGATCCCGACCCTGCTCGGCCAGGGCACGTTCAAGGAAGAATTCGTGCTGCTTAAGATCCGGCTGCCGCGCATCGCGATCACGCTGCTCGCGGGCATGGCGCTCGCGCTGTCCGGCGCGATTCTGCAAGGGATCACCCGCAACGAGCTGGCCGATCCCGGCATCATCGGCATCAACTCCGGCGCGGGCGTCGCCGTGACACTGTATTACATCTTCTTCCCGATCGACGCGGGAGTCTTCATCTACCTGGTGCCGGTCGTCGCCTTCATCGGCGCGCTGGCCGCCGCGATCCTGATCTGGCTGGCGGCGTACCGCCGCGGCTCCGGCCTGCATCCGCTCCGGCTCGTGCTGATCGGCGCCGGCTCCTCGATCGCGCTCTCCGGTCTGATGATCGTGCTGATCTCGTCGGTTGACCGGTTCAAGGTCGATTTCATCGCGAAATGGCTGGCCGGCAGCATCTGGGGCGCGGACTGGCCGTTCGTGCTGGCGCTGCTGCCATGGCTCGTCGCGCTCGTGCCATTCGTGCTGCTCCGGGCGCATCGCCTGAACCTGCTGGAGCTCGGCGAGCCGGAGGCGATCGGCCTCGGCGTGCCGCTCACGCGCGAGCGCGTCTGGCTGCTGCTCGCGGCCGTCGCGCTGGCCGCCGCCGCCGTCTCCGTGACGGGCGGCATCGCCTTCGTCGGTCTGATGGCGCCGCACATCGCGAAGCGGCTCGTCGGACCGCGCCATCAGCTGTCCATCCCGATCGCGCTGCTCATCGGCGGCTGGCTGCTGCTCGTCGCGGACACGATCGGGCGCAACGCCGCCGAGCCCGAAGGCATCGCGGCCGGCACGATGGCGGCCCTGATCGGCGCGCCCTATTTCCTGTATCTGCTTATGCGCAAGTAAACGGCAGGGCCCGGACTTGACTCCGTCAAGTCCGGGCCCGTTGTCATCGCCGGAGCGGTATGCCGTACATCCGCATGAACGCCTCGCGCAGCGTCTCCTCTCCATTCGCGCCATGCCCGTCGGCGCCGCTGTCGAACACCGCCATCCCGTCCCGCAGGAAGACGATCCGGTCGGCCGCCGCCTCCGCGATCTCGAGCTGGTGCGTCGAGAACAGCACCGTCTGCCCGCGCCCCGCGGCCTCCCGCACGAGCCGGATGAAGCTCTCCATCCAGTACGGGTCGAGGCCGTTCGTCGGCTCGTCGAGCAGCACGAGCGGCGGCCGCGCGAGCAGAGCCTGCGCGAACAGGACGCGCTGCCGCATCCCCTTCGAGAACGACGCGACCGGCTTCTTCTCCGTGTCCGAGAGCCCGACTTCGGCCAGCGCCTCGGCCGCCCGGCTCCGCGGCAGCCCGCGCAGCTTCGCCCAGAACGCCATCGTCTCCATCGCGGTCAGCCCGCCGGGGAACCGGTAGTCGTCGGGCATGTAGCCGATCCGCCCGGCATAGGCGAGCCGGTCGTCCTTCCAGCGCAGCCCGCCGACGCGGATCTCGCCCGCGTCCGGACGCAGGATGCCGGCGATCAGCCGCAGGATCGTGCTCTTGCCCGCGCCGTTGCCGCCGAGCAGCGCAATCACCTGCCCAGCCTCCGCCCGCAGGGTGAAGTCCCGGATCACCTCCTGCCGGCGCATCGCCTTCCGCACATGTTCCATGAGCAAGACCGGTTCAGCCACGCCGCCGCCCCCTCTCCCAGAGCCATCCGGACAGCCCGAGGCAGACGAGGATCCACGCCAGGCAGATGCCGATGAATATCCACGTCCCGCTTCCGCCGCGAATCCACTTGACCCATTCCGCATAGTCCGCCCCGAGCATCGAGCCGCCGCCGAGCTTGATGACGGCGAGCAGCCGGGCCAGCTCCGCCGGGTTGAACATCGTCAATACCGACACGCCCGGCTTGATCCACGGATACGGCAGCAGGCCGAGCACCGCGATCAGCAGCGCCGGCCAGGCCATCACCGTGAAGAACCAGACGGCGGCGGAGATCGTCAGCGCCTGCCACCGGTTGCGCGCCAGCGCGCCCACGAGCTGCGCCAGCCCGAGATACATGAGCGCGAGGCTGACGGAGAACGCGAGCAGCACGCCGTACGTCCGGAAGCCGAAGCCGCCGCCCGCCGCCCAGCCGACGACGCCCGCGAGGCCGAAGCCGAACGCCGCGATGGCGAGCAGCACGACGGCGAGCCCGACGTACTTGCCGATCAGGTACGCGCCGGTCGTCAGCGGGTAGGTGGAGAGCAGCTCCCATCCGCCGTCCTCTTTTTCCCCCGTGAGCGAAAAAGATCCCAGCATCAGCGTCATGAGCGGCAGCAGGTACAGGATCAGGTTCAGCATCGTGCCCGTCACGCCGGAGTAGCCCTGCACATACCCCTGCGAATTGATGAGCAGCAGGGCGATCATGAACAGCGCGAACAGGGCCAGGAACGAGTAGGCCCACGGGTTGCGGAAGCCCGTGCGGATCTCCCGGCCCGCCACCTGCAGCATGCGCGTCATGCCGCGGCGCCGCCTTCGCGGGCGTCCATAAGGGCGCCGGCGGCTTTACGGCCCGCATCGTCGCCAGGATCCGCCCCGGCGCCGTGCGCATCGCCGGCATCGTGGCCGTTCGCGCCGCTCTCATGTCCGGCGTCATGCCCGCCGTCCTCCATGCCCGCGCCATGCCCGCTTGCATCCCCGTGACCGTCCGCGCCATGGCCCGCGGCGTTGTCGTGACCGTGCGCGCCCTCTCCGTGCGCCCGGTCCATGTCCCGGTTCACCGCCCATGAATGGTTCGGCAGCTCGTCCGCCGTCATGAGCACGCCCTTGCCCTGCTCCGCGATGAACGCCTCGGCGTCCGCCCGGTCCGCGAACGACAGCACGCCGTACGCCATCGGCGTCTTGAACGTCGCGTCGTAGACGTAGTAAGCCTTCTCCGACTTCACCCACGCGGGGGTCTCGTAATCGCGAACGAACTTCGCGCCGACGTCGCCGTCGCCGTGCTCCGCGATCCACGCGTACATGCAGCCGATGTCGTCGAACATGAGCGTCCGTCCGTCCTTCGTCACGATCTGCGTGGCGTGGGCGTCGTCCGCGACGGCCATGTTGCAGGTCGCGCACCGGTCGGTCTCCTCGTTCACCGCCCGCGCCGCATATTCCCCGCGGCCGCATGCCACACTAAAGACGGCTGCCATGACGAGCGCAATCGTCAAGGTCATCCATCGATTCCTCATGTCGTTCTCCTCCTCGACCAGATGATGACGGCGCAGGCCGCAGCGAGCAGCAGCGCGCCTGCGGCTCCCGCCGCCCTGCCGGAATCCTTGCTTGTCCTGTCCGTCTCCCGCGCGGGACGCATGAGCGGCGCGGCGTCGACCGCCCAGCCGCTCCGGTCCGCGCCGTACAGCCCCTCGAGAAACCGCATCCCCGGCGACTGGAACAAGAGCTGGAACACCGGCCTCCGCTCGGTCACCGACAGGAAGAACGGATTGACGGCGTACGCCAGGTCGCTGGCGCCGTCGCCGTCCGCGTCGACGCCGCTGAACGCGTCCCAGAAGTTCCGTTCGATCGTGTTGTTCCCGCTGCGCTGCGCACCGGCGTCCGCGACGTTGCCGATCCACCGGTTGCCCGTGATCGTGTTGCCTTCCGAATCAATCAGCTGCATCCCCATGAAGTTGTCCGTAATCGCGTTGTCCTCGATCCGGTTGCCGCTCGATCCTTCCACGTAGACGCCGACCCGGTTGCCGGAGACGGCGTTGCCGCGCACGACCGAATTCCGCGCCGCGAACAGCAGGATGCCCTGGGAGTTGACGTTCTCGCTCTGCTTCGCGAAAAAATTCCCCTCGATCGTCGCGCCATCCACCGTCATCACCATCGCGCCGGTCACGTTCATGCGTCCGGTGTTGCCGACGATCGCCGCGCCGTCCGAGTACATGACGTGGATGCCGTACCGCGACGACTCGACGGTGTTGCCGGCGATCCGCGCGTTGTCGCTGTTCTCGAGGTAGATGGCGTCGTACATCGACACGACCGTGTTGCCTTCGATCACGGCTTCGTCCGTTTCATACAGGTCGATGCCGTTCTTCCGCTCCGTGAACCGGCCGCCCGGCGGCTGCGACGAGCGGACCGCGCTGCCGCGCACGACCGCCCGGTCGGCCCGCTCGAGGCGGATGCCGAAGCCTTCGGTCTTGATGTCGAGCCCGTCAAGCGTGACGTCGGTCGCCTGGACAAGCACGGCGGGGTGGTCGCGCCCGCCCGACTGCTCGATCCGGAGCCCGCGCAGGCCCGCGCCCGCCGCCGTCACGGTGATCGCGGGGCGTTCTTCCGCGTTCACGATCGTCACGACCCCGTCCGCCGGCTCGATCGTCAGCCGCTTGCCGACGACCGCCGGGCCCGCGTACTCGCCCGCCGGAAGGCGCAGCGCCGCCCCTTCCGGCGCCGCGTCGACGAGCGGCTGCAACGGCATCGGCGCGTTCCCGTCCGCGGCGGCGGCCGGCGCGGCCGCCGCAAGCAGCGCCGCGGCGGCCAGCAGCAGCAGCGCCATCGCCGGCCGCGTCATTGCACATTCACCTGCTTCTTCTTGTAGATGTGGACGTCTTCGTAATACAGATGGAGGTCGACATCGTACGCGCCGGGCTGCTCGAAACGGTATTCGGCCGTAAATGTGTTGTCGCCTTCGTAGCGATGTTTCAGCGTGGTCGGCTCTCCGTCCCTGATGACGACGAACTGCACGTTCGCGTTCTCATCCAGACGGGCGCCGGTGAACACCGCCTTCATCTTCACCTCTTCGCCGGCCGTAACTTCCGTCTTGTCGACCTCGAACGTGCCCTCGATGCCGATCAGGCCGATCTGCTGCAGATTCTCGCGCGAACACGCCGTCAGCGCCGCGAGCAGCGCGAGCGCCGCCGCGATCCGCACCGCCGCTCTCCTCATGATGGATCACCGCCTCCCCGGACCCTCTCGCTCCCATCGTAGAACGCGCGCCGCGCGGCCGCATGACCATTTAGGGCCAGGAGTTGTGGAGATTCCTTGAATTCCTCGTGACAAAAAAGAAAACGCCATCCCGTAGTATGCACGGTTTGGCGTTCCAACTTGCGCGACGGGCGTTCGTCGTCAGAACAGGACGGGCACCTCGACGAGGTCCCGGATGCTGCCGTCCATCGCGCTGCGCGTGTACACCTGGATCGCGCCCGCCGGCGTCTCCGGCGACGCGTCGAAGACGAGCGGCGCGCTGAAGGCGCCGAACGCCGGCGCTCCCTCCGCCGCCGTGACCGCCCGCTCGCGCGCGACGATCCGGCCCGCGTCGTCCCGCACCCGATACAGCACGTTCGCCTCGAACGCCCGGGCGCTTCCGGCGAGCGGCGTGCCCGCGGCGACGCGCGAACCGGGCAGCGGCCGGAAGACGACGATATTGGTCGACGACGGCAGCGGAATCACGAGCTTGTAGCCGGGGTAGAGCACATCCGGCGAGAAGCCGGCGCGGCCCGCGTTCGCACGCGTCAGCTCGCTCAGGGAGGCTCCGAACCGGCGGGCGATCCGCCAGAGCGAATCGCCCGGCTCCGCCTCGTACACGAAGGCGGGGATGTAGACGAGCTGGGCGACCGCGAGGATGTCCGGCCGCTCCAGCCGATTGAGCGCCGCCAGCATGTCGACGCCGGCGGAATAGCGCTCGGCCAGCCGGTAGAGCGTATCCCCTTCCGTCACCTGGTGCAGGACGACGCTCTCCTGCGAAGTGCCCGGCACGCGGACGAGCAGCTTCTGTCCCGGAAAGATGAGGCCGGGGTCCGTAACCGGCGGATACAGCGCGTTCGACCGTTCGAGGTCTTCAAGCGACGAGCCGAACGCGTTCGCGATCGCATACGGCGAATCCCCCGGCCGGACGGTGTACACCGCATGGGTGCCCGGTGAAATCGGCATGGCAAGGCCCTCCCACAGGATGGGTTTTTCCCCATCCTATGCGGCCGCCCAGGCACGGGTGCCTAGTCCGTCGCAATGGAGAGCCGCGCGTCCGCCGGCGCGGCCGCCGGCGCGGCCGCCGGTCCGGCGGAGGCCGCGGGCGCGGCGGCCCGCAGGGCGCGCTGCGTCAGCCGCTCGTAATGCTTGTAGAGCGCGTGGAATTTTCCGCTGTATGTACGGCTCCACGGCTTCTTCTTGCCGCAGAAATGGAGGATGACGGTGCGGTTGATGACGTAGTCCATGTCGCACAGCCCGTTCGTCTTGAACTTGTAGTACAGGTAGAAGCGGGCGTCGTAGTTGTAGAGCGTCTCGTCAAGCGGTTTGATTTTCTTCGAGTAGAGGGCGTTCAGGATGTCCTGGTCGGGCATGACGAGCCGCGAGCGGTTCTTCTCGACGAACTGATAGATGACGTCCTCCCGGATCTGTTCCCGCTGCAGCGGCAGGTTCATCACGAGCACGCCCGAGTTGTAGTAATAGTCGATGTCGTAGGGCATGAGCCGGATCCGGTTGATCTCCTTGACGGAAAATTTGTCGTGGTAGCATGCGGCGTACAGGTAGCCGTCCAGATCCGTCTCGTAGAGCGGCCGCACCGGATTGAGCACGAGGATGTCCGGGTCGAGATAGAGGATGCGGTCGAGCCCGGGGGGCAGGAAGCGGTGCGCGAGCAGCCGGTAGTACATTTCCTTCGTGTAGTGCATGAGCACCGGCGCGTCCGCGAACGCCTCCTCGTCCACGCGGATGACCGCAAGTTCGCTGCCGTGCCGCGCGATGTAGCCGCCGAGCCGCTCCAGCGCGCCGTCGTCGATGCTGGAATGCATGAGGTGGATCGTGAACCGTTCGTCCGGATTGTTCAGGAAGAGCGAAGTGAGCATCGTCGTCAGCGGTCCCAGATAGTTGGCGTTGAGTGTCACGAGGATGTTCATGCCGTTCAGCCCCCCATGAATTGCAAGCCGCGGCGCCCGCGCGACGCGAGCCGGGCGACGCCCGCCCACAGGCACGCCGCGAGGACAAACTCGAACAGATTGTGCAGCGACGGGATGCCGGCAAGCGCCGTCACGGCCGCGCCGAGCAGCATGATCAGAGCCCCCGCGAGCGGCGCCGCCGGGCCGCCGCGCCGGAAGACGATCCATCCGGCGGCGAGCAGCGAAGCCATGACGACGGCGATCATCACGGCTCCCGCCGCCGCCGGTCGCCCGGCCGGCTCGTAGGTCAGGATGCCGTCCTCGACGACGGGCTTCAGGCTGAGGCGCGCCACCGAAAACGCGAGCTCCAGGACGATCAATCCGGCCGTCAGGAGCAGCGCGATGAGCGGCGCCGCCGGCCTGCGCGCCCATGCCGCGCCGGTCTGCCGGACGAGCGTGTACGAGACCGGCACGAGCAGGGGCGTGACGCAGGCGTGCAGCCAGAATCGGGCGAGATGCGCCCGCTCGAACGCTTCGCTCGCCTTGACCCACACGCCGGCGGCGAGCACGAGATTGTCGTACAGCAACGCGGCGGTGACCGCGAGCAGCATGAGGCAGAGGCCCGCGGATGCGCCCCGGCGCCAGACGGCGATCCCGAAGGCAAGCAGCGCCGCGTACGCGACGGACAGCACCGGATGCAGAATGATGTTCATCGGCCGCACCTGCCATGAAGGAAGTGTCGTTCTCCTCATGATGGCCTTGCCGGAACCCGGATATACCCACCAATGTCCGTGCGGGATGTGCGTGCCGACGTCCGGATATACCGACCGATGCCCGCGGCTGATGGCCGTGCCTGCCCCCGATATACCAGCCGAAAATCCCGCCGGCGAACCGCGCGGGACCGGCGGCGGCCGTCAGCGCCGGGCGCGCTTCTCCAGCAGGCCGCGCAGATATGGCGCGAGCGCCTTCGCCGCCGCCTCGTGCGCCGCCGGGCCGGGATGGCCGCGCGCCCCGACCGTCTCGTCCGTCATGTTCGGCAGCTCGAACACCGACACCTCGCGGTCGCCGGTATCGCGCGCGTACGCGTCGACGGCGCGGCGGATCGCCGGCATCATCGGCGTGCCGAGCATGCCGTACGCCCAGACAATGTGCGCGCCAGGATTGCACGCCCGGAGCTTCGCGAGGAAGCGCCCGACCGCCCGCTCGAACGCCGTGAGATCCTCCGCGTTGAACGAGCCGTCCTCGTTCAGCCGCTGCTTGTGCCGCTCGCCGGTTGCCTCGTCGCGCCATTCCGGCGAATGAAAGGCGCCGCCGTCGTTCGTGCCAAGGTTGACGACGACGATGTCCGGCTGCCAGGCTTCGAAGTCGTTCCGCCCGAACGCGCCGAGCGCCGCGTTCGCCTCGCCGCTCAGCAGGCCGCACACCTGCTCGTAATAGTCGGGCATGTTCGCGCGCGGGTTGTTGTCCCAGCCCGTCAGCACGCCCCAGCCGCTCTGCGAGAGCACCCGGTATTCCGCGTCGAGCGCGTCCGCCGTCAGGGCGGTGTAGTTGCGCACCGCGCTGAACCACATCGGAATCCAGTCCGTCTCGATCTTCGCGCCGATCGCGCCTTCGCCCGACGTGATGCTGTCGCCGATGAACTCGATCTTGTACGGCCGCTCCCGGACGGGCCGAAACTCGCCGTCGGTCATCACGCGGCCGATCTGAAGCGCGCACGCGGGATCCGCGCTCATCGCCTGCGTATCCTTGACGACGCGGACATTCTTCACGGCGTCCGGGTTCATGCCCCGGAAGACGCAGATCGCGCGGCTGCCCTTCGTCACCATCTGCCGGGCGACAGGCGCCCCGTTGATCAGCACGCTGATCCACGGCTCATAGGTGTTGTAGTCGGCCCGGACTTCGATCCACAGCTCGGACCCTGTCACGTTCAGCTCGATGCCGCTTCCGGTCCAGAACAGCGTCAGCGGGTCCAGCCGTCCGGCCGTGCGGCCGTGCACCTTCAGATGCGGGATCTCCGTCAGCGGACATGCCCGCAGCTTGTCGTCGGGCATCATGCGGGTTCCTCCGTCTTCAGCCGGCGCGAAGCCGGTCTGCGAATGCGTTTCCATCCTTATTATACCATATTCCGGCGACGCGGCTTCCCTGCCCGATTACGGGAGAAACCGGCCTTCAGGATAAAAAAGACAGACCGCAACGGCGCTTGACCGTCGCAATCTGTCCGACTTCCGTGCAAATTCCGTCACATTCAGCTGGTCGCGGTGGACGCGAGGGCCCGCGCCGCGGGATGCGCGCTGCGATCGAGACCAAGCGTCTTCGTCGTCTCTTCGTGCAGCTCGCGGACGAGGTCCGGGTGCCCCGACAGCTTGATGCCCCAGGACGGCACCATCTCGCCGATGCGATCCCGCCAGCCGTCCAGCCGCTTCGGGAAGCAGCGCCGGATCACTTCCAGCATGATCGCCACGGCGGTGGAAGCGCCCGGCGAAGCGCCGAGCAGCGCCGCGACCGAGCCGTCGGCCGCGCTGATCACCTCGGTGCCGAACTGCAGCGTGCCCCGGCCGCCGGCCTCCGTATCCTTGATGATCTGCACGCGCTGCCCCGCGACGATCAGATCCCAGTCCTCGCCCCGCGCGTGCGGGATGAACTGCCGCAGTTCCTCGACGCGCTGCTCCTTCGTCAGCATGAGCTGCCTGATCAGGTACGCCGTCAGCGACATGTTCTTGACGCCAGCCGCGACCAGCGTGACGAAGTTGTGCGGCTTGACCGACCGCAGCAGGTCGAGATTCGATCCGAACTTCAGGAACTTCGGCGTGAAGCCCGCGAACGGACCGAACAGCAGCGACGGCTTGCCGTCGATGAACCGCGTGTCGAGGTGCGGCACCGACATCGGCGGAGCGCCGATCGCCGCCTTGCCGTACACCTTCGCGTAGTGCCGCTCGGCCAGCTCCGGATTCCGGCACACCATGAACAGGCCGCTGACCGGGAAGCCGCCGATGCCCCGGCCTTCGGCGATGCCGGACTTCTGCAGCAGATGGAGGCTGCCGCCGCCGGCGCCGATGAACACGAACGGTGCCGTGTACCGCTCGATGGCGCCGCTCTGCGTGTTCCGCACCTTGAGCTCCCACGCGCCGCCGTTTCGCTTCATGTCCTCGACATGGCGGTGATACAGGAGCTCCGCGCCCTGGCCCTTCAGATGGCCGAACAGCATGCGCGTCAACGCGCCGAAATTGACGTCCGTCCCCGATTCGATCCGGGTCGCCGCGATCGGCCGGTCGAGCTTGCGATTCTCCATCATGAGCGGGATCCATTCCGCCAGCTTGTCCGGATCGTCGGAAAATTCCATGCCCTCGAAAAGCGGATTCGCCGACATCGCCTCGAACCGCTTCTTCAGGAACGCGACGTCCTTCTCGCCCTGCACGAAGCTCATGTGCGGCACCGGCATGATGAAGTTCCGCGGATCGCGGATGAGGCCGCGCCGCACGAGATACGACCAGAATTGCCGCGAGAGCTGGAACTCCTCGTTGACCTTGATCGCCTTGCCGATGTCGATCGAGCCGTCCGCCTTCTCGGTGGTATAGTTGAGCTCGCACAGCGAGGCGTGGCCCGTGCCCGCGTTGTTCCATTCGTTCGAGCTTTCCTCGCCCGGCTGCGAGCGCCGCTCGAGCACCAGGATGTCCCAGTCCGGCGCCAGCTCCTTGAGCATCGTTCCGAGCGTCGCGCTCATGATGCCGGCGCCGATCAAGATGACATCCGCGCGATTCTTGTCACCCATGATGATCGTCTCCAACCTTTCCAAAGTTGCGATTTGCGGACACACAATTCAGGCGCCGCAGCAAGCCGGGGCGCCGAACAGGTCACGCAATCGTCTCCGAATCCCGTTGTTCTCCCCTAGTGTAGCACTATTGATTTCAGATTGAAAGACAAAGAAAAAAGCTGTCCATCCAAAGATGAACAGCTCAGACGCGGCTCCTTCAATGCTGCTCCGCCTTGCGGGCGGCCGCCTTGTTCGCGGGCGAGAACCAGCCCAGCAGCGCGATCGCGACGAGCACGCCGTAGAAGATGACGGTCCAGAGCGTGCTGTGCGGGAAGTCGTGGTCCAGCACGCCGATGTCGTGATGGGCCAGGGTGATGATGGCCAGCTTCACGCCGACCCACGCGACGATTGCGTACGCCGTCGTCTCGAGCGCCGGGCGCTTCGTGAGCAGCTTGATGAACCAGCCGGCGGCGTACTTGATCAGCACCAGGCCGGCGATGCCGCCGAGCACGACGACGCCGAACTTGGCGGCGTCCATGCCGCCGAAATCGCCGAACGGCGAATCCGGCAGGCCGAGCGCGAGCGCGACCGCGGCGAGGATCGAATCGATCGCGAACGCCAGGTCGGCCAGCGCGATCTTGCCGACCGTGCCCCAGAAGCCCTTCGCCGAGCCGGACGATTCCTTCTCCTCCTTGTGCGCTTCCTTCTTCCCGAACATGTCCCTGATGACATGCTTGAGTCCGAGATAAAGCAGGTAAGCGGCGCCGATCGCCTGCACCTGCCACACGTTCGCGATGAACGAGATCGCGAACAGCGCGGCGAACCGGAAAGCGAAGGCCATGATGATCCCGTAGTTGATCGCTTTGGACCTCTGATTTTCGGGCAGATGTTTCGCGATGACGGCGAGCACAAGCGCGTTGTCGGCCGAAAGCAGCCCCTCCAGAACGATCAGGATGAGCAGCGCCCACGCATACTCCAGCCAGATGTCCAACGGACATTCCTCCTTCGATTGACGGCTCCGACGCAGCTTCCGCGCCGTGGTCGCCGGGCCTTGCCGCCTGCCGCCGGGACGCGCGAAAACTGACAATCATTTATACGTTGTCCTGACGCGCGCGTTTCTTGCAAATGCAAACGGGTCCCTTTATGTCACGCGGCGTCGTTCCGCCGCCCGAGCAGCAGATTGAGGCGCTCCGTGGCGAGCAGCATGGCCGCCGCCATCAGCGCCATGTACAGCGGGAACAGGCCGATCGTCGTCTGCCCGGCCAGCCAGCCGAACAGCGGCGGCAGCACCGCGGCTCCCGTGTAGGCGGTCGCCATCTGCCAGCCCATGATCTTGCCGGCATGGGCCTCGCCGAACCGGACGGGCGTCTCGTGCAGCATGCTCGGGAAGATCGGCGCCAGCCCGAATCCGGTGATCAGGAGGCCGACCGCCGAGACTTCGGCGGGCAGCGGCAGCAGCAGAAGCGCCGTGCCGGCCAGCGTGATGATCTCTCCCGCCCGGATCAGCGTCTTGCTGCTGTACCGGAACGTGACGAATCCGTTCACCAGCCTGCCGATCGTGAGGCCCGCCCAGTAGATCGAGATCCACATCGCCGCGTCGTCGGCCGGGAGTCCCTTGATATTGACCAGGTAACTGCTGCCCCACAGGCCGGCCGTCAGTTCCACGCCGCAGTAGAACAGGAACGTCAGGAGCGCGTATTTGACGCCGGCCCGGTTCCTGGGCCCGGAACCGCCGTCCGCGCCGGCCGCGGGCTCGTCCGCCGGCCCGGAACGCCGTTCATCCGTCCGCGCCTTCTCCATCCGCCTCCACAGCGGAAGCGACGCCAGCAGCGTCGCCGCGATGCCGGCCTGGATGAGGCCGGTGACCAGGTAGCCGTTCCTCCAGGCGCCCCCGTCCAGATACGCGGCCATGATCATCGGGCTGACCGTCACGCCGACGCCCCAGAAACAATGCAGCCAGCTCATGTGATGGGCCGCGTAGTGTCCCGCGACGTAGTGGTTCAGCGCGGAATCGACGGCGCCGCCGCCGAGGCCGAGCGGTATCGCGAAGACGATGAGCCATACGAACGACGGCGCAATCGAGAAGCCGAGCAGCGCGCCGGCCGTCAGGACGACGCTGATCAGCGTCGTGCGCGCCGTGCCGATGCGCCGGACGACATGGCTGGTGGACAAGGCGGAAACGATGGTTCCGACCGTGACCGTGACGGACAACACCCCGGCCATGCCCAGCGGCGCTCCGAGATCATGGCGCATGACGGGCCACGCCGCGCCGAGCAAGGAATCCGGAAGACCGAGACTGATGAAGACCAGGTAAATGATGAGCAGCAGCAATGTTGCCATACAGGTCGCTCCCGTCGTGATGTGATGCAAGCGCTTCCTTCCGGACCCGCAAGAAGGAGTTGAGCTTGTTCAAATGGAATTATTATAACACGATTTTGGCAACGGATGAACACCATGGGGCCGCACGATGATCCGCCTCCGCGCCGCGGGCGCCCCATCCCTGCCGTCAGCCGATGCGCCTGCGAGGTTCTGTCAACATGCGGCATCCAAGTCAATCCTTTCACCGAACAAAAATCGGCAACATTCTGCTGTTCGGTCTGTTCCTGGTCCTGCTGGCCGGCGGACGTCTCCTCTGGCACGAAACGTTCAGGCCCGACGGACAGCCGTTGGCCGTCGGCGGCGTGCTGGACATCCGGGGGCTGGCGCCGGAACCGGGACGGACGCTGGCGCTCGACGGGGAATGGGAGTTTCACCCGGGCGTGTTCCTGATGTCCGGCGGACCGTCCGGCCGGGAAGGCGGGGAGCCGCTGCTCGTCCGGGTCCCGGGCAAATGGAACGACGCCATGCGGCCCGATGATCCGACGCCATACGGATACGGCTCCTATCGCCTGCGGATCCTGCTCGGACCGGAAGATCGCGGCATCTACAGCCTCTATGTGCCGAGCGTGCGCAGCTCTTCGAGACTTTACGTGAACGGCGAGCTGCTCCACGAGACCGGGCATCCCGCTCCGGACGCCGAAACCTGTGTCCCCGACAACGAGCCGTTCACGGCCGCCTTCTCCGCCGACGGGCACGGCGTCGTCGAGGTGGTCTTCGAAGCGGCGAACTACGACAATCCGTCCGGCGGCGGGCTGGTGCGATCCCTGCGGTTCGGGCTGAACGAGGACATCCAGCACGAGCGGTTCCTGTCCGTCACCTTGCAGCAATTCATCCTGGTCGTGCTGCTCATTCTGGCCGCGTATCTGCTCGTGCTCTATTTCATCGACCGGAACCGGCGGCTGCTGCACTCCTCGCTGCTGTCGCTGAGCATCGCGCTCCTTGTCTTCAACAGCACCGAGGACAAACTGCTGATCCTGCTCTTTCCGATCAACTATGAATGGCAATTCCGGATTCTGAATCTGTCCATCATCCTGCTGGTGTACGTGTTTTACAACGTGATTCTCGACCGGAAAGACGGCGTCTGGCAATCTCGCGCGACCTTGGCTTTCCGGGTCGCGTGCGTCGCGTTCGCGTGCCTGGTCGCGCTGCTTCCGCTCTCTTCGCAATTCGCGCTGCGAAACGCGATCATCGCCGTTTTCGCCCTGCCCGCCCTGTTCAGCCTGTGTTCCGTGGCGGCCAGGGCGCTGAAGGGACTGCTGACGAACATGATGATCGCGCTGGCCGCCCTCGCGGTCGCGAATCATTTTGCCTGGTGGGCGTATTATTCCCTGAACGGCATGAAGCTGCCCTTCTATCCGTTCGATCTCGTCCTCGCGATCATGATGCTGTCGACCGTACGGTTCAGCCGGTACATGGCGCTGTTCCGCGAGCAGCAGGCGCTCAACGCGAAATTGCAGGAAACGGACCGGAAGCGCGACGAATTTCTGGCGAACACATCCCACGAGCTGCGCAACCCGCTCCATGGCATCCTGAACCTGTCCCAGGTGGTGCTCGAACGGGAGCGGAATGCGCTGAGCGAACGGAGCGTGCGGGAACTGGGCACGGTGCTGGCCATCGGGCGGCAGATGTCGATGATGGTGGACGAGCTGCTCGATTTCACGCGCCTGAAGGACGGCCGCATCCGTCTGAATCTCCGGCCGCTCGCCCTGCATCCGGTCGTGAACGGCGTCCTGGACATGGTCCGCCACATGACGGACGAGCGGGCCGTCCGGCTGACGAACCGGATTCCGGCCGATTTCCCGAAGGTCATGGCCGACGAGGGCCGGGTGACGCAGATTGTCTACAACCTGGTTCACAACGCCGTCAAGTTCACGCCGAAGGGCGTCATTGCCGTCGAAGCCGAAACGGCGGACGGCATGGCCCGCATCTCCGTCTCGGATACGGGGGTCGGCATGGACGAGCAGACGGCCCGGCGCGTGTTCCTGCCCTATGAACAGGCCGACGGCCGACGGGGCGGCATCGGCCTCGGACTGAGCATCAGCAAGCAGCTCGTCGAGCTGCACGGCGGACAGATCGACGTCCGCTCCGCTCCGGACCGGGGCTCCGTCTTCAGCTTCACGCTGCCGCTCGCCGACGCCGCGTCCGACGCCGAACCCGGGGCTTCCGGGGCGCCGGCGGCCGCGGCTCCGCTGATCGCCGCTTCGGCGTCGGGCGTCGCGACCGACGGGATGCGCGAGCCTTATGCCGATCCGCCGCCATCGTCCTTCCGGGAGCGCCCCCGGATTCTCGCGGTCGACGACGATGTCGTCAACCTGAACGTTCTGGTGTCGGTGCTGTCGCCGGAGCGCTACGAGATCGTCGCCGTCACGGACCCGCTGGAGGCGCTGGAGCTGGTCGACACCCGGGAATGGGATCTCGTCATCTGCGACGTCATGATGCCGCACATATCCGGGCACGAGCTCACGCGCATGATCCGCAAACGATACGACATCGCCGAGCTTCCGGTGCTGCTGATCACGGCGGGCGCGCATCCCGAGGACATCGCGAACGGCTTCCGCGCGGGCGCGAACGACCATGTGACCAAGCCGGTGGAGCCGCTCGAGCTGCAGGCGCGGGTCCGCGTGCTGTCGCATCTCAGACGGTCGGCGCTCGAGCTGGTGCGCATGGAGGCGGCGTGGCTGCAGGCCCAGATCCAGCCGCACTTCTACTTCAACACGCTGAACTCGATCGCGGCGCTGCAACACACGAATCCCGAACAGATGATCGAGCTGATCGATCATTTCAGCACGTTCCTGCGGGAGAAATACAAGTTCCAGAACGCGGCCGAGACGGTGCCGCTGGCGGACGAGTTCCAGCTGGTGCAATCGTATCTGTACATCGAGCAGGTGCGTTACGGCGATCTGCTGCGCATCCACTGGGAGGCCGGCGATCCCGGAGACCTGCGGATTCCGCCCTATACGCTGCAGCCCCTCGTGGAGAACGCGATCCGGCATGGCGTCATGAAGCGAAGCGGCGGCGGAAACCTGTGGGTCAGGCTCGACCGCCGGGACGGCGGCGCGGTGCTCTCCGTCATCGACGACGGCGTCGGCATGCCGGACGAGCTGATCCGGCAGCTCGCGGAACAGACGCCCGCCTCCGGGAACGGCTTCGGCATCGGGCTGCGCAACGTCGACTACCGGCTGCGGCGCATGTTCGGCGCGGGGCTCCGGATCGAGAGCGCGCCCGACAAAGGCACGAACATTTCATTCATCATCCCCGATCCCTGAATGCGAAGCGGCCGTCCGTGATGGACGGCCGCTTGTTCAGCTCGCGGTCTGCGCCATGTTGACGGCCTCGACGGCCTCTTCCGCGGAACAGACGTGCACGCCGATATTTCTCATCTCCCGAATTCCCTGCTCGTAGACCTGCGATATGGCATCCGACACCATCACGATGCGGAAATCCCGCTCGCTCGCCTCATACATGGAAGTGCGCGGGCAGTTCGGATAGTTGCATCCGTTGAAGACGATCGTGTCGACGCTGCGATCGCGCAGGAACCGCTCCAGATCCGTCCCGTAGAACGCGCCCCACCTGGGCTTGTACATCACCCATTCATTGCGGCCGACCGGCTGGAACTCGCCGCTCAGCAGCCGCTCCGCGTCGAGCGGAACGTACGCGTCCGGGCGAATGTCCCGGACGAGCTCCGCGCCCTCCGTGTTCGGCGCCACGACGCGCAGGCCGCGCTCGATCGCTTCCCTGCGGCACAGGTCGACGTTCGAGCCGTCCTCCTTGTAAATGCGCACGACGTGGATGATTGGCAGCCCCTTCGCGCGGTACGCCTTCAGCACGGACACCATCCCGGGCAGCGCCTCCAGGGTGCCGTCGATCCGGGCCGGAGCGTCCGGCAGCGTGAAGTCGTTCTGCGTGTCGATGGTGACCAGCGCGGAACGGTTCCAGTGGGGCCGGATGCAGCTCATGGCTTTTCCCCTCCACAACATGCAAAATCATGGAATTATCCAGTATAATACATGATATTCGGGCTTGTTCCGAAGACAATTCTCCGTTATGGGTGATCCCGTGTCCGTTTCTGGCAAGTACCCGGAACTGATCGAGGTCATGCGCTACATCCGCGACAATCTCCACGAGCCCCTGACCGTCGGGGAACTGTCGCGTTACGCGGCCTACAGCCCGTATCATTTCATCCGCATCTTCAAGGAGCAGACCGGCCTGACCCCGCAAGCCTGGATCGCTTCTCTGCGGCTGCAGCGGGCCAAGGAGCTGCTGATGTCGACCGATCTGCCCGTGCGGGATATCGCGCTCGAACTGGGCTACCAGAGCCTCGGAACGTTCACGACGCGGTTCGGACGTAGCGTCGGTCTGACGCCGGCCGGATTCCGCGAATCCGCCCATTGGGCAGCCGGGCATCTGGATCTGCTGGCCGAAGCGGCCGTCTGGCGCGCCCGCCGCGAACCGGCCTTCGGCCCGCGCGTCGAAGGCTCGCTCCGGACGGAAGTCCCGTTCGACGGCATCATCCTGGTCGGCCTGTTCGGCAAGCCGGTCCCCGACGGCCTTCCGGATTACGGCACCCTGGTGCGGGCGGGCGAATCTTTCCGCTTCTCCGGCGTGAAGCCCGGCGTCTACCATCTGTTGGCGACAACCGTCTCCTGGGACATGCGGACACGGGATCTCCTGCTGCCCGACATGACGCTCCGGGCCCGGTCCGCGACCCCGATCGTCGTCAGACCCGGCGAGCGGACGCCGCATCAGGAGTTGACGCTGCGACCGCCCCGTTTCGACGATCCGCCCATACTGGTGTCCCTGCCGCTGCTCATGCGGCTGTTCTATCTGCAGCAGACCGGGCAGGGCGGCGGGCTTCCCGGACCGCGATGACCGTCACCGCCGGATGTCCCGCGTCGGCGGATGGCCGAACATCCGCGCATATTCGCGGCTGAACTGCGACGGGCTGGCATACCCCACCCGGAACGCGGCGTCGGACGCGTTGACGTCTCCGCTCAACAGCAGACGGCGGGCTTCCTGCAGGCGGATCCGCTTCTGGTAGCGGCCGGGGCTCATGTTGGTAACGGATTTGAAGTGCCGATGGAAGGACGAGACGCTCATGTTCGCTAGTTCCGCAAGCTCTTCGACCCGGATCGGCTGATCGTAATGGCGCAGGATATATTCGACGGCGATCCGAATCTGGCGTGCCGAACCGTCTTCCGCCGCCATCTGCGCAAGCTGCTCCCCATAACGTCCCTTCAGCACCCTGTATACGATCTCTTTCGTGATCAACGGCGCAAGAACCGGGATATCGCGCGGGGCGTCCAGCAGGCGGACAAGCCGGCCGACCGCATCCAGCAGCGGCTGATCCATCCGGCTGACGAACAGGCCTCGCCCGGAAGTTTCCTTCGGCTTTGTCCGAAGCCCCGATTCACGGGCGACCTCAAGGATCTGATCCGGTGAAAATTCCATTCTCAAGCCGAGGTAAGGCATGTCCGGGGAAGCTTCCGCCACCCGGGCCGTCACAGGCAAATGAACGGACGCGACCAGATAATCTTCCGGTCCGTACACGTAACGCTCCCGTTCGAGCCATACCTCCTTCGCCCCCTGGACGACGAGGCACAGGGACGGTTTGTACATGCCGTATCGCGGCGCCGACGCCTGCGCGTCGCGGATGACGAACAGCGACGGAACGGCGGTTTCATGAACGCCGTCCGTCGCCGCATGCAGCGCCACCCTTTCGGCAATCTCTCTCCTCTCCCGGATCAACCGTTCGGTCACGCGATTCCCCTCCCGCTGTCGCAACACCTTCTATTCATTATAAAACGGGTCCTCTGCGGCTTGTACGGAAAATGAGAGGATCAGGCAAACATTTGACAGGTTTGCGATAACCTGCGGCGCGGGATTCGTTGCATAATGGACACGGGAGGGAGCAGTATCATGAGAAGCGTAACGTTGAACAATGGCGTCGAAATGCCCTTGATCGGATTTGGCGTTTTTCAGATTACGGATCTTGAGCAATGCGAGCAATGCGTCTGCGACGCGATTGAAGCCGGCTATCGTCTCATTGACACCGCCGCCTCCTACATGAACGAAGAAGCGGTGGGCAAGGCGATCCGACGGAGCGGCGTGCCGAGGGAGGAATTGTTCATCACGACGAAGCTGTGGGTGCAGGACGCAAGCTACGAAGGCACCAGGAAAGCGTTCGAACGATCGCTGCGGCGTTTGCAGCTCGACTATCTGGATCTGTATCTCATCCATCAGCCGTTCGGCGACGTGTACGGCGCCTGGCGGGCCATGGAAGAGCTGTACCGCGAGGGCAAAGTCCGGGCCATCGGCGTCAGCAACTTCCATGCGGACCGCCTGATCGACCTGATCCTTCACCATGAGGTCGTCCCCGCCGTGAACCAGATGGAGACGCATCCGTTTCACCAGCAGGTCGAATATCAGGCGTTCATGAAGGAGCACGGCGTGCAGATCGAGTCCTGGGCGCCCTTCGCGGAAGGGAAGAACGGCCTGTTCCGGAACGAAGTGCTGACGTCCGTCGCTGAAAAACACAACCGGACCGTCGCCCAGGTCGTCCTGCGCTGGCTCACGCAAAGGGGTATTGTGGCCATTCCGAAGTCGGTGCGCAAGGAGCGGATCGTGGAGAATTTCAACATATTCGATTTCGAACTGGACGGGGAAGACATGGAGCGGATCGCGGCACTGGATACGAAGGAAAGCCTGTTCTTCTCCCACCGCGATCCGGAAGTGGTGAAACGGATCGCCACACGGAAACTGGTTCGTTGATGGTACCCGGACTGAAGACCAACTCCCGCGCGCGTCCCGACGCCGCGGGAGTTTTCTCGTTGAAAAGAGGAAAAGCGGCAAACTTCTATGCTCTGTATAAGTGCGAACTATTCGATGAAGGCTTATAATAAATCACCAAAGGATGGTGGAAGCCCATGCTCCCGGATGGAATAAAAAGAGAATTGATCGACAAGCTGGTTTCCAGATTGGACCCTTGTTTTGTTATCCTTTACGGGTCCGCTGCAAAAGGCGAGATCCGCGAGGACAGCGATATCGATCTGGCCTATTATGGCGACATGCGGCTTTCACCATATGAACGTTTTGTCATGGCCGGCGAACTTGCGCGGATTGCCGGGCGGGATGTGGATCTGGTCGATATCCGGGAAGCGGACACCGTCTTTGCCTTGCAAATATTCGCCTGTGGTGTTCCGCTCCATATCCGGGATGAGAACGAATATATCCGGCAGAAGATAAAGGCTTTCCGCATGTATGCCGATTTGAGCGAGAAGCGCGTACCGGTTCTGGAAACCATCAAAAAAAGGGGGAGCGTATTCGGGGATGAATGATGTCGTATTGAATAAAGCCGCATCCATAGAACGTTGCATCAAGCGCATTCGTGAGGTTTATGATCACAATCCCGACAACTTGAACGATTTCACCAAACAGGACAGCATCATCCTGAACATTCAGCGCGCATGCGAACAGTGCATTGATATTGCGATGCATATTGTAAGCGAGCGCAAATTGGGCATTCCCAAATCAAGCCGGGAAGCGTTCAAACTGATGCAAGATGCCGGTATTCTCGATGAAGAATTGGCCGATCGGATGATGAGAATGGTCGGTTTCCGCAATACCGCGGTCCATGCTTATCAATCGTTGAACCTCGATATCCTGAAAACGATCATCGAACGCCATCTCGACGACTTCAAGCGCTTCGCGCAAACGGCGCTGAAACCGCAATAAAGGACATCCGCGAAATCGGATGTCCTTCCTTGTTCCGCCCTTGTCAGCCTTCCGCCGCCGGCGCCGCAAGCTTACGCCGCATCGGCGCCAGGATGAACGCCGCCGCGATGACGAGCACGCCGAGCACGGCCGCCGACCAGTACAGCCCGCCGTAACCGTTCTCCGCGGCCATCCGCGTGATCTCGGAGACGCTGCGTTCGACCACTTCCCGCAGCGCCGGGTCCTGAATCTGTCCGACGATCTCGCCGGCGTTCGCGGAATTCCCGCCGCCGGACGCCATCTGCCGCCCGATCGCCGCCAGTTCGTCGAGCGCCGCCTGCGACAGGTTCGCCTTCTCCACGTTCTCGCTCAGAATGGCCTGGAAGTCCGTTCTGAACAGTTCGCCCATGTTGTTGAAACCGCGCGCGATGAAGCCGGCGTAAATCGTCGGCATGATCGTCATGCCGATCTGACGCACCAGCGACAGCGACGCCAGCGCCGTGCCCTTGTTGGCGCGCAGGCCCTCGGTCGCGAGGATGTTCAGCGGCGCGCCGAGGATGATCCCGATGCCGACGCCGGCGACCATGCTGGAGATGATGAACTGCCACTTGAGCGTCGTCCACAGCGGGAACAGCACGAAGCCGACGGCCGTCACGATGCCGGACAGGATGACGGTGAAGATCGGACCGCGCTTCGACACGAGCATGCCGCCCATGCCGGCGCCGACGCCGGAAGCAAGCGCCAGCGGCGTCATCCAGTAGCCGGATTTCTCCGCCTCGATGCCGAGCACGTTCTCCGTGAACCCCGGGATGAAAATCATCCCGACCAGCATTCCGCCGGACAGCATGCCGATGAGCAGCACCATCAGGTACCGGGGCTGCCGGATCAGCGTCATCGGCAGAATCGGGTCGCCGTTCTTGCGGCGCTCGAGCACCGATTCATAGGCAAGCAGCACGATGAACAGGACGATCCCCGCGCCGATGAAGCCCGACACGTCCCACTCCTTGAAGCTGGCCCAGAAGTCGACGTCGATGTTCGTGAGGCCGTACATCAGCGACAGAATCGCCAGCGACAGGATGACGGTCCCGGTCAGGTCCAGCCGTCCCGTGCTCGGGTCGGACGATTCCGGCAGACGCAACAGCCCCAGGATCACGAGCGCGATCGCGATCGGCACGTTGATCAGGAACAGGATGTGCCAGTTCCCCGTCCAGTCGAGCAGGAAGGAGCCGATGTTCGGGCCGAGGATGGCCGCGATCCCGTTCATCCCGCCGAGCATCCCGAGATATTTCGCCTGCTTGTCGGGTTCGACCGTGCTCAGGATGTGCGAGTTGCCGATGATGAAAATGCCTCCGCCGCCCAGCGCCTGGATGAAGCGCGACGCCAGATACAGTTCGAACGACGGGCTGAGCGCCACGCACAGGGAGCCGATGCCGAACAGCGCGATCTCCACGATGAACAGCCGCTTGCGGCCGTACCGGTCGGACAGCTTGCCCGCGATCGGCAGGCTGATCGCGAGGCCCAATGTGTAGATCGTGACGCCCCAGGCGCCCCAGTTGTCGGACACGTCAAAGTGCCGGTTGATCGTCGTCAGCGCCGAGCTGATGATCCCGTTGTCGAGCGCCGCCATGAAGACGCCGACGGAGAACAGCAGCAGCGCCCAGAAATGTGAACGCGGTTTGCTCAAGGTTTGCTCACCCTTTTCCCGATGTGATGGAATTCCGTTTTCGCCGATGACGTTTGAATGTGACACTCGTGTTACCTTCCAAAACATAATGTTATTTTATATCAGGAACCTGCCACAATTCAAAGTCTGTTCACGATTCGGAATTCCCGACCGGGCGCCGCGCCTGCGCGGGTGAGCCGCAAGCGCGCCCTACCTGCCGATGGCAAACGCTTCATCCAGCGCGGCAATGTCCGCTTCGTCCAGCTTCCATCCGGCGCCGCCGATATTTTCCCGCACCTGTTCGCGGGTCTTCGCTCCGGCGATGATTGTCGTCACGCCGGGTTTTGCGGCCAGCCAGTTCAGCGCCGTCTGCCCCGGCGTCTTGCCGTATTTCGCCGCGACGGCCTTCAGCTTCTCGACCTTCGCCAGCGCCTGCTCGAACGCGCCGGGAACGAACAGCGGGTTGTTCAGCCACTTGCGCACATCGTCCTCCGGAATGACGGAATCCTTCGTGAATTTCCCGGTCAACAGCCCTTGCGCCAGCGGACTGTAGGGAATGAAGCCGATGCCGCTTGCCTCCGCGTAAGCGAGCTCCGCCCCTTCCACTTCGCGCTGCAGCAGATTGTACCGCGACTGCAGCGACACGACGGGCGCGATCGCCTTCGCCTCCTCAAGCTGGCTGACGGAGAAATTGGAGACGCCGATGCAGCGGATTTTGCCCGCTTTGACCAGTTCGGCGAGCGTGCCGATCGTCTCGGCGAGCGGCGTGCGGCCTTCAGGGTCCGGCCAGTGCACCTGGTACAGGTCGATATAGTCCGTGCCGAGCCGCTTCAGGCTTTCGTCGATTTCCCTGAGGATGTTCGCCCGCGACACGTCGTTGCGGATGCCCTTGTCGTTCCAGACGAGCCCGAACTTGGTCGCGATGCAGACGCGGTCGCGCACCGGCTTCAGCGCGCGGCCGAGCACCCGCTCCGATTCGCCGAATCCATACACCGGCGCCGTATCGAAGAAGTTGACGCCATTCTCGTATGCTTCCAGGATCGCCAGTTCCTGTTCCCGCTCGTCGACATGCCCCCAGCCGACGCGGCCGGCCGCCCAGGCGCCGAATCCGATCACCGAAGCGTGGATGTCGCTTTCGCCCAGTCTTCTTTTTTCCATCCCCGGTTCCTCCTTGCAGCGTTATTTTTTATGAGACCCAAAACACTTCAATGCCCCGGTTCCTTGCGCAGGAACGAGAACGCCAGGGCCACCGTCAAAATGCCGCCCTTGATCATGTCCTGCGCGTAATACGGCACGTTCATCATCGTGAGCCCGTTCAGCAGGACGCCGATCAGGATCGACCCGAGCAGCGTGCCGATCACGCTCGGCCGTTTCTCGCCGAACAGCGCGTAGCCGATGTACGCCGCGGCGACGGCGTCCATCAGGAGCGGCGCCCCGGCCGACACCTGCCCCATGCCGATCCGGCTGGCGAGCACGATGCCGCCCACCGATGCGAGCAGCCCGCTGACCACATAGGCGAACACCCGGTAGCGCGCGACCGGAATGCCGAACAGGTTCGCCGCCTCCGGATTGCCCCCGACCATGTACATCCGCCGGCCGAACGTCGTATGCTCCAGGAAAACATGGGACAGCGCCACAAGCGCCAGCATCAGCAGCACCGGGATCGGAATGCCGAGCCATTCGCCCTGCCCGATCATTTTGAAGGAAGGGATGAAGATGCCGAGCTGCCTGCCTTCGGCGGGCATGCCTTCATAGATCGAGTACCCCTTCGCGTAGGTCAGATGGATGCCGTTGACCACGTACATGACCGCGAGGGTCGCCAGCAGGTCGGGCAGACGCAGCTTCACCGCGAGGAACGCGTTGAGCAGTCCGACCGCCACGCCGCAGAGGAGCGGCACCAGCAGGGCGACGAGCAGCTCCTGACGGTGCAGCACCAGCATGGACGCGGCGGCGATCGTCGCCAGGCTCGCGGTCGAGCCGACCGAGACGTCAAAGCCGTCGACCACCAGGCTGAACGTGACGCCGAGCGCCAGGAATGTCACGATCGAGATCGATTTCAGAATGTCGGTCAAATTGCCGTAGGTGAAAAAATGCTCGTTCACGATGGAGAAAAACGCAATGACCGCGCCGATCGTCAACACCGCGCCGTAGCGGTACAGCCATTGCGACAGTCTGTGGATCCGCACTTCCGGTGTTCCGTGTCGAACTTCAGCCGTTTCCAATCCGTCGTTCCCCCTCCTCTGCCGCCTGGAACAACCGCGCCGCCGTCGCTTCGGAGGCCTGCAGTTCCGCAGTGATGCGGCGTCTCGACAGCACCAGGATGCGGTCGGCGATGCGCAGCGCGTCGTCCGGCTCCGCCGTGAGGTACAGCACGGCGACACCCCGGGCGGCCCATTCCTCAATGGCGCGGAAAATCGTCTCCTTCGCCGCCGGGTCGATCCCTTTCATCGGCTCGTCGAAGATCGCCACCTTCGGATTTCGCGCCACCCATTTCGCGATGGCGACCTTCTGCTGATTGCCGCCGCTCAGCGCACCGACTTTGTACCCCGGCACGGCCGGCCGGATGTCGAACGCCTGCATGATGCGATGGCTGAATTCGGTCTCCCGGCGCTTCAACATCCATCCGCGGAACCCGAGCGCCAGATGCGCGCGAATGTCTTCCCGCCGCCAGATCCCCTGCCGCCGGCGTTCCTCGGGCACCAGCGCGATGCCGAGCCGGGCCGCCTGCCTCGTGCCGGTGATCGTCCGCTCCGTCCCGTCGATCCGGACGCGGCAAGGCTGTCCGGACGCGCCGAACAGCGTCCGGGCGAGCCAGGACTTGCCGCTGCCGATATGGCCGAACACCGCCACGATCTCGCCTTCGCGTACGCCGAAGGACAGTTCCGGCGCGTGCCGGTCGGGCTTCAGCCCGTGCACCGCAAACCGGATGTTGTCCCTCGCCGAAGAGGCGGACCTGCGGCGGATCGAGCCGCTGCCGCCGGTCATCGCCTCGACGAGCCGGAGGGTGTCCATCTCCCCGGCCGGACCGTGCAGGACGATGCGGCCGTCGCGCAGCACACTGACGGTGTCGGCCATCCGCCGCACTTCCTGCAGCCGGTGCGACACCAGCACGATGCCGATCCCCTGCGCCTTCAGCCGTTCGACCATCTGCATGAACCGGTCCGCTTCGATGCGGTCGAAGGACGCCGTCGGCTCGTCGAGCAGCAGATAGCGGGCCTCGCCGGCGGCCGCCCGGATGATCGACAGCATCTGCTTCTCGTACAGCGACAGGCTGCCGGCCGGACGGTCCACGTCCACGTCCAGTCCGTATGCCTGAAGCAGCGCCCGCGCCTGCTCGCGGTTCCGGCGCCGGCTGAACCGGACGCCGCGCATCCGGGGAGCCGTCAAGTTCTCATGCACGGCGAGCTGCGGAACAAGCCCCTTGTCGACTTCCTGCGCAAGAAAGACGATTCCCCGGGCGGCGGCGTCGCGCGGGGAACGAAACCGCTGCGGCGCGCCGTCGACGAGAATGTCGCCCCGGAGAGGCGCGTACACGCCGGCGGCCAGATGGAGCAGAGTGCTCTTCCCCGCTCCGTTCATGCCGAGCAGCGCGTGCACCTCCCCGCCGCGGACAGAAAAATCGACGCCGTGCAGCACGGCATGGCGGCCGAATCCGTGGTGAATGCCGGCCAGGGTCAGCGTCATTTACCCTTCGATCCTTTCGCCAGTTCATTCATCCACGGCGACCACGCCAGATCCGACTTGCCCCAGCCCGGAACGTATTGGCCCAGATCGGCGAACGAGATCGGCTCCTTCGGCAGATGGGATCTCAGGATCAGGCGCGGCTCGATCGATACGGAGGACGGCACCGTCTCTCCCGCGACCTTCTGGTACGCCAGCCGCGTCTGCACCTGGCCGATGTCGGTCGGATTCGTCGCGGAAGCGGCGACCCACGGGCTGTCCTCGGCCTGGAAGAGCGGAAGATCTTCTTCCGTCAGGTCGATGCCGTAGATCGGAATATCGGTGCGGCCGGCTTGCTTGAGCGCCTGGTAGGCGCCGCGGGTGAATTCGTTCCACGTCGTATAGATCGCGTCCAGCTCGCCTTCCTTCGGGAACTTCTTCAGCCATGCCTCCACCTGAGCCTGCGTGTCCAGCGCGGTGTTGGCCGTCACCGTGCCGGCCCTCGCCACTTCCTCGATCTTCGGATAGCGCTTGTAGAACGCCTCGATCATGACCTGGCGGCGCTCCATCGGCAGGTAGCCCGCCACCCACAGCACCCCGATCCGCCCTTCGCCGTTCAGGTCGGTCGCGAGCTGTTTCAGCGACTGCCAGCCCAGCAGGTAGTCGTCCTGATCGATCGACGTGACGCCGGGCAGAATCAGGTCGCTGTCATATGCGACGACCGGGATGCCGGCGTCCAGCGCCTTCCTGACCGCCGGATCCAGCGCCTGGGCGGTGCCGTTGTTGACCAGGATGGCGTCCACCTTCTCGTTGACCGCGGCCTCGATGTTGGAAGCCATTTTGGCCAGGTCGTTGTTGGAATCGTAGATTTTCAGTTCGCCGCCGAAGGCTTCCACCTGGTCGCGGATGCCCTGGCTGTATTGGGCGAAGAAGGAGCCCGTCGTAATCCGGGTGACGAGTGCGATGCGCAGCGGTTTCCGCAGCCTCTCCGGAATCTCCGTTTGTGCGGCATCCCCGCCGCCGGATGCGTCCGATGCCGCCGGCTCGATGGCGGACGCTTGCGGCGCGTCCTGCACGGCGGAATTCGCAGGGGACGAGTTTTTCCCGCCGGTCCCGGCCGCGTTCTGCTCGTTCGTGCAGGCGGTCAGCAGCAACAGCATGATGACGATGATGAGACTCCACGTTTGCTTCGCGCTTTTCATGGGGTCGGCTACCTCCTGTTCGTCATGCGGATCCGGTCGCCGGCCACGGCAAGAAAAAAGGCTCCATGCCGCAGGCCGGACAAGCCTTGCGATCATGGAGCCGCCGGATAACCGGTAGGCCGAATCCCTATCCAACTAAATCAATGTGTTTGCACAAATTTATGATAGCAACCCGATTTCGACATTGTCAACGTTTATTTCCGACAATTCGTACTTGACTACTTTGTTTTTGCTCTTTACGATAGAGGACAAGCAAATCTTTTGGAGGAGGATCATCGTCATGGCTGGAAAACGGGTTGACCACGTGGGTGTCATCGTAAAGGATCTGGACACGACCATCCGCTTCTACACGGAGGTTGTCGGACTTGAAGTGAAGAGCCGCTTCACGCACACGAACGGCGTGCTGCAGCTCGCGTTCCTCGGGTTCGGCGGCTCCGACGAGACGGAGATCGAGCTGATCCAGGGGTACAACGACAATCTGCCGAACGAGGGCAAGGTGCATCACTTCGCGGTCACCGTGGACGATATCGAGGCCGAGTACGAGCGCATCAAAAATCTCGACGGCGTTTCTTTCGTTCCCGGTTTCGACACGATCACCACGCTGCCGAACGGCCACCGCTACTTCTTCATCTACGGTCCCGAGAACGAATGGATCGAATTCTTCCAGCGCTGAACAGGATTCCGCATCCCTCCTGTCGAATGCTGACTTGCGCGGGAGGGATGACCGATTGCGGATCCTGATCAACCCGCTGATGCGCGCGCTGTTTTATCCGGCGCCCGGGCTGCGCGTCAGCGAAGAAGAAGCCCGGCAGTTCGAAGATCTCTATGAGCGGGCCATGCGGCAGCCGAACGAAATCATCGACTACCGGCTGCCCGCTCCGAAGCACAAATTTCTGCAATATATCGCCCGGTATAAACCGATCGTCTTTCACGGTTCGAACCATCCCGGCATCACCCGCTTCGAACCTCGCCCGCAGACGCTGTTCGACGGGCAGGCTGACGCTGCCGTCTTCGCGTCGAAGGATCCGATCTGGTCCGCTTTCTATGCCGTCCTGGACAAGGAGAAGCTGCACGGGAATTTCCGCAACGGATCGCTGTCCGTTGACGGAAAACGGTGGTTCCACTTCTACTCGTTGACGAAAGCGACGGCCGCAGGCGGTCCGTGGACCTCCGGCATGATGTACTTCCTGCCGGAGGAAGCCTTCACGTATATCGGACGCGGACCCGTCCGGTTCAACGAATGGATCAGCCGCGAGCCCGTAACCCCCCTGGCCCGGCTTCCGATCCATCCCGACGATTTCATCTTCCGGAATCGGGTGGCCGTTCACAAGCCCGATGAACCGATGGCCGCAACCTGGCTGCTCTACAAGTTCAGAACCCGGTTCCGCCGTTATCCCCGCGTATAATGCGCTCCGATCTCACCCGGCGGCATCCCGCCCGACAGCATCGGCATCCAGCAGCGAAATCCCGGTGTCCAGAAATTCCGGGATTTCCTCCCCGTTGCCGGCCTTCACCAACTGTTCGACGATCAAGGCCCCCCAGTGATGTTCGTTCAGGGAGATCGCCATCGTGATCTGCCCGTTGCGCATCGCCTCGGAAATATCGGGCATCAGGCCGAAGGTCAGCGCGTACCGGTTCAGTCCCATCGCCTTCCACACCAGGACGGAAGCCGACCCGGACACGAAATCGAGGGCGACGAACGCGTCAAAATGCGGATGATCGTCGATCATGCCCTCCAGATCCGTCAGCGCCTGTCCGGGTATGCCCTGGTTATAGCGCACCTCCAGCACGTCGATGTCCGTCTCGCGATGGATGTAGCCGAGAAACCCTTCCAGGCGCTCGCGCAAATGCAGGCTGTCCGAGAAACCGGTCGACACCAGGATCATGCCGCGTCCCTTCAGCAAGCCGTCGATGGCCGCGCCCATCCGCTCGCCGGCCCGGATGTTGTCCGTTCCGATGTAGGACAGCCGCCGGCTGTCGGGAGCGTCGGATTCGAAACAGATGACGGGTATTCCGGCCTCCACGGCCTTGTCGATGACCGGCGCCAGCATGTCCGAATGGATCGGGCTGATCGCGATGCCGTCCACGCCCTGCTTGATCATCGTCTCCATCATCCGGATCTGCTGCTCCAGATTGGCCTCGTCGGGCGCCTTGATGATCAGCCGCACGCCCGCCGCCTCCGCGGCCCGGGCGGCGCTCTCCGTCACCGCCTCGTAGTAGGCGTCCGCCATCGGATAGATGATGCCGAACGTCCGCGCCGGCGCCGATTTCGCTTCGGAAACCGAAGGCGCGCTCGCGCGGGACGGCGGCTGCTCCCGGCAGCCGGAGAGCGCCGCCGCCGTCAGCAGGAGCAGGACCGGCGCCGCCATCATCGCTTTCATGGCCGTCCGCTTCACCGAACTCCGCTTCAATGCCGTCCTCCTTCCCTCCGGAGCTCCGGAGGTTCCACCCTGCCCCGCTTGCGAAAATCGCGGATCGTCATGCCCGTCATCCGCTTGAACACATTGGAGAAATAGTGCGAATCCTGATAGCCCACCCGGCTGGCGATCTCGTACGATTTCGCCCCGGTCGACAGCAGCAGCTCCATCGCCTTCTTGATCCGGGTTTCCATCAAGTATTCGATGAACGTCATGCCGGTCTCCTGGCTGAACACCTTGCTCAGGTGGCTCGGGCTGACGTTGACATGTTTCGCCGCGTCGTTCAGCGACAGCCCCTCTTCGCCGTAATGTTCCTGCACATATTGCTTCACCTTCGCGATCAGGGAGCCGTAGCGGTCGCTGGCCTGCGAGCGCCAATGCCAGAACAGTTCCGCGAGCTGGCCCAGATAGGCGCAAGCCTCTTCCCAGGAGCGGATGCCGCTGATCCGGCTCTTCATCTCCGGCAGCCAGTCATCCGGCCGGACATGCTCGCCGTACTGTTCCTTCGCTTCCCGGAACACGCTCACGGTCAGGTCGTGGAGCAGGAACAGCCCGTAGAGCGACGATTCCCAATCCACGTTCCGCAGATCCTGCGCGATCCGCCGGATGTGCGTCTCCTTCTGCTCCGGCGCGCCGACTTTCAGAAACTCCATGTACCCCGCCCGATCCAGACCGGGCTGCTCGAGCGGGTTGTCGCCGAAAATGCTCGTCCGGTCCGCCACGGCGGCCGTCGAGGCGCGGCCTTCCCCGTGCGCCTGGTCCCGGGCGCTGATGATCTTCAGCACCCGGATGATGTCTTCGGCGCTGAACGGCTTCAGGCAATACTCCTCCACCCCGATGCGGATCGCCTGCCGGGCGTATTCGAATTCGTCGTGGCCGCTCAGGATGACGATCTTGATGCCGGGAATCATCTTGCGGACGATCGCGGAAAGTTCCAGACCGTTCATGAACGGCATGCGGATGTCGGTAATCAGGATGTCCGGCTTCAATTTCTCGATGAGCGGCAGCGCCATCTCCCCGTCAGGCGCGTCGCCGCAATATTCGAACCCTTCCTTTTCCCAATCGATGCAGGTCCGCATGTTTTCCCGGATGACAATCTCATCGTCCACCAGGAACACTTTCATCATGCGGCATCCCTCCTTGAACCGGAATCGTGATTTCCACCATCGTGCCGACGTTCTCCCTGCTGTCGATGGCGATGCCGTATTGCGAGCCGTAGAACAGTCGAAGGCGCCGCTGCACATTGAGCAGCCCGAAGCCGCTGTCCGGCTCGCCCTGGCCGCGCGGCGGCGGATGATCTTCCAGCAGGTGCCGAAGCTCGGCGAGCTTCCCTTCGCTCATGCCGATGCCGTTGTCCGTGACGAGAAGCCGCAGCGTCCGGTCCTGGCCGGCGGCGCCGGTGATCCGGATCCGCCCCTTGCCCCGCTTGTTTTTGATCCCGTGATACAGCGCGTTCTCCACAATCGGCTGAAGCGTCATCTTCAGAATCGGGATGGACCGCAGTTCGGGCGGGATGTCGATCTCGTACTCCAGGATGTCGGAATAGCGCATGTGCTGGATGACGAGGTAGTTGCGGACATGCTCCACCTCTTCCCCGACGGAGATGAGGTCCCGCCCCTTGCTCAGACTGATGCGGAAAAAACGGGACAGCGCCTGCACCAGCCGGATCACCTCGCGATTTTTGCCCGCCTCCGCCATCCAGACGATCGAATCGAGCGAGTTGTAGAGGAAGTGGGGATTAATCTGCGCCTGCAGCGTGCGCAGCTCCGCTTTCTGGACCTGTTCCCGCTCGCGGATGCTGCGCTCCATGAGCATCTTGATCTGCTCGATCATCAGGTTGAAGCTGTTGCCGAGATCGGCGAGCTCGTCGTTGCCGGCGGGCTTCACCTTCACTTCGAGAAAGCCCGAGGCCGCCTTGCGCATCTTGTGCTTCAGGATCTGGATCGGCCGGGTCAGCCGCGACGTGACGTAGACATAGAGGCCGATCGTGAACACGATGCTCAGTCCGACGCTCAGGAAGATGAGCCTCCGGATCTCGTGGGCGTCCCGCATGATGTCGCGCAGGGGCGCCATGCCGATCATTTTCCAGCCGGTATCGTCCGAGGTCGTGTAGGTGACCAGAACCGGTCCGCCCGGCCCGTCCTCCACGAAGCTGCCCGATTTCCGGTCCAGCCTGGAAGCAAAGCCCGACGCGGGCGGAAAGAGCCGTTCGTCCGACGGATCGAACCCCGTCGCGAACAGCGGCTTGCCGGACGCGTCCGCCACGTAGAAATACCCGATCTGCCCGGACATCGCTTCCCGTATGTAGTGCATCACCGTGTCCGCGTCCAGATCGATGACGATGAACCCGATCACTTCGCGGGTGATCCGCTGCTTGATCGTCGTCATGATCGACACGACGTTCTCCGATTCGTACCGGGAACCGTCCAGCCGGTCCTGGGGCAGCGTCTCGTCGGGCGGCACGATGAGCACTTCGTCCGGGGCGTTCATCAAATATTGAAAATGCGGATTGCGGAGCGGATTCTGGCCCAGGGCGAACACGCCCTTCCGCTCGCTGATGCCCCGGCCGTACAGATTCACCATCGAGATGTTCAGCACGCTCTCGTTCCGGTACGTTTTGCGGTAGAGGTCGAAGGCCTGCAGGATATCCTTCGCGTCGTCGTAGGCGTCGTTCTGGGAGAACAGATAGCGGAGCACGGCCTGGTGGTTCTCCAGCTCGAGCAGACGCGCCGTGTCCTGGAAGAGCACGTCGATGTCGCGGGCGAGCCGGTCCGCGGCGAGCTGAAACGCGGCCTTGCTGTGCTCGGAAATCGTCCGGAACGATTTCTGGTAGGAGACGATGCCGACGGCGATCAGCGGAACGAGCGTCAGCATCACGAACATGGCGAGCATCTTGACCCGCAGACTGGAGAACATCCAATGCACCGGGTTTCGCATGTATGGCCCATACCTTCTCCCTGCAAGTCTTATACCTGTATTCTATATCAGGCCGCGTTGAAAGCGTATGCAGGAATAAAAAATTCTACCATTTCAACAAACCGTTCCACCTTTCCGCCCCCATCCTTCCGAACTGCCAAAAAATGCACAACATTCTCCCTTTTGTCTCCGTATTTTTCCGGATTGGAAGCGTTTTATGATGAAGTCGTGCCAGGCACGAAGATGATGGACACAGGGAGGTAAACGAAATTGAAAGCATGGAAGATCATGCCCGTTCTGCTGCTGGCCGTCTGTCTGCTCGTCACGGCGTGCGGCGGCGGCAACCAGTCCTCGTCAAGCGGCGGAGGCGGCGGTTCCGCTTCGACCGGCTCGTCGACGCAAAGTTCCGGATCCAGCGGCGGCTCGTCGTCCGGCTCGGGCAAAAAGATCGTTCTCGGCTTCTCCCAGGTCGGCGCGGAAAGCGGCTGGCGCACGGCCAACACGGAGTCGATCAAGGAAGCCGCGGCCGCGGCGGGCATCGAACTGAAGTTCTCCGACGCGCAGCAGAAGCAGGAGAACCAGATCAAGGCCATCCGCTCGTTCATCCAGCAGAAGGTTGACGTCATCGCGTTCTCGCCGGTCGTCGAATCGGGTTGGGAGACGGTGCTTCAGGAGGCGAAGGAAGCCGGCATCCCCGTCATTCTGACCGACCGCGCCATCGATTCGGAAGACGATTCGCTGTACGTCTCGTTCATCGGCTCGGATTTCGTGGAGGAAGGCCGCCGCGCCGGACGCTGGCTGCTGGAGCAATTCAAGGACGCCACGGAGCCGGTCAACATCGTCGAACTGCAGGGGACGACCGGCTCGGCGCCCGCGATCGACCGCAAAGCCGGCTTCGAAGAGATCATCAAGGAAAATCCGAACCTCAAGATCATCGCGTCGCAGACCGGCGACTTCACCCGCGCGAAAGGCAAGGAAGTCATGCAGTCGTTCCTGCAGGCGCACAAGGACATCGACGTGCTGTACGCCCATAACGACGACATGGGGCTCGGCGCCATCCAGGCGATCGAGGCGGCCGGTCTCGTGCCGGGCAAGGACATCATCATCATTACGGTCGATGCCGTGAGAGACGGCATGCAGGCCGCGGCGGAAGGCAAGATCAACTTCATCGTGGAATGCAATCCTCTCCTCGGACCGCAGCTGATGGACGCCGTCAAAGCGGTGGTGGAAGGCAAGGAAGTGCCGAAACGGATCGTCACCGAGGAAGGAACGTTCACGTCCGAAGAAGCGAAAGCCGCCCTGCCGAATCGCAAATACTGATCCGATTGCCGCCGGTCGGCGGCAATTCCGGCGGCCGCCCCATCCCCCGCTCCGGGACGGGACGGCCTGTCCTTCATTCTCGCACAGGAGGCGGCAGCATGAGCGAAAACCGACCGATTCTGCAAATGACCGGCATTCACAAACGGTTTCCCGGCGTCCACGCGCTGAAGGGCGTCGACTTCCGGATGTTCGCCGGCGAAGTGCACGCCCTGATGGGCGAGAACGGCGCCGGCAAATCGACGCTGATCAAGGTGCTGACCGGCGTCTATTCGATTGACGAAGGCGCGGTGGAATGGGAGGGCAGACCGTTCCGACCGGGAAGCCCGCTCGAAGCGCAGCAGGCCGGCATCAGCACGGTCTATCAGGAGATTAATCTGTGTCCGAACCTGTCCGTGGCCGAGAACATCTTCATCGGCCGTGAGCCGCGGAAGTTCGGCCGCATTTCGTGGAAGGCGATGAACCGCGCCGCCGCAGCGCTGCTCGAGGAACGGCTCAACGTGAAGCTCGACGTCACGCGGCCGCTGGAGAGCTATTCCGTCGCCGTCCAGCAACTCGTCGCGATCGCCCGCGCCCTCAACATCTCGGCCCGGCTGCTCATCCTGGACGAACCGACGTCCTCCCTCGACCGGGACGAGGTGAACAAACTTTTCGAGGTCATGCGCCATCTGAAGCGGCAAGGGCTCGCCATTCTGTTCGTCACCCATTTCCTCGACCAGGTGTATGAAGTGTCCGACCGGATCACGATTCTGCGCAACGGGCAGTTCGTCGGCGAATATCCGACCGCGGAGCTGCCGCGCGTCGAGCTCGTGCAGAAGATGATCGGCAAGGATCTCGATTCCCTCGCCAACATGCCGAAGCGGAAAACCCCGTCCTCGGGAGGCGAACGTCCCTTTCTGCAAGCGGCCGGGCTGGGGCGCAAGGGCGGCGTCGAGCCGTTCGATCTGGCCATCGGCAGCGGCGAGATCGTCGGATTGGCCGGCCTGCTCGGTTCGGGTCGAACGGAGACGGCCCGGCTGCTGTTCGGCGCCGACCGCGCCGATCAGGGAAAATGGCTCGTCGAGGGCAGGGAAACGAAGCTGGATTCGCCGCGCAAGGCGATCGACAAGGGCATCGCCTTCTGCTCGGAGAACCGGAAGACCGAAGGCATCATCGAGGATCTGACCGTGCGGGAGAACATCATCCTGGCGCTGCAGGCCCATCGCGGATGGTTCCGCACGCTGTCCCGCAGACGGCAGGAGGAGATCGCCGACGAATACATCCGGGCGCTCGGCATCCGGCCCGACGATCCCGAACAGCTCATCCGCAATCTGTCCGGCGGCAACCAGCAGAAGGTGATCCTCGCCCGCTGGCTGCTCATGAACCCGCGGCTGCTCATTCTGGATGAGCCGACGCGCGGCATTGACGTCGGCGCCAAGGCCGAGATCCAGAAGCTGGTGATGTCGCTGTCGGAGGATGGCATGGCCGTGCTCTTCATCTCTTCCGAGCTGGAGGAGGTCATCCGCGTCAGCGGCCGCGTGGCCGTCCTGCGCGACCGGCGCCACGTGAAGCACCTGGCCGGCGAAGAGATCCGGCAATCGACGATCATGCAGGCCATCGCGGGAGGGTGACGGCGCATGAAATTCCAATGGAGAAACAAACCCCTGTTCTGGCCGCTTGCCATGCTCGGGTGCCTGCTCTTGCTGAACCTGATCTTCAAGCCGGAATTTTTCGCGCTCCGTTACCAGAACGGCCACCTGTACGGCAGCCTGATCGACATTCTGAACTTCGGCTCTCCCCTGGCCATCGTCGCCGTCGGGATGACGCTGGTCATCGCCACGCGGGGGATCGACCTGTCGGTCGGTTCGCTCGTCGCGATCGCCGGCGCGATGGCCTGTCTGACGATCAGCCGGGGCGCCGACCAGCAATCGCTCTCCCTGGTATTGAGCGCCGTCCTGCTGGCGCTCGTCGTCTCCGTCGCCCTCGGCCTGTGGAACGGGATGCTGGTGGCGGGCGCGGGCATCCAGCCGATCATCGCCACGCTCATTCTGATGGTCGCCGGCCGCGGCATCGCGCAACTCATCACGAGCGGACAGATCATCACGGTGACGAGCAAGCCGTACAATTTCATCGGCGCCGGTTGGCTCTTCACCTTGCCGTTCTCCGTCTACCTGGTCGCCCTGGTCTTCCTGTTCGCCGCCTGGATGACCCGCCGGACATCGCTCGGCATGTTCATCGAGGCGATCGGCTGCAACCCGACGGCGAGCCGGCTGGCCGGGATCCGATCCCGCTCGATCCTGCTTGCGGTCTACATGTTCTGCGCGCTGTGCGCCGGCATCGCCGGGCTGATCACGAGCTCGAACGTCTCGAGCGCCGACGGCAACAACGCCGGGCTGTGGATCGAGCTGGACGCCATTCTCGCCGTCGTCATCGGCGGCACTTCGCTTGCCGGCGGCCGGTTCTCGCTCGCCGGCACCCTGGTCGGCGCGCTGCTGATCCAGACGCTGACGACGACGATCTACATGCTGGGCGTGCCGCCGGAAATCACGCTCGTCGTCAAGGCGTTCGTCGTGCTGGCGGTCTGTCTGATCCAGTCGCCTTCGTTCCGCCGCGCGATCGCGAGCGGCACGTTCCGGAATCCTGTCGCGACCCGACGGGAGGTGAGCCGACATGGTTGATCGCAAATATATCCCGCTCCTGGTGACCATCGGCCTGTTCATCCTGATGTTCCTGGCCGGTTCGCTGCGGTATCCGGGATTTCTCTCGACGCAGGTGTTCATGAACCTGCTGATCGACAACGCGTTCCTGCTGATCGTGGCCGTCGGCATGACGTTCGTCATCCTGTCGGGCGGCATCGACCTGTCCGTCGGCTCGATGGTGGCGCTGACCACCATGCTGTCCGCGAGCCTCATCATGCAGGCCGGCTGGCCGCCGGCGGCCGTCATTCCGCTGGTGCTGGCCGTCGGCATCCTGTTCGGCTGGATGATGGGCGCCATCATCCATTACTTCCAGATCCAGCCGTTCATCGTCACCCTGGCCGGCATGTTCCTCGCCCGGGGGCTCTGCTATGTCATCAGCATCAACACGATCACGATCAACCATCCGTTCTATACGAAGATGGCGCTGTCCAAAATCCGTCTGCCCGGCGGCAGCTTCATCTCGATCAGCGTCGCCATCGCCCTGCTGGTCGTGCTTCTGGCGGTGTATCTCGCGCATTTCACCCGTTTCGGACGCAACACCTACGCCATCGGCGGAAGCGAATCGTCGGCGGTGCTGATGGGACTTCCGGTGGCGCGGACGAAAATGCTCGTCTACGCGTTCAGCGGGTTCTGCTCCGCATTGGGCGGGGTGGTGTTCACATTTTACATGCTGTCGGGATACGGGCTTCACGCGGTCGGACTGGAACTGGACGCCATCGCGGCGGTCGTGATCGGGGGGACGCTCTTGACCGGCGGCTCCGGCTATGTGATCGGCACGTTCTTCGGCGTCCTCATCCAGGGCGTCATCCAGACGATCATCACCTTCGAGGGCACGCTCAGCTCCTGGTGGACGAAGATGGTCATCGGCCTGCTGCTGTTCCTGTTCATCCTGCTGCAGCGGGTCTTCACCGCGCGTTCCGCCCGCGGCCGGTCCGTCTAGGCTATAATGGGAATCGGGGAGGGGATGCGAATGCTCGGGTCAAACCGAACGGCCTTGGCTCTGATCAACCTGCTGATCGTCTGGTGCGTCCTGCTCGCGGGCTGCAGCCGCGAAGCGGCGGCGCCGATCGAAACGCCGCCGGAGGCGGACGATTCCCTGACCCCCGATCTCCCGTCCGAAGCCATCGCCAGGGAGAAGCGCAGGATCGTGCTCGGATTCTCCCAGCTCGGCTCCGAGAGCGACTGGCGCAACGCCAATACGAGGTCGATCAAGGAAGCCGCGAAGGAAGCGGACATCGAGCTGCTGTTCGAAAACGCGGAGCAGTCGCAGGAGAAGCAGATCGAAGCGATCCGGAGCTTCATCGAGCGGAAGGTCGACGTGATCGCCTTCGCCCCCGTCATCGAGACGGGCTGGGAAGGCATCCTGACCGAAGCGAGACAGGCCGGCATCCCGGTCATTGTGTCCGACCGTTCCGTGCAGATCAGCGATCCTTCCCTGTATGTGACGCTCATCGGCGCGGATTTTTATGAAGAAGGCCGCAAGGCGGGGAAGTATTTGCTGGACAAGAAGCGCAACGATCCCGGTCCCGTCGTCATCGCGGAGCTTCAGGGCACGGAAGGCTCCTCGCCTTCCATCGAGCGCGGCCGGGGCTTTCGGGACATCATCCGGGAGCGCGCCGACATGGACATCGCGTATTCGGCCCCCGCCGACTTCACCGTGGAGAAGGGCGCCGAAGTCATGCGCCGGTTCCTGCGGGAAAGCGGCGGCGAGATCGATGTGCTGTTCGCGCACAACGACGACATGGCGCTCGGCGCCATCGAGGCGATCGAGGAATTCGGGCTGAAGCCCGGAGAAGATATCGTCATCATCTCGGTGGACGGCACGCGCAAGGCGTTCGAGAAGATGGCGGAGGGCAAGATCAACTGCGTGGTGGAATGCAATCCGCTCCTCGGCCCGATCCTGATGCAGGCCGTCCGGGAAATCTACGAAGGCCGCACCCTGCCGAAGCGGATCGTGCCGCCGGAAAGCGTTTTCACCGACGTGCTGGCGGAGAAGGAAGTGGCCAACCGCCAGTATTGACCATTCCTTCTTCATCGCCATATTGCGGAACTCCCCCTCGCCCGTTCGAGGGGGATTTCATGTTCCCGCCATTTGTCGAACAGGCTCGAAGAAAGCGGATACTTGTCAACATCTGATTTCTGAAGCGCTACGTCAGCGGAACGATTCAGCTGGTTTTGTTCCTGGTTGCCACCGTCTGCTATTTCCTCGCTTTCGGGATCAACGCCGCCGCCGAGGAATGGACCCTTGCGGCGATCTTCTTCCTCGTCCTCACGTTTCTGACGGGCGGAGCGCTGATGATCTGGATCATCGTCGATCTGTTCCTCATGCCCCGCATGGTCAAAGCGTGGAACGAAGCGTGCGAAGCCGAGATCATCCGCAGATTGACCGGCCAGCCCTGATTCAGCCGGGGGTATACTACCCCCGGCTTCCGCTTTCCAGCGGCACGGCGAAGGAGACCATCGTCCCCTGGCCGGCCTCGCTGATGAGCCGGATGCCCGCCCCGTACAGCTTCTTGAGCCGCATGTGGATGTTGCGCACGCCCACGCTGCGCGAAAGCTTGGCGCCGCCCTGGTCGGCGAGGAGCGCGTCCACCCGCTCGGGAGGCATGCCCACGCCGTTGTCCCGCACCGTAAACTCCGCTTCCTTGCCGCTGAGCTTCACGATGATCTCGACGCAACCGCCCTCGATCCGCTTCATGATGCCGTGCAGCACGGCGTTCTCCACCAGCGGCTGCAGCACCAGCGGCGGAATCCGCACGTCCAGCGCGTCCTCGTCCACCCGGATCACCGTCTGCAGCCGTTCGCCGAACCGCGCCTTCTCGATCTCCAGATACGCCTGAACGAACTCCAGCTCCTTCCGGAGCGACGTCCAGGCCTCCAGGTTCTTGAAATCGAAGCTGTTCCGCAAATATTCGGAGAACTGGTCCAGCAGGTCCTTCGCCTTCTGCCCGTCCTGCTCGCAGAAATAGGCGATCGTGTTCAGCGTGTTGTACAGGAAATGCGGCTTGATCTGCGCCCGGAGGAACGCCATCTCGCTCTTCAGCGCCTCCTGCGCCGACTTCCTCATCTCGAGCAGCGTCGCCACCCGGGCGCGCAGCTCCTTCGCGACGACGGGCTTGACCAGAAAATCGTTCGCGCCCGCCTCGAAGCCCGCCGCCAGATCCTCGGGCGAATTCCGCACGGTCAGGAGCAAAACCGGCAGGTCGTACAGCGAATATTCCTGCCGGATGATCCGGCAGGCTTCATAGCCCGACATCCGCGGCATCATGACATCCAGCAGCACGAGATCGATGTCCGACCGCTCCCTGAGCAGCCGGATCGCCTCATGGCCGCCGGACGCGGTCAGCACTTCGTGGCCTTCGCCCTCCAGGAGCAGCTTGAGCACGCGCAGGTTGGTCGCGTCGTCGTCGACGGCGAGCAGCCGGAAGCCGGACGCCGGACGCGGTTCGGCGGACGCGGCGGCGGCCGCCGATTCGTCCTGCAGCAGGGCGATTTCCGCCGCGCCCTGCCGCGCGACCGGCTCGTCCGATATCGGCATCATGAACGAGAAGCGGGTTCCCTTGCCCGGTTCGGACCAATCCAGCCACAGCGAGCCGTTCATCCGCTCCACCAACTGCTTCGAGATGAAGAGGCCGAGCCCGCTGCCGCCGTACTGCTCCGTGATCCGCGCGCTGCCCTGCGAGAACGCCCGGAACATCTTCGTCTGCTCCTCCGGCATCATGCCGATCCCGGTATCCTCCACGGAGACGGCCACGACGGCTCCCTCCGCGCGGGCGGACAGCGTGACCCTGCCCCGTTCGGTGAATTTCACCGCGTTGCCCAGCAGGTTGAACAGCACCTGCATCAGCCGGTTCTCGTCGGCGACGACCGGCGGCAGGTCCGCGGGAATGTCCGTGACCAGCTCGACGCGGGTGTTGTCGTTCAGGTGCCGGATGACGTCCAGCACGATCGAGGACGCGGACCGGACATCCGTCGGCGCCAGCCGGAACCGGAGCTCGTTCCGCTTGATCTTCTCCATGTCGATGATGTCCCGGATCAGCGAGGACAGCTTGCGGGAGACGGCGAGGATGACCGACAGCTCGTCCTCCTGCTTCGGACTCATCGGTCCGCACCTGCCGTCGAGCAGCGACTCGGAGATGTTGATGATGCCGTTGAGCGGCGTCTGCAGCTCGTGGGACGTGTTGATCAGGAACTCGTCCTTCATCTTGTTCGCTTCGATCAGCTCCCGCTCGGCCTTTTTCCGCAGGCTGCGGTTGATCAGGAGCAGCACGATCAGCAAGGTCTGCAGCGCCATGAACACGAGGCCGCTGACGATGTAGACGCCGTACTGCTCCCAGAGGCCGACGGCCCTGAATTCGATCCGGCTTCCCTCCGGCAGCCGGTCCTCGCCGATTCCCCACGCCTTCATCTGCCGCCAGTCGAACATGTACGCGTTCTCGTCGACATACCGCACTTCCCCCGGCTTTTTGCCGTCCAGGAGATCCAGAATCGCGGTCGCCGCGACCCGTCCGGACGCCCCGAAATCCCGCATGTAGCCGCCGATCATGCCGCCGCCGAGGAACTGCTTGGCGTTGCCGTAGATCGGCGCGTTCGTCGCGCCCGCGATCTCCCGGAACACCTCGGCCGGCTCATACCGGTTGCCGTCCACGTCCGCGAACCAGTGGTAATACAGGATCGCCGCGTCTTTGTCGGCATTGCGGACGGCTTCCAGCATGTCCGGGTAAGGCAGCCTGTTCAGCCAGACGAACGCCACCCGGCTCTTGTAATCCCGTTCAATCAGGGCGAGCCGCTCCGCGATCCGCCGCTCGTCCGCCGAATCGCCGAGCACGAGATAGATTCGCTTCGTTCCGGGCCGGGTCCGCAGGATGAGGTCGATATTCTGCCCCGTATCCGGCAGTTGGGGGATGATGACGAAGTTGGCCGGTATCTCCGACTCCGACGGAAGCGGCCCCTTCCAGTTCACGATGACCGGAATGCCGCCGAACAGATCCTCCAGCCGGGACAATAGCGGCACCATGTTGAATTCGGTCACGATGTAGTCCGGACGGTGGACCCTGTACTTCACCCGCAGATAGTCGGCCATGTGCTCGAAGAAATCGGGCTCGTTCGAATTGCGGGCGTAATCGAAGTATTCATGCGAATAGCTGAAGGAGACGTCCGGATGCCCGCCCAGCGTCGCGATCAGTCCTTCGTTGAACTCCATGTGCGCCGGATCGGTCGGCGTGAAGGGGTGCAGGATCAGCACGTGCCGTTCTCCCGGCAATTGCTCCGCGTGCGCCGACGAAGCGATACAAGCGACCGCGAAGGCAAAAGCGAGCTGCGCAACCATGATCCTGCGCCATTTGTCCGCCATGATCATCATCCCCCCCCCCCGCCATTCGACCTGTGTCTAAAGTCCCTGTCCATGATTCTAGCATATTTTCGGGGCGGGTTTGACGGCGGCTTTACAGCAGGCTTTAGAGCATCCTGGCCATGGCCTGAATCATGCCCAGATGCGTGCTTTCGTGCGCGATCAGCACGTGGAACAGCTCACCGACCGTGGTTGCCCGGAGGAAGTTGCTCCGATCCGCGACGGGGCTCGACATTCTGCCGGCGAAGGTCTCGCGAATCGCCGCCATTTGTTCCTCCAACTGTATCAACAGCGCATTCGTCGCCGGCGGCTCGCGGCTCCAGTCGGACGGGGCCGTGCCGGACGCGAACCAGGTTTCGTACTCCGCGGGAATGCGGGACCCCTCGCCCGAAAACTGAAACATCAACTTGTCCGTGATTGCAAGCAAATGTCCGGCATGCCCGCGCATGTTGTTCCCGAATCCCGCGGAGATGTCGTCCGCCTTGCCCGCCGGCAGTCCGCGCAGGATGTCCAGTATCTGCCTTCTGACATCCGCAAACAGGTCGAGAGCATAGCCATCCGGACCCGGGCCGGAATCTTCCGCGGCCAACGCCTCGAAGATGTCGAGTTGTCCGCCGTATTGCAGCTCGGGCCAATCGGATGTGAGCGAGACGGCTTCATCGAGAGACTCCGCCTCCACCACCGACACGCCGAAAATATCGCCTTCATAATCCCGGACAGCCTGCCGCGAGACCGTCTTCCTCCCGAATCCGGCAAAACGCACTTTCTCATGCCCTCTCGCCTTCAGACCATCCAGCCAGTTCCACAGGTCGCTGATGTTCTGCTCCGCCTGATCATCGGGAACCGTGCCGCCGCGGTAAACGAACAGATAACGCATCGCCGCCCGCTCCTTTCAGTTGCATTTTGAAACTGAACTGAGTATAATGGAACCAGAACCTGGAAGTCAAGGAGAGAACCGATGAAGCCAGCCATCAAGCGCCGTTCCGATTGCCCGATCGCCTTCTCGCTGGAAGTGGTCGGCGATTCGTGGACGCTGCTGATCATCCGGGATATCGTTTTCGCGGGGAAAAGAACGTTCGGGGAGTTTCTGGCTTCGGATGAGCGGATCGCGAGGAACATTCTGGCCAACCGTCTGTCCCGTCTGGAAGAGCTGGGGCTCCTCACGAAGAAGCCCCACCCGACGGACGGGAGAAAGGATCTGTACGAACTGACGGACGCCGGCCTGGATTTCATCCCCGTGCTGCTGGAACTGTCCGCCTGGGGGGCGAAACATGAGCCCGCAACCGCCGGGGCCGCCGCATGGCTGCGCGAGGTCCGCGTGGACCGGGACCGCCTGATCGGGTTGATCCGGGAGACCGTCAAGAACGGCGGCTCCGTGTTCGCCGGTCCGGACAGCGTGATGGACCGGCTGAAAGAACAGCAGCTTTGACTGCGACTCGCCGGCCGCCGGCAGCGCCATAACCCGGCGCTTGAAAGGCCATTCCCTGGGGGAATGGCCTTTCCTCCTATTAATTAGTCCCGATTGATGAACAGGATCGTGGAGATGCCCTTCTGCCGGTGCGGTTCGGGCGCCTTCAGCAGGCCGGCGTCGAGCAGGGCCTTCAGCACGTAGGGACGCAAGAAGGAATTGCCCATCATGTTCTGCGAGAAGAATTGGACATACGGCCTCACGTGCTCCGGCTGGCCTTCCAGATGGATGCGATACACTTCCTCGTCCAGCTTCTTCGCCGCTTCCCGGATGTCATCGGACGGTTGCGGAATCGCAGCCCGCAGGCGCTCGCCCGTCCGCCGGTCCCGGCAATAGACGATGTTCACCTCGTATCCGGCATCGGTCCGGATCAGGTATTGCTTGTCAAGCAGCCGGCGGTAGACATCGAGATTCGCTTCATTCTGTGGCAGATTTCCATTGATGAAGTGGCCCAGACTGACGAAATCCGAGAGCAGGCAGTCCCGCCAGTTCCCTTCCCTGCCGCACCAATGCGTGTCGATCTGCCAGGCATAAATCCCGTGCTCATCGGACGTGCGCTCCATGTCCCCGCACACCATGTACAGACCGGGATCGAAGCCGACCTCGAAATCCCTGGCAATCCGCGCGGTGGCGATATAGTGGCCGCCGTCCTTCCGCTTGACGAAGGTCTCTTCGACGGTCACCCTGTCGAGTTCAGGGAACGTCAACAGTTTGCCGGCATACGGCGCCAGGCTCCACATCAGCAGGTTGGCGTCGCCGCCCGGCACATAAACGCCGGTCTCCAGGAACGCTTCGGCCATCGTGAAGAATTGCCGGAAATAGCGCTCGACGAGGAACCCGGCATACTCGCCGAACAGCCGGTGCAGCGCCTCGCTTTTCGCCGCGGACGGATCTTCGATGTACATGTTCGTGCGGTATTTGCCGCCCGGAAGCCGATCGAGGAAGCCGTATTCCTCGAGCACGGCGACTTCATCCTCGACGAACACGGGCGAGACGCCCAGCTCTTCCGCGATCTCCCGGATCGTGAGCGGTTTGTGATAGGCGGCGTACGCGATGTTCTGCCGGAGCGTCGTGGACAGGAAATCCGCGGTGTCGCCTTTGCTTCCGGGCGAGCCGCAGTGCCCCATTCCGGCCATGCGGATCGGGTTTACGCCGAGATTGCCGATCGAACGGATGGCGTTCATGTTGCTCCTCAACTCCTTCTTCGCTTCGAACAGGTGCCATTTCACGGTGCCGCCGGACAGGCCCGTCGAAGCCGCGATGTCGCGGATGCTCATGCCGCCGTAGTAATACTTGATGACGATCTCGCGCTGCTGCCGGGACAGGAAGGCGATCTCCCGCCGGAGCTCGCCGGCCGTCTCCCGGTCGATGATGGCGTCGAATCCCGCGTCGCCGTACGCCGGCTCGTGATCCTCCAACCGCGCGTGGTTGGACACCCTGGCGTTCTCGCCGATGTGCCTCGCCCACACATAATGCGCGATCTTGAAAATATAGCTGGCGGGATCGTGGACTTCCGGCTTGCGGAGCAGCGACTGATACACCTCCAGCGTGATCCGGCTCGCCAGTTCCTCGGCTTCGGCGATGTTGCCCGTCTTGTTCAGCGCGAATCCGTACAGCGGCCTCACATATTCCATGATGATCCGGTCGACCAGATGTTTCTCCATCGCTCATGACTCCTTTGGGCTCCTTCTTGCGGCGGCACTCACCCATTAACTGCGGCGAAGGCGGGAAAGGTTGGGGAGACACGGAAATTTTTGATCTGCCAAAAAAGAAGAAGGGGCGCGACGCGCCTCTCCTTGTGTCACACAATTAGCAAAGGGTCATCCGATAATGACTTTCAACTTCCGGAGCATTTCGAAGGTGTTCATATATTCGATCCCGAAAGCTTCGCAGACATTCGGTATCTGGATTTTTCTTCTGATTTCTTTGTTATAGGTTTCGTTGGTAACAACAGTGCATCCATACGCTTTCGCGTATGCTATCAACCAACTATCCGCAACGCTTGCAAATTCGGCTTTGGCATAGTCCAAAAATTGGTCCTGTTCCATTGACCAGTTTATGATTTCCTCATATGATTGAAAAACTTCTTCATCATCGGTCGACATGAACCAGGGACCAAACGCCGACCTTACCCAATTGCTCAAAGCGTCTTTTGACGCTATCAATTCATCTCTGACACGGTCTATGCTGATGATGTGACCCTTCTCTGCTTGCTCAATCAACACACGCCAGAAACCCGGTGCGATGTCGAAGGCATAATAAAGTCTGTGCGCAGTAATAAGAACATTTGCGTCCAACAAGAATCTCAATTGCTCCGTCATGACTACACCTCGATCCCGAGGTGTCTGGCGTATTTGGTGAAGGTATCTCCTTTGAGTCCAGTCAATCGATAAGCTTCACCGTAGGATATACGACCAGCCTTCGCACTGAGGATAACCGCTTCCGCAAATCGCCGTCCGATTCTGTAGTTCAGGTTGAGGTAAAAATTCCCTCCCCCATTCCCGTCATGATTACTCCTTCGTTCCGCTTCCATCCATTGATGATAAAACTCAAAGAACTCGTCTCGGCCGATCAAACCCAAATCCAGGCTTCTCCGCGCCGTGACGATACTGCTCACCTTGAAATGTCTGGCCAATTGATCGAAACGTTGCGGATCGTCCCGATAATTCTCCCATTCCCGTCTAAGTTCAGATTCCGGCACGAGAATTTCCGCGGCTGTCTGGTTGCAAACCCGCTCGATCACCTCTTGGGCCGGCTGCAGATCGGAAAGATCGAATGCCGCACTCTGGCCATACCAGATATGGGCCAATTCGTGGGCAATGGTGAACATTTGAGCCGCCTGTCCATCTGCGCCATTAATGAAGATCAGCGGAGCGTAACCATCCACCAGGACAAAACCCCGGAACTCTTGAACATTCAGTTTTCTGCGCGTGTTGAATCCGACGATGCCGTTTCGGACCACCAGCACGCCTGTTCGTTCAACCTTATCGATCAAAAGCGCAAGTGCTTCTTTCCAACTTCTGCAGCCTGCCGCCCACCCGCTTTCAAGACCGACAGTCGAACGAATTTTCTTCGCCGCTTCCTTCGGATCGACCTCCATATTGCAGGAGCCTACAAAAGATAGAGCGCCATGTCCCATATCCTGCAGATATTCCCGCATCCACGCCTGACGACGTTCCATTGTCTGGACTGTCTCCAACAGATCCGGACTGGGGACGAAATTCTGCCGATCTCGCAATGTGCGATAATGCGGTATGGACAGCTTGATTTCCGGCAGTTTGGACAAGAAGAAGAAACCGAGTGGTGTGGCTGTGGCTTTGGCGAACTCTTCCAGTTGTTTCAGGGTTGGTTGCGTTTCATTGTTCAGCCATTTGGTCACCGCCGGAAATCGCTTTTGGATCGACTCCTCTTCCTGAGTGCGATGCAATGCCCACCGAAGGATTTCCGGTTTCACCGCAACCCTCGCCAACGCCGCCACCTCCTGATCCAAGTATATTCTGCGGGTACAAGTCCTGACCAAATTGTCGGCTAGCCCGTCCGTTCCCACCAAGATCATTTTCGGCAAAATTTTCTTGCTGCCTTAGCGTTAATCCTAACGTCAATTATCACTATATCGTCCCGGGGCAAAAAAACAAGGCTAAAGTCTCTGCTATAGTGGGGTATATTTTATCCCCAATTGTTACATTTGGGTATTTACAAAACAAACAAAAGGTAATATTATGTAATCAAACGGACAATGGAGGTGTGTGAGAATGGGTGAACTGCTCACCGTCGACCAGCTGGCCCAACTGCTCGAGATGCACCCCAGAACGATCCGGCGGTACATCCGCGAAGACAGGCTGAAGGCCGTGAAAGTCGGCGGCGAATGGCGAATCCGGAAGGAGGATGCGGAAATGTTCATCGGAAGCAAGCTGGAGGAGTACAAGTCCGAGGCGATGGACGTCGTCAAGGCGTTCGTCGACGGCAAGGACAGCGAGGTGGACGGGAAGCTGCAGGTGTGCACCGTGCTGGACTGCTACGTCGGCAACGAGGAAGCCATGAAAATCTCGGAAGTCGTCATGCGGTACATGAACCAGGACGACCCGACCCGGGGCAGGGCGAAGTTCCAGTACTTCTACGATGACAATGAGAAGAAGGGCCGCTACATCCTCTGGGGCAACCCGGCGTTCGTCGGCAAGGTGCTGTCCGCCGTCGGCGAAGCCGTGCGGTAACCGGCCCCTTGAACCAAAACGATTCATCGCCAAACTTCCCGACAGGCTTCGGGGATGGCCGCCGCCATCCCCGCTTTTTTTACCCCTTCAGGATCTCGAGCAGCTTCCCGTAGCTGTCCGCCACGCCGTACTTCACCCGTCCGTCGCCGAGCTTCGCGAAATGCTTCCGCGCGAGCTCGATCTTCGCCCTCTCCGCTTCCCGCAGCTCCAGCGATTCGAGCGAACCTTGCGTCTCCGCGATGAAATAGACATGCTTCGCATCGCCCTCCCGGAACACGATCGCCCGGTCGGGATGGCATGGGCCGAGCGGCGTCGGAATGGAAAACCCCGGGGGCAGCCTGTCGTAAACCATTGCCTCGCCGCCGTCATCCGGCTCACACGCGGCATCGTGCCTTTGCCGGGAGTCCGACATGGACGCAGCAGCCTCCGCCGGTTCCAATCCCGCCTCCCCGCCGGACAGAGCGTTCGCCGCGAACACCTCCGCCTCGCAACGGCCATTCCGCGCGTCGCAGGCGACGGCCGCGACGACCGTCGCCGCCTTCTGTCCGTTGATCAGCCGCGCGGCGCGGATCGCGAACTCCTCCGGATTCAGCCGGAACTGCCGGAACGTCTCCTCCCGGATGCCCGCCAGAATCGCCGCGATCGTCTTCCGCGTCAGCCTCGTCTCCTCCGCCAGCCGGCCGATCAGGTCCATCCGCACGCCGGCCCGCGGCTTCACATCATCCGCCTCGACCCTCGTCTCCCGCGTCCGGAACGCCTTCCCCGCCTCGAGCCGCTCCCGGGATTCGACGCGCTCCATCTCGCCGTGCCGGACCTCGTACCGGACCGCCGGCACCCGCAGCTCGCGGTCGAGCGCCTCCACGCACTTCCGCACCAGCTCCGCGGAGTCGAACCGGACCGTTCGGGCCGTCCGCCGATGGATCCGGCTCCACAGCTTCAGGAACTCCCGCCGGTGGATGTCGTCATCCGGAAAGCCGTCCGCGCGCCGGATGCGCCCGTTCTCCGCCACGCGCTCCAGGAAGAGCTCCCGCTCCGCCACGCCCGGACGGCCGGACAGCGCCTCGGCGATCTCGCTCTGGAGCTGCCGCGCAAACTGCTCGTACGATTCGCTCGCAATGACGGTCAGCACGTTGATCTCGTGCACGTCGATGCCCGGCACGCCCGCGTCGATCCGCTCCCCGTCCTGGTTGACGCAGAGCCGGAGGCCCCGCCCGACCTCCTGGCGCTTCTTGATCGCCGAATCGCTGTGCTTCAGCGCGCAGATCTGGAACACGTTCGGGTTGTCCCAGCCTTCCTTCAGCGCCGAATGGGAGAAGATGAACCGCACGGGCTCCGCCAGGCCGAGCAGCCGCTCCTTGTCCCGCATGATCAGATCATACGCGTCGGCGTCGTCGGAGTCGGTCTCGCGGGCGGTCAGCTTCGGATCGACCAGGCGGTTGCTCCGGCGGTCGATGGCGAAATACCCCTTGTGCGTCTCCCGCGCCCCGATCCGCCGCAGATACGCCGCATACGGATCGTCGTCGGCCATCGCGGCGAGCTCCTCCGCGACCAGCGCCGCGTATTCCTCTTCGAACAGGTCCGCGTACACGCCGTTCCGCTCCGATCCGTCCGGACCGTATTGCCGGTACTTCGCCACTTCGTCGATGAAGAACAGCGACAGCACCTTGATCCCGAGCGGGTAAAGCGCCCGCTCCTTCTCCAGATGCGACCGGATCGTCTCCCGGATCTGGAGCCGGCGGAGGAGCGGCTCCCCCGCGTCCCCCAGCACGTCGCCGGCGCGCAGCTCAAGGCCGTTGACGAAATGGACGCTGCCCGTCCGCCCGTCGATCTCGGCCACCTTGCACCCCTTGTACTGCGCGAGGCCGCCGGACAGCGCGTGGAGATCGTCGCCGACCCGGACCAGCCGCGTCTTCCGGACAAGGCCCTTCTTCGTCCGCGCCTCGAACTCCAGCCGGGCCGCCGGCGCCCGCTTCGCGTCCGTCTCGACGCCCTCGAGGTACAGATACCCGTCCGCGCCGCCCGTCCCGCGGAGCGAAATCCCCTTCACGCTGATCTTCTTCACCAGCTTCATGTTGTAGGCGTCCAGCGCGTCGAGGCGGTACACCTTGTTGTACGCCTCGCGGTGCGTCGCCGAATAGCGCAGGGTGAACAGCGGACGGAACGCCTTCAGCGCCTCCCGCGTCTTGAGCCCTTCCACGGACTGCGGCTCGTCGATGATCAGGATCGGATTCGTCGCCGCCAGCACGTCGATCGGCCGGCGGCTGCCGAAGTCGTCAAGCTCCATGTGGATCCGGCGGGCGTCCCGCCCGCGCGCGTTGAACGCCTGCGCGTTGATGATCATGACGGAGAGTCCGGCGTCGCCGGCGAACTGTCCGATCCGGTGCAGCTGCTTCGAGTGGTAGACGAAGTACCGCGCCTTCATGCCGTATATGGACATGAAGTGGTCCTCCGTCATCCGGAACGTCTTCAGCACGCCTTCGCGGATCGCGACGGACGGCACGACGACGATGAACTTGCTCCAGCCGTACGCCCGGTGCAGCTCGAACATGGTGCGGATGTAGGTGTACGTCTTGCCGGTTCCGGTCTCCATTTCCACCGTCAGATTGAACCGGCCTTCCAGCCGCTCCGACTCCCCGAGTCCGTTCCGCCGCTGCACCGCCCGGATGTTGCGCAGCACGTCCCCGTCCGACAGCGCGACGGGGGGGTTCCGGAATGCGGCGCCCTCCGCCATGACGCCGATATCCGGATCCATCGCCATCCGCGCCGGAGCCGACCTGCGACCGGGGTCCGGGGCGAACCGGGACGGCGCGTTCGGCTGCCCCGCGAAGCAATCGACGACGCTTCTCGCCGCTTCCAGCTGAAACGGCTGCTGCTTGAATCGGAGTTTCACCGCCGGCCCACCGCCTTACAGCACCCGGACGTCCGTGCCGGGGGAGATCATCCTGAACAGCTCTTCCACATTCATTCGCGCGGCGTCGTCTTCAAATCCGCCGTCGCGAAAGACGGCGTGCCGCGGCCGCGCCTCGGCCATCCGCCGCACCACCGACTCCGGCACCGCGTCGTCGAAGCACGCGGCCAGCGCGTCGCCGCCGACCAGATGGACCGCCTTCCCGTCCATTCGCCTCGTCTCCATCGGCAGCGACAGATCGAGCCCGAGCTCGAGCATGACCTGGACGAGCAGATCTTCCCCGGTGCGGTCTTCCTTGATGTTGGACGCAAGATCGGGCAGGTCCGCCTGCTCCAGCAGGTCCGGCTCGTACCAGACGTCCTTCATGTTCGACGAGTCGACGCGGAACACCCGGAAGCCGCAGTCGATCGCGGCCCCCGTCTCCTCCCGGATCTTCGCCGCGGCGCGGCGTATCCGCTCCTTGCCGATGTCGCAGATCGTCCGGTAGCCGGCCCGGCGCGCCTCGGAGCGCTCGTCCGTCGGCTCGGGCAGCTGGACGAGGATGAACCGCCGGTTGCCGCCGTCCCGCGCGTTCTGGTCCATCACGGCGTGGGCCGTGGTGGCGGACCCGGAGAAGAAGTCGAGCACGATGTGCTCCCCGTCCGGGTCCGTCGCGAGCGTCAGCATTTTCCGGATCAGCTCCTTCGGCTTCGGACTGTCGAAAAATCTCCCGCCCAGCAGCTTCTTCAGCTCTTCCGCCGCGCCGTGCGTATGGCCGACCTCGCCGTGACGCCAGATCGTCTCCGGCGGTCTGGACGCATCCCCGTCGAGGAACTGCTTCGCGTACACCTGCCAGCCCGCTTCGGTCTTCACCCACTCGACCAGCCCGCGCCGGACGTTCTCCTCATACGTCTCCCGGCTCCACCGCCAGCAGCCTTCGGTCCCGTCCGGCTTGATCGGATAGACGGGCGTCCCGTCCGGGGCCTCGAGCGGAAAGAACGAATTCGGCGCGTCCGACCGGAGCGAATTGCTCCCTTCCTTCCGGATGCTTCGCCTGCGGTAGCGCCGCCCCGTCCCCTCGTCCACATGGTTGAACTGCCGCTCGTTCTGCGCGAACGGCTCCCGCTTCACCGCCGAGAGATCCCCTTTCACGTAGCAGAGGATGTAGTCGTGGGAGGTGGAGAAGCCGGCGACGTCCATGCGCGGGCTGTACACTTTCTCCCAGATGATCGCGGCGGCGAAGTTGTCCGGCCCGAAGATCTCGTCGCAGATCGCGCGCAGGTTCGCCATCTCGTGGTCGTCGATGCTGATGAAGATGACCCCGTCGTCCCTGAGCAGATTCCGCGCCACTTTCAGCCGGGCGTACATCATCGTGAGCCAGTCGCTGTGGAACCGGCCGTTCGCTTCGGTGTTGCGGAGCAGCCGGTTGCCGAGCTCGTCGATCTGCCCGGACGCCGCGAGATATTCCCGCACCGACTCCCGGAAGTTGTCCCGGTAGATGAAGTCCTGCCCCGTGTTGTAGGGCGGATCGATGTAGATGCACTTGACCTTGTTCAGATACGCCTCCTGCAGCAGCTTCAGCACGTCCAGGTTGTCGCCCTCGATGTACAGGTTGCGCGTGCGATCCCAGTCGACGCTCTCCTCCCGGACCGGACGCAGCGTCTTGTCGGCGGGCAGGTTCGCGGCGAGGAGGGCATCCTTTTTCCCGGGCCACGTGAGCCGGTACCGCTCCTTCTCCCCCTCCACGAGCTCGCGCGACAGTTCCTGCCGGAGCAGGTCAAAATCAACCGCCCGCACCACTCGGCCCCGCACATCCCGGGTTTCGACGACGACGTGGGGGAACAGCGCCGCGATTTTGTCGATGTTGGATTCGATGGTATCGGTCGAGCGCATCGTCAGCTTGTCCATGATTCGCTCCGTTTCGTCTCGATTCGGTGCTCTATTCCTTCGCCGCCCGGACCGCGATTCCCTGTTCCTTCCGACGGGCCCGGGCATCTGCAAAGACAAGGATCGGTTTGTGAAATACGAGGAGACGCCGCGCGAGGCGATCGTCCGCGAAACCCGCGAAGAGACGAACCTCGGGACGGCGTCGATCAAGGAGCCGCGCGTGCGCGCGTTCAATGGGCGGAAGGCTTCGGGGTTCTACCGGTCGGTCCGCTTCATCTTCGCCTTGTTGCGCTCGGAGACGACCAGCAGAAACACGAACGATGCGCAGAGCAAACAGGCGAATACGTCCCCGTAACGGGTGTAGAACGACCGCTCCTCCGTCACGAAGGTCGCGCCGGCGATCGCCTGCCGCTCGTTCACGCCGCTCATCGCCGTCATTTCGCCATAGGGCGTGATGACCTGGGCGATGCCCGACGTGGAGCCCGAGCCGATGGCGAGGCGATTCTCGACGGCCCGGAAGACGGCGTCGCTCGCCGCGAAATACGGGAAGCGGCGGTCGCCGTCGAAGTCGTCATCGGCGGGAATGAGCGCGAGCTGCGCGCCGTTTCTCGCGTAGCCCCGAAGGATCGACGGATCGTGCCGGTCCCAGCAGACGGCGAGCGCGACGCGGCCGAGCGCGGTGTCGTACACCCGGTAATCCCGCGGTCCCGGCGAGAACCCGTGAGCTTCTTCCCCCCACAGCGTGAAAATCTTCGGCGTTCTGCCCGCTTCCCCGGCCGGCGACATCAGATACGCCGTGTCGTACATCGCGCCTTCGGTCTCCCACACGCCGTCCACCGCGATGTACGCGCCGGTCTCCGCCGCGAAAGCCTCGAGCTCGCGGATCATCTCCCCGTCATCCAGGTTGAGGTATTCGTTCTCGCCCCAGACGATCACGTCCACGGGACCGCTTGAGCGGATCAGCTCCGCGGACAGCTCCTTGTTGATCTCGAAAATCTTCCGCCGCATCTCCGGCGTGTCCGCGAGGTAGCCGTCGCCCGCCAGGCTCCGGCCGCCCAGCGCGATCACTTCGGGGTCCTGGTTGACGAGGTCGACGGTGGCGCCGATCCGGATGGACTGCTGCGGTTCCGCGTGATGTTTGACCAGATATGAGCCGGCTGCGGCATTGACGACGGGCACGAGCAGCAGAAGCGCCGGAAGCAGCGGCGGTTTGCGCCGCTCCGCGATCGAGACCAGCAGTTGCGCGAGCGCCGTATTCGTGAGCATGATGATGAACGTCAGCCCGACGAACCCGGTCACGGACAGCACCTGCAGATTGGCGGGCACGGTCCACTGGGATTTCGCGAGCAGCTCGATCCACCAGGTTTTCGTGAAGGGGATGACGGTCTTGACCCACTCGAACACGGCGAACGTGGCGGGAAGGGCGAAGATGCCGTACCACTTCCCGATGCGCCGGCTCATGTCGTGGCCCATCTTGATGGCGGCGCCATAGTAGAGACCGCCCGCGATCATGATGAGATATCCGGACCAGCCGAAAATCGACGGATACCACAGATGGGCGCCGATCGACCAGACCGCGGTGCAGACGTTGATCAGGAGGTACGAGTGGAGCGCGTTTTTGCCCCTGAGGGAGACGAGCAGCGGGACCAGCCCGAACCAGGCCGGCCAGGGGAGGTCGTGGCCGGGCATGCCGAGCGCCACGAGGACGCCGGACAACACGGCAAGCGCATAAGAGACGGGAAGTTTCACGGCAGTCGGATGCTCCTTCGGTCCGGCAAAGGTTCATTTCTTTTATTAATGAAGTCTGCCGTTCCCGGTGATTCACCTATCATAGTATAGCGTTCCTGCATTGCGCAATACGGAGGGAACGGCACAATCGAATTTCGGGACATCTGCCGGCCGAACCGGATGGACCGGACGGGCATCCATGCGCAGTCCGGCCGCGTCAGGTCGCGACGGCGATGGACGTGCGGTGATAGCGGGGATCTTGCAAGGCCTTCAGGATGAAATGCGCCACGTCGGCGCGCGGGATCGACATGGACTTCGGCGGCACGCCTTCCGCCGCCTCCCTGTACCGCCCGGTCAACTCCCGGTTCGTCAGCCCCAGCGGGCGCACGATCGTGTAATTCAACCCGCGCTGCCGGATCAGCTCGACGGCGGCCCGGTGATCGGCCAACGTGTGCCGGAGCAGGTACATGATCAGCTTGCCGCCCAGGCCCGGGATCTCCCGGTCGATGCCCGCCGACGCGGTGTAGACGATCCGCTCCACCCCGTGCTCCAGCATGCCGTTCACGATGTTCCGCGTCATTTCCTGAAGCTCGGTCGAAGGCTTGAGCCCTTGGCTCGAACCGAGACAAGACACGACGGCGTCATGACCCGCGATCGCCGCGGACACCTCGTCCGGATGGAGCGCATCGCCCCGGACGACGCGCAGCTTCCCGTGCGACATATCGAGCCTCGCGGGATTTCGCACGAACGCCGTGACTTCGAAGCCTTCCTCCAGCGCCTGCCGGACGACGTGCCGCCCCGTGCCGCCCGTCGCGCCGAATACGATGATGTTCACTGCCGGCCACCCCCGTTTTTTCGCAAACCCATTCTCCGTTTACGCCCATGATAGCAGAACGCATCCGCCGCTGAAAACATGAAGAAGGCCCGTCCCGTTCGGACTTCCTTCCGTCGTCGTTATTTTTTTCTCACCGGAATCCAGATCTCGCCCATCGTCCGCTCCGGCGTGCCGTAGTACATCTCGAACTGGGGGCCTTCCGCCAGCTCGTATCCCGAAGTCGGAAACCATTCCGTGTAGATGCGCCGCCAAAGCTCCTGCAATCTGCACTCCGGCTCGGGGAAAATCGCCCAGGTCAGCGCCGGAACGGAAAGTTTCGTGAACCGCTTCGGAATGTCCAGCCCTTCCGGCAGGTGGTAACACACCATGTACTTGAACGTCTCGCCGTTATGATCGAACAGGGCGGCGTGCAGCAGGCAGTTGCCGAACCGGCCCAGCAGCCCGTTGATCACGTCCACGCTGCCGTCTTCGTCGCATTCCCTGCGGAAACGGGCGACATCTTCGAAGGCCGCCTCAAGCTCCTCGCGCACCTCGGCATATACACCGAACATCTCGAAAGTCTCCAGTTGTTCAATCCGGTAACGCATCCCGACATCTCCTTTGATTGAGATTTGGAAGGACATGCGGGGCCACGCCTTCAAGGACACGCCCGGATCGCGCGCGGCGACCGGCATGACGCCATGGAGACTTTTGAACGCCCGGGCGAACGCCTCCGGCGACTGATACCCGTATTTCAGCGCGACATCGATCACCCTGACGCCTTCCGTCTGCAGCTCGAACGCCGCCAACGTGAGCCGCCTGCGCCGGATGTACTCGGACAGCGTGACGCCGGTGATGAACGGGAACATCCGCTGAAAATGGTACGTCGAGCAGCGGGCGATCCGCGCGATTTCGTCATACGAGATGTCGTCCGCCAGATGCGCCTCGATATAGTCCATGGCCGCGTTCATCCTCTCCAGCCAATCCACCCGCGTTCCCTCCTTTCGGGATGCATCATACCGCGGAAGCCGGGGCGCTGTCCTATCATTTCTTGCACAGATTTGTCAGCTTCCCTGCAGCTCGAGTTCCCACGTCTCCCCGATCAGCTCGGGACCGAAATTGCGATGCGGCTCTTCCTTGACCTTCACGAAGCCGGCCTTCTGATAGATGTTCCGCGCCGCGACCAGCACGTGATTGGTCCACAAGACGAGCTTCTTGTACCCCTTGCGCCTTGCGAATCGGATGCATTCGTCCACGAGACGCTTGCCCAGGCCCAGTCCTCGGGCCCGCGGGTCGATCAGCAGCAGGCGGAGCTTGGCCGTGTCTTCGCTCTCCTGCACGACCATCACGGAACCGACGACCTGCCCGTCCATCTCCGCGATCCAGCAGCGCTCCCGGTCGGGATTGTACCCGCGGATGAAATCGGAGCAAATCTGCGCGACCAGCGCCTCAAACCGCTCGTCCCAGCCGTATTCCTCCGCGTAGAGTCGCCCGTGCATATGGACGATCCATCCCATGTCGCCAGGCTCGTGCTGACGCAGTACATAGGGCTCCGAATATTTCAATCCTTCGCCGAGCAGCTGTTCGATCGTGTTCATCGCCTGAATGAGCCGGTACTGATCCTGCTCGGAGAGGTTGCCCAGCATCTCCCCGATCTCTTCCCGCGAACGCCGGTCGAGCAGCGCCGCGGCTTCTTCCCCTTCCGGCGTCAGGCGAAGGAGGCGCTGCCGGCCGTCCGACGGAGACGGGACCTTCCGGATCAACCCGTTCTGCTCGAGACGATCCAATATGCGGCTGAGATACCCGGGATCGAGCCCCAGATCTTTCGCCAGGTCAGCGGCGATGACCTGATCCCGGTTCGCGATCTCATAGATGATTCTCGATTCGGTCAGGGAATACGGGGTATGCAGCAACCCTTCCCTCAGCACGCCGAGTCTTCTCGTGAAGAAGCGGTTGAACCGCCGCACAGCCGCAATCCGGTCCTCGAAATCCGAGCCCGACACCGCAATTCCTCCTCCACGTTTTTCTAATAGTTGCTGTTATTAATTAAATATATGACTTAAGCAACTATTGTCAAGCCATACCGCCTCCTTCGATTTCTTGCCATATACAAAACAACGACACATCCGTCAGGGACGAATGTGTCGTGGTACCACCCAGGCCGCCGAATGCGACGCATGCTCCTTGATCGACGCTTTTGGCCGGATATTGCGCGCATGGCTGATTTTCTTGACGCCGGCCCTCTAGCTGCGGGCAAAGATCTTCTTGTCGAAGAACACCAGAACGGTGAACAGAATGATGGCGAGAAGCAGGACGGACGCCGTCAAAATGAAGAACAGCGTGGTGAACGTGTTCTCGCTCTTGTAGTAGATCAGCATGCTGAGCGGCATCAGTCCGCCGCCCAACAGGCTGGTCCAGGCTTGCAGCCTGGCCGTCCGCTTCATGCCGATTTCCTTGAACACATGATAGAAAATCCCGTACGCAAACAGGCTCAGCCAACCGACCACCAGAATGTGGGCGTGACCCGGCACCATCGTATAATCCTTCCTCCCGGCCAAGTCCGAACCGATCAGCGCGCCGATCAGCGCGTAAACTGCAGCGATGCGGATTAACCAGGTTCCATAATTCTGCATCTTCTCACTTCCTTTGCCCGTAATAGGAACATTTCCATGCTTGGCCGTTAGAATTTCAAACGTCCGTCCTACTTATTCAACACTTTGGTTTGGAAATCCTCTATTACCACGCCGCAGTTTTCGGAAGCGGAAGATGACCGCAGGCGACCGCCGCAAAACAAGATGGCGGACGCCCGAATCGGACGTCCGCCGTCTTGTTCCCCATATCTACGGTTATCCTCGGTTGTACGCTTCACGCCGGCTCGCGCAATACGAACCTTCCCATGTCGTCCTTGAGCTCCCGGGAGATCTTCTCCAGCCGTTCAGCCGAACGCCGGATCTGCTCCATGGAAGCCAGCTGCTCCTCCGCCGCCTGCGCGATGACTCCGGCTTCCTGCGAGGTCTTGTGCGAAATGCCGGCAATCTCCGCGATCGAAGCGGACACTTCCTCCATCTCGGCGGAGAGCTGCTCCGATGTCGCGGACACCTCCTGGATCTGTTCGTTCACGCGCCGGATGTCCCCGAGGATGCGCCGGATGGCCGATTGCGACCGGTCGATCAGTTCCAGCCCCAGGTCCGTCTCGGTCCGCATCGCTTCCATGGAAGACGCGGCCTGGTCGATCAGTTCCCGAATCTCGTTCAGCAGCTCCGCGATGGATTGGCCGGACTTCGCCGTCTCGTCGGCGAGCTTGCCCACTTCCCGCGCCACGACGCCGAATCCCCGGCCGTGCTCCCCGGCGCGCGCGGCTTCGATGTTCGCGTTCAGGGCGAGCAGTTTCGTCTGCGCCGCCACTTCCATGATGACGCGGATGATCCCGCCGATGTTCGCCGAATGCTCCTCGAGCTTCTCCACAATCCGGGAAGATTCGGCCTGGGTGTGCTTGATGTTGTTCATCTGTTTCGCCGTGTCGTCCAGCTGCCGGTTGCCGAGCTCCGCCATTTCGTTCGTGCGCATCGCGAGATCCGCCACCTCGGCGGCAGCTTCGGCAATCCGGACGACGCCGGTCGTCATCTCGCCCATGGTGGCCGCGGCTTCGGCGGTTGTCCGCTCCTGAAGGGCCGTTCCTTCCGATACTTTCTGCAGCGAAGCGGACACCTGCTGCATCGCCGCCGTGGAATCATGCGCCGCGTCGGACAGCTGCCGCGAAGATTCGAAGGTGGCGTCGGCGATATGCCGGTTGTTGTCCAGCACGCGGTTCATCGACAACCGCATCTCGTTGAAGGCGGATCCCACAAGCTGCAGTTCGTCACGGGTATCGAGCGCGATGTCCCGCGAGAAATCGCCGCCGGCCATCGCTTCCGCCCGTTCCTTGAGCGTCAGGACGGTCCCGATGACGTTCCGGTAGAACGCCAGATAGAAAACGATGACCAGCAGAAGCATCGCCGCCGTGACCCCCAGGGTCAGGTTGCCGACAGAGACGACGCGATCGATGCGCTCCCGCAAGATCCCGGACAATTCCGCCACGGCATGATCGAACACGGCCGACGCCGTTTCGATGACGCTCGTTCCTTCATCGAAGAAGGCGGTCGGGTCCATGTTCATCGCGGGCTGGTTCAGAATTTCCCTGTCCAGCAGATCGAGATAGCCGCGAATCCTTTGCGCCGCCTGCTCGCCTTTCGCGAGAAGCTCCTTGCCCGCCGCATCGTCGACCGTCGCAATTTGCGCCAGCGCTTTGTTCAGGCTCGCCAGCGCTTCCTCGCTTTTGTAAGCCTCCAGCATCAGCTTCATTCTCAAGTCGTCCGTCAACATCTTCGCGGCCAGGACACCGTTGCCGCGTCCGCGGATGACCGCGGAGCCCTCGATCAGTTCCGGCATCTCCTGCACAATCAGTCGCATCATATAGTAGGAGTCGATCTCGTTCGTCAGCGTCAGCCCCGACTCGTCGGCGCTGCCGGCGATCAGCTCCTGCACCCGGCTGACAAGTTCCGAATGGCGATCGAAGCTGTCCGCCGCCGCCATGCTTTCGTAGGAACGAAGCAACGCGTTCCACTCGTCCTTGACGGACAGCCACGCTTCGTAGGTTTCGGGAAGTTCCCGCTTCCGGAATCCGGCTTCAATCCCGTCGACGAGCTGCGCGATTTCCCGTTGCTTCGCCTCGATTCTCGCTTTCGCGTCGGTGTTGCCGTTCAGGTAACCGTTGACCAATCCGCGGTGCTGCTGCACCTGCAGCATGAGGGGCATCAGGTCGCGGATCTGCTCCACGCCGATCAGCTCGCCTCTGTATTGACGGATATCCTCCCGCTTATCCGAGTACATCAGGGCAAACGACGTCACGACCGGAACCATGAACAGCAGACTGATCAGGACGAATTTTTGCCCATACTTCAATCTCGACATGATGTTCGTAAACAGGCCGAAGATGTTGTTCAACATGGTTTTCCTTTGACTCCTCCTCGCTTGTTTGCTTCAAACGATGCTGCATTGCCTGACGGGAAGAACCACTTGAACGACTTGTCTTGTTATGTATCACCCGATGTCTTGTGCGAAGCCGGATCCCTCCATTCCATTCGGATTGGTCGTTAAGTATAGCAAGATTGACGCATCCGGACTGTGATCTGGATTCGCCCGACACAAAAAAATTCCCGGATTCCGAAAGGAACCGGGAATGTGACCGTTATGACCTGGCATGCGACGGCTGCGACTTCAGCACGCCGGCCGTCTCGAACGATTGGACGAAATCGAGTTCCATCAGCCTGTCGCACGCGTCAAGCAGACTCCGCGAGCGCGGCTTGTGCAGCTTGATCCGGAGCGTCCGCGCTTCGCCGCTGTCCCCGTCGTCGGGCGATTCCAGCGACACGCTCGCAATGACGAGCCCCTCCCGCTCGAACAGTTCCGTGATCCGCGCGATGCCGCCTTCCGCCCGGGTGATGCGCAGGATGACCTCGTTCCGGCTGCGCTTGCTGTGGAAGCTCTTCTCGAACCGGTTCAGGACGAGCAGGATGAGGATCACGAGCGCTGTCGCCAGAACCGCCTCATAGAAGAACCCCGCGCCCACGCACAGGCCGATCGCCGCGACGACCCAGATGGAGGCGGCCGTCGTGAGCCCCGTGATGCTCATGCCGTTGCGGATGATGGCGCCCGCCCCCAGGAACCCGATGCCGGACACGACCTGCGCCGCGAGCCGCGCCGGGTCCATCCGGACATTGTAGGCGTCCGCGAAATCGCCAAATCCGTAGATGGAGAGCAGCATGATGATCGTGGCGCCGACGCAGACCAGAATGTGCGTGCGAAGCCCGGCCGCGTGGTTGTGCCATTCGCGTTCCAGACCGATCAGGCCGCCGAGCGCCAGCGAGAGCAAAATCCGGAGCGACGAGTCCAGCCAGGAGATCTCCCACAGACCGGTTGCCATCACCTTCACGGCACGCCATCACCTCGCCTTCACGCTTCCGCGCGTCTATCCGCGCGACACCACGGCGACAACCGGATAGTGGTCGGACGGATACCGGCCTTCATAGAGTTCCCGATCGATCACGACGGAATGGACCCGCCAGTCGGGAGTCAGGAAGATGTAATCGATCGTATCGCCGGATTGGCCGCCCTTGAAGTGGTGAACCGTCCCGCCGACTTCCCGCTCCTCGTCGCGCAGAACGGAATAGACGCTCAGATAGCCTTCCCGTTCCAGTCCCGCGACGGCGTCATGCCCCGGGCGGACGTTGAAATCGCCGGTCAGAACGATCGGCAGGCCCGTCCGGGCGCGCAGATTCCGCATCCGCTCGCGGATCAGCTCCATGCCCTTGAGCTGGGCTTCCTCGCTGACATGATCGAGGTGCGTGTTGAACAAGGCCAATTGCCCGCCTTCGCCCGACCTGAACGCCGCCCAGGTGCACATGCGCGCGTGCGACGAGTTCCAGCTGATCGCCCCCAGCCGCTCCGGATGCTCGGACAGACTGAAGTTTCCGGATTCGACCACTTCCCATTTGTCTTTCTTGTAGAAGATCGCGGAATACTCGCCTTCGGTGCCGCCGTCCCGCCCTTCGCCGACCCAGCCGTATTCCGGCAGAAGCGTCTCCAGATCCGCCAGCATGCCGCGCAGCCCTTCCTGCACGCCGATGATGTCCGGATCATGCTTCCGGATCGTCTCGGCGACCGCTTCCGCCCGGTTCGGCCAGGCGTTGTCTCCGTCGGATTCCACATGGACTCTCAGATTGAATGTCATGATTTTCAATTGCATGCGTTGCCTCCACTCCGGGTATGTCTGTGTCGTTGGATCCGGATTCCGGATTGCTTCACTTGTCTTTGGAGCCCCGGCCGTACACGAAGTACATCACAAGGCCGGACATGATCATCAGCACGACCGAGTAGACGAGGGTCATGGCGCGCGCGGCGATGCCCGCTTCCACGTCCGTACTGTTCTTGATGACGACCCCCAGCGTCTGGTACACCGGGTGGTACAGGAAGACCGTCAGATCGTAATCGTCCAGAATCTTGATGAAGTTCAGCGCAAGCACCGCCAGCGTCGACGGCAGCACGATGGGCAGCAGCACCTTGCGGAACGTGTAGAACGTCCTTGCGCCCATGTTCCGGGCGGCGTCTTCCAGGTTGCCGTCCAGACTGAAGAAGGACGCCTTCACCATGCGCATCGTGAACGGGATGTGGATGATGATATACCCGAGAATGACGATCCAGTGCGTCCCGGTCAGCACCGTATTCCCGACGACGAGACGGGGGACGTTGAACGTGATCACGAGGCCGATCGCGATCAGCGTGCTCGGCAGAATCCACGGAATCAGCAGGGCGTATTCCATCGCCATCGCCAGCTTGCTGTTCTTGTATCTGTGAATGATGCGCGACGCGAACAGAGCCAGGGCCACGACGCCGAGCGACGCCGCCGCGGCGTACAGGACGCTGACCAGATACGGACGAAACGCGCCCATCGAGGTGAACAGCCGGGCGTAATTTTCCAGCGTGAAGCTGTTCCAGGTGAGCGTCGACGTCGCGATGCTGCGGGCGTCGGCGAACGAGAACAGCACGATCAGCGCGACCGGCGTCACATAGATCAGGAACAGCGCGTAGCCGAGGATGTGGACGGCGATGTTGGCGGCCTTGTTGTTGATCTTCTGCTTGACGAGAGCGGACTTCACCTTCGACACGGACATGTAGTTGCCGCGCTTCTCGATGCGGATCATGAACGTCAGCAGGATGATCGTGGCCAGCCCCAGCACAAGCGCGAGCAGCGCCGCCAGATCCTTGGACGTCGAGCTCTTGGAGAACGTCAGGATCATCGGCGCAATCGTCTGGAACTCCGTTCCGCCGAGGATGAGCGGCGCCGACATGGCCCCGAGCCCCGTCAGGAACGTCAGAATCGTCAGCGCGAAGATCGTCGGCTTCAGCACGGGAAGCACGACGCGCCACAGGATGCGGAAGGTGCCGGCTCCCATTCCCCTCGCGGCTTCGACGGTCTGGTAGTCGATCTTCCGGATGGCGTTGCCCAGGAACAAAATATGGTTCGACGTGCACGCGAACGTCATCACGAAAAGCACGGCCCAGTAGCCGTGGAACCATCCCTTGTCCATGGACGGGAACAGGCTGGCCAGCGCGTTCGTGACAAGGCCGTTCTCGCCGTAGACGAACTTGTAGCTGGACGCCACGACGACGCCGTGGTAGAGCAGCGTCGTGAAGTAGCCGAGCTTCAGGACTCGGGCGCCCCGAATCTGAAAATACTCCGTCAGCAGCACCAGCGTGATGCCGACCAGGTTGACCGTGATCATCAGCGACACGGCCAGCACGAAGCTGTTCTTCAGGCTGTTCATGGCGCGCCTGGACGACAGCAGTTTCTCGACGGCGTCCAGCGAGAAGTTGCCGCCCTTGAAGAAGATTTCATAGTACACGTTCAGGTTCGGAATGATGAGGAACGCGACGATGAACCACGCGATGAGCGCATAGAGCAGGATCTGGCCGTAATTGAGCGATCCGAGCCGTTGTTTCCAGGTATGTCCGTTCAATGTTCTCGCTCCGTCCGGTCGAATTGCATGATGTCCGCAAGCCGGATGTACACGTCGGTCTCCTCGCCGATCGCAAATCCGATCCGGCCGTTCTCCTTCTCGATCGTCTTCATCCGGCCGCCGCCGGCCATCTCCAGCACATACTTGCTGTACAGCCCGTAATACTCGCGGTCCACAATCCTGGCTTTGAGGCGCACGACGTCATCGCCTTCGATCGGCGCCAGATTCACCTTCTCGTTCCGGACGTACGCGACCTTGTCGGATGACACGAACGCCTTGAGCGGGCTGTTCGCGATCAAAACCGGGTCGATCCGGTTGATGTCGCCGATGAAGTTGCACACGAACTCCGTCCCGGAGTGATTGTAGATCTCGTAGGGCGTGCCGACCTGCTCCAGATTGCCGTTGTTGAACACCGCGATCCGGTCGGACAGCGTGAGCGCCTCTTCCTGGTCATGCGTGACGTAGATGGTCGTGATGCCGAACTGCTTCTGCAGCTCCTTCAACTCGTTCCGGAGCTGGACGCGCAGCTTCGCGTCGAGGTTGGACAGCGGCTCGTCCAGCGCCAGAATGGACGGCTTCAGGACCAGCGCCCGGGCGATCGCCACGCGCTGCTGCTGGCCGCCCGACAGCTCCGAGACCTTCTTGGACAGCTGCGTCTCCTTCAGGTCGACCTTGCGGGCGATGTCGCGCACTTCCGCGTCGATCTCGGCCCTGGACGCCTTCCTGACCTTCATGCCGAACGCGATGTTCTCGTAGACGGTCATGGTCGGGAACAGCGCGTAGTTCTGGAACACCATGCCGATGCCGCGCTTCTCGATCGGCATGTCCGTAATATCCTTGTCCTTCAGGAAGATGCGGCCGCCCGACGGTGAAATGAACCCCGCGAGGGCGCGAAGGATCGTCGTTTTGCCGCAGCCGGACGGACCGAGAAACGTGAAGAACTCGCCCTCCCGGATCTCCAGGTTGAAGTTCTTGACGGCGTGGAACGATCCGAAGTGAATCTGGATGTCCTTGAAAATGATCAATGCGCTCACCTTTAGGCTGGGATGGAAAGGAGAACTGCATAGCCGAAAGCGAGAGCCATGCAGTTCCCGATTAACGCTGGTTCAGTTGATGATCTGCAGTTCGATCTTCTCCGCCCATTCGTCGAGGTGCGCCGCGATGAACGACCAGTCGAGCGGCTGCGCCTTCATGCTGGCGAACAGTTCCTTGATATGGTCGGGCGCTTGCTGGGCCGCCTCCGGAATGACCGGCATGGCGCTGAATTCCGCGGCGAATTTGCCCTGCATTTCGGCGGAACCGAACCATTCGACGAACCGCTGGGCCGTATCCATTTTCTTGGTGCCGTTAATGATCGCGATATGCTCGACGACCATCGGGACGCCGCCCTCCGGAGCGACGGTGCCGACCTTCACGCCGTATTCCTGCTCCCGCTTGAACTTCTCGCCGGACACGACGGTGCCGATTCCGATCTTGCCGGCGGCCATGTTGGCGTACAGGTCTTCGCCTTCGACCATCGGCAGGCCGTTGTCGTACAGCTTCTTCAGCTCGTTCCAGCCTTCTTCGGCAACGCCGAGCTCGCCGTTTTCGTCCTTGTACGGCATCAGGATGCCCGCCACGACCAGCCGCATCGTCGCCCGGCCGAGCGCGGTCGGCGCTTCGTACTTGCCCTTGAACGCCTCGTTGGTGTACAGATCCTGCCACGACTTCGGCGCCGTCTCCGGCGTGTACACGTCAGCGTTGTAGCCGATCATGATCGCCTGCTTGACGAGACCGTGATAGTACCCTTCCGGATCGTTCAGGTTCTCTCCGACTTGCGGCGCCCACGAAGGCACGTACTTCGTGATGACGCCTTCTTTTTTCAGGTTCTCGTAGAAAATGTTGTTCAGACCGAACACGACGTCGGCGATCGGGTTGTTCTTCTCCGCGATCAGGCGGTTCGTCAGGTCGGCGCCGCCCGCGCCGACGAGCTCGATCTCGAAACCGGCCTGCTTGGCCTGCTCGATCCACCATTCGCCGCGGCCGTCGGAGTTGGCGTTCGTGTAGACGATCAGCTTTTCGTTCTTGACCTCGCCGTCGCTTGCGCCGTCGCCGGACCCTGCGGAATTTCCTCCGCCGTTGCCGCTGTTGCCGCTGCTGTTGCTGCTGCTGTTGCCGCTTCCGCTGTCGCCGCTGCCGCCGCTGTTGTTGCCGCCGCCGCAGGCCGTAATCACCAGACAGGTCAGCACCAGAAGTGCCAACGCTTTCATCATTCTCGACATGGTTGATCAACCCCGCTTCATGTAGTCATGGCAATGTTGCTGCGATCCAGTACCGACTTTCTTTCCACGATTTTGGTCTGGATTTTCACCGTGATATGCTGCTCCCTGGAATGGCGAATCCGCTTCATCAGGAGATCGACGGCCGCCGCCGCAAGCTTGTCCGTGTCCTGGCGGACGGTGGTCAGCGGGACGGGCGTCAGCGCCGACAGATGTGTATCCGAGAAACCGACGATCGACAAAGTGTCGGGAACGGCAATGTTCATGTGCATGGCGGTGAACATGGTGGCGATCGCGACCTGGTCGTCCGCGCACATGATCGCCGTCATACCGGGATTGCTCCGGATGAACTCTCCCTGCTCGTCGTCATACTCGTGGATGTGGTCCGGTCTGCAGCTGGTCGTCCGGAAATGGATGTACTCGCTTTTCACCGGAATCCCGTGATCCAGAAGCGCCTGGATATACCCCTGGTAGCGCTCTCCGCGGCTCGTGATGTTCTCGATGACGTTGGACGAGAAGCCGATCTCCCGATGTCCCCTGGAGATCAGATACTTCGCCATCTCGTAGGAACCCTGAAAATGGTCGTGATACACGCAATCGATCGGAATTTCATAGAACACCCGGTCGATGATCACGCTCGGAATCTTCTCCATCTTCAGGCGGAACACCTGATTGCTGCAGGATTTGCTGCCCAGCGGGAACAGGATGATGCCGCTGACCCCCATTTCGGCAAGCGTCTGCAGGCATCGGCCCTGGTCCTCCTCGTCTTTGCTGATCTTCAGAACCAGGTCGTACCCGTGCTTGCGCGCCTCGTGCTCCACCGCCGAGATGATCCGCGACGTATAGTCGGTCATGTGGGGAACAATAAGCGCGATCAGCTTGTTCTCCTTCCCGTCGTCCTGGCGCTTCGGCGGCTGCTCCGCCTTCCGCGCGTCGTCTTCCCGCCCGTTCCCGGCGAGAAACGTCCCTCTTCGCGGCAGGCGATACACCACGCCGCGCTCGACAAGCTGCTCCAGCGCCAGCTTGGTCGTCATCCGGCTGACGCCGAACAGCCTCGCCAGTTCGGCCTCGGACGGCACCGGATCGTGGGGCTTGAGCCCCTTGCTCTCGATGATCTCCAGCACCTTGTCGGCGATCTGCAGGTAAAGCTGTTTCCTGGTAGTGCTTTCAGGTTTCATGTCCGGACAGTCCTCTGATTTCGGGCCGGCCTTGCCCGCATGATGGTATACCATGAGCTTAAGCTTGATATAAACCTTAAGTTATGTCAGTGACATAATCAATGACATTTCTGCTGACATTTTTTGCTCCGCGGAACCGACATTCACGGGCAACAAAAAACCACTCCCGCTACGGGAATGGTTTCGCTCCGGGACTCAAGGGGATTTCACGCGCGCCCGCACCGGCTTTCCTGCGGCAAGCAGCAGCAGCAACGTGCCGCACCCTCCGGTTTTCCGGCGATGAACCCGCTTGCCTCGCCTTGTTGCGCTTGCATGAGGGCTTCCGGACCGGATTTTCTTTGTCCGTTTTGCGCGCGGCTGTTTTTTGAGGATGAAGCAGGCTCCTGCGGGACCCGCGGGCCCGGTTGCCCCCGTGGGACCCGTTGGACCCGTGGGGCCCGTCGGCCCCGGAACCGGCGTCAGTGTGCCGAACTTGGTCACAAAGGCGTTCACGTCGCCTTGCAGGGAAGTCTGAAAAGCGCCGGGCGTCACCGGAAAATCGATCGATTCCGTGGACCCTGTCACATAGATGCCGAACTCGCTGTCAACGGCGATTCCCCTTCCCTGATCATCACCGGTCCCGCCCAAATAGGTGGAATAGACGAGCGCGGTGCCGTCCGTGTTGATGACCGTGACAAAGGCATCCTGATCTCCGCCGAATGTCGGCTGAAACGCTCCCGTCGTTACCGGGAAGTCCGTCGATTGCGTCGACCCCGTGACATACGCATTGCCCGCGGAGTCGACGAAGATATCCAGGCCGTTGTCAAAGTCTGAACCGCCCAGATAGGTGGAATAGACAAGCGCGGCGCCTGCGGGGTTCAGCTTGGTGACAAACGCATCCTCCAGTCCGTTCAGGGTTGTCTGAAACGCCCCCGCCGTCACGGGAAAATCCGCCGAACTGGTGGTCCCCGTCACATAGACGTTCTCTTGCGCGTCGATGGCGACGGATTCCCCGGTCTGAAAGTCGCTTCCCCCGAGATACGTGGAGAACTCGAGGGCGGAGCCTGTCGTGTTGAACCGCGCCACGAAGGCGTCCTCGCTTCCCGCAAGGGCGGTCTGGAAAGCGCCGGGCGTCACCGGGAAGTCCGCCGAGAAGGTGCTGCCCGAAACAATGGCGTTGCCTGCCGCGTTCACCACGACGCCCGTGCCGAAATCGTTGCCCGACCCTCCAAGGTACGTGGAGTAAACCAGCGCGCTACCCGTCGGATTCAATTTGGCAAGGAACGCGTCAAAGATGCCCGCGTTGGCCGTCTGAAAGGCACCCGGGGTTACCGGAAAATCGTCGGAAGTCGTGATGCCGACCACATAGGCATTCCCCGAGCCGTCCACGGCAATGCTGTTGCCGGTCTGCGAACCGCTGCCGCCAAGATACGTGGAATACACCAACGCCGAACCGTCGGCGTTCAATTTGGTGACAAAGCTTGCGCTTACTCCGGGGTTGGCGGTCTGAAAGGCGCCCGGCGTCACCGGGTAATCGTCGGATTCGGTGGTACCCGTGATATAGGCCTGACCGGCATCATCGACGACAATGTTGGTGGCCTCGTCAAAATCGCTTCCCCCGATAAAGGTGGAATAGACCAGCGCGGTCCCCGCCGCGTTCAACTTCGTTACGAACACATCCCGGTCTCCCGAGAACGTCTGGCTGAACGCCCCCGGCGTTGTCGGGAAGTCGGGCGACGATGTGCTGCCGGTGACGTAGGCCTGATTGGCGCCATCCACCGCAATGTGCAATCCGATATCCGTATCCATGCCGCCGAGGTAGGTGGAATACAGCAGGACGGGATCGATGACCAGCGGATGCTCCGGATCATACCCGGGGCCGATTTCAAATCCGTACACGCAGCGCTCCGGACCTTCGTGATGGATGACAAACCGGCTGTCCACCATGACTTGCCTGCCGCCGATCATCTGGTAACTGACCGGTCTGGCTTCGCGCCTGATTCCATGCCGCGTATGGATGAGCAAGTTTCCGTCCGGATCGAGCGACAGCCGCTCCACTCCGCGCCAGGCCAGGCGGACATTTCCGATTTGCGCATGCGGCCGAACCAAGAGATCGTACTTCAGGTTCCCTTCCTGTTCTTTGAAGACCAGGTCGATCCCGGGCCACAGCTCCCGGTACATCACCTCATGGTAGGCCGGCAGATGGGTCCTCCACCGTCCGGGGTCATTTCCGATCAGGCAGTGGATTTTCCCTCCGGACGGCTTCCTTCCCTCCATCACCGCGCCCGTGTTGCAGTCCACATATTGCAACGCGACAAGCTGTCGTTCCTTCTTCCCTTCCTGCGCGACAATCGCTTCCGTGGACGTGAGCAAAAGGGAGAGACCCGGTTTCTTCGCCAGAAAACCTGCCGCCGCAGCCCCGTGTCCCTCATATACCCAGAAAGTCAACGGAAGCCGGTTATAGTTTTCGATGATTTCATATCGGGTACGCTCCGTTGCCAACACAATCAAAGCACCTCGGATTTGTATGGATGTCGGTCTAATATATGACCCGGTCAAGATGCGCGATTGGACGAATAAACCGGTGCAACGGATTGCCGTTGGGATGCCCGATGAGCGCGCAAAAAAAGACCCGGACCCCGAATGGTCCGAGTCCTGGTCTGTTTCGCCGTCACCCGCGTTCCGGCAGGCTCCACACTTCGATGAAATTCCCGTCCGGATCGTAGAACGAGAACGATTTGCCCTGATAATCGAAGAACTCCCCGACCTTGACGCCCTGCTCCTGCAAATACCGGTACGCCGCTTCCGCGTCATCGACGATAAAGCCGTACGACGACTGGGGCGCGCCGTTCGGGTAGACGAAGTGCGCGTGCAGGTTGTGCTCGTTCGGATGCAGCAGGATGCGGATGCCGGATTCGTTCTGCATTTCCACATAGTACGGATCTTCCAGCACGACCTTGAATCCGAAATGCTCGCCGTACCACGCGATGGACCGCCGAACGTCGCTGACCGGGATGGTCAGGTACGCGGACCTGGGGTTCAGTCCCATACGATCTTCCCCTTCCGGATTTTCGCGATATACACGATTTGTCCCGTGTGATAGTGGATCTCCCGCACCATGGCGATCATCAGGTTGAGCGCCGTCGTATCGTTGCCCACCTGGCTGTAGGTCAGCGGCGGCAGGTTCAGAAACGGCCGCGACATCAACAGGTGCGGATTCGCCTTCAGATGCTCGAGGTATTGCAGAATGATCTCGAACGATTCCTTCGCCTTCCGGTACGCTTCCTCCTTCGACATCTTGAGCCCGCGCTCGAACTCCTTGTCCCGGTCCCGCGTGTCGGGGATATGGAACAGGATCTGCTCGATCCGGGAATGCACGCAGCCCCGGATGTGCGCGACCAGATTCGCGATGCTGTTGCTCTCGATGTTCGGAGCCCAGACGATGTCCTCCTCGTCCAGCTGCTCGATGACCTTCAGAATCCCGCGCATTTCGGACCGGAACTTCGGGATCATGCTGTCGATCAGCTCGACCGCGATGTCTATTTTCCTCTCCCCTTGCGAAAAAAGTGCCCGCGAAGACCGTCCCCGCATCCGCTCAGAACGGCCACAGCAGCGGAATGACGACCATCATGACGACGCCGACGAGCAGCTGGAGCGGCAGGCCGACCTTCACATAGTGCGTGAACCGGTAGCCGCCGGCCGCCATGACCATCGCGTTGGGCGGCGTCGAGAACGGGACGGCGAAGCACATGCCCGCGCCGATCGCCACCGCGAACAGGAACGGATACGGGCTGAGATCCATCTGCGTCGCCGCCGAGAGCGCGATGGGCGCGAGCAGCACCGCGCAGGTCGTATTGCTCAGGAACAGCGTCAGGAGCGACGTGGCGAAGTAGATGCCGGCGAGCAGCGCCATCGGCCCGTGGCTCCCCAGCGTGCCGACCAGCCCCTCCGAGAGCAGCGCGGCCGCCCCGGTCTTCTCGATGGCGACCGACATCGGGATCATGCCGCCGATCAGCACGACGCTGCTCCAATTGACCGTTTTGTATGCTTCCTCCATGTTGCGCACGCAGCCGAGCAGCACCATGAGGAGCGCCGGGATCATGATCGCCGCCACCGCGGGCACGAGCTCCGTCACGAGCAGCACGATCATCAGCAGCATGACGCCGGCGGCGATCGGCGCCTTGCGGTCCAGCGTCACCCTGCGCGATTCCTCCAGCGGCTGCCCGATCACCACCACGTCTTCCTGATCGGCCGCGAGCAGCGCGATATCCTCCCATTTCCCCTGGATGAAAAGGATATCGCCGTCCTGCATCACGACGTCCTTCAGATTGTTCAGCAGCACCTGGTCCTTCCGCTTGATGCCCAGGATGTTGACCCGGTACTTCTCGCGGAAGCCGGACCGGCTGACGGGCAGGCCGATCAGCCGCGAGGACGGCGTGAACATCAGCTCCGCGACGCCGACTTCGTCCGTCACATAGGAAGCTTCCCCGCCTTCCTGCGCGTGGCGCTCCTCCACGTTGCGGTCGAGCATCGTCACGCCGCATTCGTCCGCGAACCGCCGAACCTGCCGGTACGGCCCGTACACGTACAGGATGTCGCCTTCCTTCACGACCGTCTCCGGCCCGGCGACCTCCTGATCCACCGTCTTCAGGAACTGGTTCTTGAGGGACAGCTTCCGCCGGATCTCGATCACGTTCACTTCATAGCGCGCCGGAATATTGAGCTCCGACAGCTTCTTCTCCACGAGGGCCGAATCCGCGTCTACCCGCACCCGGAACAGATTGTGCATCATCTGGTAGCGGCGGATCAGCTCCTCCGACGCCAGGCCGTCGTGATCGTGCGCGCCGCGCTCCTCGTTCTTCGGCAGGTAGCGGCGGAGCCACAGCATGGCGATGACGCCCGTGGCGACGCACGCCAGCCCGATCGGCGTGAAGGAGAAGAACGACAGCTTTCCGAACCCCGCCGAGGCGAGCGCGTCCTGGATGACGAGGTTGGGCGGCGTCCCGATCAGCGTCAGCGTCCCGCCAAGACTGCTGGCGAAAGCGACCGGCATCAGGAACCGGCCCGGATGCAGCCCGGCCTTCATCGCCAGGCTGATCACGATCGGCATCAGGACGGCCACGGTGCCGGTGTTGCTGACGAAGGCGCCGAGCGACACGGTGACCAGCATGACCATGACGAGCAGGCTTGTCTCGTTCGTTCCGGCGAGCTGCAGCAGCTTGTTGCTCGCCATTTTGGCCAGCCCCGTCCGGAGGATGCCGCTCCCGACGACGAACAGGCCGATCATCATGATGACGACCGGGCTGGAGAAGCCCGACAGCGCTTCCGCCGGCGTCAGGATGCCGGTGACGAGCAGCGCGATCAGCACACCGATCGCGACGATGTCGGAGCGCACCTTGCCCGAGATGAACAGCGCCGATGCCAATGCAAGCAAGCCCAGTGTTACCCACATTTGCTGGTCCGTGGTCAACTTCGTTTTCTCCCCGTTTCCATGAAATCAATAAATGACCATGAAATTATACCATACGGGAGCCGGGCGGCCGGTACGCAAACTCACACCTCCCATTGTCCCGGCCATCCTGTTTTTCCAACATCCATAATACCAAACATATGTTTGGTTTTGCACTATAATATCAGACATTCTTTACAAAAATTTGGCCGCCTGCTGTACGTGGTTACGTAATTACGTAATTAATAACCGTTATGGAGGTGCAGGCGATGGCTGCGCGCTCGGGCACAGGTAGCGCCTGGACATTCTCCGCTCGGTGCTGCGGGAGCCTCTGACCGGTTCGGAGCTCGTGGAACGGCTCCACATGGGAACGACCGGCCAGCTCTGCCATCACATCAAGGCGCTGCTCGGCGCCGATCTTCTGATGCAGGAGGAGCGCGGCGGGAAATACGCCGTTCCTGCTCACCGGGTGCTTCCGATGCTGCTTCTGCTTGCCGCGGTCTCGGATCTGCTGGATGCCGGCGACTACATGGAGGTGGCGGAGGCCCGGAACGACGCCGGCGCCTATCCGGGCGCGTCCCCGGACGGCTACGATCCTCATCATCTTCTGTGGGCGGTGGTGGAGAACTCCGTTCTGGAGCACCAGGCGGGATTCTGCAGCGAGGTGAACCTTTTTCTGCACGGCGACGGCAGCGTCACGGTCCCGGACAACGGCCGCGGCATTCCCGTCCAGCCTCTTCCGGAGACGGGCGAGACCCGCGTGCATGCCGTGCTGACGGAGCTCGGCCATTACAGCCAAGCCCAGGCTTTCATGGCGCCGGGCGGCGTGAAGGGCGTCAGCATCGCCGTCGTCAACGCGCTGTCGCAGCGGCTGACGGTCGAAGTCGCCGGGAGGGCAAGGTCTTCCGGCAAGATTATCGGCACGGCATCCCGCAACCCGGCCTGCTTACGGTGGGGACGACCCGGGAGACGGGAACGAGCGTGACGTTTCTGCCGGACAGGGAGATTTTCCGGAAGGCGTTTGACCGCGAGACAATCGCAAGCCGCATCCCCGATATTTGCGAGGCGTATCCCGGACTCTCCGTGCAATTCACCGCGGAGTGATCTATCAGCCAATCATGCTTCATACTGTGGAACAACCGGGATGTTCATTCCCCGATCCATGGAAGATCCGCCACATGGAGGGGAGTCGGATGCATGCCCGTCATTAATGTGAAGCCGGCCAAAGGAAGGACGGCCGAACAGAGTTCTGGCGGCCTTGGACGGATCAGATCAAGTCCGCCTTGTCCACGTTGCGGATGGACAGGTACGCGATGAAGATGCCGATCGCGGCCAACGCCAGCGGAACGGCGATGATCGAATACAGCGAGAAGCCGCCGGTGCTGGAGCCAATGACGGCCACAATCAGAACGGCCGTAACGATCGTGCCGGGCACGGATTTCTTCCACATCCCGACGAGCAGCGGGATCAGACTCAGGCCGGCGGCGGCGACGGCGTTCAGCAACGTCCTGAGCGAGATCTCCACAAGCTCGCCGATCTCGGGCGTGCCCGGAATCCTTCCGACGTAATGGTTGACCGCGAGAAGCGCGCCGCCGAGAACGGCGTTGCTCAGGATGATCACAAGCAGCGTCCACACGAATACGATGATCAGCTTGGCGGCCATCAGCTTCTTGCGGTTGATCGGATACGTGAACATGAGCGAGATCGTCTTGTTCTTGTACTCCTCGATCACGAATTTGGCCGGCAGCACCGAAGCGTAAATGATGAAGGTCCCGCGAACGAGCGTGTCGATGAAGAACAGGGCATCCGCATAGGTATGCATCGCGCTCTCTTCTTCCATGCCGGGGTCAACATACATCAGCGCGACGAGACCCATGATCACCAGATTGGCAATGAGAATGCCGAGCCAGTGTCCGCGGAACTTGTTCTTCTTGAGTTCCAGTCTGATCAGTTTAAGCATGGAGGCCGCCCCCGTTCAGCAGATTGAAGAAGTAATCCTCGAGCGAATGTTGCTTGCGGACAACCGAATCGACGGGTACATCGGACAGGGACAGCGCCTTGACCAGCTCGCTCTGCGGAACGGTCAGGTCGTATACCCGGATCGCATGCTCCCCCGCCACCTTCAGGTTCGTCACGTTGAGGCGCTCGGTCAGCACATAAGCGGCCTTCTCCACCTCGCGCGTCGCGATCTCGACGTAGTCATGCCGCGTCCGGCGCAATTCCTCCATCGACACTTCCTTCACCAACCGGCCCTGGTGGATCACGCCGACCGTGTCCGCGATATGCTCGATCTCCCCGAGAATGTGGCTGGAGACCAGAATCGCGATGCCGAACTCCTTGCTCAGCATGGTGAGCAGATTGCGCATGTCGCGAATGCCGCCGGGATCGAGCCCGTTGATCGGCTCGTCGAGCAACAGCAGCTCCGGCTTCGTCACGATGGCGCGGGCGATCCCGAGACGTTGTATGGTAATTTTATCCATTGCGCATTGTCGTAATTTCCATTATACTACATGCCGCTTGGGTTGCGGATGCCCGAGTTTTCTGGTAAATTCAAAAATAACATTCCATAATCAAATGCGATGACGAGACGAGTAGACAGAGGGCACGCTCTCACAGAGAGCTCCGGGAGCTGGGAAGGAGCAGAGCGTCTTTGTTGAAGAAAGACTCCGAGCAGCGCATCGGAATCCGGGGATTCCCTTGGAGGATGGTGCGACAGGCGCTCCTGTTACAGAGCTAGAGTATAACCGTCCGCATGTTCAGCGCGCGGCGGCGTACTCGAAGAGGCCGGTTTGGCGACAATCCGGCGAATCCGGGTGGTACCGCGGGAACGACTCTCGCCCCTGAGACGAACGTGTCTTTGGGGCGGGTTTTTTTGTTTGCCCGCGGGAAGCCGGAACAGATCCGCAATCATTCATCATTTACTATATAGAGGGAGTTGAGGAATCCATGGCAAGCAAGCTCAAGGTCGGGATTGTCGGGGGCACGGGGATGGTCGGCCAGCGCTTCGTGCAGCTGCTCGAGAACCACCCCTGGTTCGAGGTGACGGCGATTGCGGCCAGCAGCGGCTCGGCGGGCAAGACGTACGAGGAGGCCGTCAGCCACCGCTGGAAAATGTCGACCCCGATTCCGGACCGGGTGAAGAACATCGTGGTGCGGGACGCGTCGAAGGTGGAAGAGTTCGCTTCCGGCGTCGACTTCGTTTTCTGCGCGGTGGACATGAAGACGGAGGAGATCCGGGCGCTCGAGGAAGCGTACGCGAAGACCGGGACGCCGGTTGTGTCCAACAATTCGGCGCATCGCTGGACGCCGGACGTGCCGATGGTCATTCCCGAGATCAACCACGCCCATCTCGAGGTGATCGCGGCCCAGCGGAAGCGGCTCGGCACTTCCACCGGTTTTATTGTGGCCAAGCCGAACTGTTCCATTCAGAGCTACGTGCCGCAGCTGCACGCGCTCCAGGCGTTCAAGCCGACCCGGGTCGTCGTGTCCACCTATCAGGCGATCTCAGGAGCGGGCAAGAGCTTCGCCGACTGGCCGGAGATGGTGGACAACGTCATCCCCTACATCAGTCGCGAAGAAGAGAAGAGCGAGCAGGAGCCGCTGCGCATCTGGGGCCGCGTGGAGGGCGGCGAGATCGTCAAGGCGGAATCGCCGATCATCACGGCGCAATGCATCCGCGTGCCCGTGACGGACGGCCACCTCGCGACCGTCTTCGTCTCGTTCGAGCGCAAGCCGTCGAAGGAAGAAATTCTGGAGGCCTGGCGCGCGTACCGGGGCCGACCGCAGGAGCTCGAGCTGCCGAGCGCGCCGAAGCCGTTCATCACGTACTTTGAGGAGAACGACCGTCCGCAGACGAAGCTCGACCGCGACCTCGAAGGCGGCATGGGCATTTCCGCGGGACGGCTGCGCGAAGACGCGCTGTTTGACTACAAGTTCGTCGGTCTGTCGCACAACACGCTGCGCGGCGCGGCCGGCGGCGCCGTCCTGATCGCCGAGCTGCTGAAGGCCGAGGGCTATATTCAACCGAAATAACCTTGCGGAATGCGCGAGGGCCGTTTCCTGCGGGAAACGGCCCTCGTTCTTTATGCTTCCTGTTTGTATTTGTCCTTGAGCGCGTTCGATCCGACGCCCGCGATGACCGCCAGGACGAGCGGCCCGAGGTTCCACAGGAACGTTCCGCCCGGGAGCGCGAGATCGAGCGACGCCGCCTTGTTCAGCAGCAGAACGCCGATTTTGATCAGGAACAGCGCGACCGCCACCATGAACAGCACGTCGAAAAAACCCTTCAACCGCGGATACGCGAGTTGCCTGCTGTCATTGATCACCTTCCGGGCGAGCGCCTCATCGCTCCTCAGAAGTTCGTCGACCGTCACGCCGAACAGGTCGCTGAGCTTGATCAAGATCTCGATGTTCGGGTAGTTCGCGCCGTTTTCCCATTTCGAGACGGACTGCCGGCTAACGAACAGCTTCTCGGCCAGTTCGTCCTGCGTCCAGCCTTTCTTCGTCCGTTCCGCCTTGAGCCTCTCTCCGAAGGTCATGGACCACCCCGCCTTCCGTTGCTTGATACGTCCATTCTAGTGCCGCCTCGCGAAAATGGCAAGAACGCGCTGGTTACGCGCGCCGCAACAACGCGCAACCCCGGGTTGCGTCGGCCTCGTGCTGCTTAAGATCCGTTCGTTCGTCGGCGGGAAGCTCGCCGAAAGCATGAAAGCCGCCGCTTGACGCGGCGGATTCACCGCTCGCGGTTGGTCAGCCTGATGACATCCAGAAGCTCTGCCTTATGGTTGGTCTTCTCGTGATAAAGCCATCGATCCCGGACATGATCCACGAACAGCACACCGTTCAAATGGTCGATTTCATGCTGTATGCACCGCGCCAGATATCCTTCGCCTTCTATGGTTGCGATCTCGCCGTTCCGATTCAGACTTTTCACTTTCACATACATCGCCCGCTTGACGATCCCGTAATATCCCGGAAACGACAGACAGGCCTCGGCCCCGGTCTGCTCGCCTTCCATATCGGTGATTTCCGGGTTGATCAGCTCGATCAATCCGTCGCCGCAATCCATGACGATCAGCCTTCGCAGCACGCCGACCTGCGGGGCCGCAAGACCGGCGCCCTTTGCGGCATACAGGGTTTCCGCCATATCGTCCAGGAGCTTGAAGGTTCTCTCGTTCAACTCCGTGACGGGCTTTGCCTGTTTCCTGAGCAAGGGATCCCCGAAGGGCAATATGGGCTTGACCGACATTACTTCGCCTCCCTGATCGTCCGGGGAGAGACGTAAACCCACAGATCGCCCGGAGTGCATTCCAGCGCCGTGCACAGCGCGTCAAGCGTCTCGGCCTTCATCTGTCTGGGCTGACCCCTGAGCAACGCACTGATGGCGGCCGCGGAGATCCGGTAATTCGCCTTTTCCTCCAGCAGTCTTCTCAAGGCGGCCCCCGTCCAGACGCCTTTGTCCGCCATCACCTTACGCAAACTCCACACCAACACATGCCGCACCGCCAATCAAAGTTAAAGTGCTGCTTAATATTTTAAACCAGCACTTAACATTCCGCAAATAGAAAAAGCCGCTCATCGGGCGATGGCGGCTTCTTCCGGGCACCGTCGTCTTCAGCCGATCTTCCTGACCGGCCGCAGGACGGCGTAGCCGTACCCTTCCGGGAAGTGCCGTTGGTAGTCCTGCTTGACTTCTTCATCCCATGCGTATCCCATCGTGCCGGGGTCGAAGTTCCACGCCTTGTCCTCGACCGCCTTCATGACCTGGCCGTTGTCCAGCAGGTAGTCGAAGGGCGGATGGTGGAAGACCAGATACTCCGACTCCGGAATGACCCGGCACTCCATCCCTTCCGGCACCGGTCCGTCGTAGTCGAGCGGAACGGGAATGCCGTACAGGTAGCCCTTCTTCCCGTCCTTGTAAAACCATCCCGCCGTCTGCGCCAGCTGCCCGGGGAGGACGCGGTTCGACATGCTCTCCAGCGTGCCGCACACCTCGTCGCACGAATGCCCGTTGTTCCAGAAGCTCATGTAATCGGTGACGTCGGGATCCCAGATCCCGATGAACTTGTGCGCCGGAATGAACTCCACCTTGACCTCCACCGGCTTCACGCGTTCTTCGCTCATCTGTACCCGCTCCTTGACCCAATAGTGATAAGGCGAGAACACCTCCTGACGAATCGAGAGCGGGATGGGTCGGGGCGATTTCCGGTACGCCGCGGGCGTCAACCCGAAGGCTTTCTGGAAAGCCCGCGTGAACGCCTCCTGCGACGAGAACCCGTACTTCACCGCGATATCCAGCACCCGCTGGTCCGTGTCGCGGAGCTCCAGGGCGGCACGGCTGACCCGGCGGGAACTGACGTAATCGCGGATGGTCGTCCCGGTGAACTGGTTGAACTGTCTGGAACAGTAGTACGGCGAGTATCCGAGCTGTTCGGCCATCTTGAGCAGCGTCGGATTTTCCGTCAGGTTGTTCTCCAGCCAGTCCACCATCCGCTGCACCGTCTCGTTCCATTCGTACATGGAAGCCTTCCCTCCTTTCACCCTGATCGTAGCACCGCCGGGCTTCGCGGGTTTGATTCGAGTTGCGAAGCTTCGGCCATCATGGTCAAGGAGCGGAACCAGGTCTCTCCTCCGTCCTCATCAACCGGAGGATCAACTCCCGCGGATTCAGCAGCAGATCGCCGAAGTCGTCCGACGCGTCGCTCTCCTTCAAAATATTGATCTCTTCGTTGATGCTTTCCATCCTCCGGTCCAGCTCGGCGACGGTGCTGGCGGCTTCCTTCAGTTGCCGCGTCAGATGCTCGGGCACCTGCTTGTTGTATTTGTAGTAGATCTTGTGCTCCAGGCTCGCCCAGAAGTCCATCGCGATGGTGCGGATCTGCATCTCCACGAAGACACGCTCCGTGCAATCCGACATGAACACCGGGATCTTCAGGATCAGGTGCAGGCTGCGATAGCCGTTCGGCTTCGGATTCCGGATGTAGTCCTTCACTTCCACAACTTCGACGTCGGATTGGGACTGGATCATTTCGCTGATCCGGTAGATGTCGGACACGAACGAGCAGATGATGCGGATGCCCGCGATGTCCCGGATGTGCTCCCGGATGACGTCGAGCCTGAGCGGGAGTTTTTTGCGCTGTGCCTTCGCGATGATGCTCCTCGCGGACTTCACGCGCGTGACCACATGCTCGATCGGGTTGTAGTCGTGCATCAGGCGGAACTCTTCCTGCAGAATGTTCACCTTCGTGCCGATCTCTTCGAGCGCGAACCGATACATCAGGCCGAACCGCGTGATCTTGTTGCGCAGGGCCTTGATGGCCTCGCGGTCAACGGATTGCTGTTCAATCATGGTGCTTATGGTTCCTTTCTATGGCTGTTCGTCCGGCAAATCCTCAAACTCGTTCACAGGTACGGCCTGCGAGTCTTCATCGCCCGGGTCGCCTTCCCCTTCATCGTCCCCGTCGGCCGCGTCCACATCCGGATCATCTTGCGCCACTCGCAGCTCGATCATGGTGACCCTGCTGTTCCGGTTGGTGCCGTCGGCTATGATGTGGAGTTCGAACCTCACGTCGCCTTGTTCCAAGACGCCGTAGCTGAAGTTCCACGACTCGTCGTACACGCCGTCTTCTCCATTCCGGTAAAGATCGGCGGGCTCCCCCAGGACGGTGAAGAAATCCCTCACCATGAGCCGGGAAGCGTCGGGCACTTTGTACCAGCCGATGTGCACCGCGCCGGGGTCCGCGAATTCAAGTTCCCCGGAATCGGAGAAATCAAACGCGTCGATGAAGAAGACGCTTCCGAAATACTTGGCGTACGCTCCGCCTCCCCAGGAGTCCTTGTCTTCGGGCTCGCCGTGATTCATTCACAATTCCCTGTACGGGATGCCCAGCGGAATGCCCAGCCCGGCCAGTTCCTCCCCCGTGGCTCCCGCGAAAAACGCTTCCCCGAACAGGCGCAGCGGCGACACATCCCGCAAATCCTGAACGCCTGCCAGAAGTTCAATTTCGCTGTCCTTGCCAGGCACGGACGGATCCACGCCGGGATCGCCGTCTTTCGGAGCCGCTTGCCCGTCGGTCCCGACAACGGGGCTGGACGACGAGTCCGCGGCATGGTCCGCGGAGAAGTTCTGCGCAGGCTTATTCACGGCATTGCTCTCTCCCGGAGACTTGTTCGCACACCCGGCGACCATCAGGACGGCAAATATGCAAATCGAAACGAACGAGTTTCTCATGCCGGCCTCCAATATTATGAAGTGGTTGGCCTATTTTATCACACGTCTGTCAGCCACCGCCAGATTCGGAGGCCCGCAAGGCGAAAGTCCCGGGATATAGTGATCACCGGGACTTTCCGGGCTTCCGCTCCGCAAGCTCCTACTGGAGATTGCCCTACAGTTCCAAACGATTGCGGCTTCTCATATGCCGATCAAAGGCTTCAAACGATGCAAGTTTCAATGAATGCCCAAAAACATGGTTGAACCGTTCCAGCGCCAATACCGTATCGACAAATCGCTCCTGATCGATTGCCTTGTCCATTTCACGGAGGCACTTGTTGAACGCGCGCCGCTGATTCGCCAGGCGTTCGGCCATCATCTGTTCGAAAAGCTTTCTGTGTCGCTGCATTTCGGCCTCGGCTTCGGCGCACAGGGCCATGACGCGGCTCGCCTCTTCCTCCGCAAGCCGGGCATTCTTCAGAATGGCCATGGATGATTGGTAGACGCTCGAGGCCACGAGAAATCCGGCCACGCTTCCGATGATGGCGCCGATCGGCCCGAAGGCCGCACCCGTGACAAACCCCGCATAGATGCCGGATGCAGTGCTGACTCCGGTTTCCCCGATTTTCTCGGCGGCTTCCTCACCGGTGATCTCCCCTTTGGCATACCGCAGAACCGTTACCCCCGAATCCACAATGCCCGCAGCGATGGCTGTCGCCACATTGGATTTCGCCAACGCCCGGACCCCCAATCGGGAAGCCACGGAGCGCAATCCGGCTCCGACCACGCCGACCGTGCCGCTTCTCAAGCCGGATTTGCCTGCATCCTTGATCACTTCAACAGCCGCTTCATTTCCGCTGATCTTGCCTTGCTTCACCGCCAAGCCATGTTTGACCATCGACACGGCTCCGCCGACAATTCCCCCTGCCACCGCCGCGGCCGTGCCTGTGGACATCATTTCTTTTCCGATCTGTTTGAACTCAAATACGGCGCTGAACGCGTTCGGTTTTTCGGCCGCCTTCATCGCTTCGGCGTGGCTGGTGCCCTTTGATTTGATGCTGCCGTCCCGCAGTTGCAAACCGCCGCGAACATTCTTTACCGTATCCGCATGCTCCTCGCTGACTGACGCATACTTCCCTGAAATCTCCCGGACTGCATCCACGTGTTCGGGGTTCGTCAACTTCTGCATGCCGAGGTACTTCGGATTCCTGAACATCTCGACTGCACGTTCCGAGCTGGACGATGATTTTGCCTGAACATATTCGATCGTCTGCTTGCCCTTCCGAATAATGATATCAGCCGCGGCATGGGGATCTCCTTCCATGGCGGTCACACTGGCACGAACATCCCGTATCCCTTTGGCCGCAGCGTCCATGTTGAATTTGGTCGCTTCGATGATCTCGAACAAATTGCCCTGTTTCTTGTCGGCTCCGACATTCATCAGCTTACGGGCCATTTCCCGCAACATGCTCATGCCCCTAATCGCTTCGTCCGTTGAAACAGCCTGATTCCGGGCGGCATGGGAACCGATGTGCGATGACAGAAACGACTCCGCTTCAGCCGTGCGGAAGCGATTCTTCTTGTCTTTACCGGATAGATGCTCCATTGGCTCTCCTCACAAAACCTCATCATAAGTGGTATCCTGTTCCGCCACTTTGAGAAGGAACTGACCAAATTCCTCCAGCGTTTCATGGCTGGATTCATTTATGTCGCCGTCATCTTTCAAAATCGGGGTTTCCAGCAATTTCTTCAGCGTCTGGGCATACGCATAAGCGAGATGAAGCCATTGCTGCTGCAGGCGGTTCAAATCCCTGTATTTCAACGGAGGCTTTCTGCCGATCAACCCATACATGAACTGCCAGATCTTGTAGCCGATTTTCCTGCTTTGGGCGGCCTCCGCTTCCTTCAAAGCCAAGTCCAACCGTTGCAGCACACGATCCATCCGTACATTCATTTCCCGAATGGCATCTGAGAACAGTTCAGCAACATCCGCAATGGCTTTCAACATGCTGGCCGTCGTATTCATTTCCTCGGCCGCACTCCTGGCTTTGGCATAATTGGCTTTGGCTTCGGCCAGGTTCTGGCGTGACTTTGCCTCCATCAGCATTCCGCCCACCGCCAGAGTCGGCGCGACCACAACGCCGCCGAGCACGGCCGCCCCGCCAGCTATACCCAATCCACCCGCAGCGAGTGATCCACCGCCCAGCCAGGCGAGCGTGGCATTGGTTGCCGCGGCGCCGGTCAGCGCCGAAATCGCCGTTCCCGTACTGGCCGAGGCGAACATCATGGTTCCCCCATATGCAGCCACGCCTGCCAAAGCACCTGCGCCCAGCGACTTCAATCCACCCGCCACGACTGCCCGAGCATTGAGGGATATCCCTCTCATCTCCAGCAGTTCTTCCTTCCCGATCACAGCCATCCGGTATTCGTCCACTGCGGCTCCGCCCGAAACGTGTACTTCCGTCACCTTGCCGGCCAATGCCACGAACTGTCCGAGTTGTACGCTCCATGACCGAAGTTTGATCTCCCCGAGTTCACTGAGCGCGCTCGTCGCAAGTTCCCTGCAATGTTCCAGATACTCTCTTGCCTCTTCATATACGCGCAGTGCCTTTTCATTCAATTCCTGGGCTTCCCTGTTGTTGGAGACGGATTTGGCTCCCTTGGCGATCCCGAAAATACCTGCTGCAATGGCGGCTCCGGCCAGAAGAAACGGCAATGCCATTCAACTTACCCCCATGTCAGTTTCTTTGGCAAGGATAATCGGCTTCTGCTTCGTCAGCCATAGACCAAGGTCCGGCCTTCGCGATACACCTCATTGATTTTCCGAACCCATGCTTTGCATTTTTCATAATGCGTTTCGTCGAATCCGAACCCAATTCGAATCTTGTTCAACAACGTCTTTTCTTCCGGGCTGTAGTCGTTGTCGGAGAGCGTAAGCGCCAACAATTCCATGAATGCAATTTTTCTTGATGTTTCGGAACGAAAGACGGCCGTCAATTCTCCAATATCTTTCTCCGCCCTTTCTCCCGAAGGAACCAGAGCATGTGCCGGAATATCCATCTCTCTCGCGAAAGCAGCGATCAATGCGTCCTCGGCTTCACTGAGAATGCCGTCTGCTTGCGCCACTTGATGAGCGAGCTCCAAAAAAGCAGCCTTTTCATCCTCGATCAAATCCTGCAGAAACATGCGGGTAACCCTCCATTAGTCTTGGGTAGAATCGATCATATTACTTCCACAATTCTATCTTATAATCCTTTCCGATGTCCAACTTTTTCTTGACTTCCCCTTCAATGGGGTTTTTTCCCGAACGTTCTGTATTAACATACAAACAGCGGCGCCGGAACGTTTACTCCGATGCCGCCGCCGCAATTTGTGCTCACCTTGCCGCAAACCCTTCGTCAACTCCAGCGATTTGCTTTGCCACTTCCAAAAAAGCAAAAAGACGGCGCGAGGATAAGCTCCCCGCGCCGCCCAATCATTCGCATCAGGATTCGGCCTCGGACTCCGGTCCGCGCTTCTTCGCCTTGACCACCGCGTTGATGATGCTCGCGGCCAGACCGCCCCAGATGATCAGGATGCCGATAATCATCATCACGATTGCGCTTGCTTCCATTATTGGGACACCTCCCCGGAACTGTTCGCGCGGGCGTTCACGGTTCTGTTCTTGATGAACGGAAGCACGAAGCCCAGAACAATCGCGGCGGCGACGACCACCCAACCATACGCGGTCACGAACCAGGTTGCGTAGCCTTCATAGTTCTCCCGGATGTTCGTGATCAGGTTGTCGATCATCATGTAGCCGAGCACGATCGGCGTAATGACGGCCAGGCAGACCTTCCACCACAGGCCGAGCTTGATGTCCGAAATGCCGTTGGCATGCTCCTGCAGCTTGCCGAGCTCCCTCGCGATCCACGCGACGGCGATGACTTCGACCAGACCGGCCAGCGCCACGCCGAAGTTGTTGATGAAGTAGTCCACGACGTCCAGGAAGTACAGGCCGCCGTTGCTGGAGAACATGATCGAGACGATCGCCGTCACCCCGCCGCCGAACAGCACGGCCTTCGTGCGGGAGATGCCGAACTTCTCTTGCAGACCGGCGATGTACGTCTCCACGATCGAGATCAGCGACGTCATGCCCGCGAGCACGAGCGACGCGAAGAACAGGAATCCGAAGAGCCCGTTGAGCGTCGGCAAGGTGTTGATGATCTGCGGGAACACGACAAACGCGAGGCCCACACCTTTGCTGACCACTTCGTTGACTTCAACGCCCTGCTGCGCCGCCATGAAGCCGAGGATGCTGAACACGCCGATGCCGGCCAGCAGCTCGAAACCGGAGTTGGCGAAACCGGTGATGAAGGCGTTGTTCGTGATGTCGGATTTCTTCTTCAGATAGCTGGAGTAGGTCACCATGATGGCGAAGCCGATGGACAAGCTGAAGAAGATCTGGCTGTAAGCGGCGACCCACACTTTGCCGTTCAGAATCGTATCCCAGTTCGGCTTGAAGAAGGCGTTCAGACCTTCCGCCGCGCCTTCCAGCGTCAACGCGCGGATGACCAGAATGGTGAACAGCACGAGCAGGGTGGGAATCATGAACTTGTTCGCGACTTCGATGCCCTTTTTGACCCCGCTGTACAGAATGAACAGCGCCACTGCCCAGACGATGATCAGCGGGATGAACACGCCCGGCACGATGCCGCCGAACTGACCCGGCGTGTCGGCCAGTTTCAGATACTCGCCGAACAGGAAGCCCGAGGTGTCGTCTCCCCATTTCAGATTGAAGGAGAACACCGTATAGGACAATGCCCACGCGATGATCGCCGCGTAGTAGACCGAGATCACGAAGGAGATGATCAGCTGCCACCAGCCGATTCCCTCGAATCCCCGTCTGATCTTGGCGAACGACCCCGGCGCTGCCGACCGGTTCCTGTGGCCGATCGCGAACTCCAGGATGAGGATCGGAATCCCCGCGGTGAGAAGTGCGAACAAATACGGGAGAAAGAATGCGCCGCCGCCGTTTTCATAGGCGACACCCGGGAACCGCCAGATGTTCCCCAAACCGATTGCCGAGCCGGCCGCCGCCATGATGAAGCCGACTCGTGTGCCCCATTGAGGACGGTTTTCCATTGACTTCCCTCCATCAGAAATGTCTAAAGCGCTTTCATTTCTGTATAATACACCATTTTGTCAAGGTCGAAAAGTTCAATTTTTGGGACTAAGGTAGGAATCGTCTGGAAAAAATTATCTGAATATCTTTGCGGTCAGGCGGATCATCTCCTTCGGCACTCCGATACCGATATCGGCCAGCTTGTAAATATATATACAGGCTTGGCTTTGCGTATGCTTGCCGAAGAACGGCCTGTGCCCGCTTCCCTCTCCCGGGAAGCGGGCACAGGCTGATGTTCTCTTCCGGGGCGAGAAGCCGGCAATCAGGGCGCTTCCATATCCAGCATCCGATTCAGCACCGCCGCCGCTTGCGCCCGGGTCACCACGCCGTCCGGCTGGAACAGGTTTTGCGGCGTTCCGTTGATCAGGCCGCTATGCACCGCCGCGCCGATCCATCCGCGATGCTGCTTGATGGCGTCCGAATCCGCGAAATCCAGCGCCGACTCATTCGGCTCCAATTCCAGGGCGCGCGCGAGCATGACGGCCATATCAGCCCGGGTCAGCACTTTGCCGGGTTCGAAGTTGCCGCCGGCATACTCCTCGGGCACAATAATGCCTTTCGCCACGGCGATCTGAATATACGTGTATAAAATCGTGACGGATTACCCCAAAAAATCGTGCAGCAGGAAATTGGGGATTTCCAGATTTGTAGACAGGCTTTACAGGGAGAGGCAGGCGTGATAGGCTTGCTAGCCCGCGATGATTCCTTT